>Ga0116219_10000195_pt1 | contig 63917 bp, 61 predicted proteins | sample Sb_taG_4_FD_91019 | JGI IMG/M metagenome (GOLD analysis project Ga0116219, IMG submission 91019) | Peat soil microbial communities from Weissenstadt, Germany - Sb_50d_6_BS metaG | ecosystem: Environmental > Terrestrial > Soil > Wetlands > Peat | place: Germany: Weissenstadt | collected 2010-09-21 | reverse complement strand
TCCCCCGACATGCCCGGCGAGTTGAATGCGCATGTGCCGATCACTCCGCCAACGCCACAAAGTCAATCCAGCCATGCAGCTGAGCGCACAGCTGCGTGACCACGGAATGGGATTGCACCCGCTCGGTTATGGCATGGTCTCCGAAGCCGTTGCCAACGGCGCAGCAATCCTTTACCCCCCGCGTTCCGGGTTCCGGGAAGACGAACTCTTGTCAGCTGGCGTGGGACGTTCCTTCCGCGCCACGGCCATCCCTGTCGAGGACTTTGTGGCCGGCAACTGGGCGGTCTACCTGAGGCGCCTGTTGGCCCTGCCGCCACCCCGCCAGGCGCTGCGCACCGACGGTGCCTCGGTGTGTGCCCGGATCATCGCGGAACGGCTGACTCTCTGACGCCTGCGCGTCCGGGCTCCCGGCATGGCCCGGCTAAAAGAAAAAGGTGTCAGGAACCTTTTCTAGATGATAGGGATGGGAAAAATTACCTGCTATTAGCCCCTTTTTATTATCATTATTTACGGATGACCGGGGTTGAGGAGGAGGGCGAAGATGATGACCTTTCGAGAGTTCCTCGAGAAACAAGCCAGGCGGCAAAATCACAAGGACCGGCGCGAGCGGCGGGACGAATGGGTCGCCGCGGTCGGCCGGCTCGTCGAACGACTTCGCGCGTGGCTGGCCGAATCCGACCCGGAGAAGGTGCTTGATGTCGTGCCGATTGAAATCGAGAGGGCCGAGCCCGACCTCGGAACCTACAGGGTTCCGAGCCTGAAAATCAGCCTGAGTGATGCCGCTGTCGAAGTGGTGCCGGTCGGCCGTAACGTGGTCGGGGTCGTCGGGCCCCGAGGCGATGTTGGGATCCGCGCGGAAGGGCGCGTCGATATCACCGACGGGGTCCGGAGGTACATCCTTTACCGCACTCTCAAAGACGGACAAGAGACCTGGTACGCTCTCGACGAGCGCTTCCGGGCCGCGCCCCTTGACCGGAGCCGACTCGAGGGGATCCTGCAGGACCTGCTGTCATGATCTCCTCCCTGGATGACGCCTGGAAATGGTACACGAGCGTCAAGGAACTGACGCTGGCAATGTTCGCGATGGGTGCGAAGCACTGGAACTCCTTGCCCTGGGACGGCGATCTGGGGAGAGATGACCGTCTGCGCGATATCGAGGCTCCTGAGATCCTGGACTGGGCAAAGGGAGTCCTCGGCGACCTGGACGACCTTTGTGTAATGCTGCTCTTCTCGGTCTTCGAGGCGACCGTCCGCGAGCGGGCCTTGGCCGACGTGGCTGCCGAGCTGCCAACTCTGCGCCATCCGGCTTTACAGCATGCCGTGCGAACCCTCAACGAGGCACTGGAGCACGGCAGCTTCTACAAGGTGACCGAGGCGTACAAGGGCCTGGATCCCGACTTGATCGAGCAGGTGAACCAGGTCCGGAAATACCGGAACTGGGTCGCGCATGGCCGGCGAGGTGAGCCCCAGAATTCCGTTGATCCCAACACGGCCTACACCAGGCTCCAGCGATTCCTTGACCGCCTCGCCGAAGTGCCCCCGAAGCCGTGAGAAATGGTGAAGCCGAACTCCCACCAGAGGCACTGCGCCGGCTCGAACCGTTATCGCGGCGCGAATCCTCGTTGACGACCGCTCCGGACCGGTGCATGATTGAGGCAGACAATCGCAGTCCCGTCTCCGTACTGGCGTCGCAGGCACTTCCGGAGGTCTTCTCATGCAGGTCGTCGAAAGGGTCCTTCCCGCGGGGAGGCCGGTCTTCGTGCTCGCCGCACTCACCTTCGCCGCCGGGGTCGGCGGCATGGCGATCAGCTTCCTCTTCCTGGCCTCGGCGCACCACCTGGACGTCCTGGCCGGTGCCGCGGGCTTCATCGCCGGGTCGGTCCTGGTAACAGGGGGGCTCCTCTCGATCGCTCTGCTCAGGCCGCCGTCGTCGGTCGTCGGTTCGTCCGCCTCGGCCCCGCCGCTCGCCGTCGGCCGTTGGCTCGCTCACTTCCGCCGCAACCGGGAGAACAGGCCGGAGCCGGATTGGCAGGCCCCCGTCACGCTGCCGGCCGAGGTCGTGCGCCCGCTGCTCCGGTCGCTGGAGCAGTTTCAGCTCGGCGACGGCGGCGGTCCCGCTTACTTGATTGCCCGCGACCGGGAGCGGTTCCTCGCTGCGAGCGAAGGAACGCGGGCGCTGGTGGACCTCTGGTTCGCCGAGGAGCGCGAGCACGCCCGCCTGCTCGCGGCCGCCGTCGCTCGTTTCGGCGGGCGCTGCATCGACGGCCACTGGAGCTTCACCGCGTTCTGCCTGTCCCGCCGCTGGTTCGGCGTCCGCTTCGAGCTGACGGTCCTTCTGCTGACGGAGATCGTCAGCACCGTCTACTACCGGTTGCTGCGGCGGCACGGCGCGGACCCGGCGCTGCGCTCGCTGTGCCGGCTGATCCTCCGCGACGAGATCGGCCACGTCGCCTTCCACCGCGACCGCCTCGCCCGCGCGGCCCGCGCCGCCGGGACCGACTACGGGAGGCTCTGGGAGGTCCGGTTCCGCCTGCTCGGCCTGGCGGCGGCCTCCATGCTTTGGGTGAATCATGCCCCGGGCCTGCGGGCGATAGGGGCGAGCGGGGCCGAGTTCTATCGCGACGTGTGGTTGGAACTGTCGTGGTTCCTGCGGCGGCTGCGGCGCGACCTGTCGGCGGGGACGGTGGCGGACGCCCCGCCGGGCTGCAATTGACTCGAACGCCGCCCGTTACGTAGAGTACGCGTCTCGCCGGACGGGAGGACCCAGGAGCAACGGGCAACACGAACCGGCACGATTCGTTGCATTCGTTGCGCGGCGCGGGATTCGTTGCGCGATACCCGTCGTGCGCAACGAATGCAATGAATCCGCAGCGGTCGGCGGTGCCCCCGGCTCACATTCCTCCGGGAAACGTGAGCAAACCGCAAGGGTCAGAGTCACGCCGCCCGGCGCTGCACCGGTGCGTCGAGGTTCACCGTCGTGCGCACCGCGTAGGGGGTCTTCCCCTGGCTCTCGAAGTAAGTGCGCGTCAGTAATTCGCCGAGCAGGCCGATCGAAATGAACTGCACCCCTACCAACTCCAGCATGGCACTGAGCAAGAGCAGCGGGTTGCCGGTCATGAAGAGGCCCGAGTGCAACTTCATCAGGTAGGTGACGAGCAGGCTCACGACGCCCAGTGCCATCGACACCAGCCCGGCCAGGCCGAAGACGTGCATCGGCCGCGTCAGGTAGCTGCCGAGGAACTTGATCGTGATCAGGTCGAGGACGACGCGCACGGTGCGCGACAGGCCATACTTCGTTCGGCCGGCGGTCCGCTCGTGGTGGGTCACGGGGATCTGCGCCAGGCGCGCCCCCGACTGCTGCAGCAGCACGGCGACGAAGCGGTGCATCTCGCCGTACAGCGGCAGGGCCTCGGCCAGCTCGCGGCGCATGACGCGAAGGGTACAGCCAAGGTCCTTGATTTCCGTGCCGGTCACCTTGCGGATCAGCCAGTTGGCCGTCCAGGACGGCAGCTTGCGGATGACGAAGTTGTCACGGCGCTTCTGGCGCAGGCCCATGACGGCGTCGTAGCCCTCGTTGAGCTTGTCGAGCAGGCGCGGGATGTCGGCGGGGTCGTTCTGCAGGTCGCCGTCCATGGTGGCGATGACGGCGCCCGCGGCGAAGTCGATGCCGGCCTGCAGGGCGGCCGTCTGCCCGAAGTTGCGGCGCAGGCGCACCACCTTGACGCGCGGGTCGCGCCCCGCCAGCTCTTCCAGCACGGCGAAGGAGCCGTCGATACTGCCGTCGTCCACGAAGACCGCCTCCCAGTCCCCGCCGAGCGGGTCGAGGGCGGCGCGCAGGCGCTCATGCAGCCGCGTGATGTTGTCCTTCTCGTCCTTGATCGGGATCACCACGGACAGGTTCGTCATCGGGTCGCACCTCGAACCGGGGGAAATGTCCCAAGAGGTAGAAGCCGGCGCCGGCCAGGCTCACCGCGCTGCAGGTCGCGAACCAGAGGAAGGCCAGCGTCAGGGCGGTGGCGTGGGCCACCCCCAGGGGCGCCAGCAGGAGCACGGTGCCCCACTCGCGCACGCCGATGCCGTTGAGGCTGATGGGGACCATCGTCATCAGCGTGACGATCGGCACCAGGATCCAGTAGTACGACGCCGGCGCCGCCACCCCCAGCGCCCAGCCGAGCAGCCAGACGAGGATGACGTTGGCCGACTGCACCACGACGGATAGAAGAGTCGTTACCAAAATTACTCTATAAGAGGGAAATAAGGCAAAATACAAACTGCAAAAGGCAAAATGCAAATTGCGGAGGCGCTGACGCCAACCTCGGCGCTCCTCGCTACTCCTCTCTTCCATTTTGCCTTTTGCCTTTTGCCTTCTGTATTTTGCATTTCTTCGCGAGAGCACGAACAGCATCGCCAACCCCAGGGCGGCACAGGCCCCGAGGCCGTAGACGATCCAGGGAATCTGCCTCGGCAGGTCCAGCGGGGAGCAGGCGACGGCGGCGCAGGCGATGGCGAGCAGCATCAACAGGCCGCTGGCGCGGTCGGCGAAGACGCTCAGGAAGGCCGCGACCTTGCGACCCGAGCGGCCGTCGAGATACCAGGCGCGGACCACATCGCCGCCGACGGATGTCGGCAGGACCAGGTTGAAGAACATGCCGACATAATAGAAGGCGATGAACTGTCCCAGCGTGTGGGCAAAGCCGAGCGGTCGCGCCAGGAGGCGCCAGCGGAGGCTACTGACCAGCTGCGCCACCGCGTACACGGCGACGGCGAGGAGCCACAGGCCGACGCGCAGGCCGGCGAAGGCGGCGGCAATCTGCCGCCAGTCGGTCCGCCACGCCAGGAACCCCAGCAGGGCCACGCTCCCCGTCAGCCGTAGCAGCTTAGTCGCCACGAACTTCAAACTCCCACTCCAGGGGCTCCGACCCCGTTTGGAAAAAGTTGCAGTGCTGCTCATCGATCATGTCCACGATCAACGTGTACCGCCCGGGCTGCCAGGGCGCCAGCACCGGCAGGGTCAACTCGATGCTCTCGCCGGGCTGAACCACGGCCTCGAACAGCCCCGCCCGGCTCACCGACCAGGTGCAGGCCTGATCGCTGATGACGACGCACGAGGCGTGGACCCCGGAGGTGACACCCGGCCGCAGGTGCCACGGCTTGACCGAGATGTTGTGGCAGCGAATCCTGGCCCCAAACGGCTCGCCGGCCGGCACCACGCGCAGGACGTCCAGCGGCTCGATGACGGCACGACACTCGCCCGGACAGTACTCGCGCTCGACCCAGCGGCGGAAGTTCGCGCGCGAGTGGGTCAGGCCCTCCCGCTCGAGCCATTCGCGGTAGAGGTCGAAGAAGCGGTCCAGGTTGGCGGGGCGGGCGACCGCGACGTGGCCGTAGCGCAGGCCCAGTTGCCGCCGGGCCTCGTCGTACGGCACGTCGCTGTGCAGCAGCAGCGCCACGGCCGACGCCAACCCGGTGCGGTCGGCGCCGCGCTGGCAGTGAAACAGCACGGGGTATTCACTGTGGTCGAGCACCTCGACCAGGCGGCGGATCTCCGCCACGGACGGCAGGCGTCCCGCCGAGAAACACAGGTCTTCCTGGCACACGTCGAGTTCCGCCGAGGCGCGGCACTCCGCCAGATACCAGTTGTACGGGGCGCAGCAGCCGCGCAAGTTCACCACCGTGCGGATGCCGTGCGCCCGAACCAGCTGTTTGAGGCGCTCCGGGGACGGTTGCGAGCAGCGATAGAACTTGCCCGGCTCGACGGTGTGAAAATTGCCGAGGACGAAGACCCGGCTCGCCTCCCCGGCAAAAGCGAGAAGGAGTCCGGCGAAGACGGCGCGCCCGACGAGGCGAGGCCAGGAGCGGCCGGCGTGCCGGGGCAGCGATCGGTTGTCGGCCGGTTGTGCGGGCGCGTCCATCCGCCACCGATAGGTGAGGCACCGCCGGTCTGCCGTCGTGGCTCCCGGTCCCAGGGCACGGGCGACATCATGCCACAAGGACCGGGCTGTGACTAGGCGGATTTCCCCCAACGTGGGGCAGGAGTCCCGCCTGTCCTCATGGGGCGTCCGACGAGTCCGGCAGATCCGGAATGACCAGCACGATCCCGACGTCCAGCCGATCCGGCCTCTTCAGCACGGCCCGGTTGGACTGGTAAATATCGACGAAGCGCTCGCCGTCGCCGTAGTAGCGCTCGGCCAAGCCGTACAGCGTATCGCCCTCCGCGACGGTGTGTTGCCGCGGGGCGGTCGTCGGGGTGACGCGCGCCGTGGGTCGGCCGACGATGCGACGTGGCTGGGTGTTCCCTGGCCCGGCAGGGGGGACGCCAGGGGGAGTGACGGTATTCGGGGGCGTCTTCGCGTCGGGTGGGCGTCCGTTGACCAGGTCTTTGTGGAAGAAGACGATGGCCACGGCCACCACGAGTCCCACGCCGATCACCAGGGCCATTTTCGCGTCGTTGCCCACGAGTGCGGCCTCCGCAGAGATGGAGCGATCCACCGTCCGTGGCGAATGCCGTCTCCTCACGCCCAAGTATGCCCGCCGCGCCGCCGCGCCGCATCCCCAACCTGACACACTTTGCCCAGCTTGGCGCCACCGGCGGCCGCAGTCTCCGAAGGTCAGATAACCCCGGCGAATCAGGCGTTTTCGACACTCCGGGCAGAGCCCGCACACTCGGCCTTGGTAGCACCTTCGGCCGGCCGGTATAATCGCCCCCCCTGTCAAACCGGGGAGGGTCATCACACCCCGAAGGGAGGCCGATGTCAGCGTACCCCTCGTCAGCTGTCAGCCCGCCGCGCGTGTGTCTGTTCGAGGACGCCGCGGCGGCCGGGCTCGAACCCCTCGCCCTGACTCGCCCGGCCTTCGACCTGCTTTGCGGCCTCACGTCCCTGGGCGACAAGCAGCTGCGGACGTTCGCTGCCAAGACTGGCGGCGCCGTGGTGCGCCCGCACCTGGCCGACGTCGTGCGCTGGCGTCATCCGGATACCGCGGTCAACGATGCGGACTGGCTGCGGAGCGGGCCGCTCGTGCTAGTCAACGCCCGCTGGCTGCCGCCGGGCGGGTCCGTCGCCGACTGTCGGGAGCCGTGCGTGGCACTCGTGGGCCAAGAGGTTGCCTATGCCGTCCTTTCGGCAGACCAGGCGGACGATTGCCCCTGGGGCGCGGGTGAGGACATCCTGGAGGCGTTGAAGCCGGCGCTGCCACGGCGAGAGGCGGGGGGGCGATTGGTGCGCTACCTCTGGGAACTGGTGCATCTTAACGGAGAGCAGATCGCTTGGGACTTCGCGCATCCCGGGGTTGCGGCGCCGCCCCTGGCAGGGTTGGCGCTGGTCGGCCCGGAGGAACGGCTGTGGGTCGATCCGCGGGCGAAGGTCGAGCCGATGGTGGTCGCCGACACGACGGGCGGGCCGGTCGTCGTTGGAGCAGGGGCGGTCGTCAGCGCCTTCTCCCGCCTGGAAGGACCGTGCGGCGTCGGTCCCGGCACCCACGTCCTGGGAGCGAAGGTCCGGGCGGGCACGACGCTAGGGCCGAACTGTCGGATCGGTGGCGAAGTGGAGGGGAGCATCATCCAGGGCCACAGCAACAAGTATCACGACGGCTTCCTCGGTCACGCCTACGTCGGCGAATGGGTCAACCTCGGCGCCGGCACCAGCAACAGCGACCTGCGCAACGACTACGGCGAGGTGACGATGACCGTGAACGGCCGGCCGGTGGCGACAGGGATGAGCAAGGTCGGCTGCTTCCTCGGCGATCACAGCAAGGCGGGCCTCGGCACCCTGCTGAACACCGGCACCAGCGTGGGCGCGTTCTGCAACTTGCTGCCGTCGGGCGGACTGTTGCCGAAGTATCTGCCGTCGTTCGCGAGTTGGTGGAACGGCACCCTCGTGGAGAACTCCGACCTGCCGCATCTGCTGGCGACGGCGGCGACCGTGATGGGCCGGCGCGGCGCAGCGCTTACGAAGGCGCACGCGGAACTGTACCGGGCGCTGTTCGAGCAGACGGCGGCGGAGCGCCGGCGAGCCCTGCGCGAGGCCGAGCAGCGACGGCTGCGGCGCGGGGCGTGAGGAGCCGCTCGGCTTGCTTTGCCGTCGGGCCGGTGCAACATCCGCGAAAATAACCTTGATGTTATATCACGCCGATGTTATAGTTTCTGGAGGAGAGCTTCTCATGGCAAGCGGCGGTGACCCATTGCCCAAGGCACAGCGCCTGGCCCTGTTCTGCGACCGACTGAAGCAGAAGGACCCTGCGGCGAACCACGACGAGGCGATGACCTTGCTTGTGAGCACGCTCCACGATGTCGAGGACGAGTTCAGCGGCGTCCCGTACAACCCGGAAGAACCTGGCACGGATGGGCGCATGTACCCGCCCAATGATCGGTTCCGCTATCCGAAGTGGGAGCGTCCCGGTGTCCGTTGCTATCGCCAAGTCGCGCACGCGACGTTTGTTGCCGAGAACGGAGCGCTGGAGATTCGCGCGCGGACGGGAAGCGACCTGGGCCGGATCATCTTCGAGAAGCAGGGCCAAGACGGAAGGAGAGTGAGCGACCATGACGCCACTGAGTGAACTTGCGGCCCGACTTCGGAAGACCTTCCCGGACGCACGGCTCGACTTTTCTGAGCCCGCGGTCCCAGGCGGAGTCGGATTTCTCGACATTTCCCACAGCGGCGATGTCCTCGCGGTCCAGTGGCAGGAGAAGTGGCACTTTGGAGTGTCGTCGCCCGAGGGTCACGGCTACGGGGAGAAGCCGGATGAAGTTTACCGCACCGTAGACGAGGTCGCGGCCAGAATCACCGATCTCCTCGACTCGCGTCGGAAGACCGAGCCGCCGTTAGCGGTCACACTGCGCGAACTGCGAGCCGAGCGAAGACTCCCGCAGACGGAACTCGCCGCTCTTCTCGGGGTCAGCCAGCCTGCGGTTTCTCGGCTCGAGCGTCACGTCAGCCGGATGCTCGTCGCGTCACTCCGGGCGGTCGTCCAGGCGATGGGCGGGCGCCTCGTCATCCAGGCCCACTTCCCCGACGGTGTCGTTCGCCAGATCGCCATCGATGAGGAGGCGGCCCCAAAGCCGGAACCCGAGCGGGTGATGATCGACGGGTAAGCTCGGCGTCGTTGCTGGAGGGACGGGGTACTGTATCGCTCGCTGTTCGAGCAGACGGCGGCGGGCGCTGCGCGAGGCCGAGCAGCGGCGACTGCGGCGCGGCGCCGTAATCCCTCGGGGCTGGCCTTCAGGCAGTGAGGGCGTGCGGGGGCCTGACCTGACCCTTCGCGCCCTTGCCGGCTCCCGAGGCCGGCGGGTAGAATCCATCGGCTGACCCGGCCGAGCTTCACCGCCTGGGGCGCCCGTCATCGCCGCCGGTCGTCGTCGGCCATCTCGAGTTTCTGCCTATGACTCAGGTCTTCATCTCCTACCGGCGTGACGATAGCGCCGACGTGGCCGGCCGGATCGACGACCGCCTGGTCGAGACATACGGCCGGGCCAACGTCTTCAAGGACGTGGACTCCATCCCCCTGGGCATCGATTTCCGCGAGTTCCTCGGCGACGCGGTCGGTCGCTGCCAGATCCTCCTCGCCGTCATCGGGCCGCAATGGCTCCACATCCTCGGGCCGACGGGCGGGCGCCGGCTGGACGACCCGCGCGACTTCGTGCGCCTGGAGATCGAGGCGGCGCTGCGGCGCGACATCCCCGTCATCCCGGTGCTGGTGGGCGGGGCCACGATGCCGGGGGACGCACAACTCCCGCCGTCCTTGCAAGCGCTGGCCTTCCGCAATGGGATCGCGGTGCGGCGCGACCCCGACTTCCACCACGACATGGATCGGCTGCTGAAAAGCCTGGGGCACTCGCTCCAGAAGGGCCAGACCCGGCCGCTGGTGGCACCCTCGCGGGAGATCGTCAACTCCCTCGGCATGAAGCTCGTCCTCGTGTCACGCGGCACCTTCTGGATGGGCGACCGCGGCAGCCAGCGACAGGTGCAGATCCCCGGGACTTCTACATCGGCACCCATCCAGTTACCCAGGGGCAGTGGCAGGACGTCATGGGCAACAACCCTAGTTACTTCTCCCGCACCGGCGACGGCGCCGACAAGGTGAAGGGCATCTCCGACGCTGACCTGAAGCAGTTCCCGGTGGAGCAGGTGTCGTGGGACGACGTCCAGGAGTTCCTGAAGCGGCTGAACGCCCGCGAGAAGGCTGGTGGATTCCTGGATCGCTTGCCGGCCGAGGTCGAATGGGAATACTCTTGTCGAGGAGGGCCACTTCTCAAAAAGATTGCGCGTTCGACTTCTACTTCTCTCAGCCCACCAACGACCTTTCGTCTGAGCAAGCCAACTTCAACGGCCAGAACCCCGGCGGTAATGCGCCCAAGGGCAAGTACCTGGAACGGACCACGAAAGTGGGCTCGTACAAACCGAATCGCCTCGGCATCTACGACATGCATGGCAACGTCTGGGAGTGGTGCGAGGACCACTTCGAGGCGGGTGGCTCGGCCCGGGTGATCCGGGGCGGCGGCTGGATCATCGACGGCGGCTCCAGCTGCCGGGCGTCGGATCGCTTCTGGCTCGAGCCGTCGCGCCGGTACTCCTACGTGAGCTTCCGCCTGGCCGCAGTTCCGTCCGAGGAGTAGGCGCAGGCAGGAGCGAGTAGCGCCTGGAGCGGAGGCCGGCGGGCCGTGAGCGCAGTCTGGAGATCATCCACCCGGACGAGCTGCCCCGGCACGTCCCGTGACGCGGCAAAGTTGCAAGCAAGATTTGTTGATTCTTGCGGGCGCCGCGCGAGCCGTGTTCTTTGGCCCAGCATCGACCCCAGGTCGAAATGCACCCGCTTCGGCTTTCGGGTAGACGGCTTGTCCGGCTCGGGCTCGGGTGGTTAAGATGCGGGGAAGGAGATGCAGCCATGATTGAACTCACTGAAGAACAGACGCGGGCCGTCGAAGGAGTGACAACTCCCGTCCTGCTGAACCCGAAGACGCAGGAAGAATTCGTCCTGGTGCGCAAAGAAGTCTTCGAGAAGATGCGGAAACTGATGGCGCCGCTAAGCCGTGGCTGAGATGATCCTGCCCTGGACGTGTACGAGCAGTACCGCAAGAAGCCATGAACCGAGGCGAGGTCGTGCTCGTGGACTGGCAGTTCAGCGATCGGACTGGCAGCAAGCTGCGGCCGACGGTTGTCGTGCAGGCGGACTTTCTCAACGGGCTCATCGACGATACGGTGCTGGAGCAGATCACGAGCACCAGGCACGGGATACCGGGGACGGAAGTCGAGATCGACCCGGCTCAGGAGACCGCCTCGGGGCTGCAGCACATCTCCTACGCCTCCTGCACGAACCTGCTCACGGCGGACCCCGCGTTCATCGATCAGGCGATCGGGGTGCTGTCGGACGCCGTCATGCGGAACATCGGCGACTGCCTGAAGAAGGTGCTGGAGTTGCCATGAAAAAAGCGACGCGCACCTCGGGACCGCGGAAGAAGACCATCCCGCCCTCCCGTCGCGCCGCCCCACGACTCCGTGATGAGTTTGGGATTACGCGCAGGACGTTGGCGCGGCTGACGGGGTTGTCCGAGCGCAGCCTGGCAACCTGAGAGCGGGGCGGCACACTCAACGAGGCGGGCCGGCGAGCCATCACCCTCGCGGAGCGGCTCTTGCGAGACCTGGCCGAGGTGATCCGCAAGGAAGCCATCGCCATCTGGTTGGAGACGCCGAACGAGGCGTTTGGCGGTCTGAAACCTGTCGAGGTTGTCGAGCGCGGGGAGATCGACCGGCTGTGGCGCATGATCTACTTTCTCGGGTCGGGTACGGCCAGTTAGGTCGGAGAAGATCGCTTGCCGTTCGTTCCCCATCGCTGGCCCCGTGTTCCTTGGCCCGGCGTAGCCAGGCTTCGGCCATCTTGTCGATCCGCACGGAACGAAGCCGACACGCATCCGGCGCAGGGATAAGAATCTTCGCTAGCCTCTTCCTTTCCGGCTCGACCTGCGTTACCTTGCGGCGAGACTCGCCCGCCGGGAGACGCACCCCATGCCTGACATCGACCGCGCGGGTGCAGCGGCTCACGCGGAACCTGTTGGAGCGCATGGGGAGAGTAGCACGTGGCGACGAGAAACAAATACGACCAGGCAGCTCGGTTTGCCGGGAAGCTCGATCCGATGGGCTTCCTGCTGTGGCTGCTTGCGGGGATGGACCAGTTCCTGCGATTTTCCCGGTGGCTTGACACCCGACGCCTCCCGTTCCCCGGACAAGCGGATCGCGTATGCGACACCGTGGCGGACTTGGTCGATGCCAACGGGTTGACGCCGCCGTGGGCGGTGATCGTGGAGTTTGAAGGAGAGCCCGATCCGGAAATGCCGGAACGGTTGCTTGAGTACGCCATCCAGGCGCGCCGTGAGCTGCGGCACGGCCCCTATGGGCGGGACAAGTACCTCGTTTCCGCCGTCGTGGTCAACCTGACCGGTGTCGGAAGCGACGCGGCGTTGGAGATGACTTTCCCGGGCACGACCGGCCTGAAGCTCAGCTGGCAGCCGGGCGTGCGGAACCTGGTGACTTTCGATGCGACTGGGGCGCTCGCGAAGATACAAGCCGGACAGATCGCCCGTTGCGTATTGCCGTGGGTTCCGCTGATGGCCGGGGCCGATGGGGAAGGTATCATCACAGAATGGAAACGACTGGCTGCTCAGGAGCCGAATGATCGGCAACGGCTACTTTACGCCGGCCTGGCCTTGATCTTCGCGGACAAGGCCAGGCGGAGAGCGATCTGGGAACGCGCCCTGGAGGGATGGAACGTGAAAGAAGCATCGATCATCGATGAGTGGCAGGAAGAAGCCCGCGCGGAGGCGCATCGCAATGATCTGCTGCGACTGCTGCGCTCCAAGTTCGGCGGTGCGCTGAACCCCGAACTGATCCAGGCGATCCAGAAACAACAAACTGCGCGGGAATTGTCGCACTGGTTTGACATCGCCCTGGCCGCCGGCTCCCTGGAGCAGTTCGAGGCCATCCTGGGCATCGGCAAGAACGGCGCCGCGCATCCGTAAACTGATGACTGGTCCCCGCACCCGCTGGTTTGACGAAAGGAACCCATCGCAATGGGCGTCAACGCACCTCTGAACCGCAAGCTCCGCATGGCCCTGGTCGGCGGCGGCCAGGGCGCCTTCATCGGCCGCGTCCACTGCATCGCCGCCGTCCTCGACAACCGCGCCGCCCTCGTCGCCGGCGCCCTCTCCTCCGACCCGGCCAAGGCCAAGGCGTCCGCGCCGGACTACGACATCAAGCCCGAGCGTGCCTACGGCTCCTACCAGGAACTCATCGACAAGGAAAAGAAGCTGCCCGAAGGCGAGCGCATCGATTTCGTGAGCGTGGCCACGCCCAACCACACTCACTTCGAGATCGCCAAGGCCGCGGCCGAGGCCGGCTTCAACGTCATGTGCGACAAGCCGCTGACGTTCGACCTCGCCCAGGCCGAAGAGCTGGCCCGCATCGTGCAGAAGACCGGCGTGGTCTTCGGCGTGACGCACAACTACACCGGCAACCCGCTGGTCCGTCAGGCGCGCGACATGGTCAAGTCCGGCGAACTGGGCGAGATCAACGCGGTGCGGGCCTTCTACGTCCAGGGCTGGCTGCGCACGCGGCTGGAAGAGGGCGGCCAGAAGCAGGCGAGCTGGCGCACCGATCCAAAGCGCTCCGGCGCCGCCGGCTCCTTCGGCGACATCGGCACGCACGCCTACAACCTCGGCCGCTTCATCACCGGCCTGCTGCCCGAGCAGGTGTCGTGCCTGCTCAGGACCTACGTGCCCGGCCGCCAGCTCGACGACTACGGCGTCGCCGCCATCCGCTTCGACAACGGGGCCCTCGGCACCGTTACCGCCTCGCAAATCTCTCACGGGCGCGAGAACGACCTGTGGATCGAGATCGACGGCACCAGGGGCTCGCTCGAGTGGCACCAGGAAGACCCCAATCGGATGATCTTCCGCCGCAACGGCCAGCCGCAGGCGATCTACACCCGGGCCGGCGGGCCCTACCTCGGCGAGACGGCCGCCCGCTCCACGCGCATCCCCAGCGGCCACCCCGAGGGCTACCTCGAAGCCTTCGCAAATATCTACGTCGCCGCCTATGATGACATGGCCAAACGGGCCGTCGGCCAGAAGTTCGATTACGCTCACAGCCTCTACCCCAACGTCAACGACGGGGTGGACGGCATGAACTTCGTCGAGAAGTGCGTCGCCAGCTCGAAGGAGAACGGCCACTGGCTGCCGTTGAAGCACCCGCTGTGCCGCTCGTAAATCGAGTTTTGAGTTTTGAGTTTTGAGCTTTGAATTCCCAACTCAAAACTCAAAACTCAAAACTCAAAACTCTCTCCGGAGTGACACCCATGCACACTCTCCTCCGCGTCGCCGGGGCCCTGGCCCTGGCGCTGTTCCTGGCGGGACCGACGCCCGCCGCGGACAAACTGGACGTCCATGAAGTCGAAGGCCAACCGCTCGGCGAGAACGCCAAGCGCGTCCTCGACGCGCTCGAGTTCCTCGGCGCCCCGATGCCGAAAGAGTCGGCCGACGCCATCCGCGCCGCCGCCAAGGAGCGCGACGCCGCCAAGCTCCAGAAACTCCTCGACCCGCACGTCCTCGTTCAGGTGACCATCAACCCCGAGTCGCGCGTCAAGGCGGCCCGCGGCCCGGCGGCGGCGCAGCTGCAGCAGAACGGCTTCGTCCCGTTGCTTGTCAAGGTCGTCAACGACGGCACGGTCAAGTCGAAGCTGAACGTCGCCAGTCCGCAGGCCGGGCCGGTCTTCGGCGGCGGCGGCGCGAGAGAACCCGGCAAGCCCGACAAGGACCACTTCCTCCAGGCCGAAACTTACAACAAGCCGCCGATGGCCGACAACCTCAGCGGCCTGAAGGTCGAATACGCCCTCCTCCTGCTCTACAGCAGCGAGGAAGGCAAGCGCGAGGTGACGCTCCGCTTCGACGTCGGACAGGGGACGCAAGATCTCGGCTTCCGCGGCGAGGTGCCGGTCCTCTTCGAGATCAAGCCGGCCATCCCTGTCAAACTGTCGATCAAGGACTTCGACGATACGTCAACGACCGGCCGCTTCACCTTCACCGACAAGGCCGGCCGCGTCTACCCGTCGCGGGCCAAGCGCCTGGCACCGGACTTCTTCTTCCAGGACCAGGTCTACCGCCACGACGGCGGCACCGTGCTGCTGCCGCCGGGCGAGTTCACCATGACCTACGGCCGCGGGCCGGAGTACAAGCAGCTCCGCAAGACCGTTACCGTCCCCGAGAAGGGCGCTGCCAGGATCGAGGTGAAATTGGAGCGCTGGGTCAACACGATGGATTACGGCTTCTACAGCGGCGACCACCACATCCACGCGGCCGGCTGCCAGCACTACACCAACCCGACCGAGGGCGTCTTCGCCAAGGACATGTTCCTGCACGTCAAGGGTGAGGGGCTCAACGTCGGCTGCAACCTGACCTGGGGGCCGTGCTACGACTTCCAGCGGCAGTTCTTCTCACCGACCATCGACAAGATGAGCGAGCCGCTTACGGTCCTCAAGTACGACATCGAGGTGTCGGGCTTCGGCTCGCAGGCGCTGGGACACGTCTGCCTGCTGAACCTGCGCGACCAGACCTACCCCGGCTCCGACGGCACCGCGACCAAGGGCTGGCCGACCTGGACGACGCCGCTGATGAAGTGGGCCAAGGCGCAGGGGGCCGTCACCGGCTACGCCCACTCGGCGAGCGGCCTCGTCCTCGGCGACTCGACGGCGACCGCCAAGCAGCTCCTGTCGATGTACGCCAAGAAGTCGCCGCGCGCACTGACGAAGGACGAGGCGGCGAAGGCCGTCCTGCCCGAGGACTTCGCCACCATCGACAGGGACGGCGATGGCGAGCTGAGCGAGAAGGAATTGGCCGAAAGCATCGGCCGTAACCGCGAGAAGCTGCCGAACCTCATTGTGCCGCCGATGAACGGCATCGGCGCCCAGGAGATCTGCGTGACCGTGCAGCAGCACCTGTGCGACTTCATCAGCGCGATGGACACGGCCCGCGTGCCGGAGTGGAATTGCTGGTATCACATCATGGACTGCGGCTTCCCGCTCAAGGCGAGCGGCGAGACCGACTTCCCGTGCATCAGCGGCAGTCGCGTCGGTCAGGGGCGCGTCTACGTCCAGCTCGGCAAGCTCGACAAGATCGACTTCGGCGCCTGGTGCGAGGGGGTGGCCAAGGGGCACTCGTACGTCTCCGACGGCTACGCCCACGCCCTGGAGTTCACCGTCAACGGCAAGGCCGCCGGCGGCGAGGTCGCGCTCGACGAGCCCGGCAAGGTGACGGTCAAGGCCAAGGTCGCTTTCGCCTCCGAGATGCCGCTGGGGACGTCGAACGGGGGGCAGGTCCCGCAGGGCAAGACGCGCAAGGTCGAGTTGGTCGTCAATGGCGTTGCTGTCGCGTCCGAGGAGGTGCCGGCGGACGACAAGTCGCACGACATCACCTTCGACGTGCCGGTCGAGCGCAGCAGCTGGGTGGCCCTGCGACACTTCCCGCAGATGCACACCAACCCGGTCAACGTGCTGGTCGGCGGCAAGCCGATCCGGGCCTCTCGCAAGAGCGCCCTGTGGTGTGCCGCCACCATCGAGCAGCTCTGGACGGTCCGCAAGAACAACATCGCCAAACAGGAGCAGACGGAGGCGGAAAAGACGTTCCACAAGGCGATCGAGGCGTATCAGACGATCGCGATGGAGTGTCCGGAGGGGAGTTGAACGGGCTGATTTATCGTTTCGCGCTCGCGGCATGATACCGCGAGCGCGAAACGATAAATCGGTCACCGCGAGTTGCCGCCCGGGTTGGTGTAGGTGCGCTTGTCGCGCAGCGGCCGCGTCTCGAGGCGTCGGCGGCCGTTGACGTCCAGCGGCCCGCCCAGGATCTTGATCGCCTTGTCGGTGTTCGACACCTTGAAGACGCCGACCGTCTTGCCGTTGCGGCCGCCCGAGCTGCAGTAGGCGTACTCGATGTTGATGTGCTCGGCGCCGAGCAACTCGCAGACGTGGGCGAGCGCTCCCGGCTGGTTGCGCAGCTCCACCACCAGGACGTCGCTCTGGGCGTGGGGCGTGTTCAGGCCGTTGAGCACCTGCACCGTCTTGGCCACGTCGTTGACCACCACCCGCAGGACGCTGTGCTCGTGGCTGTCCATGACGGTAAGGGCGGTGATGTTGATCTTCTCGCGGGCCAGGGCCGAAAGGACATTGGCCAGGCGACCGGGCTTGTTCTCCAGGAACACCGAAACCTGCTTCGTCGTTTCCATTGGCGAACCTCCAGAAGTTGACTTGCCGTCGGTGTGGCAGCCGCTGGGGCCGATGAAAAGCCCCTTGCAAGACTGCGCCCTCTCATTCTAGACTGGTCTGCGGCCCGGTCCAGCGAAACCCGGAGTCCCAGACGTGAAATCTCAGCCGGCGCCGCCCGATCCCGAGTCACCGACCGCCTCCGACGAGGCGGTTTCACCCGCGGCGGCGACCCCGGCCACGGTGCCGGAGCTGGGTCGGCTGCGCGAATACGTGCTGCTGGAAAAGATCGTCCAGGGCGGCATGGGCGCCGTCTACCGTGCCGTGCACACCCGCCTGGACAGGATTGTCGCCCTGAAAACGCTGCCGGCGGAGCGGATGAGCAACCCCGACGCCGTGGCCCGCTTCACGCGCGAGATGAAGGCCGTCGGCAAGCTCAACCACCCCAACATCGTCCAGGCCACCGACGCCGGCGAGGTCGGCGGCACCCACTTCCTGGTCATGGAGTACGTCGAAGGGACCGAACTGTCGGTGGCCGCCGGCCGGCTCGGCCCGCTCCCCATCGCCGCCGCCTGTGAGATCGCCCGCCAGGCGGCGCTCGGCCTGGCCCACGCGCACCAGCGCGGACTGATCCACCGCGACGTCAAGCCGTCGAACCTGCTGCTGAGCGCCGGGGGACAGGTCAAGGTCCTCGATCTCGGCCTGGCCCTGCTGCTCAGTCCGTTCGCCGAGGAAGGCGGAAGCACCGTCAGCGGCGTGGTCATGGGCACGTTCGACTACATGGCGCCCGAGCAGGCCGCGGACGCCCACGCGGTCACGGCCCGGGCCGACGTCTACAGCCTCGGGTGTACGCTGTACCACCTGCTCAGGGGGAAGGCGCCGTTCGGCGGATTCCCAAGCGGGGCCCTGAAAATGCGGGCTCACGCCACCGAGCCGGTGCCACCCATCCGCGCGGCGCGCCCGGAGGTGTCCCCGGCGCTTGAGGCGGTGCTGCTGCGGATGCTCGCGAAGGATCCGGCCGACCGCTACGCCGGCGCCGCCGAGGCCGCCGAAGCCCTCGCCCCGTTCGCCGCCGGCGCCGACCTGCGGGGGCTCGCCGCCAGCCTCACTGGGTCGGCCGCCGTGGCCTCGGCGGAAACCCTGCCTCCCTCCTCGCCGGCCCGGCGCCGCCGGCGGTCGGCCGCACTCGGCACCGCGGCGCTGTTGGCCGCTGTCGGACTGGCCGCCGTCCTCTGGTTCCTCCCCCGATCCGGGGACGGCGGCACCCCGACCGGCCCCGCGAAGGGTGAGCCGGAAGCCGAGGCGGGTTTGCCGGCGCCCCCCTTGCCGCAGCATCAGCGCCCCGCCGCGCCCGCGGACGGGTTCGCCACGCTGCTCGACGCCGACGCGAAGGCCTACGAGACGTGGCTGGCCCAGATGCGGGCCGACGGCTTGCGCCCCGCATCGTTGCAGGTCCGCGACAGCGGCGACGGTCCGCGCTTCCAGGCCATCGCCGTACGTGACTCGAAACCGGTCGCCTGGGAGGCGCCCCTGGACCTGGACGACGCCGCCGCGGACAAGCAGTTCGCACAGTTCTCGGAGCGGGGCTACCGGAACGTGTGTTCTACTGGGTACCTCGACGGCAGCACAGTTCGCTTCGCCAACCTCTGGGCCCAAGACGCGGGCGACGGCGGCTGGTACAACTACCGCGCCCTGACCGTCGAGGAATTGACGGGGAAGGTAGACGAGCTGCAAAAGGAGGGCTACCGCCCCGCATCGATTAACGGCTACTTCGACGGCCAGAAGGTGCTGTTTGCCGCCTATTTCGTCCCTCACAACCAGGCGCGATGGGAAGCACTGGCTGCCCTGCCGCCGCTGCGCCTCGAGAACGCTGTTCCCAACCGCCGGGCTCGTGGCTTTCGCCCCGTCAGCCTCGGCGCCTTCGCCGGGGCGAACGGCCCCCGGCTCCCCGTCGTCTGGTTGGCCGATGCTTCGGCCACCGCGTGGGAACTCCGGGTCGGACTGACGGCGGCGCGCTACCGCGAGGAAGAGGACTCGTTGGCGTCGCACGGCTACCGTCCGCTGGCCCTGGTCGGCTACGCTCAGATGGGCAAGACCCTCTACGCCGCGGTCTGGGTCCGCGACAGCTTCGCCGAGTTGCCGCTGCCGCGCAGCGGTCGCTTCGTGCCTGACCTGGAGCCGTTCGACCGGGCGATGGTTGAGTTCCTGCGCGAGCGCAACATCCCCGCAGGGGCGCTGGCCGTCGTCAAGGACGGCCGGCTGGTGCTGTCGCGCGGCTACGGTTATGCCGACCGCGAGCGCACGAAGCCGCTCGCCGAGGACGCCCCATTTCGTCTCGCCAGCCTGACCAAGATGATGACGGCGGCCGCGGTCCGGAAATTGATCCGGGACGGCAAACTGACGCGCGAGAGCAAGGTGTTCGACCTGCTCGCCCTGGGACCGCCGCCGGGCAAGGCGCTCGACCCGCGCTGGAAGGCGGTGACGGTTGGCCATCTGCTCGATCACCAGGGGGGCTGGGACGTCGAGGAGGCGAAGTTCGACCCGATGTTCCGCTCCGTCGAGATCAGCGCGGCGCTCGGCAAACCCGGCCCGGCGACCGCCGCCGAGGTGATTCGCTACATGGTGGGGCAGCCGATGCAGTTCGATCCCGGGAAGAAGAGTTTTTACTCGAACTTCGGCTACTGTCTCCTCGGGCGCGTGATCGAAAAGGTGTCGGGCAAGCCGTACCTCGATTACCTGCGCAGCGACGTGCTGGAGCCGGCGGGGGTCAAGGGCGTGGCACTGGGCCGGACGCTGCCGGCCGACCGCGACCCGCGCGAGCCGTTCTACAGCGACACGCACCTGGCGCGGGACGTGATGCGCCCGGAGAGCAAGGACAAGGTGCCGGACCCCGACGGCGGCTTCTGCGTGGAGACGATCGATTCGCACGGCGGGCTGACGGCGCCGGCGGCGGATGTTGCTCGCTTCCTGGTGGCGTTCGCCCTGGACGGCCACCCGGCCGGCCGCCACATTCCCGGCGGCGCCGCCTTCGGGAGCTTGCCGGGTACGTTCACGATGGCGCTGAAGCGCCCGGACGGTGTGGGCATTGTCGTGCTGTTCAACCAGCGGACCGACCCGTCCGGGCTCGATTACTTCAAGATCGAGGAGGTCATGAATCGGGCCGCTGACGCCGTCAAGCGTTGGCCCGCGCCGGGTGAGCGGTAGGCGCTCCTTCCCGCCGTCGGCCCTCCCACCCCGTATATTGAACAACATCGTCGCTGAATGCTACAATGACGCGGCTGAGGAATTTGGGGGCGCAGGAACGCCAACGGCAGGGGTAGGACACGAAGCATCAGCCCGTGGACGCCGATGGCCCGCGGGAGAAGGAGTCGAGTCCGTGCAAATCAAGATTTCCGCACGACATGGCCACGTGAGCGAGGCGACACAAGAGTTCATCCGGGAAAAGGCGCAGAAGCTGACGCGCTTGTTCGAGCGCCTCACGATCATCCAGATAACGGTCGATCTGAAGAACGAGGGGCAGCCCTGGGTGGAGTTCCTGGTGAAGTCGGAGCACAAGCACGACTTCGTCGCCCACGAGAGTCACCCCGACCTGCTGGCGGCCGTCGATATGGCGTTGGGCAAGCTGGAAATGCAGGTGCGCCGCTACAAGGAGAAGATTCAGGACCACCGGCGAACGCCTTCCACGGGCGAGGTCGCCGGGGCGCCCCCGGCCGCAGAAACCGGTGAGCAGTGAGGGAGGCCCCGCATGCGCATGTCTGATTTCGTGGTCCGCGACGCGATCATCCCCGACCTGAAGGCGTCCAACAAGGAGGGGGTGATCCGCGAAATGATCGAGGGCCTCCGGGCCGCGGGCCAGTTCAAGGGGGCCGACCCGGAAGACATCGTGCGCGCGGTGCTGCGCCGCGAGTTGCTGGGCTCGACGGGCATCGGCCGAGGCGTGGCCATCCCGCACACCAAGCACGCCAGCGTCGAGAAGCTCGTCGGCACCGTCGCCTTGTCCAAGGGGGGCGTCGCGTTCGACAGCCTGGACGGCGAGCCGGTCCACGTCTTCGTCCTGCTGATCTCGCCCCAGGACCGCCCCGGCGACCACCTCCGCGCCCTGGAGAACGTCTCGCGCAGCCTGCGCGACGACGTGTTCGTCCGCTCACTCCGGCAGGCCACAACGCGCGAGATGATCTGGGGCTTCCTGGAAGACGCCGATCACTAGAGGGGCCGAAGGCCGCTTGCGGCTTAGCGTTCGCTCCATCAAGCTGAAGCGAACGCTAAGCCGCAAGCGGCCTTCTCCCTCGGCCCGTGCGGCTGGCCTTGACCGCGCCTTGATCGCTCCCTATAGTCCCACCCACTTTGGGGCAGGCGGCTGGACCGCGGACGCCAGGAAGGCGCCGACAGCCGGACACGGGCCGCGCGACCGGGGTCGTGAGTGCGGCGCGTGCTCTCTTCTGCGGGGAAGGGGACCAAGCTATGGGCAGGAAGCCCGTCGTGGGGTTGGTCGGCACCTGTCTGGCCGGCCTGGCGTTCGCAGGATGTGACAACACCCCGGTTCGGCCGGGAGGTAGCAAAACGGATATGCCGCCGATCAGCAGCAGCAGCGGCAACCCTTCGTGGAATAACTCGCGCCAGGGTCAGAGCGGCACGGCAGGGGGCTCCTTCGCCGGCGGCAGCGGCGGTGCGAGCGTTCCGGCAACCACGATCACCTCGACCCCGCTCCCTCGCGACTCGTCCGCGGGCGCCGGCCCAGGCAGCAATGGCGCCTTCAACGTCGGCGCGGGTGGGTCGAGCGACGGGTATCCTAACGGAAGGTCGATGGATTCCGCGACCGGAGCTGGTGGCGGCAACATCTTGCGCGTCTCTTCCTCTGGATCGCCCGGTCCCGACCTGACCGGTGGCCGGACGACGCAGCCGCCTGCTCCGTCCACCAATTTCAATGACCCGAAGTCGGGGAGCGTGCCGGTGCTGGTGGGATCGCCCCCCGCGAGTGCGGGGGCGACTTCGAGATTGCCGGCACTGCCCCCGATGGTCGCGCAGCCTGGTGCGCCGCGGCCGGCTATGGATGTACTGACCTCGACCGGCGAGAAGGTTCGCGTCATCGCCCCAGTGGGCTCGACTTCGGGTGGGGGTGACATGAGCGAGGTGGCTGGCCCGGCGATACCGCTGCCGCCGCCCGCACCGCCAGTTGGGCTCCCAACGATTCCGCTCCCGCAATCGCCCGATTCCTCGACCACCGCAGCACCGCTAGCAAAGCCACTGCCGCCGATAGCGCCGGCGCTGCCCAGCAGCGGCATCCCAACGCGGCCGCAAAACCCGGCGGTCATGGGGTCGGGCACACCGAGCGAGTAACGATCGAAACGCAGGGGTGGGTGAGGGTAGGCCGCGCGCGGCTCCACGAGTCGCGCGCGGCCGTTTCCTTTTCCGCCAAGCCGCAAGCGGCCAGAAGGCGCAATCCGTCGGACCCTCCGCCTCGTCTTTTCTTCAGAAGGTAACTTTGTCCCAATCGCGGTGTGCCGTGGCAGTCCACCCGGCCGCGCCGTCGCCCACGGATTTCCTCTCCCCCAGGGGTAACGAACATGATCGCGAAATGGAGACTGCGAGTCGGGCTCGCCACCCTGATCCTCGGCGTAGCCGCCCTCTGGCTGATGGCCGCCGACGAGAAGGCGCCCGGCCAGAAGGAGCGGCGCGACGCCTTCCTGAAAACCGAGCAGCAGGGCAACTGGAAGGACGCTTACGAAGGGCTGCGCAAGCTCGCCCTCGACCCCGCCGACGACCCGGTCGAGGTCGGCAACGACCTGACACACGGCATCACCTGTCTGCAGCGGCTCGGCCGCGACGACGAGATCGACGAGTTCCGCGAGGGGGTGATCGAAGCCCACAAGGGCAACTGGCGACTCCTCGACGCCGCGGCGAAAACCTACCAGGACGGCCAGCATCAAGGCTACATCATCGCCGGCAAGTTCTCGCGCGGCTGGCGCCGCGCCGGCGGCCGCTACGTCGGCGTCTTCCAGCGCGACCGCGCCCGCGCCCTGCAACTGATGCAGCAGGCCCTGCCCCTCTTGAAAGACGAAAAGGACAAGGCCGCCGCCGGCGCCTTCCACCTGCACTTTGCTGACGTGATCCTGCGCGGCGCCGGCTACTACGAGACCTGGCGCTTGCAGTCCCTCACCGACCTGACCCAGCTGCCGGACTACGGCGAGGGCTGGGGGTACGGCGGCAGCGCCAACGGCGCCCCGGTGAATGCCAACGGCGACCCCATCTACTACAAGGTGCCCAAGACCTACGAGGCGTCGCAGAGCGACGGCGAGCGCTGGCGCTGGATGCTCATGCAGGCCGCCGAGATCGACTCGGCCCGCGCCAACGAGACCGACATCCTCCTGGCCAACTTCATGCGCGGCCAACTCGGCGTGCAGACGATGGCGCAGTATGGCCGGCGCTTCCGCGGCGGTGACGACAAGGAAGACACCAGCGGCACCTACGCCCTGCACACGCTCACCGACGACGAAACCATCGCCCGCCTCGCGACTGGTACCAAGCGCTTCAAGGTGCCCGACGAGTTCAACTGGATCAAGATCTACGAGCGCGTCATCGGCCGCGGCAAGAGTTCCTTCGGCGAACAGGCTCGCGACGCCCTCAGCAACGAGTTCGAGGACCGGCGGCAGTACGTCAAGTCGGGCGACGCCTGGCAGAAGGCCATCGACGAGTACGGCCCGGGCGAGCGCGACTGGCGCAAGCAGCGCCGCCAGCAGATCGTCGGCAACTGGGGCCGCTTCGAGCCGGGCGAGGTCCAGCCCGCCGGCAGCAAGGCCACCGTCGATTTCCGCTTCCGCAACGGCAAGAAGGTCGCCTTCGAGGCCCGTCCCATCGACGTCGCCAAGCTCCTCGACGACGTCAAGGCCTACCTCAAGAGCAACCCCGGCACCCTCGACGGCAACAAGACCAATATCGGCAATATCGGCTATCGCCTCGTCGAGCAGAACGAGACGGCCTACCTCGGCGAGAAGGCCGCCTCCTGGGACATGGAGCTGAAACCGCGTCCCGAGCACGTCGATGACCGCGTCACGGTGACGACGCCGCTCCTGAAGCCGGGCGCCTACCTGCTCACCGCCCAGATGGCCGACGGCAACCTTAGCCGCATCATCGTCTGGCTCAGCGACACCGTCATCGTCCGCAAGCAGCTCGACGGCCAGGCGTTCTACTACGTCGCCGACGCCGTCACCGGACAGCCGGTGGCGAAGGCCGGCCTCGACTTCTTCGGCTGGAGGCAGGTGCAGGTCAAGCCGAACACCAACCAGTACCGCGTCGAGACCACCGCCTTCAGCGAGACGTCCGACGCTGATGGGCAGTTGACCGTCGGCGCGGGCAAGCTGGGCGGCAACTACCAGTGGGTCATCACCGCCCGCAAGGCGAAGGACGGCCAGGGCGGCGCCGACCGCTTCGCCTACCTCGGCTTCACCTGGTTCTGGTTCGGCCCGACCTACGACGCCGAGTACAACCAGACGCGCGTCTTCACCATGACCGACCGGCCGGTCTACCGCCCGCTGCAGACCGTGCAGTTCAAGGCGTGGGTGGAGCACAGCAAGTACGACCAGCCGGACACGTCCGACTACGCCGGCAAGTCGTTCACCGTGCTGATCCACAACCCGCGCGGCGACAAGATTTACGAGAAGACGCTGACCGCCGACGAGTACGGCGGCCTGGTCGGCGAGTTGCCCCTGGCGAAGGACGCGGTCCTGGGCACCTACGGCCTCCAGGTCAAGGAGGGGCAGGTCGTTCACGGCGGCGGCAGTTTCCGCGTCGAGGAGTACAAGAAGCCCGAGTTCGAGGTGACGGTCGAGGCGCCCAAGGAGCCGGTGCAGCTGGGCGAGCCGATCGTGGCCACCATCCAGGCGAAGTACTACTTCGGCGCCCCGGTGGTGCGGGCCAAGGTGAAGTACACGGTGACGCGCAGCACGTTCAGCAGCGACTGGCACCCGCGCGGCACCTGGGACTGGCTGTACGGCCGCGGCTACTGGTGGTTCGCCGCCGACTACGCCTGGTATCCCGGCTGGGCCGAGTGGGGCACCCGGCGGCCGGTGCCGTTCTGGTTCCGCGGCGCCTGGAACCCGCCCGAAGTCGTCCTGCAAAACGAGGTCGAGATCGGCCCCGACGGCGTCGTCAAGGTGCCGATCGACACCTCCATCGCCAAGGCGCTGCACGGCAACCAGGACCACAAGTACACGATCACCGCGGAGGTCGTGGACGAGTCGCGGCGCACCATCGTCGGCAGCGGCGACGTGCTGGTGGCGCGCAAGCCGTTCCGCGTCTTCGCCTGGGTCGATCGCGGCCACTACAACGCCGGCGACACCATCCACGCCAGCTTCCGCGCCCAGACGCTCGACGGCAAGCCGGTGGTCGGCCCCGGCGAATTGACCCTGTACCGGATCACCTATAACGAGAAGAGCGAGCCGGTCGAGAAGGCCGTGCAGACCTGGAAGCTCGAGACCAGTGCCGAGGGGCAGGCGCGCGAGCAGATCAAGGCGGCGGAGGCCGGCCAGTATCGCCTGTCGTACAAGGTAACCGACGCCAAGAAGCACACCGAGGAGGGCGGCTACCTCTTCGTGGTGACCGGCGAGGGCTTCGACGGCAAGGACTTCCGCTTCAACGACGTCGAGCTGGTCGCCGACAAGCGCGAGTACGCCCCCGGCGACAAGGTGAAGCTGCTGGTCAACACCGACAAGGCCGACGCGGCGGTGCTGCTGTTCGTGCGGCCGGCCAACGGCATTTACCTGGCGCCGAAGGTGCTGCGCCTCACGGGCAAGAGTACCCAGGAGGAGGTCGCCGTTGTCCAGAAGGACATGCCCAACTTCTTCGTCGAGGCGCTCACCGTCCACGGCGGCAAGGTCTTTTCCGAGCTGCGTGAGGTGGTGGTGCCGCCGGAGAAGCGGATCGTCAATGTCGAGGTCGTGCCGTCGGCGACGGAGTACCGCCCCGGCCAGAAGGCGACGATCCAGGTGAAGCTGACCGACCTGGCCGGCAAGCCGTTTGTCGGCTCAACGGTGCTGACCGTCTACGACCGGAGCGTCGAGTACATCTCCGGCGGCTCCAACGTGCCGGAAATCCGGGCCTTCTTCTGGAACTGGCGGCGTCACCACTACCCGTCGAGCGAAACGAACGTCGCCCAGTGGTTCCCGAACCTGCTGCGCCACACCGAGATCGGCATGGCCAACCTCGGCCTCTTCGGCGCCTCGGTCGTCGAGGAACTCGCCAAGAAGGGCAAGGGCGAGGAGAAGGGGGACAGGTTGCGGACGGAGAATGAGTTGTTCGACTCGGATGGGGTTGGCGGCGGCTTCGGCCGCCGGGGCGTGGCGGATGCGAAGGCGGCCGCCCCGGGCGGTCCGGCGGCTGGTCGCCTGGGCGGTGACAACGGGGAGCAGATGAAGCGCGAACTCGGGGCCGACAAGCAGGGAGAGCGTCAGCCCGGGCCCGGCCCCGGCGTCCCGCAGCCGACCGTGCGCAAGAACTTCGCCGACACCGCCTACTGGTCGGCGTCGGTGGCCACCAACAAGGACGGCTTCGCCGAGGTGACCTTCCCCATGCCGGAGAACCTGACCGGCTGGAAGGTGAAGGTCTGGGCGATGGGCCACGGCACCAAGGTGGGCCAGGGCGAGGCCGAGGTCGTCACCAAGAAAGACCTCCTCGTCCGCCTGCAGGCGCCGCGCTTCTTCGTCCAGAAGGACGAGGTCGTCCTGTCGGCCAACGTCCACAACTACCTCAAGACCCAAAAGAGCGTCGAGGTGACGCTGGAGCTGGACGGCGGCACGCTGGGCGCCCTGACCGAGCTGAAGCAGCAGCTGATGATCCCCGCCGGCCGCGACAAGCGCGTCGATTGGCGCGTGCAGGTCAAGAGCGAGGGGCAGGCGGTCGTCCGCGTCAAGGCGGTCACCGACGAGGAATCGGACGCGATGGAGATGCGCTTCCCCTGCCTGGTCCACGGCATGCTCAAGACCGACTCTTACTCCGGCGCCATCCGGCCGGACAAGGACCTGTCGGCCATCTCGCTGACGGTGCCGGCCGAGCGGCGGATCAACGAGTCGCGGTTGGAGGTGCGCTACTCGCCGACCCTGGCGGGGGCGATGGTCGATGCCCTGCCGTACCTGGTCGATTACCCCTACGGCTGCACCGAGCAGACGCTCAACCGCTTCCTGCCGACGGTGATGGTGCAGCGGACCTTGCAGCGGATGAATCTGAACCTGAAGGAGATCCGCGACAAGCGCACCAACCTGAACGCCCAGGAGATCGGCGACGACAAGGAGCGGGCGAAGGGCTGGAAGCGCTTCGACCGCAACCCGGTCTTCGACGAGGAGGAGGTGAAGGGCATGGCGCTGGCCGGCGTGCAGGCGCTGGCGGGGATGCAGCTGGGCGACGGCGGCTGGGGCTGGTTCTCCGGCTACGGCGAGCACTCCTGGCCGCACACCACGGCGGTCGTCGTCCACGGCCTGCAACTGGCCAAGGAGAACGACGTCGGCCTGCCGCCGAACATGCTCGAGCGCGGCGTCGAGTGGCTCAAGGGCTACCAGGCGGAGCAGATCCGTCGCATCAAGAACGCCCCGTCGAAGACCAACCCGTGGAAGGAGCACGCCGACGAGACCGACGCCCTGGTCTACATGGTGCTGGTCGATGCCGGCGTGGCCGACGCCGAGATGCGCGACTTCCTGTACCGCGACCGGACGCACCTGGCGGTCTACGCCAAGGCGATGTACGGCCTGGGGCTGTTCAAGCTCGGCGAGACCGAGAAGCTGTCGATGATCCTCAAGAACATCGACCAGTTCGTGGTGCAGGACGACGAAAACCAGACGGCGTACCTGCGCCTGCCGGCGGGCAACCACTGGTGGAGCTGGTACGGCAGTGAGGTCGAGTCGAACGGCTACTACCTGAAGCTGCTGGCCCGCACCAGCCCCAAGGACGAGAAGGCGTCGCGGCTGGTGAAGTACCTGCTCAACAACCGCAAGAACTCGACGTACTGGAGCAACACGCGCGACACGGCGGTCTGCGTCGAGGCGATGGCCGACTACCTCAAGGCCAGCGGCGAGGACAAGCCGGACATGACCGTCGAGGTGTGGCTGGACGGCAAGAAGATGAAGGAAGAGCACATCGACACGAAGAACCTCTTCACCTTCGACAACAAGCTGGTGCTGAGCGGCGACGCCATCGAGACCGGCAAGCACGTCGTGGAGGTGCGTCGCAAGGGGACCGGCCCGGTCTACTTCAACGCCTACCTGACGAACTTCACCCTGGAGGACTTCATCACGAAGGCCGGCCTGGAGGTGAAGGTGAACCGCAAGTACTACAAGCTGACGCGGGCCGACAAGGAGGAGAAGGTCCAGGGCAGCTCGGGTCAGGTGGTCGGCCAGCGGGCCGAGAAGTACGTGCGGACGGAGTTGAAGAACCTGTCGGTGGTGAAGAGCGGCGACCTCGTGGAAGTCGAGCTGGAGATCGACAGCAAGAACGACTACGAGTACCTGATCTTCGAGGACCCGAAGGCGGCTGGCTTCGAGGCGATGCTGGTGCGCAGCGGCTACAACGGCAACGACATGGGGGCGTACGTGGAGCTGCGTGACGACCGGGTGTCGTTCTTCGTGCGGGCGCTGGCGCGTGGCAAGCACAGCGTCAGCTACCGGCTGCGTGCGGAGATCCCGGGCAAGTTCAGCGCCCTGCCGACGCGCGGCTACGCCATGTACGCGCCGGAGCTGAAGGGGAACTCGGACGAGATCAAGATCGGCATCGACGATTGATCGTGTTCGAGGAGGAGAATAGACCACGGATTGGACGGATGAGACGGATTACCACGGATCAGATCCGTGGTAATCCGTCTCATCCGTCCAATCCGTGGTCTATTCTCGGGGAAGAGCGCCGGCGCCGCTACGTCTTTGACGCGCCTCGCGTGCCGTTGCTGCCTCTCTTCCTCCGCGCGGGCGGTGCCGCGGCCTTGGCGTAAGCCTGGCGAACTTCGTCCAGAGTCGTCGCAGTCGCGATGACGCGATTCAGGGCCAGGTACTTCTCGGCGTCGTTCAACTCTTGGATGGCGGGGATCAGTCCGGCGCCCTCCTCGCCGAATCTGGCGCGCAGCACGTCTTCGATCATCTCAAGCATCACCACTCGCTCAATACTCGTGACGTATGGCATGCGTTGTCTCTCCTGGCAAAGGGCAAGAGGGACAGTTAACCCATCCCTATTGCCTCCAATGACTTGTGGAACAATTCGCACCCCAGCTCACGCCACAACCAGCTGCCATTACGCCTTCGACGAGCCGCGCTTGCCGTTGCTACCCTTCTTCCGCCGCGGCGCCGGTGCTGCTGCCTCGGCGCACGCCCCGCGGACTTCGTCCAAGGTTGCCGCCGTAGCGATGACCTGGCCCACGGTGTCGTATTTCTCCGCGTCGTTCAGCTCCCTGATCGCGGGCATCAGCTGCACACCCTCCTCGCCGAATTTCCCGCGGAGGACGCCTTCGATCACCCGCAGCATCCCCTGCCGCTCAATGCTCGTGACGAATGGCATGCGTCGTCCCTCCTCATAGGCATCAAGTTCTTGCCGGAAGGCGCTCTCGAGCGCCGGCGGCAACTCCATCAACCAGTCGATCAGCCGGAACAGTTGCCGCACGTCTTCGGCATCGAAACCCCGTTCGTACAGTCCGCGCACCAGACGCCATTTCCAGAGGCGCCGGGCCGCCGGGTCGCCCCGTGTCTCCAGCGCCTTCAGGTGCGCCAGCACCACCTGGAGTGAAAAAGGGGACGCGGCTCGTAAAGACAATATGTCTTTACGAGCCGCGTCCTTTTTTTTCACCGTCGCGGACCGGGGAGTTCAAGCGGCGCCGGTTCGCTTGTGCGGGTCCGATCAACCGACTAGAATCAGCAGAGATTGAAGCCCTTGACCCCGGAGCCGAGCGATGATTCAGGTCATCACAGCCACGTTTGAAGACGGCGTTCTCAAGCCGAACGAGCCCCTGAAGTTGCCGCCTCACTCCCAAGTTCGCCTGGCCGTGGAGCCGCTCGACGAGGATGACGAACGAGTGCGCCGGCAACACGCCTGGGAAACGGTCGAACTCCTCTGGCGGCGATCGACCATCGACTCGCAGGGAGAGCGGCTGAGCCGCGCGCAGCTTCATGAACGCCGTTGACACGAACATCTTTCTCTATTCGCTCGACAAGCACGAGCCCGCCAAGCAGGCGAAAGCGCAGCAGTTGCTTCAGCGACTGCGCTCGGCTCCGGAACCGACATTTTTGCTCTGGCAAGTGCAAGGTGAGTTGGTTCAGCAGCTGCGCCATTGGCGCGATCAAGGGAAGTTGACAGCCGCCGAGTTCCTCCAGCACGTGCAAGCGTTTCGCTACTTGTTTCCCCTCGTTCTGCCGGTGCCCGCCGTACTGGATCGTGCCCTCGACCTGTCGGGACGATACAGCCTGTCGCACTGGGACAGCATGATCCTCGGTGCCTGTTTAGAAGGCGGGATCACTACCCTGTATACCGAGGACATGGGGGCGCCCCGAACTATTGATACGATCCAGCTAGTCAATCCACTGATCTGAAGGGACCTTCGGGGACACTCTCCGCAGGTGCTTGCCCACAAACGCCTGCGGACGAAAACGGCCCTTCCTCGCCCCCGTAACTTCCCGGGGCGAGCGTCCGACCGGCCGTTGCGCCGCTCACTGCGGATTCGCCCCGTTACGTCCTCGCCGGGCCGCGCTTGCCGTTGCTGCCCTTCTTCCGCCTCGCCGCCGGTGCCGCGGCCTCGGCACACGCTCGGCGGACGTCGTCCAGGCTCGTCGCGGCCACGATGGCCTCATTCAGCGCCAGGAATTTCTCGGCGTCATTCAGCTCGATGATCGCCGGTATTAGCCGCGCACCCTCTTCGCCGAAGCGGGCGCGGAGCGTACTCTCGATCATCCGAACCATCCCCTGCCGTTCAATGCTCGTAACGTATGGCATGTGTTGTCTCTCCTGGTACGCATCGAGTTCTCGCCTGAAGGCGAGTTCTAGCACCGGCGGCAGCTCCATCAACCAGTCGATCACCCGGAAAAGCTGCCGCACGTCCTCGGGATCCCAACCGCGTTCGTACAGCCCGCGCACCAGCCGCCCCTTCCAGAGGCGCCGGGCCGCCGGGTCGCGCCGTGTCTCCAGCGCCTTCAGGTGCGCCAGCACCACCTGGGCGAAGGGGTTCGGACTGGTCTCCAGCACGTCCTCGCGGCCGGCGTAGTCCAGCAGCTTCACCGGCCGCCAGCGCATCCCGACCGAGCAGCCCCACAACTCCTCGTCGTAATGGTCCGGCCGCCATCTCGGGGCGTCGTCGGCCAGCACCGCCAGGCTCACCACCGTCCGATTATACCTGTCGGAGATGCGGCGGTTGTAGTCGAACAGGCGCTTCGGAAAGCGCCGGTCGCGCTGCGTCTGCACCTCGATGTGGATCAACACCCACGTCTCGCGGCCGTTCTTCCGCCACACCTTGACCAGCTTATCGACGTGGAACCGGCCGCGAGCCGCCTTTGGCGCGATCTTCTGCAACTCCTTGTCCAGGAACTCGTAGCCGCGCGACCAATCGATGTCGTCGTGGATGTGCGGGAAGAAGAACGCCAGGAAGGCCCGGAGATAGACGTCCAGCGCCTCCTTCCACGGGCTGTCGTAGTCCGCCATGTGACCCCCATCAAGAGACGGCGGCGCGTCCGCGAGAGTGCATTCTACCCGAGGGGAGACGCGAACGAAGGGGAAATGCGCTGCCGCGGTGAGAAGCAGCAGCGAGGTACCAGGCGGCGGTGATCGGAGGCGGGTGACTCGGGGCTCGTTCACTTCGGGCGCGGCTCGAACGCCTTGTGGATGCAGAATCCGACAGCCGACAGCGGGGCGACGACGAGCACGACGAACCAGAAGATCCACGGCCCACTGTTGGCCCGGGGGGTCAGCGAATCGAGCCCCAACAGGGCCACCAGGCCGCCGAAGGCCGCGACGGTGAGCAGGGCGAGGGCGCCCAGGCCCCAGAACACCCGCCTCATCCCTCATCCCTCCGCCGCGACCGCACGATGACCGGGTTGCCCAGCGGCGTGTCCTCAAGTCTGCTGTCGCAGGGCGTTGCTCTTGCGGATGGCGCTGAGTTTCCGGAGCTTGGCCCGGCGGCGCAACTCGCAGGGCTTCTCGTAGTATTTCCGCCGGCGCAGTTCGTTCTTGAGGCCGCTGCGCTCCAGCAGTTTCTTGAAGCGGCGCAGGGCCGCCCCGATCGGCTCACGGTCGTAAACACGCATCCGCAGCGACATGCCGCCTCCTGGTGAAAGGATTGGAACGGCCCGGGGCGCCAGCGAGGGAAGCCCCTCGTTGCCGCCCCGGGCCGGTATCGGTCGGGCCGGGAGAATCAATACCGCCGCCCGCCGCCGCCACCACCACCGCCGTAGCCGCCGCGGCCGCCACCACCACCGCCGCCGCCGTAGCCGCCGCGGCCGCCGCCGCCGGAGCCGCCGCGGCCGCCGCCCTCGGTCTTCGGCCGGGCCTCATTGACGGTCAGCGAACGGCCGCCGGACTGCTGGCCGTTGAGGCCGGCGATGGCCGCCTGCGCCTCCTGGTCGGTCTTCATCTCGACGAAGCCGAAGCCCTTGGACCGGCCGGTGTCCCGGTCCATGATCACCTGCGCCGACTCCACCGTCCCGAAGGCGGCGAACATCTTCTCCAGGTCGCTGTCGGTCACCCCGTAATCCAGGTTGCCGACGTACAGTTTCTTACCCATCGCTCACTCCCAGGGAAAAAAGGCCGCCCCCCGCGCGGGGAGTCGGGCCGGGTCCAAATGCTCGTTCTCAACGCGGACGGCGCTCACTTCGCGGCCGGGCCCAGGGTCTCGGCGCCTGACGGCGCCGGCATGGGCTCCTTCGCCGATGGGAGCAGTACGTGTGAAACACACGAAGATGGGGACCAAGGGCGGCGTCTCTGTGCATGCGAGGATCCCACGTCGTCCTGCTCGGCACGCTTGATGTCCGCCGGACCCGAGTACGGGTTGGGAGGGAAGGCATCAGGTATGGGGAGCACCTCATGAAATTATACCGCAGAGCGGGCGCCGCGGCCAGAGCACTTCTGCGGATCCGGTCGAATCCGGCCGGGTGCGCTGTGGCATCCCGGCGTCAGGCGGCGGGCGGCGCCGACTTCTTGTGCGGCATGCGGTTGCGCATCTCGGACCGGTCCACCCCCAGGAAGGCCAGCACCGGCAGGTAGACCTCGCGGTAATAGGTGTCCTCGTCGAAGATCGATAACTCGCGGATACGCGCCACTCGCTGCCGGCTCTCGCCCAGCAGGTCGTGGATGGCCGGCATGGTGAAGGCATTCATCACCCGGCGCAGCTGTTCCAGCGTCCCCTCACGGTCGTGCGCCAGGTACAGCCCGAGGCAGCGCCGGAAGAAGTCGTAGTGGGCCTGCTCGTCCACCGCCACCAGGGCCAGCAGCCGCTCCAGCGCGGGGTCGCCGCCGTGCTCGGCGCAGCGCCGCCGCAGGTTGCGGTAACTCACCGCCGTCGCCAGTTCCTGCACCGTCGCGTAAACGAGCATGCCGAGGTGGCTGTCCTGCGGCAGGTTCCACTCACGGGCGAAGACCGACCGCTCCAGGTCGGCCATCTGCCCGTCGCTGCGCTGGCCGGAACGGAGCAGCCAGTCGGCCAGGGCGAGCGAGTGTTTGGACTCCTCGTAGCCCCAGTTGGCGTAGAACCAGGTGCGGCCCTTGGAGGGGCGCACCACGGGAAGGATCTTCGAGGTGTAGTCGGGCAGGTAGAGTTCGACGGCGCAGAACGACTCGACGACGTGGGCGATGGCGGGGTCGAGCTGGGGGTTGCACCGCCCCCAGGGGACGTCGTCGGCGATCGACCAGCGTCTGTTCCGCTCCGCCAAGTCGAAGAAGTCGCGGTAGAGGCGCCAGAACGGGGCCTCGAGGGTCGGCACGGGCTCGAACGGGGCCGTCATGAGCGCCACCATCGCAAGGGGTACACGCAAGGGAGTGAAGCGCACCCCTTCGGCGGGGCGTGCGCCTGGCCACAAGACGAGCCCGCCGCCGAGGCGCTGTTGGAGGCGGTCCCTCGGGTGCGGCGGTCTCTCCTTCGCCGGCTTGGCGGATTACCTTTGCCTTCGGCACTTTCTCACCTCGGCATCCAGCCTTTGCGCGTCCCCCCGGCCGAATCGCGGCGGAACGCGGCGTTACACTCGGTACTCCCTCGGGGCGCCGTCCCCAGTCACCGCTGAGTGACTTGCCCGGTGGGCAACTGCGTTCCGGTAGAACTGCGGTCTGCTGTGACGACCGGAACGGTCATGCTAGGCATCGGCTTGCAACCGGACCAGTCGGCCTTCGACGAGGCTGTTGTCTTGGGGCGATTTCCTTGACGGACGTTCATTGAGAGCGCCTGTGGGGACGTTCCGGGAGGTCAGGCTTTCCAGCCCGACGGAGCGGACAGCGTTCGGGTGCGCGATGGGTCAACTTACCAGAGTTTCCCCGGAAACTCTGGTAAGTTGACCCATCGCGCAACTCATTGATGTAGAACACGTTGCATCCGTGTCGCTGTCAACTTACCAGAGTTTCCGCACACAGGGGTGCGTTGCCCGATGGCCCTCAAGTTGGCTAGCCTCACCTTACCCCACCCCGTCAACTGCCGCACTCGACCCGCGGGACGATCCCTCACGCCCCTTCCAGGTCCGTATCGCGCAGGTCGGTGACGAACATGTGTCCCGGCTTGTGGGTGATGAGCAGCGGCGGCCGCACCTCCATCGCCACCGCCTGCGGCGTCACCCCGCACGCCCAGAACACCGGCACCTCCCCCGGACGAATCTCCACCGGGTCGCCGAAGTCCGGCCGGCCGACATCGCGGATGCCGATGGCCGCGGGGTCGCCGAAGTGGACCGGCACGCCGTGCGCCCGCGGGAAGCGCGAACAGACTTCGACCGCCCGGACCGCCTGTGCCGGCGTCAGCGGCCGCATCGACACTACCATCGGCCCGCGGAACACGCCGGCCGGCTGGCACGCGATGTTCGTGCGGTACATCGGCACGTTGCAGCCGGCCTCGACATGCCGCACCGGCACGCTGGCCTGGAGGAGGGCGTTCTCGAAAGTGAACGAGCAGCCGAGCAGGAAGCCGACCAGGTCGTCGCGCCACCACGCCCCCAGGGCCGTCGGCTCCTCGACCAGTCGCCCGTCGCGGTAGACGCGGTAGCTAGGCAGGTCGGTGCGCAGGTCGGCGCCGCGGGCGACGTGGGCCGGCTCGGCTGACCCCGGCTCGGTCACGTCGAGCAGGGGGCACGGCTTTGGGTTGCGGTGGCAGAAGAGGAGGAAATCGAAAGCCAACTCGCGCGGCACGACGACGAGGTTGGCCTGGACGTGGCCCAGCGCCAGCCCCGGCGTCGGCCCGGTCAATTCGCCCAGGCGGGCCCGGCGGCGCACCTCGGCGCCTGTCGCGTGTCGGAGGTCCATCGTCGTCCTTCGCCTTGTCACGGCGTCAGGGGAGCGGGGGCAAGGCGGCGCTGTTGGCCCGCTCCAACTGGTCGGCCCTCTCGCGCCAGCGCCGCGCCTCGTTATTGTAGCCGGCGGTCTCGCAGGTCCGCGCCAACCGGCGCAGGTGCCCCGGATCCTCCCAGTTCGAGAACCTCAACCAGCTTCCGAAGCCGCTCTCCCAAATCTTCATCCGCCGGCAGGACAACGCGCGTCTGCCGCGCCCCTGTACCGTCTAGGACGCGGTGGGGCAAGCGCTTCGCGAGTCGATGGCCAGTTCGTCAAGCGAAGCGGGGTGGAGGATGAGGACCACGCTACCGTCCCCGGTGATCGTGGCGCCGCCCACGCCGGGCAGCGCCCCCAGCGACTCCGGCAGCGGCTTGATCACCATTTCCTGCTGCCCGCGGAGCTCATCGACTGTAATGCCGTAGTTCGCGTCACCCACGACCACCACGATGACGACGACCCGGCCGCGCGACAGGTCCACTTGGCCGGCAGGAAAGCTACGAGTACATGCGATCGGAACTGTAACAGAGAGGTCGTTCCCTGCGCGGACTGAGGACGGTTCGGGCGCCGCTTCTACGGGCCCGGGAAGGATGACCGTGCGTGCGTCAAGGCGCGGCTGGTTGGTACAACGCCTCGATCTCGGCGATCGCGGCCTGACGCCGGGGATTGTCCATTACCGGCAATGACACCCGGCTGGGCAGCTGATCGTGCTTCTTCCCATCCAGTTCCCTGCCGGCCGCGCTCTTCCGCACCCCACCCCACTGCTTGAAGAAAAAGGGAACCAGGGCTCGCTCGCACTGGTCGCGGAGCGAGATCACCCATTCCTTTTGCATCGGCCTGGCTCCGGCTCCGCTCTCCCCGCCAACGATCACCCAGTGGATCCCCTCCAGGTTGATCTCGCCGAGGTCCTCCAGGAGCGGCTCGATGGACAGGAACCGCACGCGGGCCGGTGCCGCGCGGAGGTGGTCAATGCGTGGCAGGCCGTGCTTTCGGTTCTCGACCGATACGCCCCACCAGATGTGGGGCTCGGCCGCTGCGGCTGAGAGCGTCGTCTGGAGCATGTCCCGCAGCCGCTCTGACCGCTTCGAGAGTACTTGGTAGGTGTGCCAGTTAGCAGTCTGCATCACGCGGGCGACGTTGAGGACGTAGTCGTCGGGCACGTCTTGATGGAACAGATCGCTCATGGAGTTAACGAAGATCATCTTCGGCGTCTTCCACCGTAGCGGCTCAGCGAGTTTCTCAGGGACGAGGCGGAGGTCGAAGCCTTGCTCGTACGGGTGGCCAGGCACGCCGCGGAAGCGCTCGGCAAACGTCTCGGCATAACAATGAGTGCAGCCGGGAGTGATCTTTGTGCAGCCCCGGACAGGGTTCCACGTCGCGTCGGTCCATTCGATCTCGGAATGCTGGCTCATACCTGCCGCCGCCGTCGGGGACCTGATGATGGGGCTTGACAACTGAACGTCTGTCTATAATACTGCGCCGCAACGGCGTTGGCCAGAACGTTTCTGGGTTCTCGACTGTCTTCATACCGATGCGGCGGCGACAAGGCCAACCCGCTCCGGGCCGTTTATTCCGGCCCACCTGCCTGGCGTTGGTCTGGTGTAAGTGCCTAATCCAGTTGAATTTGCGCCTCTAATTATGGTACACTTCGCCGTCGGCCGGCGGCGCAGGGATCGACGGCAGGGTGCCAAAGCGGTAGAAACTCCCACAGAGGCAGGGGTTGTGGTTGCTTTGAATAGCCGCCGCAGGGGCCGCGCGGGTGCCGCCTTGTGAAAACGGGTAGAGTTTGCGGCTTCTGACGACCGATGTCATTGGAGCGATTCCTGCACCTCGGGCCGTACCCCCATAGAATACCAGGTTCCTTCTCATGGCGAGGCGCCGATGGCCGGAATGCGCCTGGGGGGCATCGACCCCTCCATACTGCGGGAGCTTTCAGGGGTTTACAAGCCCTTCGTGAAGGCTTTCAAAGAGCTCGTCAGCAACGCATTCGACGCCGACGCTGACGTGGTGCGGGTCGTCTTCGCGGACGATTTCTCCTCAGTCACCGTCACCGACGACGGCCAGGGGATGACCCCGTTCGAGTTCCGCAACGACTTCGCACGCATCGGGGGCGGCAGCCGCCGCTGGGCCGGGGACAAGACGCGGAAGGGGCGGCTTCGCATCGGCAGCAAGGGTATCGGGTTCCTCGCCCTGGCCCGTTACTGCGACCGCCTCAAGGTGGAGTCCGGCGCCGACCGGGTCTTCGAGACCCAGGCCGAACTTCCTCAGACGCCGACGACGTTCGACGTGCTGCCGTTCCTCGGCGTACCCATCCCCCAGGACCTGCTCCAGAGCCGGCTCTCGTGTGAGGTGCGGCGAAACGGCAAGCGGGCCGGCAACCTAGAGGAAGGGCGTGAGTACCAGTGGAATCGGAAGGGAACGCGGCTTTCGGTCAACCAGGACGTCGGTCCTGTCATCGTGAAGGTTCGTTTTGATTGCAAGGGTCTCGCCTTCCGAGCCTATCTCGACTTCGACAAGCTCCTGCGCCTCGCGGACAGTGCGGACCTCGAAAAGCTGGATGACTTCGCGTCCATCGACGTGTTCGAGCGCAACGAGTCCAAGACCGGGACCGTCATCACCGCCGAGCAACTGAAGAACTTTGTCCGCCGCGAGATGAGGGTGGACCGCCGAAAGGGGTTTGTACGCAACATCAGCAGCCGCAGTGGCTTAGAGCAATTCTTGTGGTTCCTCTCGCGCTGCACGCCGGTGCCCTACGCGACACCGGCGGAGAATCCCAACCCGGCTGTTGCCAAGCTGCTGGCGTTCCCGACCCAGGCGCCGCTCTCCCACCTCGAAGTCGTCCACGGGAAATCACCCACTGCGCTGCACCGGCCCATCTACCCGCTGGAGACCGGCAGCCCCGTCGTTCCGCCAGACATGCTGGTCGAGGTTGGCATCGATGAGGATGGGCTGAAAGCGGCCGGCTTCCTGGCCGGGTATGAGGGCATCATCTTCCCCGCTGAGTACCGCGGTGTCTCCATCCGGGTGCGGGGCGTCTCGATCGGCGACCCCGGCTTCCTCGGCGCTGAGGCGCTGCTGACTGGGGCGTCGAAGGCGGCGCTGAGCCAGGTCACGGGCGAGGTCGTCGTGCTCTCCGGGCTGGACGCCGTGGACACGCTGAACCCGGGGCGAGAGAGCTTCTACGAGGAGAGCGAGCACTACAAGATCCTCCGGCGCCAACTGGTGGGTGAGGGCGAGAGGGTCGGCGGTTACCTTGGCCGCGTGATTGCTTCCGTGATCCGGCGCAGTCAGGTGCGGTCTGCCCTGGCCGACGTCCTAGGGCGTGCCTCACTCCGCAGGCGGGCCCTGGATGATATGTCGGCCGCGGTCTCGTACCTGATCGCCCGAGGCGACCGCACAGCGGGACTGCTGCGGAAGTTGCTCAAGTCCAAGCAGTCGCACGTCAACGGGTTGGCCTCGGCCCGGCCGATGGAGCTCGGCTTTCCCCCTCGCATCGGCGGCCTGGCCGTCGTGCCGTCTGACAACCTTCCCGAGGCCGCCGAAATCGACTACTGTGCCGAGCAGATCCGGCTCGACACTTCTCGACAGGAGTGGAGGTGGTCGCTCCTGCTCTTCGACCGGACGTTTGAGGTGATCCACAAGAAAGGCAACCCCGACCAGCCCATCGGCGAGATGGACCTGAAGAGCAACCAGGTTCTCGTGAACTGGGGTCACCCGGTCAAGCTCCAGATGGACGAGCGCAGCTTTCTGCGGACCGCTCTGGCGTGGGTGCTGGCGAAGGAGGCGGCGAACAAGGATTCCGGCCACATGATGGATCTGGCTCTGCGGCTCCTCGCGTTCAATTCGTACAACGATGGCTAAGATTGTCACCGCCAACACCCTGTTGTCGAAGCACGTCACGCGCCGTGACCGCGTTCTGCTTTTGAACCCGCCGGTGGAGGAGACCCGGTACAGTTGGCTCCGCTGGAATCAGCCGCTCGACCTCCTGAAAATCGCCTCCCACCTGCGGTCGCATGTCGAGTGCAGCGTGGAGCTGCTCGACTGCATGAAGCCCGACGAGAACGGCACCGTTCGCGAAGACTGGCTGCCCAGGGACCGTCGCTACTACCCCGTGAAGGGCGAACGCTACCCGATGCGGCGGTTCGGTATCTCCTACGGTGACCTGACCAAACAGCTGACGCCGATGCGGAAGGAAGACGGAGGGAAGAAGAAGCCGACCCAGATCTGGATCAGTTCCTTGTGCAGCTACTGGTACGAAAGTGTAGCCGAAGTGTGCCGCATCATCCGGCAGACCCTGCCCGACACACAGGTCGCGCTGCTCGGCCAGTACGCCCGACTGATGCCGAAAACTGCTGCGGAGGCCTGCGCAGCGGACTACGCCATCTCCACGCCACCTGACCTGAGCGGCGAGCCGGGGGCGTTCGACCTGTACGGCGACAGGCGCCCGCCGTTCGTCGCGTTGCAACTGAACCCGGCGGTCGCGGTGGCAGAGGTCCGCGCAGCCGTCGAGCGTGGCGTGCTGCAGTTCGCATTCTTCGAGGAGGACGTCTGCCGGGAGGACGGAGGGCCGCTGCTGGAGATCTTCGCGAAGACGAAGGGCCTCCACAGGCACCTCCGGTATCACTTCATTTGCGGGTTGCACCCGGCAAAGGTGACGCCCGCGATTGCGGGCCTCCTCGCCGACAAGCAGGTGGCCGCCGCCCACTTCGAGGAGGCGGAAGCCGGCCCGGAACTCGACGTGCAGGCGTACAAGAAGGTGCGGGCCTACCTGCGGAAGGCGGGGCTGGCCGAAGCCGATAACCGCTTGAGCGGGTTTGTCTGGATCGGCCGCCCCGGCGACCAGCTGGAACGGATCGTCCTGAGGAGCTTCGAGGTACTCAACCACCTGGAGGGGCTGATCCTTAAGCCCTATACCCCCACGCCCGGGAGCCCCGGGCACCGCCAGAACGACACCTACCTGGCGTCAATCCCCCACCGCGAGTGGTCGCCGCACTTCTTCCCCTTCGCCGATCTGAACGGGATCACGCACGGCGAGTACCACGATCTGTACCGCATGGCCGCGTTCCTGAACGAAAAGATCCGGGACGGGTCGTTCGACTTCCTGAAAGGTACCCTGGGCACCCAGATGCTGCGGGAGAGCCTCCGCAGAGAGGTGTGGAAACTTGAACCGTCGCCGCTCCGCATTATTGATTAGTCCGCCGGTCTACGACACGCAATACTGGGCTCACTGGAGCCTGCCGTACGGCCTGCTTCGTGTCGCGTCCTGGCTGCGCGCCCAGGGCTACGTCCTGAAGCTGATCGACTGCCTGGGGGCGGACAACGAGAAGCGGGCGGTCGCGAAGAAGATGCGGAAAGTCCGCAAGCTGTGCTCTACCGAGGAGTATGTGCCGCCGCGGTGGTCGGGATTCCGGCCGGCAGAGGACGAGAAGATCGAGTACTGCTTCGGAATGCCGCCCGACGAGTTGCGGAAGCGCCTCAAGGCTGTGCAGTCGCGGGCCAGGTCCGCCAGAGAGTCGCTTTTCGACACGAACGTCTTCCCCGAGCCCGATGAAATCTGGATTTCGTCCATCATGACTTACTGGTGGGAGAGCACCAGGGACGTCATCGCCGCCTGTCGGGAGGTCTTCCCCAAAGCCGTGATCCGCGAGGGGGGCATCTACCCAACGCTGGCTCCTGAGCACGCGATCACCAATTTGGGCCTGTGCGACCCGCTGCACCTGCACGGCCGCGAACTGGAAACGCTGAGCCCCGACCAGCAGCGTCGGGACATAATCGTCTCCGCAACGATCCCGGACGCCAACCCCTTGCCGCTCGACCTCGACCTCTACAAGGAAGACGGGACGGGCGAGCCCGAGCCGAACGGCGACCTGCCCCAATACACCATTCTGACGACGAGCCGTGGCTGCCCCTTCAAGTGCTCGTACTGCGCGGCGAACGTGCTGAACGAGGGGCGGAAAGTCTGGGTCCGCGAATTCGGCAGCGCCTACGAAGAGGTCAAGCACTGGTTCTCGCGCGGTATCCGGGAGTTCTGCTTCTACGAGGACAACCTGCTGCTGGGAAAGAGCAATTTCATCGAACTGATCCAGCGGATCGCTGACGACCGTGACCTGGACGGCATCCAGCTGCACGCCCCGGAAGGCATCGAGGTCAGGCTGCTCCACCCGCACGTCGTGAAGCTGATGCGGCGTGCCGGCTTCAAGAAACTGTACCTGCCGCTGGAGACCGTCAACGCCAACATGCAGAAGAAGTGGGACCGGACCCACACGAACATGGACAAATTCTTCTACGCCCTGGAGAATGCGGTTGAGGCCGGCTACAAGCTGCACTGCCAGGACATCAACTGCTTTGTGCTGTTCGGACTGCCCGACGAGGACCTCCAAGCGGTGTACGACACTCTCGTATTCGCCTCCAGCCGTGTGGGCTCGGTGATCCCGATGCTGTTCACCCCAGTGCCTAGCACGCCCATGTTCGAGATGTACCGGGAGTACATCGAGGACAAGGGCTTCGACTTCCAGCACCTCAACGGCAAGCTGCTCCCCTTTCTCGATTACAACCGGCGGAAGTACAAGGGGCTGTCGGTCCACGACTACTACGCGTTGGAAGGGCTGATGTGGCGGCTGAATGCGAAGGTGCGGTCGGAGAGCTTCAACCTGGGTGGGAACGGCCGTGTTTCGCAGTGCTTCCGGGAGGTATTCTGTACCTTCGAGCCTCATGCCGTTGAGGGTGCGCGATCACGAAGTGCGGACAAAGAGTCTCGTCATTTAATTGATTGAGTCAAAAATGTCGGGAATCTCCTCCTCCGGGCGGTGAGTGAAGGCAAGCGGGAATGGCTCGAGTTCCTTGTCAACGAGTCGCACGGTTCGGAGAGTGGTCTGCCCGATCTCGAAGAGCCAGAGGCCCATAGCCGCCCGGGTATCTCTGTATTTGAACTTTCGGAGGAGTGTCGCACGCAGGCGGGAGAGTGTGCTCCCCGCAACGCTGATGACTCGGTCGTGCTTCGAGAGTGTGAGGGCGAGCAAGAGATCGACGTGGTTTCGCACCTTGAAATCGCGGTCGGGGTTACAGTTCGATCCGAAGAACAGTTTGAAGGTCTCCACTTGGTCCGCCATAAACTTCGGCTGATGCATGACACGCGGAGTGATGCAAGAGGTGATGAGAAGGAAGTCCCCGGCGCGAAGGAGGTCCGCGCGTAGCAATTCCCCGAGCTTATTCGCCTGAATTGCCGAGAAGGGTCGCGTGTCATCGAGAAAGTAGATGAACCGCCCCCTTAGCCGCAACTCATGAAGTGGTGCCGCCTGATCGAAGAACGCGGAGGGAACGATGATGACTCGAACCGTCTCGATCTGGGAGAGGGTACTCGCCACTGGGCACCGCTGAGATGACTCCGCAACCGCGCCGTCCTGCTCGTATGAGACGATGGCTAAACGCTGGCGGCGCACATCGAACACTGCCACCAAGTCCATCACGTCGTACAGTTCCGCGCCACCGAAGGTGACGTAGACCAGCGAATCAAGCCTGCCAACGATCTCCTCGACCGTCTTGAAGCACTGGTTCAGGACGAGGCGTTTTTGAATACGCGATGCCTGAGGCACGGAGTGGTAAATGTCTGTTCCAGCCATGCACGAGTCCCTGGCAGCCGAGCCTATAGTTTCTTCAGAAGCAGTCCGCGTATCTTCTCGCAGAGTTCCCCCACCCCATCCTCGCACTTCAACTTCTTCAACGCCCGAGCTAGTTGGTCCTCCTCGAGCGCGAAAGCGACACCACCGACGAGGCAATCATGCACTGCGTCCTGTAGCGCTTCGGTAGACTCGACCTCGAAGCGGCTGCAGAGGTCGTCGTACTCCGCAGAGGTGAATTCTAGGGTCACAAGCTCATGCTCGGGGATGGCCTCAGCGACTTCGGCGGCAGTCTCTGTGATCTCTTCGGGTTCGGGGGCAGACGGCTGCTGCCGGGCATTCCTTGTGGGCCTCTTGGAGCGGTTGTCATCGGTCTTCACAGGCTTCGCCAACTTCGGCAGGACTGCCGCTGTCGGTCCTTGGCCCGGAGACAGGACGATCGTGGGTTTGGCCGCCTCGGGTGTAAAGCGCGTCTCCGCCAACTCGGTCCTCGCCGCTGTCGTGCCGGCTTCGGTGAACTTCGACGCCGCGTCTGCGTACGCCTTGATCACTGGTCGGACCTGGCCCCGCAGCCACTCGCTCACGGGGTGGTCTACCAGGTACTCCCGCTTATGTGTGTCCCAGGGGATGGCGGCGCTATGGCCGATGATAAACAGCTTTCCTCGAACGAACGTCGTTCCCGGCACACGTTTCCCCAACCCCTTCGTCCCGAAGCCGAAGGGCTCCTGGAGGTGCCGTTGGATCAGTCGGCCATTCCCGTAGACATCGATGCCGAAGTCGCTCTCTCTGCCCGGCTTCAGGCCCGGTTGGTTCGTGAGGATACCGCACCGGAAGATGAAGCGCAACGGGACGGGCCCCCCCATGCTCATCGTGTCGGGGAATTGCTGCGACAGGTCGTAGGTCGCGGGCTCGGCGCCCTCTGGATTCGCCCAGATGATGTCCGAGGTTGCTACCACCGAGCCCCCGTTCACTGTGATCTTCAGGAGCGCCTTCGGCTCGCCGGTCAGATTGCCCAGTTCTCCGGACAGCAGCGGCGCGTACACTATCCCCGCCCTGCGCCGGAGTTCATCGATCTCGAACTGCGTCGGCGGATTCACCAACTTGAAGAAGTACAGGTGCGTCTCGCACGCAGGGATGGGTTCGGCCTGGCCGTCGCGGGTGACCCAGGACTTTTCCAGTTCCCATTTTTCGGGGACTTCGCTCGTGTAGGACACCTTTCCGTCCGGAGACGAGACGATCTTCGCCCCGTCGGTCAGGCGGAAGATGCCCTTCTTGGCCCCCATTCCGAAGGATCCGATGACGCGCTGTCGGTAGTCCCGATTGGAGGTTTCGCCGGGGATGAAGACGCGGAAGACGTCCTTTTGGTCCATGCCGCCAGCGTTATCCTTATAAACGCCGGTCAGTAGGTCCAGGTCGTACTGGATCGAGATCGAGAGTTCCTTCTGCCCACCTCGGCGGCGCCACTCGTCGATCGAGTTGTCGATGAGCTCGAAGTTGGCTTCGTAGAAAGACAGGTCTCTGCGGGCGCTGACGATCAGATCCTTCGGGGGGTAGTGCGTCTCCTGCGAGGGCTCCTGCGTTTGCCTCGGCAACCCCGCGAAGAATGACTTTGCCTGCTGGAAGAACTCCTTAGCACGACTGTACTGCCTCGCCAGATCGGAAGGCGGCATCTGGTCGAGGAGAACGCGTTTCTGCTCGGTGGGGAGAGAATCCCAGTCTTTTCCTGTCACGGCGAACCCTCTTATCGTTTGTAGGACGCCGCAGACCTGTGACGCTGCGGTCTGGTTAGCTGTTAGCGGCGGCCGGAACCAGTAGCGCTCAGCAGCGCTCAGGACCGAGCCTCGTTCAGCCGCCTGCCCTCTCCCCGGTCCATCGGCTCATGCGTATCGGAAAACTCGCGATGCGCACCACCCTGCCGATGTTCTCCGTGACGACGTATCCACAGCCGCGGGGCAGCTTCGTAATCAGCTGATAGATTTCCCCGAAGGAGTGTGCGTTCTTGATCTTACGATGCAGCTGCCTGGAAATCGTACCGCGCTCGTCGCCCACCTGGAAGACGATTTTCGTAGCCGTGTTGGCGAAGGCCACCGAGCTGAAGTCCTCCGGTTGCTGCGACGCTAAAATCAGGCCCAGACCGAACTTGCGTCCTTCCCGGAGCAGCTTCTCCACGGGGGAGCCGGGGTTGAAGGACAGCTTGTGCGCCTCGTCGAGGATGACGAAGCAGCGCAGCGGGCCAGGGCCCAGGGCCTCGATGAAGCCGACCAGGTTCCAGAGCAGGAACTCGGTGACGGCTCGCTCAAGCGAGTACTCCAGCCCCTTGAGCTGGATGATGACAGTCCGGTTGTCGCCACGCAGGATGTCCGACCATGCCAGCTTTTGGCCGTGGGCGCGAAAGGTGTTGAACACGAACACCGTCGAGATGTGCGACGCCGCCGACGCGGCGAACCGCGCCTGGGCATTCATGGGGTTGCTGGCGTAGGCCTGCAGCTTCACCTGGACGGCTCCGAACGCGGGCAGGTCCGACGTCCAGGAGTTGGGTACGTCCGGCGTGATGCCCGCATCAGTCATCACGTCCAGCACGGCCTGACGGGTCACCGCGTGCTGCTGCACTCCCATCCGCTTGTAGACTCGGGCGAAGGTGTCGGCCACCCGCTGCGCCACGTTCACCGGCCCGTGCAGGTCGGAGGGGAAGATTTGCAGCGGGTTGATGTCCACGCCGTCGCGGCCGGCGTGCAGTTCCAGCGGGTTAGTCGCCGCCACGAACTCGGCAGGCAGCGTCGCCGGCGAAAACCCCTGGCCGTAGTCGAAGACGACGGAGACGACGTTCTCCTGTGCCAACTCGGCCGACAGGGATGCGATCGTGTAGGTCTTGCCGAACCCGCTCTCGCCGAGGATGAGGACGTGCGGGTTGGCCGCGCCGCTGCCCGGGTCAGGGTTCCAGAAGACCTCTTCCCCGCCCTCGGCGTCCGATCCCAGGAGGATAGGGGAGAGCCTGGTCTCTCGGCCCGGCGCCGCATCAAGGTGCTGCAGCATGCGAAGCAAGTTGCTCGTCCTTTCTGCCGGCTCGGGGGCCAGGTCCTGAAGCTGCTCCGCGGGGGCGGGCAGCGTGTACGTGCCCATCCTGACGTGGGCCGAGATGGCCGAGACCTGGCCGGGCGTCACGCCTACGGCCGCGGCGATCGTGTCACGGTCCTGGCTCTGCGCGAGCCTGCGCAGGACCGCATCGCGCTGCTCACGTGTGACTTTCTTTGGCATCAGCTCTTGCGTCCCTCGCGGTCCAGTTCGGCCAGCTTTTCGCGGAGCCAGCCGTTGATCAGCCCGGTGCGATCATCGATGACCCCTGCCTCCTCAAGGCCGAGGAACTGCTCCCAGAGAGCCCGGTCGAGGCGGAGCGTTACCGAAACCCGGTCGGTCAAACGGGTCCCTTTGGGTCGCCCGACGGCCCGGTCAGGCTCGGTCACCCACGCCTTTCGGGCGGCGAGGCTGTAATTGGTGACCTGCTCGGGAGTCACGCGGACCTTCGAGCCGGATTCCTCGAGCCGGAGCAGGAGCTTTTCGCTCTCCACCGCCTCCACGACGCCACGCTGGCCGGCGTAGTCACCGACCTTCACGCGCACCTTGTCCCCCGCTTCAGCCTTCACTGGATCCAGCTCCTGCATCGAATTAATTGCAATAATCTTAATCGACAGGTCGCGAATGGTCAATGCGAGCCGCCATGCATTCGTTGCATTCGTTGCGCGGCGCGGGATTCGTTGCATCACCCCGCCAGCGTGCAATGAATGCAACGAATCTCCCTGGGCGGCGGCGCCCCAGGTGCTCGCCGTCGCTTTGCCCAGGCTGGAACCAGTCATCCGCCGCCCTTGGTATATAATCAGCGGCAGACCCCGGAGACGATGGATGAGCCAGGACCCGCTCGCGAAGCTGACCTACCGCGACGCCGGACTCGACCTCGAACTGTACGAGCAGAGCCTGGCCGGCATGGTCCCCTTCCTCAAGCGCACGCACACGCCTCGCGTCCTGCCGCCGCCCTTCCCCCCCCGGAAGGGCGGCAAGGGCAGCGGCGGCTTCGCGGCCCTCTTCAGTCTCGACTACAACAGCCGACTCTTCGCCCGCAATTATCGCCACCCTGTCCTCGTCTCCTGCACCGACGGCGTCGGCAGCAAGCTCAAGGTCGCCTCGTTGGCCGGCAAACACGACACCGTCGGCATCGACCTCGTCGCCATGTCGGTCAACGACTGCGTTTGCACCGGCGGCGAGCCGCTGATGTTCCTCGACTACCTGGCGATGCCTCGCGACGACCCGGCCCTGACGCGCGACCTGATCAAGGGGATCAGCGATGGCTGCATGGAGGCGGGCTGCGCCCTCGTCGGCGGCGAGACGGCGATCCTGCCCGACTTCTACCAGCCCGGCGACTACGACCTGGCCGGCTTCTGCGTCGGCGTTGTGGAGCGAGACCGCGTCATTGACGGCCGAGCGGTTCGCCCCGGCGACGTGGTCCTCGGCCTCGCCAGCACCGGCCTGCACTCCAACGGCTACAGCCTGGTGCGCAAAATCGTCTTCGACCGCGCCGGGTTGACCGTTGCCGACACGGTGCCGGAATTGGGGCGCACGGTCGGCGAGGAATTGCTCGAGCCGACGCGCATCTACGTCCGGGCAGTCAAGAGCGTGCTGGAACACTACCCGGTCAAGCGGCGCGTGCTGCGCGGGCTGGCCCACATCACCGGCGGTGGCCTGATCGACAACGTGGCTCGCGTCCTGCCGCCGGGGCGCCGCGCCTTCCTGCGCCGCGCGTGGCCTGTGCCGCCGGTCTTCGGCTGGCTACAGCGCCTGGGCAACGTCGAGCAGGCGGAAATGGACCGCGTGTTCAATAACGGCATCGGCTTCGTGATGATCGTTAGCCCGTACTACGCCGAGAGCATCCAGCGCCAGTTATGCGAGGATCGGTTTCGCACCTTCGTGATTGGCGAGGTGCGCGAGGGTGAGCCAGGTGTCGAGTTCGTTTGATGGGCAAGCGGCTTGTGAACGCCCGGTCACGTCCGGCCGCAGAACATTTCGTCACTTTTTCTAAATCCCGCGCGGCGTGTTACGAATAACTCTACAGGCGGGGATACCCCGTGAGGAAAGGTCGTTTCGCTCAAGTCACCCTGGTCCGAAGTAGAAAGGGGTTCTGCAACCATGTGCAAGAAGTTAGGAGTGACCGCGCTGGTGATCGTGGCTGCGTTGTTCGTCCTCCACAAGCTCGACCTCGACAGTTACCTCAAACTGGCCTGGAAGCGGACGAAGGCGGACGTGCAGCAATCGATCCCGCCGGAAGTGAAGCTCGAACGGTTGCGTGCCGAGATCGCCAACCTCAAGCCTGAGGAGAGCAAGGCCCGCACCACCATCGCCAAGGAGATGACCGCCGTCAACAAGCTCAAGGACCAGATCGAAGACTCCCGCACCAACCTCGCCAAGCGGGAGGCCCTGCTCGAGGATCTGCGCACCGAGCTCAAGAAGGGGGCCGCCTTCGTCACGCTCGAGAACCAGAAGATTCCCCGCGAGCAGGTCGAGGCCAGCATCGCGCGGAAGTGGGAGTCGTTCAAGACGGCCAAGGAAGCCCTCAAGAGCCAGGAAGACCTCCTGAAGTCCCGTGAAGAGGCCCTGGAGGTCGCCAAGGCGAAACTGAGCACGATGCAGGACAAGCGCAAGGAGATGGAGGCCAAGGTCGAGAAGATGGACCTCGAGTTGCGCAAACTGCGCCTGGCCCAGACCCAGCACGACGTGGCCGTCGATGACAGCCAGCTGTCCACTGTGCTGAAGTTGGCCGACGAGATCGATACGCAGATCAAGACGCAGCAGACGGAGTTGTCCCTGGAGAAGGGCGCCGACACCGACCAGGCGGTCGAGGAGGCGCTGTCTCGCAAGGCCAGGACGGACAAGGCGCTGAAGGAGATGGATGAGCACTTCGGCAGCGCCACCAAGTTCACCAAGAAGGATTGACCGAGGGCGGGGCGTCGTGGGGCGCCCCTTTCTCATCCCCGCAAGGAACGGAGAAGAGAACCAGGGTAGTGCGAACATGCCCGGGGATGGCCGGAAGCCTCGAAAGAGGCACTCACAGGGTCACTTGGGGTGGCCCACGGGAGCTGCGAGCCGACCATCTCCGGGCTGTCCTGGTACAATACCGCTGTCGGGGCGACGGCCCAAGTCTATTCCGCAATTCCCCGACGTATCGCCCTCTTGAAATCAGACGGAAGACGGAACTCATGCTCGGCTTCGCGTGGCTGACACTCCGGCAGGCACAAGAGGCACTCAAGAATGGGCGCCTTGAGGAGGCGCACCGTCTTCTCTGCCAGTCGGCCGCCCAGGGTCACAAGAAATCGTTCGAGCTGCTGCAACAGGTGGTGCGCGGCTTCGTGGAGCGCGGCGAACGGCACCTGCGCCAAGACGACGCTGAGGCCGCCTGGCACGACCTCCTTCAGGCCGAGCAGCTCGACCGCGACAACCGCGACGCCGACCGGTTACGACAGGCGCTGGTGCGGCTGGGACTCGCGGAAGCGCGGGCGTTGCTGCAAACCGGCGAGCCGGGCCGCGCTGCCGAAAGCATCGCCCGCTTGCGCGAGCGCTCGGTACGGCAACCGGAGTTGCTGCTTCTCGACGAGGCGACCCGGGCCTGGCTGCAAGCCCGTGACCAGGCCACCCGCGGGGAATTCGGTCGGGCCCTGGAATTGACGGAACGCGTGCGACGGCTGCTGCCCGGCAAGGTCGAGCCGCTCGATCGCTTCCGAACGGAGTTGGAAGGGAACCGCGACCGCTTCGCCGAGTTGGTGAAGCAGTTGCACGAGGCGTCGGAGGCCGGCCGCTGGCGCGACGTGCTCGACCTGGCCGACCAAGTGCTGGTGGTCGCCCCGCAACACCCGGAAGCGCGCAAGGCCCGTGGCCTGGCGTGGAAGTCGGTCGAGCCTGTCACCGTCGTGACGGCGCCCCTGGGCCCCGTGCCCCAGATGACAGGGGCCGAGCACACCGAGCCGGCACAGCGCTTCCTGTTGTGGATCGATGGGGTAGGCGGTTATCTCGTCTGCCTGGCCGCCCGGTTGACGCTGGGGCAGGCGACACCGGACGGCTATGTCGATGTGCCGCTGTATGCCGACGTGTCGCGGCTGCACGCCGCCCTGACGCGCGAGAACGGCAGCTACCTGCTCGAAGCGATGCGGCCGGTGCAAGTGAACGGTCAAGGGGTGGAGAAGGCCCTATTGCGGCCGAACGACCGCATCACCCTGGGGACGACGTGCCAGCTGCAATTCCGGCAACCGGCCCCCGTGAGTGCTTCGGCCCGCCTCGACCTGACGAGCGGCCAGCGGCTGCCGCTGTCGGTGGACGGAATCATCCTGATGGCCGACACGCTGCTGCTCGGCCCCGGCCAGCAGGTGCATGTCGCGATGCCGGACCTGAAGCACCCGGTGGTGCTGTACCGGCACAAGGACGGCCTGGGCGTCCGTTGCCCGGGGCCGATGGTGATCGACGGCCAGCGCTGTCAGGAGCGCGGCCTGCTGCGGCCCACGTCGAGCGTGTCCGGCGAGGACTTCGCTTTTGCCCTGGAGCCGCTCGGCACTCGGATGGTGGCCGGTGGCTAACGGCCGCTTGCGGCTTGGCGTTCGCATCCTCGAGGGAAGGCGTGAACGCTCGGCCGCAAGCGGCGAACGGCCACTCGCATGGGGGAGACTGGTATGAAGTTCACCTACAGCTCGGGGCAGCGACCGCTGGACGGTTACGTCTTGAAGCGCGGCATCGGCCGGGGCGGCTTCGGCGAGGTCTACTTCGCCGTCAGCGACGGCGGCAAGGAAGTCGCGCTCAAGCTGCTGCGCGGCGGCAGCAACAACGAGGTCGAACTGCGCGGTGTCGCCCAGTGCCTCAACCTGAAACACCCCAGCCTCGTCGCCCTGTACGACCTCAAGACCGACGCCCAGGGCGACCCGTGGGTGGTCATGGAATACGTCTCCGGCGAGCCGCTGAGCGTCGTCCTCAACCGCCACCCCCAGGGCCTGCCCTCGGAACTGGCTCAGCAGTGGTTCCTCGCCCTGGCCAAGGCGACGGCCTGCCTGCACGACCACGGCATCGTCCACCGCGATCTGAAGCCGGGCAACATCTTCCTGGAAAACGGCACCGTCAAGGTGGGCGACTACGGCCTGTCGAAATTCATCAGCGGCAGCCAGCGCACCGCGCAGACGCAGAGCGTCGGCACCGTGCATTACATGGCCCCGGAGATCAGCACCGGGAACTACGGCAAGCAGATCGACGTCTACGCGGCGGGCATCATCCTCTACGAGATGCTCACTGGCCGGGTGCCCTTCGACGGCGAGAGCGCCGGCGAAATCCTCATGAAGCACCTGACCTCGCCGCCCGACCTCACCAAGCTGCCGACCGAGTACCTGCCCATCGTGGCCAAGGCGCTGTCGAAGAACCCGGCGCACCGCTACGCCAGCATGGCCGAGATGGCCCGGGCGGTCGAGGCCGTCGGCACGCGCCCCGCGCCGGTCGCCAGGCCGCGACCGACGACGGCACAGCAGCCAGCCGCCCCAGTGTCGCCGCCCCGGCCGAGGCCAAGGCCGCGTGAGGACGACATCCCAAGCGTCCTGCCGGTGCCGACGCTGCGCGGACAGATTGCCGAGCTGTCAGGGTCAATGGCCCTGGCCGTGATCTTCGCACTGCTGGGCGCAACGCTGTGGTACTCCCTTGGCCGGATCGACAACTTGGCCGACATCGGCACTGTCTTCTTCCTGACGGTGGCGACGACGTGGGCGGTGCTGGTTCCCGGCAAGGTATGGGCGTATCGCAAGGGGGATCCCTGGCGGCGCCGACTGGTGATGATGTTCTTGGGGGTGCTGATCGGCATCGGGGCGCTGTGGCTGAACGGTTGGGTGCCGACGATCCGGGGTGAGCCGGGGTCGGCCGTGCGGCACGACTTGCTCCTCGACTGGCCGCTACCGGCGGGCACCGGCCTGGCCGAGGGGGCGGCTTACGTCATCTACTTCGCCGTGACGATGTTCCCCCTGCGGTGGTGGCGGCTGACCGACCCGCGACGTTCGGCACGTTTCAGCTTCCTGCCGCTGCTGGCGGCGGGCTTCTGGAGCCTGCTGCCGCTGCTGATCTGGCCGCAACCGTGGCCCTGGGGGACCGGCGCCCTGGTGATGGCCGCCGCGATCGTGCAGCTGGTGAGCCCCTGGGAGCAACCGATACCGACATGCAGCCGCCGACTCCGGCTGCGTTATTCGTGATAACAAGGAGCGAGGAACACGGACGAAAGACGGAACCGAGCCCCGATTCCCCCTTCGACCGCCCTCGTTCTCCACGGAGGATAGACTCATGCGTCCCACCGCCTGGATGAGCTTCCTGGCCGTGTTCTTCCTGGCCGCGGCCGGTTGCAACAGCCGCGGGCCGACGCAGGCCCGTCCTGCGCCGGTGGCGCACGATCCCTTGGCGTCGTGGGTCGTCACCGGCGACTGGATGACGACGGAGGAAGAGGCGGTGCAGGACGCCCTCGACAAGGCGCAGGGCAAGGTTAACGAGTACCTGCGCGCCCAGCAGCCGCCGATGACCTGGCCCTCGGATCGCAAATACATCCAGCAGAATCTGTTGCGCCCTCTCAGGGCCGACGACTCCGGGTTCAAGGCGCTGCTGAAAAAGGCCGACGACCCCGGGTTGAAGGCCCTGGCCAAAGGGGCAGACTGGCAGGGCGAAAACGTCCGCGAAAACCTCGTGAGCGGGCAAGCCGTGCAGGTCGAAACCAGGCCGTTCGATGACCTCGGCATCATGCGGCGAGCGGCGTTGCGCCTGGAGATCTCGGCGGCCAACCAAAAGGAATTCCAGAAGCAGGAAGAGATCTACCAGGCGAAACAGCGCAACGACCGGGCGACGGCGCGTCAATGGTGGGTCGTGCGGATCCTGGCCGGCCTGGTGGCGCTGCTGACAGCTGTGACCTTCTACCTGCGCCTGGAGGATGCGACCAAGGGGTATTACACGACGCTGCTCCGGGCTGCGGCGGTGGCCTTCGTGACCCTGGTCGGGGCCGCCCTCTGGCTGCTCACCTGAGACGATCCGTTTCACCAAAGTGGGGTAGGCCGCCGGCAGGCCGGGGACCGACGGCAGGCCGGCGGCCTGCCCCACGTTCACAGTCAACCCATCTCTCGCTGTTGGCACTCCGGGCCGTTTGCGGTATATCATTGTGTTCGCGGGATGATGGGCGGCCGCCGGCCGTTCCGCGACCGCCAACCCTTGATACGGAGATGACTTGATGGCACCCGCCGCCACCCGGACCGCCCCCACTCGCCCCGCCCCCAAGGCATCGCACGATTACCTCGTCGCCGACGTCGCCCTGGCCGACCTGGGTCGCAAGGAGATCGCCCTGGCCGAGCACGAGATGCCTGGCCTGATGGCCATCCGCAAGAAGTACGCCCCCGGTCAGCCGCTCAAGGGCGCCCGCATCGCCGGCAGCCTGCACATGACCTCACAGACCGCGGTGCTCATCGAAACGCTGCAGGCGCTCGGCGCCGAGGTCCGCTGGGCGAGCTGCAACATCTTCTCCACGCACGACCCCGCCGCCGCCGCCATCGCCGCCCGCGGCACGCCCGTCTTCGCCACGAAGGGCGAGACCCTTGAGGAATACTGGGACTACACCCATCGCATCCTCCGTTGGCCGGACGGCGGTACCGCCAACCTGATCCTCGACGACGGCGGCGACGCGACGCTGCTGGTCCACCTCGGCTGCGACGCCGAACAGGATCCCTCGATCCTGGAGCGCACGCCCGGCTCGGAAGAGGAAGCGGTCCTGCTGGCGTCGATCAAGCGCACGTTGGTCGATCACCCCCACTTCTACAGCGGCGTCGCCAAGAACATCGTCGGCGTCAGCGAGGAGACGACGACCGGCGTTCACCGCCTCTACGAGCGTGTAAAGAAGGGGACACTGCTCTTCCCGGCGATCAACGTCAACGACTGCGTCACCAAGAGTAAGTTCGACAACCTCTACGGCTGCCGCGAGTCGCTGATCGACGGCATCAAGCGCGCCACTGATGTGATGATCAGCGGCAAGAAGGCGGTGGTGTGCGGCTACGGTGAGGTGGGCAAGGGCTGCGCCCAGGCGTTCCGCGGCTCCGGCGCCACGGTCTTCGTCACCGAGATCGACCCGATTTGCGCGCTGCAGGCGTGCATGGAGGGCTACCAGGTGGTGACGATGGAGGAGGCCTGCAAGTTCGCCGACATCTTCGTGACCACGACCGGCAACGTGGACGTGATCACGCGGCAGCACATGGACCAGATGAAGCACAACGCCATCGTCTGCAACATCGGCCACTTCGACAGCGAGATTCAGATCGCGGCCTTGAACGACCTCCAGTGGGAGGAGATCAAGCACCTGCCGCCGGTGGATCACGTCATCTGGCCCAACGGCAAGCGGATCATCGTGCTGGCCAAGGGCCGCCTGGTCAACCTCGGCTGCGCCAAGGGGCACCCGAGCTTCGTGATGTCCAACTCGTTCTGCAACCAGACGCTGGCGCAGATGCGGCTCTGGAAGGACGGCCGCTCGATGGAGAAACAAGTCTACTTGCTGCCGAAGGAACTGGACGAGGAGGTGGCGCGCCTGCACCTGGAGCAGCTCGGGGCCAGGCTGACAACGCTGACGCCGAAACAGGCGGCGTACATCAGCGTCAAGCCCGAGGGGCCGTACAAGACTGAGAACTACCGCTACTAAAGCCGCTTGCGGCGTAGCGTTCGCTTCCCCAGGGTCAAGCGAACGCTAAGCCGCAAGCGGCTTTTTGTCAAATCTCAGGCCGCCGCCGGCGAAGAACGATGGGATAATCTTTTTTCCTCGTCCCGGGGAGGGTGTGTCGTGCGAGTCGTTTCCTCGGCCGGCCGTGTGCTGCGCGTCGTCTCGTTCCTGACGGTGCTGGGTTTCCTCAGCGTCGTACTTGTCGGGCCGGTGCTGGCCCTGGTCTTCGGCCTGCTCGCGCTGGTCGCAGGGCTGCTCCTGCTGGCGCTGCCGTTCGCCTTGGTGGGATTGCTGGTGTGGAGTGCCTACCTCGCGGCGGCCCGCGACCGGAAGGCGGCGTGGGAGGCCCTCCGCGGCCGGACGGCTGGCATCGGGCGCTGGCTGGTGAGGATCCCGCTGGCGGCGTGTGTCCGGCTTTGTTCCTGGGGCGTCAGGGTGGGGTGTGTGCTGGCCCCGGTGGCCCTACCGGTGGCTCGGCGTGCGGGCGAGGCGGCGCGACAAGGCGTCGAGCAAGGTGTGGTCCTGGCCGAGCGCGGCGCTCGGGCAGCGGGAGACGCCGCGGTGCGGGCGCGGTCCACCGCACAGTTCGTCGGCGCCGTTCTGCTGGAGGTCATCGGCGGTGCCGCAGTGGGCACGATCCTCGTCTGCCTCGTCGATTCGCCCGTCCCCGGTGGGATTCTCGCCCTGCACATCTTGGGCGGGGCGGTGGCCGGGGCGTTCCTTGGCCTGCTCGTTGGGGCGGCGCGGTCGTCGTTGCGTCGCGAGCAGGGGGCACAGTAGGCTCTCCGACAAGCGTCTCTTCAGATGCCGAGTTCGTGGAGCGCCCAGTTCAGGTTCGTCGTGAAGATCAGCCTGACGGACCCGAATTCGCCAGCCAGGTTCGCGTGCGGGTAATCGCCGGTCTCGCAGAAGTCGGTGCGGTTTGAAGTGCAGAAGACGCATTTCTCAGCAAACCCGCCCGCCCGCAAACCCCTGCACAATTCCAGACATTCCTCGAGGATCGTGCAGTCCTTGAGTTGGCCTCCTTTTCGATCCAGTTCGGATCGCGGCGCACCGGCGCCCGGATGATGTCGAGGAAGGCGCAGGTGTCGAGCAACAGGACAGGTACTGGTGCGGCGATCAGTGGAGTGACGACGTCGGCCATGCGGCTCATGAGGCGTGCTCGCACTCCTGACGATCATAGGTGGCAAGCAGCCAACGGGCCCTTTGGTACTCAGTCGCCAAATCGTACGCCACGTCTTCGGGCAGTCCCCCGTCCTCGTGGAGCCATCGCGCCAGTATCGACGATGGCAACGTGCTACCCTCGCGGTGTGCGCTGGCTACGAAATCGATCCAGGATGTGTCATCCCTTATTTGTGATGCCCAGACGTGGCGGTTTGCCGTCGAAAATGTGCGAAGTTTGCGGCAAGTTGCCTTGGACAGCCACTGCTCGATGCTGATCTCCTGCCCCGAGAGGGTTACGACGGCGCCGGTTGCCTTGGCGCTGGGGAGGACAAAACGGTCGCAAAACTCATTGAGCAGGGCGTTGTACTCGTCGTGCGAAAGGTTGCCGATCTCGGCAGGGACGATGTTGGACACTTTCAGCTCACGCGGCGATTCCTCCACGAGCCAGAGGGCGGCGGCGCGTCGCTCCTCGGAACCGGCACAGGAGAAGCAATAGCGCAGGCCGGGCCGGACCACTCGTTGTGCCATTCGCCCCTCTGTTTCCGTATCGCGTTTCCAGCCACCGGTAAGCGACTCCTCGATACGCCGCAGAGTTGCCGCCAGCGCTTCTGGCTCGCCGGTTATCGACAATTCCCCATAATCTCGCATCGGCCCTGACCTCGCCGGACGGTGCAGGAGTCATGGCTGTGACCGGGTTACGTTGCCCCATCGACCATGACGTCACGCGAGCCATTATACGGCAAACGGTTCGACTACGCAGCCGGAGGCTTGACGCCGAAGTCGCGGATGGTAAACACGGGGCGGAAGTTATATTTCCCGAGGCGCTCCGCCCCGCCCTCCAGCCGGTCCACGAGGCACGACACGGCCACGACCGTCGCGCCGGCCTTTTCCACTTCCTGGATCGCCTGGAGCACCGATTCGCCGGTCGTCATCACGTCCTCGACCACCAGAACGCGGTCGCCCGGCTTCAGCACACCCTCGACGCGCTCCTGGCTGCCGTGCCCCTTGGCCTGCTTGCGGACGAAGAAGCCCTCCATCGGCCGGCCCGCCTGGTGGTAACGCAGGGCGACCGCCGCCGCAATCGGGATGGCGCCGACCTCCAAACCGCCGACCGCCTGCACGTCGAGATCCTTCGTCAGGTCGAAGAGGAGTTCCCCCAGCAGGGCGACAGCCTCGCCGTTGAAGATGGCCTTCTTGCTGTTGACGTAATAGCTGCTCTCCTTGCCGGAGGCCAGCGTGAAGCGGCCGAAGGAGAAGGCGCGGGCCTTGAAAAGTTCCAGCAGGCGGGAACGGGCCTTGTGGGACATACTTGCGACTCCCGACTCCTTTGTAGTGCCGGATCCTGGACAACGTGGACACGGATGCGCAAGTTGTGACGATAGTCGTCGTCGGAGAGAAACGCGGTAACACCCTCGTCGTCCGGGGAGAGGAGTTCACAGGACATTATGAAGATCATCCCGCTGAGTGAGGCCAAGGCCCACCTGAGTCGCTACGGCAAGTTGTGCGAGCAGGAAACCGTAATCGTGACGGTCAATGGACTCCCTGCGTTCCAGCTGTGCCCGCTGCCGGAAGACGATGACGACCTCATCAATCAGTTGCTGGAACACAACCCCAGGTTCTGGGCGCTCCTCGAAGCGCGGGTGGGCGAACCGACCCTTTCTTGCGCAGAAGCTGCGAAACTCCTTTGAGCTGTCGGGCTGATCGCCGGCCTCAAGCGAGGATTTCGCGGATCGGCTCGCCGCCCTGGTTGATGGCCACCGGCCGGCCGGACCGGTCCGGCACCGTCATGTCCGGGTCGATCCCCAGGCACTGGTAGATCGTCGCGCAGATGTCGGCGGGGCTGACGGGCCGGTCCTTGACGTAGGCCGCCTGCGCGTCGGAGGCCCCGCAGACCGTACCCCCCTTGATCCCCGCCCCGGCGAACATCACGGAGTAGCAGAACGTCCAGTGGTCGCGGCCGCCGTTGGCGTTGACGCGCGGCGTGCGGCCCATCTCGCTCATCACCACCACCAGTGTTTCGTCCAGCAGCCCGCGCCCGGACAGGTCTTCCAGCAGCGCCGTGTAGGTCTGATCGAGGCCGGGCAGCTTGTTCTCGCGCAGGATCGGGAAGTTGCGCGTGTGCGTGTCCCAGGCGTCGTAGTCGATCGGCACGCGGTCCCAGAAGAGGTCCCAGGTCACGTTGACGAAGCGCACCCCCGCCTCGACCAAGCGGCGGCCGATGACGGTACTGTGTCCGAACAGGGTCCGGCCGTAGCGTTCCAGCAGGCGTGGGTCTTCCTTCTTCAGGTCGAAGGCGGCCCGCACCTTCGCCGACGTTAGCAGGTCGAAGGCGCGCTTCTGGGTGCGGTCGTAGCTGCCGATCGCGGGCTGCGCCTCCAGCCGGCGGCATTCGCTGTCGATCTGCCGCAGCAGGTCGCGGCGGTGATCGAGGCGGTCGAGGGTCATCTCGGCGTCGAGGGAGCCGTTGGGCAGGATCGGCTCGCCGCGCACGGTCCGCGGGTAGCCGGCGCGCGGCGCCGGCCCATCCTTGTCGAGGTACGGCTGACACTCGGTTGTCAGCGGGTCGTAGCGTTTGCCGAGGAAGCCGGCGTAGGGTCCGGCGCGGCGAAAGACTTGTCCCCAGCCGAGCCAGCACGGCACGTAGACGTAGGCGGGCAGATCGCCGGGACGCGGGTTGATGTACTCGCAGACGCTGCCCATGCTCGGCGGGTCGGTGTCGCGCGGGTGCTGGTCGGGCATCGGCTGGCCGTAGCCGGTGTACGAGGGCAGGCAGTTGTGGCAGCCGGCCTTGTGGTTGACGGAGCGCACCACGGCGGCCTTGTCCATCCACCGCGCCATCCGCGGCAGGTGCTCGCAGATTTGCAAGCCGGGCACGTTGGTGGCGATGGGCTTGAAGTCGCCGCGCACCTCGGGAGGTGCGGCCGGCTTCATGTCCCACATGTCCTGGGTGGCGGCCCCGCCCAGCAGGTACAGGAGCATGACGCTCTTCGCCTTCCCCGGGTGACTGCCCCGGGCACGGGCGCGCTCCTCGGCGGCGAACAGGTGCGGCAGGCTGAAGCCGCCTCCCAGCAGCGACAGGGCCCCCGCTTTCAGCGTTTCGCGGCGGGTCAGGCCGTCACAGCAGCGGCGCGGGCTACCCAGCATGGTAATCATTGCGAAGTCCCCCCGTAAGGTCGGCAGCGGTCCGGGGCGTCCGAAGCCCACGAACGAGGGTAGACGACGGCGGGCCGGCGGGCAACGTCAAAGCAGCGCCTATCCGAAGCTGGTCTTTGCGCTGCGCGTGAACTTGCGAGCTATAGTTCAAACGGTCACCGTACGCGCACCGGGGGCGAAGGGGTTGGCGCGCGGGCGGTTGCCGGATGGGGGGAACGGCGTGAAACGCCACATTCGCTTGCGAGGGGTGGCCGGGTCGGTCAAGGGCCAGGTCTGGGAGTCGTCGGAGAAGCTGCGCGTCGGCCGGCACGAGTCGGCCGAGATCCGCCTGGACGACCCTTCCGTCAGCCGGCACCACGCCGAGATCGTGCCGTCGGGGCGCGGCTGGCGCGTCCACGACCTCGGCAGCACCAACGGCACCTACCTCAACGGCAACCGCCTCGGCAAGGGGGATTGGCCGCTGCAGGAGCGCGACCTGCTCGAGTTCGGCGAGTTCACGCTGGTCGTCGATTCGCTCGTGGAGGGCGGCAGCTCGGAAATCCCCCTGGGTGGCCAGATGCGGGTGGAAGCAACCGCCCGGGCGTCCCTCGAAGAGGCCCTTGAAGCCCTCGCCTTCGACAGCCGCCGTTGCCCGCGCCCCGGCGAACAGCTCGTCGCCCTGCTCCGCGCCAACCACCATCTGGGCCACACCCAGAGCGAGGACGCCCTGCTCCGCGGCATTCTCGAGGACGCCGTCGCCGTCCTCGACGCTCAGCGCGGGGCCATCGTTCTGGCCGACGAGTCCGATGGCGCACTGCGCTTGCGCGCCGTGACCACCGGCCGGGCCCAGCCGCGCGAACAGGCCGTCGGACTGGAACCGGCGTCGCGCCCCTGCTACAGCCAGCGGCTGGCCCACCGCGCCTTCAACCGCGGCGAATCGATCCTGTGCCACAGCGTCGCCGACGACCCCGAATTGGCCCTGGCCCAGAGCATCAACGAGGGGGCGATGGACTCGGTCCTGTGCGTGCTGCTGCGCACGCCGCGGGGGCGACTAGGCGTCCTGCACCTGGACCGCAGTCCCTGGCAGCACCGCTTCAACGCCGCCGACCTGCACCTGGCCGACGCCCTGGCCGCTAGCGTTTCCGCCGGCATCGAGAGCGCTCAACTGCTGCGCAAACAGCGCGACCTGTTCCTCAACACGATCACCATGCTGGCCCAGGCGGTCGAGCTGCGCGACGAGTACACCGGCGGCCACACGGCGCGCGTCACCACCTACTCGCTGCTGCTCGCCGAGCAATTGAAGGTCTCGGCGGAGGAGCTGGATTTGATCCGCATCGGCACGCCGCTGCACGACATCGGCAAGATCGGCATCGACGACGCCATCCTCCGCAAGCCGGACAAGCTGACGCCCGCCGAGTACGAGGCGATGAAACAGCATACTGTCAAGGGAGACGAAATCCTCGCCACCTGTGCCGACCTGAAGGCGGTGCGCCCCATCGTACGCTCGCACCACGAGCGCTGGGACGGCCACGGCTATCCCGATGGGCTAGCGGGCGAGGCGATCCCGGCGCTGGCCCGCATCGTGGCGGTGGCCGACGCCTTCGACGCCATGACGTCCGACCGCCCCTATCGCAAGGGGATGCCGCTGGAGATGGCGTTTGCCGAGGTGGAAAAGCAGAGCGGCAAGCAATTCGACCCCCACTGCGCCGGGGGCTTCCTGGCCATCCGCGACCGCGTCGGCCAGCAGATGCAGACACAGGTGCTGCCGGTGACTCCGATGACGATGCGGATGTTTCGCGGCTGAGGGATCAAGGCTGCACAGGGTTGCCGCCTCCCGGCGCCTTCGTCTTCTCGTCAGTCGTGTCGCACCGGTGCAGGTGGTCCGTGTCGATGTAAATCACCTGGACGTGCGGCGTCTTGAGGTGGGCGGGGAAGGGATAACTCAACTCGACCGTCTCCGTGTAGTAAACGGAACACTTCCAGTGGCAGTGATGCAGCTGGGCCGCTCCGACGAGCGGGAAGAAGCGCGGCGGATCGACCCGGTCCACGATCTTCTCGGTGATGACCTCGATGTCGTCCCGGAACTCCTCGTAAAGACCGGGAATCCCCGTCGGCAGGTGCGGCATCACCCTCAGGACGGTTGCCTCGTCCGGCGGGGCTTCGCATCCCGGCGGCGGAAAGCCCTCGCGGATCGGCGGCATGAGAACCCTTCGGAACATCCGGCGGGTGAGTTCGGTGCTAATCCAAGGGGGGCAGGGCGTCGCGGTCGGCACCGGCTGTCGCGGCTCCTTTAGCGCTTCGGGACGTGTCATCGGGTCGCCAGCTTGCTGTCGGGGGGCGGCCGGGGGCAGCGCCACGGTCGGCCGGGAGTCGCCGGTCTCGGCACGTGCGGGATCCGTCGGCGTCACCACAAGGCCACGGTTCAGCGTCACCAGGTCTTGCGTGGAGATCGGCACCCCTTTGGCCGGCTCGTAGCGGACGCTTAAGCGCACCTGGGTGATGTCGGGGCGGTAGCCGGGCCACGGGAGGTTCAGCGTGTAGACCTTGTCTAGGCCGTCCTTGCGGAGATACTCGCGATTGAGGACATCCTTTTTGATGACCCACGTCTGCGAGCACGCCGGCGAAACCTGCGGCTGCTCGGGCGGCGTCGCGTACAGATCGACGACCAGGTCGCCGTCCGCGATCAGGTTCTCCTTCAACTCCGGGCCGAAGAGGAACACCCGGCCGGCCAGACCGTAGATCGGCGCTCCCTGATGCACCGGGTCCACGCCGGTCACCACCTGGGGGCTCCACAGCACGACCACCTGTGTGACGGGAGCCTGATCCGCGGGCTGGGGCTGATACTCTCCCCCCAGCGGCATACTAATTATTCCTCCTTTAAGATTTTTAATAGTCAGAGTGCCTTTCTCGACCCGGGTGCGGAAGGCGAAGGGGACGTCGGTGCACTTGTCAGGGACCGTGCCGATGCCGCCCCTGGTCTCGGTGACCGTGACGATGCCGTAGATGACGCCATCGGGGCTAACGGAGTAATCGGCTTCGGCAAAGACCTGGTACCTTTCAGCGATTTCCCAGAGAACGTGCAGGCGGTGGCGCTCGAAGGTGAGGACGATTCGCTGATGTTCCTTCGGGTGACGCTCCCAACTCCCAAGGGGCGGCCTGTCAGTAGCGGCGGCTACCGTCGCGAAAGACAGCAGCAGGACAGCGGCGAAGAGTCGCGACATGATCACACCTCCCGGCCAGGACAAGAAGACGCCTCAGGCGGGCGGGTGATAGCACGGAGGACCGAGGGGTACAACGTCAACTAGGGCTGGAACAGGCGGTATCCCCTTGCGAATCACGGCGAGGAATGCTAATGTATTATCGTTCAGTAAGAGGGAGGGAATCATGGCTGACGTCAAGTGCAAAGTGAAACCCGGACTTGCTTCATTTGAGCGCGGTGTCGCCGTCACGGACATCGATGGGCGACCGGAGTTCCTCCGTGTCAACGCGGACTTCCTGACGTATGAAAATGGGCAGGCTTACCTCCCCATCGGCGTCGTCTACCGACTTGCGGACCGGGTCTTGATCGAGTTGCCCCACGAGGCCGATTCGGGGACGCATCGCCTCTGGGTGGATCCGGCGTCGATCTCATGGTGAGGAGGAAGGATGGTCCTTTCCGACCGCGAAATTCTGGCTGCCTTGGAACGTGTCGCCGTTCGGATAACACCGTTACCCGACCCGAAGTGCCTGTCTTCCTCCGCTCTCGACCTTACCCTCGACGCCGAAATCCGAGCCTGGCAGAAGTCGTCGGGCGCTCACGACGTGGTGTGTCCGGAGGAGCGGGGGTTCGACTTCAATCAGTTCGCCGACCAGCGCACGGTGTCCCTGACAATCCCGTCCGGGGGGTTCGACCTACCGCCAGGCGGCTTCGTGCTCGGGTGGACGCGGGAACTCGTGCAATTCCCCCAGCGCTCTCGAATCGCGGCGCGCGTGGAGGGCAAGAGCAGTCTTGCTCGTCTGGGTTTGGGTGTCCACGTCACCGCGCCGACGATTCACGCAGGCTTCGGATACGACCCGAAGAGCCCTGACAAAGTCGGGAACCAGATTCAACTTGAGATATTCAACGTCGGTCCATTCGTGATTCGGTTGGTTACGGGAATGAGGATCTGCCAACTCATCTTCGAGGAGGTCCACGGTACCCCGCAGAAGGGGTACGCCGGCATGTTCGCGCAGCAGGGGCCGGCGCCCCCGTAAGGGGCCGGCGTCACTGCCCCTTCATCCGCTCGATGAGGATCTTCGCCGTCTCCGGCCGCATGACGCGCGGGTCAGGCAGTTCGCCGTTGCGCAGCTTCTCGCGCAGCAGCCGCCCGGCGATCGTCACCTGCTTCCAGCCCTTCGGCTCGCACTCCTCCACCAACCCGACGCGCCCCAATTCCTCGTAGTAAGCGGCGAAGCCGACCTTCACCGGCTTGATCTTCAGGTCGCCCTTCAGCTCGTCGAACTTGCGCTGCGCCGCCAGGCCGTCCCAGATGTCCTTGCCGTCGTCGTAAGGGGCGTCGGCGTGCTTGCGGCCGATGACGATGTCG
>Ga0116219_10000193_pt1 | contig 64020 bp, 57 predicted proteins | sample Sb_taG_4_FD_91019 | JGI IMG/M metagenome (GOLD analysis project Ga0116219, IMG submission 91019) | Peat soil microbial communities from Weissenstadt, Germany - Sb_50d_6_BS metaG | ecosystem: Environmental > Terrestrial > Soil > Wetlands > Peat | place: Germany: Weissenstadt | collected 2010-09-21 | reverse complement strand
TATTTCGCGCTGCCCATCTTCGCGCCCATCTTCGGATGGCTTATCCACATCGCCGGCTGGCGCAGTTGCTTCTGGTTCATCGGCGTGCTCGGCTGCGTGCTGACCGTCGTCTGGTACTCCAACATCTACGGCGTCAAAGAGCATCCCCGCATCTCACCCGCCGAGGTTGAAACCATCGAACGCGGCGGCGGACTGGTCAACACCGACTCAGCCACGAGCGCCAAAAAGAACACGCTCACCTGGGCCACGGTCAAGAAGCTGCTCAGCTATCGCATGCTGGTCGGCGTCTACATTGGCCAGTTTTGCATCACCACCCTGACGTGGTTTTTTCTCACATGGTTCCCGCTTTACCTTGCGCAAGCCCGCCACATGTCGGTGCTCAAGGTTGGTTTCGCTGCCGCAGTGCCGGGACTTTGCGGAGGCATCGGTGGAATCCTGGGCGGCGTCATCTCCGACAAACTGCTGCAACGCGGCCACTCGCTCAGCTTCGCGCGCAAGGTTCCCATCATGGCGGGCATGGGGCTTGCCATCTGCATTATCGCCTGCAATTACTCCTCGTCGCAGAGCCTCATGCTGTTCTTCATGTCGCTCTCGTTCTTCGGCAAGGGAATCGGCGCACTCGGTTGGACCGTCGTCTCCGACACTTCGCCGAAGGGCATGGTGGGCATGAACGGCGCGCTCTTCAATCTCTTCGGCAATCTGGCCGGAATCACGACGCCGCTCATCATCGGTCCCATTGTGGTCAGGACGCACTCCTACAACGGCGCGCTGGTCTTCATCGCCTGCATTGCCTTTTGCGTGATCTTGAGCTACGGCCTGATTGTCGGCGAGATCAAGCGCCTGGACTTCAGTTCGCCTCAGGCCGCTTGAGTGCTTGCCATTGTTGCCCCGCTTGTTTATACCGTGGCAAAGTCGGCGGAAAAATGTGGGAGACCACGCATACAATCGCCAAAGGAGATGGAACAATGCCCGACGGCCCCGGCAATCTTCAACACAACGCATTCAAGCAGGCTCTCTCGCGGTGTGAGCGCCAGGTGGGGCTCTGGTGCGCATTGGCAAGCCCGATCGCGGCGGAAATTCTGGCGGGCGCCGGCTTCGATTGGATCGTCATCGATGGCGAGCACGCGCCCAACGACATCTCCACGCTGCTGCCGCAGTTGCAGGCCATGCGTGTCGGAACCGCTGAACCGGTCTTCCGCGTGCCGTGGAACGACCCTGTCATCATCAAGCGCGCGCTCGACGTGGGCGCACGGTCGTTGCTCATTCCTTTTGTGCAAAATGCCGACGAGGCGCGCAAAGCCGTGGCCGCCGCGCGCTATCCGCCGCTCGGCATTCGCGGCGTGGCCGTCACTCCTCGCGCAACCGACTATGGCCGCGCGCAAGGCTATCATCGCAACGCGCATCTCGAAACGTGCGTGCTCGTCCAATTGGAGACAAAGACGGCTTTGAACGAGATTGAAGCAGTTGCCGCGGTCGAAGGCGTCGATGGCATCTTCATCGGCCCCAGCGATCTGGCTGCGGCCTTCGGCCATCTCGGCAATCCCAAGCATCCTGAGGTGCAGGCGGCCATCAAGGATGCTGCCGCGCGCATTCGCGCCGCTGGCAAATCTGCGGGCTTTTTGACAGGAAACGTCGACGATGCCGAAGCTTTCTTCGAGATGGGCTTCAACTTCACCGCCGTCGGCAGCGACGTTGGCATTCTTGCGCGCAACGCCGAAAGCATCGCTGCGCGGTTCCACAAGTCGTAACCGCGGTTGCACCCTTGCCGGGTGCCCCGTCCAAGCTTCGCTTGGGCGGGACGTTCGCTAACTTGCTGACTCGCCGACTTGCCGCTTCTACGCCGCCGCCGTCGCCGCAGTCTTGACGTTGATCACGTGATAAATGGCCGGTTCCGTGCCCACGTTCTTGAACCCGTGCAGCTGGTTTGATCCATTGAAGATCACCGATCCTGGACCGACCCGGATCCACTCGCCATTCGAAAGCGTCTCCACCGTGCCCTGCCTCAGGATGATCAGTTCCTCGTTGGGATGCTTGTGCGGCGGGTGCGGGGACTTACCGGGGTTAAGGGTCGTTATATGAATTTCGAGGTTCTCGAGGGTTGCCGTCGGCGTGCTGCACACCGTTCGTACCGAGCCGTTCGCGTTCGGCTTGTCGACAAACGAGTTCCAATCAAAGACGTGTGATCCCATCACGGGCTCTGGATCAGCGGCAAGCGCCAATCCCTCGCCCAGTACGGCGGTTGCGGCCAGCGCGGTAAACAATTCTCTGCGATTCATGCATAGTTCCTTTCCCGTTGCACCAGTTCCAGCCAAGTGTACGTCAGAGGGTGGAATGCCGGCTGATCGTGAGCGCCCTCCCCGGGAGCTAGTGTGGTGGGTCAGAAGTTCGTTGAAGAACAACCGCAGATCCTTCGACTCATTTTGGCGCAAAACGCGCCAAAATTCGCTCAGGATGACAGATTGTTTTGTGATGCGAACTTCTGACTCAGGACACTAGCTTCGTCAGTTCCGCTCTACCGGCAGAGCCATCCGCCATCCACCACCAGCACGTGCCCCTGGATATAGTTTCCGGCCTCGGAAGCCAGCAAAACTGCTGCGCCGGCCAGGTCTGAAGGCAATCCCCATCGTCCCATGGGAATCCGGCTCAAAATCGCCTGCGAGCGCACGGGATCGGCACGCAGCGCCGCCGTGTTGTCCGTCGCCATGTATCCCGGCGCGATCGCGTTCACATTGATGCCCTTGTCTGCCCATTCATTGGCCAGTGCCTTGGTCAGTTGCGCCACCGCGCCTTTTGACGCCGCATATCCCGGCACCAGGATCCCGCCCTGGAACGAAAGCAGCGAAGCCGTGTTGATGATCTTGCCGTGCCCTTGCTTGAGCATCAGCCGGCCTGCGTACTGGCTCAGAAACCACACGGCATTCAAATTGGTATTGATGACTGAGTTCCAGAACTCCTCAGAGTGTTCGGCCGCAGGCGCGCGCTTGATGGTTCCCGCGTTATTCACCAGGATGTCGATCGAGCCGAATTCCTTCACCGTGTCATCCACCAGCATCCGGCAGATGGCTTTATCGCACACATCGCCCGAACGCGTTATGAATCTCGCGCCGGTCTTCTTCACTTCCTCGATCGTCGAGTCCAGAACCTTGTCGTAATTGTGCAGCGTCACGTTCGCGCCTGCCTGCGCAAACGCAGTGGCGATTCCGGCGCCAAGGCCCTGGCCCGATCCGGTGACCAACGCGTTTTTTCCCTTGAGGCTGAAGAGATCGAGAATTCCCATGCGCTTTGCTCCTTTTGTCGCGAGATTTGGGGCGCCGCGGCGCTCGCATCAATTATCCTCGCGACACCTCAACCCCGTAAGGTTCGCAATGGGACAGCTTGAACCAGCCTTGAAGGGTACGGGCATCAGCCGGTACATCAAAGGGTCCCAAATGATGGGGCTTTAGCCCAGGCTATGCTTTCAAACTCACCGGCTGCGTAATCTTGGCAGGCCGATTGAAGGGCTGGATTTTGCAGCCTCGCACTCTATCTGCTCGTGACGCTGATTACATACTTCTCTTACAAACTCAATTACTCTGCCCTTTGCCGGACCCGTAACCTCGCCACCCGTCGCAACCGATTCGCGGGCCGGCGTCGGATCTGCACCGCCAGAAATCCCGTTCGGCCGGATGGCACTATGAAGAGGCCCAACTCATCCATGCAGCTCACACGCGGCGCCGACTACGCGGTGCGCGTGATGATTCAGTTGGCTTCGCCTGAAAGTGATGGCCGTCTCTCATTGCCTGGGCTTGCTGCGGCCACGGACGCTCCTGAGAGCTTTCTCTCCAAGGTGTTGCAGTCGCTGGCACGGGCCGGGCTCATCACCTCGCGGCGCGGCCAGGCGGGTGGTTTTCGCATCACTCCGCGCGGTCGCGATTCCTCCATGCGCGAAGTCATTGAGGCGGTCGACGGCCCCATCTGCCTGAACGTTTGCCTCGCTCATGGACCATCGTGCACCAGAAAAGCGCAGTGCCCTGCGCATCCTGTTTGGGCGCGTGCTCAACGGGCTTTGTTCGACGTTCTCTCGAGCGTCACGGTCGCTACGATGGCTGCCCAGGCTCAGGCACCAGGCCGGGCTAATGCGCCGGCAGCTATTCCCGGTCTTCATCCGCATGCGAATCCAGCCAAATGATAGGCACTGAGCAAGAGCTTGTAACGGGACAGTTGCCAACTTTCCGTGCGTGGTGTTTCAATTGGCTTATTGAAACAGGGGTGCTCCACGCGTTGTGGGGCTGAGAAATACCCTCGAACCCGATCCGGATAATACCGGCGTGGGAAGCTTTCTCCGACCGAGCGGCATTCTTCCTCACCTCACTTCGTTGCGCAAGCTCCTTTGTTTCAGGCAACACCGAAACGAAGGTTCCCTATGCACGCAGGCGCTGTCATTTCTCGAAACGCAAAGCCAAACCCCGCACGCCCACGAAGCCCGCTCATGGCTTTTCTCACCTTGACCATCGCACTCGGTGCGCCAGCCGTCACAATCGCTCAAGGCCAGCAGCAAACCGCGTCGAGTTCAACGACGGCTCCGCAAGACACCCAGCAAAACCCGGTTCCGAACGAGCAAAAGCCCGCCCCGGTCACCACCACCGTCATCGTTCACGGCCAAGTGCAGGACAACTATCTGCCCGAATCCGTTACGGTGGGTACACTCACCGCTGAGAAACTTGAGGACGCGCCGCTCTCTGCCTCCGTCGTCACTCGCGATCTGCTCAACGACCAGGTTTCGCGCCTGCTTTCTGACGTGGTAATCAACGATGCCGCCGTCGGCAACGACTACGTGCCCGTGGGCTATTACGGCGACTACCAGATTCGCGGTTTCCCTCTCGACCTGGCTACCGGGTTCGAGATCAACAGCATGACCATCGCCGGCGAGCAGGATGTTCCGCTCGAAAACAAGCAGAGCGTCGAAATCCTGCACGGACTCGCCGCGGTGGAGAGTGGCGTGGCCTCGGCCGGCGGGCTCATGGATTACGTCACCAAACGCCCGGCCAATATTCAGGATCTCGATTTCGCTACCGATCATCGCGGAACTGCCTACGGAGCCGTCGACCTCGGCCGTCTTTTCGGCAGCCGCAAGCAAGTGGGCACGCGCGTGAATCTGGCCGGCGAGCGCATCGTCACCTACATGAATGACACCAACGGCTGGCGCACCATGGGCGCGGGCGCGGCCGACTGGAAGCTGAATCCCGCAACCATCCTGAAGGGCGACTTCGAGTACCAGCACAAGACCGAGCGCGACGGCAGCGGCTATCAACTTCTCGGCGGCTCAACGCTACCCGACATCAACCGCATCTATCGCTCAACCATGTTGGGCGATCAGTCCTGGAGTACTCCCGACACCTACGACGCGTTCAATGCCAGCGTGCGCCTCGATCACAACTTTTCTCCGTCGTGGCTCGCCTTCGCCACCGCCGGCCTCAGCCACTCGCTCATCCAGGACAACGTCCTCTACGTCTACGGCTGTTACTACGAAACCGAGTGCAATACCGGCCCTCCTCCGGATCCATTCTTCTTCGCACCCGACGGCACCTACGATGTCTACGACTACCGCGACCCCAACGAGCTGCGCATTGACGCCGAGGCGGAGGCTCTGGTCACGGGCCACATCAAAACCGGCGCAGTCACGCACGACATCGCCGCCGGAGGCGAACTATTCATGCGCAGAGTGCAGCAGCCCGGCTTCTACACGGTCGCGAATCCATACGATCCCAGCGGCGTTGTGCAGGACGGCGCTGTCTACACCTACATCGGTTCGGCAAACATCTACCAGCCCATCGCTGCAGTGCCGCCGCCCGGCACACCGAACTCCCTTGAGCCAACGCTCGAGTCCGCCGGACCGCGCCGCCTTTGGGAGGACAGCCACCAGGCCGCGGCCATCTTGCAGGATCGCATCAATCTCCCCGGCCGTATTCAACTCATCGCCGGCGCTCGCTACGATGCACTCCACGACCACAACTACTCCGCATACGCATCGTGCGCGGATTTCACCGATCCCTCCGCGTGCGCGCCGGACCTCACCAACAAACCCGTCTGGCTGCCGCAATTCGCGTTCACCTTCAACCCTGTCCGGAGCCTCACACTCTACACGAATTACGGCGTCATGCTTTCGCTCGGCCCGCAAGCGCCCTTTTGGACCGACAACGGCAGCCAGTTTCTCGATCCTTTCTTCACGCGCCAGTTTGAAATCGGCGCCAAGTACGAACCGGGCTCGCGCATTCTCCTAACCGGAGCGTATTTCCACATGCGCGCGCCGTTCTTCTACCCCAAAATGCTGGTAGCCCCCGACAGCAACTATCCGGCATGCGCATTTGATCTAGCGGCGCCAGCAAATCTCTGCTTCGAATCCGAAGGCCGAGAAACCCACAACGGCGCCGATTTCAACGTTGAAGGGAAAGCCGCCAACTGGCTTCGCCTTAACGCCTCGGCCGAAGTGCTGAACGCCACATCCACCGACACCGGCACACCGTCCTTCGACAACAGGCAGGTAATCAACGTGCCTCATCTGCACACCAATCTCTTTGCCGATCTCACGGTGCCTCGCGTCCACGGACTGCACCTGCTGCCCGGATGGGGCTACACCACGCGCAAAGAGGCCACACGCGACGACGCAGTCAGCGTGCCCGGCTACAATCTCTTCAACCTGGGAGCGCGCTACACTCCCGGCGGCGAGCAGGGCCGAGTCACCTTCCACATCTACGCCAACAACATCACCAACAAGCGCTACTGGTCTGATACAGGGGCCAGCCTCGGCGACACGTTCGTTTGGCTCGGCGCTCCACCAACCGTGCGTCTCGACGCGCACTACACTTTTTAGCTGTCAGTTATTAGCCTTTAGCCTGCGCCGTGACAAGTTAGATCAATTCGGCATGCGCGAAAAGCATGAAGCAAGTAGCTAAAAGCTGACAGTTGAAGGCTGAAAGCTCGAATGAATCGATGAGTTCACCAATCAAAGCGCACGGCATGGACGGCTCGCTGGTCCCGCCCGATTGGCCCCCGCTCACCCTAGCCGAATTGCGCGAGCTTCTCATCAACTTTCCGGCGATAGGCGAGCCAACCCGGATCCTCACCGTCAGCCCGCGACCGTTCTCCGCGGCCGGCGCTGTCGCCACACGCAATGCTCATGGGGGTGAGGCTCGCGTTTTCATCAAGCGCCATCACCGCGCTGTCCGGGATCGCGAAGGCCTGCTCGAAGAGCACCGGTTCCTCGCGCATCTTATCGCTCATGGCGCTTCTGTTCCGCGCATCTTCGCCTCGGCATCGGGCGACACCGCCGTTCAAATCGGCGATTCCACTTACGAGGTTCACGAGATTCCCAGCGGCATCGATCTCTACGAAGGCGCGATCTCGTGGACGCCCTTTCGCACCGCTGCTCATGCTTATTCCGCAGGCCAGGCTCTCGCGCGCCTCCATCTCGCCGCGAGCGACTTTGCCTCGCCTCCTCGCGCAGTTCGCCCGCTCGTGGCCAGCTTCACCATCTTCGCTGGGCAGCAACCCGCATCAGCACTTCATCGCTACTTCGCCGCGCGTCCATCTCTCGCCGATCACAAAGCCGTTCGCGCCTGCGCCGACCGGGCGCTTGCGATTCTGGCTCCATACCACGTCGAACTTGTGCCGCACCTGCCGGCGCTTGCCCCGCTCTGGACCCACAACGATCTGCACGCTTCCAACCTCTTCTGGAGCGACCCCGGCCCAGACGCCCGTGGAACTGCGATCATCGACTTCGGTCTTGCCGACCGCACCAACGCTGTGCACGACATCGCCCACGCCATCGAGCGCAACATCGTTGATTGGCTCGTCCTCGTCAATCATCCCGCGAACCCTGACGGCGTTCCCATCCATCTGGACCACCTCGAAGTGCTTCTCGATGGCTACGAGTCCATCCGCCCGCTCAGCGCCGAGGAGGCCGCTGCCCTGGCGCCCATGACCGCGCTCTGCCACACTGAGTTCGCACTCTCTGAGGCCGAGTACTTTCTCGGCGTGCTGCGCTCTGAAGAGAAGGCCGTCATGGCCTATGATGGCTGGCTGGTGGGTCACGCCCGCTGGTTCTGGAGCCGCCCCGGCTGTACGCTGCTCGATGCTTTGCGCCGCCGCGCCGACGCACCCCATTCACACGGAGCGAGCAGGCCATGACCGAAACCGCAATTGTCGCCTGGCTCGCCGCTCACGGCCTTGAGATCACCGGAGCCATCACTGCTGCGCTCGGCATCTGGCTCACCACCCGCCGCTTGCTCATCTGTTGGCCCGTCACCCTCATTTCGATCTTTCTCTACATGGTGGTCTTCTATCGGGCTGGACTCCTATCCGACGCGCTGCTGCAAGTGTTCTTTGTGATTTTTACGTTCTATGGCTGGTGGCATTGGTGGCGCGGAATGCGCCGGGAGGGTGAGGTCCGGGTCGCTCCGCTCCGGCGATCGAGCCTCGTCGTCGCCGTCGTCCTCGGTGTTCCGGGCAGCTTCGCGCTTGGCATCCTTGCGAAGCATCTCCATGCCGCACTGCCTTACCTTGACGCCGTACTGATGAGCTATTCGCTCGTTGCTACCTGGTGGCAGGCGCGCAAGCATATCGCCAACTGGTGGCTTTGGATCGTTGTCGACGCGGTGTACATTGGCGAGTACATCTACAAGGATCTTTGGCCAACGGCGCTGCTCTACGCGGGCCTCGTCGGTCTCGCCATCCTTGGCCTGCGCGACTGGCGCCGCGCCCCAATGGCCGCCGCCGAAATGTAGCGCCGGTCTCCAGGCCGGCTTTGGTTGGCCTATCCTTTCCGGAAAGGGTGGGAAGCGCTGCCTAAGTCGCCTCCTGTACCACGTTCTTTAGCGGCTCGCCCGTCAGATAGCGCCGCAACTCATCCGCCGCTGTGCGCAGCGCGCGTGGGGTAAACTCGGGTGTCGACGCGCCCACGTGCGGCGTAATCAGCAGATTCGGACAACTCCACAGCGGATGCCCATCAGGCAACGGCTCCGGATCAGTCACATCGAGCGCGGCACGGACCTTCCCCGCGCGCAGCGCTTCCACCAACGCATCGGTATCCACAACCGGGCCGCGCGCCGCATTCACCAGCAGCGCGCCCTGCCGCATCAGCGCAAGCTGGTGCGTGCCGATCAACCCCCGCGATTCCGCCGTCGCCGGCAGGATGAGTACCACCACGTCGGCCTTCGGCAACAAAATGTCCAGGTCGGATACTGCGTGCACCTCCGGCTCGGTGCGCGCTCTCCGCGCCAGGCGCAGTACTTCCACCTGGAACGGCTTCAGCATCCGTTCAATCTCCTTGCCGATGGCTCCGTAACCGATCAGCAGAATTGTTTTCCCGGTCAGTTCTTCCCCCAGCACCGGTGGATACATTTCGCGCGTATCACCGTGCAGTTCGGCACATAACTTGCTCGCTTCAAACCGGCGCTTCCATACGCCTGATCGCTGTATGTCGAGATACAGAGGAAAATACTTCAGCATCGCCAGGATCGCCGACACGGTCCATTCGGCCGTGGAGACATTGTGCGCTCCGTGCGCGTTGCAGATGGTCACATGCGGTCCCACAGTTCCGGGGATCCATTCCGTGCCGGCCATCATGGAGAGCACTAATTTCACGCCGCGCAGCCGCGGCCATGCGCGTATCGCCCGCGTCGAGTAAGGATCGGGAATCCACACGTCGATCTCGACGTCGTGCACCATCTTGTCAGACACGGGGATCAGCTCGATCCCTTCGGGGAAATCGCGAAACCAATCCTTTGACAACGTGGCTGGGTATCCGACTCGCAACATGAGCTTTTTGCCCCGACCGGCTGAACGCTCGTTGCCTTTATGCTATCCCAGCAAGTTCTCTCTGCGTGGTGCAGTTCGGAAAACGGCGACGCTTCCACTGGGCCGAAATCAAACCGCGAGCATCTCAGTGTAGACCGCCATGCCCACCACTGCATCCGCACCCAACGCGTCGAGGGCATCGACCTCCGTCTGGCTGCGGATGCCGCCCGCTACGATGAGCTGCTGCTCGGTCAGCTTGCGCAGCCGCGCCGCGGTCTCAATGGGAAAACCCTGCATCGTTCCTTCGGTGTCCACATGTGTATAGAGAAAAGCCGCGACGTAGGGCTCTAGTTGCGGAATCGCTTCGTCCGGCGTCAGCTCCACCTGCACCTTCCAACCCTTCACGGCAATGCGCCCATACTTCGTGTCGATCCCGGCCACAACGTGTTCCGCGCCCACGCTCTCTGCCATCTCCGCGGCGAAATCCGTATTCACTGTGCCTTCCGCGGAAAACAACGCCGATCCGATGATCACGCGTCTGGCACCCGCATCCAGCAACTGCCGCGCGCGCTCTATCGTGCGAATCCCGCCGCCCGCCTGGCAGGGCAGCCGCTTGGCAATCTGCTCCACCAGCGCGGAGTTGTCGCCCTGCCGCATCGCGGCATCCAGATCGATCAATTGGACCAGTGGATACTTTGAGAACTTCTCGATCCAGTATTCGAAATCGTCAAACGCCAGCCGCAGCTTCTCGCCCTGCATAAGCTGCACAATGCGCCCGCCGAGCAAATCGATCGAGGGAATCAGCATGGCAGCCTCACGGGAACGCCCACCTGAGCCAGTTCCTCTTTGAGCGATCGCGATGTCGAGACGCCGAAATGAAAAATACTCGCTGCGAGCGCGGCATCGGCTCTGCCGCGCGCAAACACATCGGCAAAATGCGCCACCGTTCCCGCGCCACCCGACGCAATCACCGGAATGCTCACCGCTTCGCTCACGGCGGCAGTTAAATCACAATCAAAGCCTGCACGCGTGCCGTCCGCATCCATTGAAGTGAGCAGGATCTCGCCTGCGCCCCGCTGCTCCGCCTCCCGCGCCCACTCCACCACGCGACGGCCCACCGGCTTGCGGCCCCCATGCACAAACACCTGTGCCTCGCGCACCGGATCAGCCGCCTGCGGGTCGCGCCGCGCGTCGATGGCAACAACGACCGCCTGCGCACCAAAGCTCGCGCCAATGGCGCTGATCAGCGCCGGGTCGGCCAGCGCCGCAGAGTTGATGCTCACTTTATCGGCCCCTGCTTCAAACACCTGCTCCGCATCGCGCGCCGACTTGATTCCGCCGCCCACACAAAACGGCACAAACAGCTCGCGCGCGGTGCGGCGCACCGTATCGAGCAATGTCTGCCGTCCCTCGTGCGTCGCCGTAATATCCAGCAGCACAATTTCGTCCGCGCCCTCGCGAGCATGCCGCGCCGCCTGCGTCGCCGGATCGCCTGCGTCGACAAGATCGACAAACTGCACGCCTTTCACCACGCGCCCCGCGTGCACGTCCAGGCAGGCGATGATGCGCTTAGTCAGCATGCGGTCGCCTTCGCGTCCCACGCAAGAAAATTCCGCAAAATCTTCAGCCCGGCCTCGCCTGATTTCTCCGGATGAAATTGCACCCCCATCACGTTCCCGCGCTCGACAGCTGCGGCGAACGGCTCAATATACTGTGTCACCGCAGCGGTATCCGCCGTGACCGGCCCTTTGTACGAATGCGTGAAGTACACGTACTCGCCCGGCTCAACTCCCCTCAGCAGTCGTGACCCGTTTCTCACATCCAGCGAATTCCATCCCACGTGCGGCACTTTTTCCGCGCTCTCCGCAAATCGCGTGCAGGATTCCGGAAAGATTCCAAGCCCCGGCTGCTCGGGCGCTTCCGTCGATCCCGCGTAGAGCCACTGCATTCCCACGCAGATTCCCAGGAACGGCACGCCGCGCTCAACAGCCGCGCCAATCGCACCCGTCAGCCCCGTTGCGTCGAGCCGCTGTGTCGCTGCAAAATGCCCCACGCCCGGCAACACAATCCGTTCCGCCGACTCTACAAGCGACAAATCGCCGTCCGTCACCACAGTCTCCGCCCCGAGGTGCCGCAGCGTCTTCAGCACCGACGTCAGATTGCCTGCCTTGTAATCGATGACGGTGATGCGCATCAAAGCAAACCCTTTGTCGACGGCAGCATCTCGCCCAGTTGCTTATCTCTCGAACACGCCACGCGCAGCGCGCGAGCAAACGCTTTGAAAATCGCCTCAATCTTGTGATGATTCGAGCGCCCGTACATTGTCATCACGTGCACATTGGCCCGTGCGCCGCGCGCGAACCCCTCGAAAAAGTCCGTCACCAACTCCGTCTGCAGGTCGCCCACCAGCCGTGTCCGCACCTTCGTATCAACCGCAAACGCCGCGCGCCCGCTCAAGTCCACAGCAGCAACGGCGAGCGTCTCATCCATCGGCATCACAAAGTATCCCGCGCGCAGAATGCCCCGTTTCTCGCCCAGCGCTTTGTTAAATGCCTCGCCCAGCGCGATGCCCACATCCTCCACCGTGTGGTGCTGGTCGACATCGAGATCGCCGTCGCACTTCAATTCGAGATCGAATGCGCCATGACGTGTGAAAAGCTCGAGCATGTGATCGAAAAACCGAATCCCGGTTGAAACTGTGTATTGGCCCTTTCCTTCAATGGCGAGCTCGATCTCAATGCGCGTCTCCGTCGTATTTCGCGCAATCGTTGCCACGCGCGCGTCTCGCCCGCCTGGGCGTTTGCTTTTCCTTGTGCCTCTCTTCGCAGTCATCGTTTCCCGCTCTCCGCCCGCAGCACCTTGAGCGCATCGTTCAGCGCTGCAACTGCCTTCTTCATCTGCTCGCGCGTTCCAATGGTGATGCGCACACACCCATCGCAACCCGGATCACTTGACCGATCGCGCACCAGCACTCCCGCGGCGCGCATCAGCCGCACAAACTCCGCATGCTGTGTGCCAATGTCTACCAGCACGAAATTCGTGCAGCTCGGCCAGCGCCGCACTCCAGAAGCATCGAGCGTGGCTTCGAATTCGCGTCGCGCCGCCAGCACTTCGCCTACATACCAATCGAGATACTTCGTGTCCTCCAACGCCGCCGGCAGGCAAGCCAGTGCGAGCGAATTCACGCTGTACGGCGAAAGCACGCGGCGCACCCACTGCATCAGCTCCGCCGGTCCTGCGAGCAATCCCAATCGCAAACCTGCAAGACCATAAGCTTTTGAAAAAGTCCGCGCCACAACCAGGTTGGGCGCCGTGCCCGCCAGGTCCATCAGCGTTTCGCCATAGAAGTGAAAATAGGCTTCGTCCACCATCAAGACAGCCTGCGGCGCCCGCCGTGCAAGTTCCAACAGTTGCTCTCGCGAGGCCACGGAGCCCGACGGACTGTTGGGATTGGCAATCGCAATCACTTTCGTTTGCGGTGTGATTGCCGCCATGAGCCGCTCAAATGGAAATTGCAGATCGCCAGCAGCCTGCACCGTCACCACTCGCGCATCAGTCGCCGAAGCGTAGACCTGGTACATGGTGTAGGTGGGCACCGGGAGTAGCAATTCGTCGCTCTCCTCAAGAAACGTCTCAAAGAGCACATGGATTGCTTCGTCCACTCCGTTCGTCAGTGCCACCTGTTCCGCGCGCAGCCCCAGCTTTGCCGCGACGATCGCCTCCACCGGCTCGCGCTCGGGATAGCGTGTGAGCGCTCCGGCTGAAATCTGCGCCAGCACGTCGCGCACCTTCGGCGAGCACTCCAGCGTGTTCTCGTTAAAGTCCAGCCGCAGCGCATCGCGGCTGCCGAGTGGCGGGTGATACTCCATCATCGCCTGCACCCGCGCGCGCGGCGTCGGCGTCGCGGTCGTTACGGCGTTAGCCACGTTTCCTCCCCTGCATGCGTTTCCCTCTGGCTCCCCGCGCCGCCAGCCGTGGCCGCTTCACCGCACGGCCCAGCCGCGTACGAATCGCTTCGGCGTGTCCTGTCAGTCCTTCCGCCTCAGCCAGCAGAGCAGCCTTCGGTCCCAGCGCGCGTACGCCCTGCTCGGCGTACTCCTGCACCGTAATCAGTTTCACAAAATCGTTCACACTCAACCCGCCGCGCACGCGCGCCATGCCGCCAGTGGGCAGTGTGTGATTCGGCCCCGAGATGTAGTCGCCCAAAGGCTGTGCAGACCATCGCCCCACAAATACCGAACCCGCATTCTCCACCCACTTCACATCGTTCGCGGTATCCACGGTCAGGTGCTCCGGTGCAAGCAGATTCGTGATCCTGCGCGCTTCTTCCACCGATCCCGCCACGATCGCCACGCCATTTCGTTCCAGCGCCTCACGCGCCACGCTGTTGTCGCGGCTTAGCTCTTTCGCCTCTGCAATCACCTTCCGCGCCAGCTCCTCGCGTGTCGTCACAAACACCGCCAGCGCTTCAGGATCATGCTCCGCCTGCGCCACAAGATCGCTCGCAATGTCGGCCGGGCTACCGTGCTCGCTTGTCACTACGATCTCCGTTGGTCCGGCGAGCATGTCGATGGCGCAATCAAATGCCACGAGCCGCTTGGCCGCAGTCACATATAGACTGCCCGGACCCACAATCTTGTCCACACGCGGCAAGCTCTCAGTTCCGTAAGCCAGCGCCGCCACGGCATGCGCCCCGCCCAGCCGGTAAAACTCAGCAATCCCCAGCAGATGTGCCGCGGCCAACGTCTCCGTTGCAGGCTTCGGCGAAACCGCAACGATTCGCCGCACTCCTGCCACTTGAGCCGGAATCGCCGTCATCAGCAGCGTAGACGGCAGCGGATGCCTGCCGCTCGGCACGTAACAACCGACCGACCCAAGCGGCCGGACAAGCTGCCCAGTCAATAACCCGGCAACCGGAGAAGCTTTCCATGATCCCGGCATCTGTTTCTTCGCAAACGCCCGAATCTGCTTGGCAGCCGTCGTGAGCCCATCTCGCAGCGCAGGATCAATCGTCTTCCACGCCGAACGCATCTCGTCCTGCGTCACGCGCAGTGCGTCCAGGCTCTTTCCTGATCCGCTGAACCCATCAAATTTTCTCGCGTAGCGCAGCAGTGCACGGTCGCCGTGCCGTCGCACATCGGCCACAATTCGCTTCACCACGGGCAATACACTCTCGAGGGCTGCACCGCCGCGCCGTTCCAGCTTCGCCAGCGTTTCTGCCGCGGCGCGCGCGCTTCGCCCTGTTGTACGGATCAGCCTCATCGTTCCCTCAGGGGCCAAAGCCCCCAATCATTCTGGTCGGCGATGATGTACGGGCTAATGCCCGTACCCTTCGCTTACAGCACTACCTTGTTCAGCGGATACTCCACAATGCCCGCGCCGCCGGCTGCCTTCAGCCGCGGAATCACATCGCGCGCCACGCGCTCCTCGAGAATCGTGTTGACCGCCACCCACTCCGAATCGCTCAATTGCGAGATGGTCGGCGAATTCAACGCCGGCAGCACGGCAAGCACAGCCTCAAGGTCGCCACGCTTCACGTTCAGCATCAGCCCCACCTGCGACTGCGCATCAATCGCGCCCCGCAGCATGGTCGCAATCTGGTCGATCTTCTGCCGCTTCCACGCATCAGCCAGCGCGGCTTTGCCGGCGATCAGGTGCGTTTCGCTCTCCATCACTGTGTCGATAATCTTCAGGTGATTGGCCTTCAGTGAGCTGCCCGTCTCCGTCACCTCGACAATCGCGTCGGCCAGCATCGGCGGCTTAACTTCCGTCGCCCCCCAACTGAATTCCACCTTCACATTCACGCCCTTTGCGGCAAAGTAGCGCTTGCTCGTTTCCACCAGCTCGGTTGCAATAATCTTTCCTTCCAGGTCTTCGGCCTTTTCGTATCCGCTCGACTCCGGCACGGCCAGCACCCAGCGCACCTTGCGCCGGCTCTGCTTGGCATAGGTCAGCGTCGTTACGCTTTCCACTTCCAGGCCGCTCTCTACCACCCAGTCAATGCCCGTCAGTCCCGCGTCCAGCACGCCGTGATCCACATACCGAGCCATCTCCTGCGCGCGGATCAGCATGCACTCAATCTCGCTGTCGTCGATCGAAGGAAAATACGATCTCCCGTCTGCGTAGATGTTCCATCCTGCGCGCTTGAACAGCGCGATCGTTGCTTCCTGCAAACTGCCCTTGGGAATTCCAAGCCTTAGCTTGTCAGCCACGATTCACCCCCGTCCACGGTCCCGCTTCGATCGGGCGCGTAAAGCAACTCACCGTGCCCTCGTGGCACACCAGGCCGTCGCCTTCCACTTCCACCCGGAACAGAAGCGTGTCGTTGTCGCAGTCAGTCGCGGCCGAGATCACGCGCAGGCGGTTGCCACTGGTCTCGCCCTTCATCCACAACTTCTCCCGAGTGCGGCTCCAGAAGGTCACAAACCCGCTCTCTTGCGTCTTGGCATAGCTGGCCGCATTCAAAAAGCCCAGCATCAAAACCTCGCCCGTCCGCGCATCCTGCACGATTCCCGGCACCAGGCCGCCCATCTTGGCAAAATCAATTGTCGTTATTTTCTCAGTCATGCTCGATCCTGTCCTGGGTTGAAAATTGTGTCCAAACACGAAAAAACCCACCAGCGTTGATCGCCGGCGGGCTTTGCTTTCCTTTTGATCTCTCTGGCCGCTTATCTCAGGCCATGGCAGTCCGCCGGCATGGTTGTCCGATGATGATGGTGATGGCCGTGATGGCGGAAGCTCTGCACTATTTCCAACCTAAGGGCAGACCCCGGATCGTGTCAAATGGTTCTTGTGGCACCCAATTGGGAGGCTCCATGCCATTGCCAGTTTCTGGCCTTTCTTCAAGACCGTTCACTTTCAACTGCGAGCGCATGATGCAGGCGTCGGCGGAAACGCTCTTTCGCGCCTGGACCGAACAGTTTGATCGCTGGTTTGCAGCGCCCGGTTCGGTCCTGATGCAACCCCGCGTCGATACGGCATTCTTCTTCGAAACTGAATTTGAAGGCCAGCGGCATCCTCACTACGGCCGCTTCCTCCGCCTGAAACGCCCCCAGCTTGTTGAGCTTACATGGCTTACTTCAGCCACCAAAGGCTCCGAAACGCAGGTGGGCGTTGAACTCATACCGAGCGGAATGGGCACCATGCTCCGTCTCACACATGCCGGATTTCCCGACGAGGAATCAAAGCGGCGCCATCAGGACGCGTGGCCGCATGTGCTGGCTCACCTCGACCAGCGCATGCAAGAGAGTGCTTGATTTGCGATTCCGCCATGGCATCCGCACGCCAGTTGATTGTGCGTTAAGGCACAGCCAATTGAAGACTCATCCGGCGCGGTTACACCAGATTGTGAAGCGCGCCAAACAAACCTATCGCTTTGCTGAAGCCTGCTCTTGAAACATCTCAGCAACGTGCTGATACAGCCGGTTGCGTTGAGCGAAACGGTCGGATGCCGCCGTCACATAGCGTATTTGCAGATCGATGCCCGAGCCGGACGGCCGCACGCTCACCACAGGCGCCGCGCTAATCCGGCTCAGGCTCCCCTCCCGCGTCGCATGTTTCCACTCATGCTCCGCGCGGGTCGCATTCTCATGCGTCTCCTCGGCGACAGCTTTTTGAACCTGCTCCATCACCGCGTGGACATCGGCGGACTGTGGCACGCTCACCGAGATTTCGTCCCAGGTCCACTGTCCGGCTGTGGAGAAATTGAAATACTGACCCCGGATCGCAAAGCCGTTCATGAACGAAATGCGCCGCCCCGTCGGATATCCCTGGTCGGCCAGTCCACTCGTTTCAAGCAGCGTTGTGGTCATCAAGCCGATCTCGTGCACTTCGCCGCAAACGCCGTTGATTTCTACCCAATCACCGACATGGATGCCGTTCTTGCCCATCAGAACGAACCAGCCTAAAAACGCGAGGATGTAATCCTGCAGCGCAATCGTCAGGGCGGCAGTAGTTAGGCCCAGAATCGTTGGCGTCTCTTTGGGCGGGCCAAAGATCACAATCAGGATGATTATGACGCCCAATGCCTGAATGCCTAACTCGAGAACATTGCGCAGCGTGCGCATCTGTCTGCGTTCTGTTACTGTCCGGTCCATGATGCGGCGCACGAGGGCGTCGCATAAGAAGATGCCTGCCAGGATCGCAAGAATCGCCATGAACGACTGCAGGATCAGGTGCAGCACAATCACATGCTGCAACTTCACCTGGTCTTCCCATTTCGAGTACAAAGTCGCAAGCTGCTGTTCTGTTTGGATACGGTCGTCGTCGATGCTCAGGATTTGCCGCTCGATGCTTCGATCCTTCAGGTTCGCGAGCTGCGTCGTGCGGTCGGGCACAGCACCGGCAGCGGCCGCCGCATTTGCCTTTGTCTCCAGTGCGTTGTGCTCCTCAGTCAGGCTGTGCGCGTCGTTCTGTGCTTCTCCCAACGCCTCTTTGATCAATCCAGCGCGCTGGCGTTGCCTGAACCAGGCCCCAATCCTTGAAGCCAGTGTCTGATCTTGCCTGGCTGAGACAACCGCGATCTGGCCGCTTTCCACCTCGCTGTCGTACTTCTTCATCGATTCTTCATGCGCCGCCAGCTCATTCTGGATCTCCTCACTGTGATCGCCGGCTGCCCGCGCCAGATCACGTTGGGTGTCTGTGAGCTCGTCGGAGTCGAGCCCCAACTGCGCCTTGGCCACTTCAAGATCGTCGCTCGCCGATGCGCTTGATACGCTGTTTCTGGCCGCGGCTCCATGCGGATTGGCTGCGGCCGCCAGGCCGTCTACCATCGCCTGGTCCTGCTGCTTCAGTTGCTGCAGTTGGGCGACTTTCTGCGAAAGCGCCAGTGCGTCACCCGATAGCTTCCTGTGCTCCGTGTCCAGGCGTGCTTGGCGGAGGGCCGCGGCAAACGCCTGATCGACTTCGTGGTCGGCCAGGTGCTCGGCCTGCCGCGCATATTCGTTTTCTTCGGATGTCACCGCCAGGGAGGCCAGTGCCTGCGCCGTTTGCCATGGCTGTACGTCGACGAGCGATTGTCCCTCTCCTGGACCGTGTGCGCCAGCTTTGCCGTGGAGGTAGGTCATCGCGCCGCGCGTGGTCCACAAAAAGGTGGCGCACACGATCAGCAGCGCAAGCAGGGTGATGGCGAGCACGAGGCCGGTCTTGCCAAAAAGACGATTGCCTGACGGCCCGTCATTGGGGGGAACGGCAGCGGAAGTTGCCATACTTCTATTTTTACAGGCCGCTCGCCCCTTTGGGCTGCTCAGCCATTCTTCGCTTGCCGGTCCACCTCCGGCTTGCGGGGAACGGGATCGGGGCCGAAAATGGAGCCGTGCATTGCCGAACTCGTTTGATGGCGATCGTAGTGGCGACCCTATTGTTCGGCCTCGCCGGCCAAAGCAGCGCTGCTGCGGCTCCGCTGCAATCCGATTCTTCTCGAGCCGCGGCCAAGGCGAAATCCATTCCGCCGCCCGAAGAGCGCACCGACGTTAATCGCGCGAGTGTTGCGGAGCTTCTCAAGATTCCCGGCATGACTCCGAGTTGGGCGGGTCGGATCGTGCGTTTTCGCCCTTACCGCACCAAGCAGGACCTTCTCGATCGCGGTGTGCTCCCCAGCGATTTTTACGATCGCATCAAGGACTACGTGATCGCGCACCGCGAAAAGCAGTGATTTCCCAGCGCGACTACGCCACCGGCCGGGCCGCGGCCAATGCCCACGGCCAGGCGGATTCCACAGCCCGTTCCCCTCCCGCGACTGCTTGCAGGTACACTGTCCTCTTAAAGGAGGGTTCCCCATGCAAACCCAAATCGTAGGCACCACCATGCCGGTGCTCGACGTGCAACTCGACCCCAACGAGGCCGTGTTTTCTGAGAGCGGAGAGCTCTCCTGGATGACCGCCTCGATCCAGATGATGACGCACACGCAAATGGGAGGCGGTGGCGGGCTTTTTGGTGTCCTCAAGCGCGTGGCTGGCGGCGGAAGCATCTTCATGACCGAATACCGCGCCGTTCAGTACCCAGGCGTGGTGTCCTTTGCCACCAGGGTTCCCGGCCACATCGTGCCGGTTCAACTGGGCCAGAACTTCGAATACATGGTGCACCGGCACGGCTTTCTCTGCGCCACCCCCCAGGTCACCATCAGCGTAGGATTCCAGCAGTCGCTCGGGGCGGGCATCTTTGGCGGCGACGGGTTTCTTCTGCAGCGCGTTGGCGGCGTGGGCATGGCTTGGCTCGAACTGTCCGGCGAGCTCATCCAGAAGAACCTCCAGCCCGGCGAAGTGCTGCGCGTTCATCCGGGTCACGTCGGCGCATTCCAGACCTCCGTCGGCTTCCAGATCACCACGGTTCCCGGCATCAAGAACATGATCTTCGGCGGCGACGGGATCTTTCTGGCCCAAATGGTTGGCCCGGGCACCGTGTGGCTGCAAACACTACCCATCTCGCGGCTGGCGCACCAGATTTACGAATATCTCCCGCACTCTGAGGCGCGCGCTGCAACACCCGCCGCTGCTGTCGGCGGAGGCCTGTTGGGAGCCATCGCGGGCTCAATTTTCAGCGGCGACCAGTAGCGGCATCGCGCGATCTGACGGTTCAGCAATCGGGCAGGACGGCGCGTGCCGGCCATGCAGCGGGGCACCGCGGACCTGAACGCTGTACGATGGACCGGGTACTCACCGGCGGCGCAGAATCCCGGCCGGGCTGTCTGCCCGCTCGTTGACCTGCATCGAATCCGGTGTGCCTGCAAGGAACGTCTCGCATGACTCAATCGTCCCTGTTATCACGCAAGGTGCGCGGCCACATCGTCTTCTCGTTTCTGATTGTGGCGGCTGCCTACGTGGCTTGGCTTGTCCGCGGTGTGCTGGTATTGCTTTACGTTTCCGCGCTCTTCGCGGTTGTGCTCACCCCTGTGGTGCACGCCACTTCGCGGATCCGTATTGGTAAGTGGCGGCCATTTCGCGGCTCACTGGCGATCCTGATTCTTCTGCTGATCGTGGCAGGCGCCCTAACCGTCTTCGGCTTCCTCGCCCTGCCGCCGTTTATTCGCGACATGCAGTCCCTCGACGTCGACCTGCCGGCCCGTGCTCCTGCGCTGCTCCAGAAGATCCGGCAAATTCCATTCGCTGAGCGATTGGGCTCCGGCGACCTGATTAATTGGGTTCAGGATGCACTCAGCCGGGCGGCAACGTTTCTCTTCTTCTCGGTCAAGACCTGGGCGGGCGCCTTCGTTCAGGTCGTTGCCGGTTTTGTGCTAACCCTTTACTTCATCCTGGAGGGCGACACAGCTTATCACTGGTTCCTCTCCTTCCTTTCGCCCAAGCCTCGCCAACGTCTTGACGCAACGCTGCAGAGAGCGGCCACCCGCATGCAGAAATGGCTGCTCGGTCAGGCCAGTCTCATGCTCATTCTCGGAATGGCCAGCACCATCGTTTTTCTCGTCCTGGATATCCGTTACGCCTACGCCCTTGGCGTGCTCTCGGGATTGCTGAATGTCGTTCCCGTGCTCGGCGCCGCTGTTTCCGTGACGCTCGCTCTCCTGGTGGCTGCCGTCGATTCATGGGGACGCGTGCTCGGCGTTGCCATCTTCTTTCTCATTTATCTTCAAATCGAAAATACATGGCTCGTTCCCCGCATCATGCAGAGGCGCGTGAATCTGCCTGCGCTGGGCATCTTTGTCGCTCTGGTTCTGGGCTCCACGCTCGAAGGCATCCCGGGGGCCATGGTCGCGATTCCCACCGCTGTGCTGGTCACTGAGCTGGTTGATGAGTATCTCGTGCACAAAGACGAGGCCTAGCGCATCCTGTCGTTTTCTTCGCGCCAACCGTCACGCCACAGGCTGGCGCATCGCCTCCAGCGCAGCGGTCAGGTCTCTTGCGAGTGCACCTTGCGCTTCGGGAGTGAGTTTTTCACCCTGGCTCGTCAGGTAGAAGACATCAATCGCCGTCTCGCCTTCGGTATCGATCAACGCCACCTTGATGTTGCATTGATGCGAGCTGAGAGTGAGGGCAATTTGCCGCAAAAGGCCCGGCAGGTCCTGGGCCACAACCTGCAATAGCGTGGAGTGGCTTGACGAATCGGAATCGAATTCGAGCTTCGTGGGAACTTCGACCTTCAGGTTGGTGGGATGGTTCAAATGGCGGCGCGCTTCAAGCAATTGCTGCACAGAGACTTTCTGCGCCACCACGTCATGAACGTTTGCAAGAAATCGCTCCTTCTCGCTCGGATTCAATTCAATGGTGCGGAACGCGTCGGAAAAATGAAAGCTGTCGACAATCACGCCCGCGTCGTTCGAGTAAGCTCCCGCCCTGACGATGTTCATGCCCCACGCCGCCAGCACGCCGGCAACGTCGGCAAACAGCCGGGTTCGGTCGCGTGTAATTACCGTCAGGTCGAAGAGCTGGCGGTTGGGACGCAGGTCCAATTGCACCGCATCCTGATTGAGATTCAGAGCCATCTGGAAATGATTGCGAATCTGTTCCGGCAGCCGGGTCTGCAGGTACCGCTGCGGTAGCCCTTCAAGGAATTGCTTCAGCGCATCGTGTTGCGCGGCCGGAACCATGGAGCGAATGCGATTGAGCAGGGTGGGATCGATGGCCGCGTGATAACGTGCTTCGTCCACCGAGCGGTCCATGAAGTTTGACGTGGACATGTAGAACTGCCACAGGTTTTCCGCCTTCCATGGAGTCAGGGCGTCGGGATTAACGGCCTTGATGTCGGCAAAGGTCATCAGGGTAAGCATCTTCAGCAGTTGCGGGCTTCCTATCTTCTCCGAGAATGCGCGCACGTTGTCCAGATCGAAGATGTCGCGCCGCATGGCCGATGACATCTCCAGGTGCAGGCGAATCAGCTTGAGGATCGACTCGCGCTCTTCGGCGTCGAAATCCAGTCGCGCCAGAAAACTGTCGGCGAGCTCCACGCTCTGCTGCGCGTGCTCGCCGCTGCGCCGCCCCTTGCCGGTGTCGTGCAGGAGCAGAGAAAGGAAGAACAAATCGAGGCGGTCGATTTCGGGCAGCAGTTGCGCCAGGCGCTGCTCGTGCTCGTTGACAGGCTGGCGAAGCCCATGGACGTTGTCGATGACGAGGAAGGTGTGTTCGTCCACGGTATACCGGTGATAGCTGTCGCGGATCACCAGCGCATCGATCCCGTGGAACTCGGGAATCAGCATCTCCAGCACACCCAGCGCATGCATGGTCCTGAGAGCATGGGCAGCATGGGGACCGAGTAAGACTTCGCGGAGCGCGTTCCAAAGATACACTCCCTCCGGAATGGAGATGGCAAGAACGGGTAAGGCGTCGGTGATGCGGTCCTCCGCAGCCTGCGACAGGGTATAGCCATGTGTGGCCATCAGCGAGAAAATCCGCAAAATGGCGGCCGTGTCGTTGAACTGCGCACCGGGCTGAATATCAATGCGGCCCTGGTCGAGCAGGAAATCAGTCCCGGCAATCGGCGTGCGGCGGCGGCGAAACTGGCGATAGAAGCTTACCGGCGCAGGCAGGTGCTCCATCAGCAACGCGGCGCGGCGATACACCACGCGTGCGTGCCGGTAGTAGGTGCGCATCCAGTAGCTTGGATCAGCCGTACCTCGCGTCTCAAGTCCAATCGAACTCGCAGCTGCCTCGTCCTGCGACTGCCAGTCGAGAATGTTATCGTCCCGGCCATGGCGGAAGTGCAAAAAGCAACGCGCCGCAGCAAGAAAATCAAAAGCTGCTTCGGCGTCGCCACGCGCGCTTTGAAAAACTCCGCCCCTTTGCCGCGGCCACTCCTTGGTCTCCTTCAAATGAAACAGCACGGCGAACCAGACTGCCAGGTGATAGTCGCGCAGACCGCCTGGGCAATCTTTCAAGTTCGGCTCGAGGTGAAAAATCGTGTTGCCGTACTTGGCATGGCGGCCGCGGGCGATCTCACTGAGTTTCTGCGTGATGCCCGTCCATTCTGAAAGGACAAGGCCGGGAAAGGTCACCTGGTGAAGTTGCTGATAAAGCGGAAACTGTCCTGCCAGAAAACGGCGATCCAGCGTTGCCAGCGTGAATTCCAGATTGTCAGGATCGAAGCGGCCGGCTTCCTTAACCGTGCGTGAGCTGGGACTCGCTCGCAGCCCGATGTCCCACATGCCCTGGATGATGGCCCGGACCGCCTCGCGCGACTGCTCTTCTGTCTTCTCGTCTGCGAAGGCAAACAGTACATCGATATCGGAGAAGGGGAAGAGATCCTTGCGACCATAACCGCCGAGCGCCAGCAGCGCCACATTCTGCGCGGGCAAATTCGCGAAGGCCCTGCGCCACATTTCAATCAGGGTGCGATCTACTACGGCTGATCGCCGCCGGATCGCGGCAGTCCCATCCCCGGTGCGCTCGCAGGTCTGGCGCACAAGCGCCATCTCCTTGAGATACTGCTCCCGAAGATCGTCAACCGCCACAATCACTGGATTCATAGGTTTGTTTGCTGGGTCTGCCGCAGCAAGAAGGAATTGTTAAAAGAATAAGCGATTCAGGCCGGAAAGAGGAGTTTTCGTGCCAGAGTACGAAAAGTTTCGTGCAACGGAAAGTGGATGGATCGGAACTTTTCCCAAGAAATTGGGCGCCAATTCTGTCAGCTTCGCATGCCCCATCAGCCCGGCCTTCTGGATGGTTCAGCAAGCCGAACGATACAAAAAAGCAGTTTCCAAACTCTTTTCCAGCATGATAATCTGACCCTCCCCGGGCCCCTCATCCCCAGGAGGTTTCTTTGAAAAACCTAGCGGTTTTCGCCATGCTGTTCGCTTTGTCGGGCGCATGGGCTCAGGACTCAACCCTGAAGCCCGTGGTTCTGATGCCTGGTCTCGGCAACTTGCATCACCCCGTGTCCACAACAAACTCTGAAGCACAGCAGTTCTTCGACCAGGGACTGCGGCTGGTGTATGCCTTCAATCACGAAGAGGCAGCGCGCTCGTTCCGACACGCCGCCGAGCTTGATCCCAAGCTGGCTATGGCGTGGTGGGGCGTCGCGCTCGCAGTAGGGCCAAACTACAACCTTCCGGTTGATCCTGAGCGCGAGAAGATTGCTGAATCTGCAATCGAAAAGGCGAAGTCACTCTATGCGGATGCTCCGCAGATCGAGAAGGACTACGTGGATGCGATGGCCAGGCGATTCTCCGGCGATGCAAACCCGGATTATCACCAGCTCGATCTCGACTACTCGCGCGCGATGCGCGAGCTTTCTCAGAAATATCCTGACGATCTGGACGCGGCGACCTTGTTTGCCGACAGCATGATGAATTTGCGGCCCTGGAGACTGTGGAACGCGGACGGAACGCCGGCCGAGGGCACCAATGAGATCGTATCGACGCTGGAAGGCGTTTTGCGCCGCGATCCCCACCACATGGGCGCCATGCATCTGTATATCCATGCCGTGGAGGCGTCGCCCCACCCCGAACGGGCACTGCCCTTTGCTGAGGAGATCGCGACATTGGCGCCCGCCGCCGGCCACCTTGTGCACATGCCGGCGCACATTTACGAGCGAACCGGTAATTTTGACGGCGCACGCGCGCAAAACGCCGCTGCAGCAAAAGCCGATGAAGACTACGCCGCCGCCACAGGCTCACAGGGTTTGTACATGATGATGTACTACTCGCATAATCTCCACTTCGGAGCCGTATCCGCGAGCATGCAAGGCCGCTGCGCAGAGGCGAAACAATTTGCCGATCGGCTGGCCGGGAATCTGCGTCCTGCCCTCAAAGATATGCCGATGGTGGAGCCGTTCGTGGCCATGCCGTTTGCGATCGCCGTGCGCTGTCGGCAGTGGGATGATGTGATGGCGGCGAGCGAACCGGCGGCGCAAACGCCTACCCTGAAAGCCTTCTGGCTCTACAGTCGCGGGATTGCTCTAGCTGTCCAAAGCAAGACCGCCGAAGCAGCGGCACTGGAGCAACAACTCGCCGCCATCGAAAAGGCCACATCACACGACGACTTGTACATGCCTCCAGTCGAGAACCACACGTGGCAGATTTATCACATCGCTGACGATGTTCTGGCTGCGCGCATTGCCACCGCCAAGGGAGATAAGCCGGGAGCGATCGAGTTGCTGCGCGACGCAGTGGCCACGCAGGACAAACTGCTCTACGACGAGCCGTCGGACTGGTACTACCCGGTACGTGAATCGCTCGGCGGCATGCTGCTGCAAGCCGGTGATGTGAAAGGCGCCGAGCAGGTGTTTCGTGACGATCTCGAAAAGAACCCGCGCAATCCGCGCTCTCTGTTCGGGCTGGCCGACGCTCTCACCAGGCAGCATCGCGATTACGAAGCCTCGTGGGTGAAGCAGCAACTTCAAACAGCGTGGCAGGGCGCCGATGTGGAGTTGAAAGTCGAGGATCTTTAAACGAGGCGAGGAAACGCGAACTTTACTGCGGAAACGGCACGAACATCTGCGCGCACGACGCGGGATTACCCTCCGCCGGTTTCCCTGTGATGGTTGAGTCCGTGCCCGCGGGCAGTTGCAGGTTCGTCGGCTCCGGTCCGAGCGTGATATCGGCGTGATCCAATTCGTACCTGTACTGCGCATTATCCGCAATCTGCACCCCATCGAGCTTCACCGCGATGCGATGGGCCGGGTCGTAACCATTGAATGTGATCTTGCCTCCGCCGGAGACGCGCACGTTGTGCAGAGCGATGTCGCGCATGGTGGGCGGCGAGTTGCCCTGCAATGGGCCATTGGCAGAATATGCAGTGTCCAAAGTGATGGGATTCGGCGAGTTGCGAATGCAAACGTTGTCGTATGCCACGTCCTGCGTCAGGCCTCCGCGCGCCGCCCTCTGCCGCATTTGTCGATTGCTTTCTGAATGCGGTCGGTATCGAGCTTCTGTTCGTCGGCAGGAGCCAGCGACCCGCCGCTGGCCTGCAACTGCGCGTCAAGCGTCGTGCAGAGCTGGGGGAAGAACGGCTCAACCACCGTGCGCGAATCCTGTGCGTGCAGGCTGAGCGGCGCTGGAACCAAGGTGGCCACGATCGCAATAAGAACCAATGGCTGGCGCACGAAAGATGTCGGACGACAGTGCATGAAGTTTGCTCCTTGAAAGGGTCGGAAGACCTTGCAACGTTGGTCCCGCTTCTTAGCATAAATAATGAGCGAGCCCGGCTGATTTCGCACTCCCGCGGCACCTGGCCGCGCGAATTCATGTGTTGCCCCGGCGAGCCTAACGCGAATCGCGATTGCCCATCGAATTCAGAGGATCGCTGGCACCGCCGAAAGTGCGCATGCCGCTGCAGGCGTACGATGAGCCATGCGCCTTCTGCTGTCAGCCGGAGTGCTTCTCATCTTCCTGTCGGGGCCGGTAGTTCCCAGGATCGCGCCCCAAACGCTTCAGGACAGCGACCATGACGGGCTGAGCGATGCATTGGAGGACGCGCTCCTCGCACAATTTGCGCCCCAATTCATGTTGAGCGTCCACGACTGCTCAATCCGGCCCGCGCAGTTCGTTCCCTTTCAGGCAAATCCTGTTGTTCAGCAGGACGACGGCACCATTTATGGCCAGGTGTTTCCGCGCGCTGGCCATGCCGATCAGGTAGAGGTGCACTATTTTCACCTCTGGCGGTCAGATTGCGGAGAGATGGGCCATAACCTTGACACCGAGCACGTGTCTGCTCTTTTGAGCCGCGACAGAGAGTCCACGTGGAAAGCGCTCTACTGGTACGCTTCGGCCCACCAGGACACAGTCTGCGATGCCAGTCAAATTGCGCGCGCAGCGACCCTTGATGCCGAGCGGCACGGGCCGCGTATCTGGATTTCGCGTGGCAAACATGCCTCTTTTCTGAGCGACGTTTTGTGCGCACATGGCTGCGGAGGAGATGACTGCGGTGAAACCGCGCCTTTGGCAATAGCCAGACTCATCAACCTGGGCGAGTTGAGTGCACCAATGAATGGGGCCACGTGGATTAGTTCTCCCGAATGGCCTTTGGCGGCCAAGATGCGGCGAAGCGACTTTACCGACGCCCGCATGATTCGCGTTGACGATCTTCCTTCCACGAGCATCGCATGGGCAAACCCCGAAAAACGGCCAATGCAGGCGGCCATCCGTAGCGGAAAAAACACTGTGGGCGGAGTAGCGGCTGGCCAGCGCGCTACTAGCGTGGCTCTGAATCTGGCGGACTCAGATACGGGGCAAGCCCTGGGCAGCGCAGCGAGCAGCACCGGCAATGGGATTTCGATGGCGCTGCGCGGAGTCGGGAAGGCGTTGAACGCGACCGCGCGAAAAGTCGGTGATGCGATCGGAGCCAAGTAACGAATCGCCAGGTCCCGAAGACGGAACCTGGCGCTGCCGTTCAGGTATACCGCTGTCTAAAGCGCGTTTTCCCCACGCTCGTCGTTCCTGATGCGAATGGCTTCGTCGATGCGGCTGATGAAGATTTTGCCGTCGCCGATGCGACCCGTACGCGCCGCCCCGACAATAGCCTGAATGGCCTTTTCTTTCAGATCGTCGAGAATGACCATCTCAATCTTTACCTTGGGCAGAAGATCGACGGTGTATTCCCTGCCGCGGTAGAACTCCGTATGGCCCTTCTGGCGGCCGTGGCCGCGGGCCTCCAGAATCGTCATGCCTTCAATGCCGGCTTCAAGCAACGCATCTTTCACGGCATCCAGCTTTGAGGGTTGTAGAACAGCTTCAATCTTCAGCATATGCAGAGATTCCTCGTTCGATAGCCTATCAGGCGGGGTGGCTCATTGGCCGTAGCCTGCCCAAAGTTTTTGTTTCCCCGAATTACCAAAAGCAGCTGAATTGTGTTCCGGCAGTTAAGTCGTCTCGAAATCGTACCCTTCCTCGCCGTGCTGCGAAAGATCAAGACCGGCGGCCTCGTGCTCGGGCGCGAGGCGCAGCCCGATGATCTTATCCACAACAAAGAGCAGGATCAACGTTCCCACAATCGAGATCCCCCAGGCCATGCCCACAGCAGCCAACTGATTGAGAACCTGGCTCCAGTGTCCGTCAACCCAGCCCGTCGGCACTCCCTTGCCATAGACGGGGTTGATGATGCAGGTGGCAAACACTCCGGTCAAAATCGCGCCCAGGGTTCCGCCGGCGCCGTGAACGCCAAATGCGTCCAGCGAGTCGTCGTAGCCAAAGATGCTCTTCACCTTGAAAACCATGAAGGAGCAGACAAATCCGGCGGCCAGGCCGATAAGCAAGGCGGGAAACGGCTGCACAAACCCTGAGGCGGGAGTGATTGCGACCAGCCCGGCGACTGCGCCGGAGATGGCGCCGAGAGCCGTGGGCTTGCCGTTGTGCTGCCACTCGAAGATGGTCCAACCAAGCGCCGCGGATGCAGTGGCAAAGTGTGTGTTGACAAACGCGCTGGTGGCCAGCGGGCTTGCAGCCAGGGCGCTGCCCGCATTGAATCCAAACCAGCCCACCCACAACAAACAGGCGCCGATGAAGCTCAACACCATCGAGTGCGGCGGCATGGCGGTTTGCGGGTAGCCGAGCCGCTTGCCCATGTAAAGGGCGCAGACGAGTGCTGAGACGCCGCTGGTAATGTGGACCACTGTCCCGCCGGCAAAATCGAGGCTCGGAATGTGATTGCCTGCGCTGTTGAACAGGCCGCCGACGCCCCATACCATGTGCGCCATGGGGCAGTACACAAGCAGCGACCAAAGCGACAGAAACAGCGCCATGGCGCTGAACTTCATGCGCTCGGCGAATGCGCCCGTAATCAGCGCCGGCGTGATGATGGCAAACATGAGCTGGTAGATCATGTATGTCTGCTCTGGAATGGTGGCGGCGTAGTCGGGATTCGGGCTCAGAGATACGCCCCGCAGGAAGAGGTGCTCGAATCCGCCGATGAACATGTTGCCGTGGCCGAAGGCGAGCGAATAGCCCACAATGGCCCAGAGAATTGTTACCAGGCCCATCATGGCGAAACTCTGCATCATGGTCCCCAGGATGTTCTTCCGGCGAACCAGGCCGCCATAGAAAAGCGCCAGGCCGGGGCCGGTCATCAGCAGGACCAACGCGGCCGAGGTGAGCATCCAGGCGTTATCGCCTGCCGATTGCGCACTCTGAACGGCCTGCTGCAATGCCGCGATCTGGGCTTGGGTCACTGGCGCCGATGCAGCCTGGGATGGCGCCTGGGCCAGGGCAATTCCGGCAGATCCAGTCATGGCGAGCAACAGCAATGACTTCATAGATCGACTACACATGTGATTTCCGCTCCGAAAAAAAGGTATTTCCCGCGAGGCGCAGAGAAATGCAGTTGTGGACTGTCAACGGCTGGCTAACATGGGCCCGTCAAGCATGCTCAGTTAACTGACCGGGAGAAAATCAAGGATTGCTCCACGGATCAGATGATAAAGAAAGGGGGTCTTTGCGTCCGTATCATTTTTATAAAGATAGGAGAATTAAGCAAGTTTCCCCGGTTGTTGCTCGTAGATGGTTAGTCATTGATTTCTGGAGACTCGTGCGATGTCCGCGCCCGGGCGCAGAGGGCGGCGGGCTCATATCCGAAGCGATAAAGTTGTATAGTTGAAAGTATGGCGGCTTCGGTAGAGCGCGACCATTATCTCTTTGGCGCGCTGGAGAGCAGCGCGAAAAACCGCATGAAAGTGAAGGAAGTGAACTACGGCTACGAACAGCCGGAGGGCGTCTTTCTCACTTCACTGGATTTTGCGGTCAACTGGGTGCGCAAAAACTCGGTATGGCCTATGACCTTTGGTCTCGCCTGCTGTGCCATCGAGATGATGTCGATGGGTGCCGCCCGCTTTGATATCGCGCGCTTCGGCGCGGAAGTTTTCCGCCCGTCTCCACGCCAGTCTGACCTCATGATCGTGGCGGGCCGCGTTTCGCAAAAGATGGCTCCCGTGCTCCGCCGGCTTTATGACCAGATGCCCGAGCCGAAGTGGGTCATTTCCATGGGAGCTTGTGCCACCTCCGGTGGCGTGTTCAACAACTACGCCCTGGTGCAAGGTGTAAACCAGATCGTGCCCGTCGACGTTTATGTTCCAGGATGTCCGCCCCGTCCAGAGCAACTCATCTATGCCATTTCCCTATTGCAGGAAAAAATACTGCGTGAACCGCGCAGCCTTCTTAAAACTCTAAACGTCGGATAAGCATCTGAATCTATTGTGTTTTCTCGGCTTCCGGGAAGCCTGAGAACCCGAAGCTGAATTGGTCGAAGATCAAATCGGCATTTCGCAAGACCGCAAGCTCAACTCATTGATTTTCTCGAAAGTTGCCCGAGCGCCGGGCCTTCTGTTGCCGACTCATGCATGGCGAGCGGTCGCAGCGGCGGCTCACGAACCTGGTTGCCTCGAAAGTGTCCGCGAGAATCCCTCCGGATACGGATCATGCTAAGCACTTTGATCCGGGCACGGCGCGAATGAAAATCAGGCGAGCGGCGTTCGTTGTCTTCAGTCCTTGTTGTTCGTAGTTACACCGTGATTAAAAACTCGGAGGTTATGTCAGAGAATGAAGCCCAAATTGTGGCGAGTATCTCCCTATGTTGAGCGGCTGTTCGCCATTGCCGTTCTGGCGTTGATACCTATCGGAGTAGCAGCTCAGGCCGCCACCGCTGGACACGGGCCGTCGAATGAGTCGGCATCGAGATTCGATATTTTCGCCGGCTACAGCTACCTGTCCCCCCATGGCACGGTCCAGGTTCGTTTTGCCAACGGCACCATCGCGCCTTATTCCTATGACGCGGTCAACGCTGGCGCGATCCTGAGTGGAGCATATTTCTTCAATCGCTTTGTCGGCATTGAGGTGGAGTCTGCGGAGCATGAGTTCGGCGGAGCCCGGCCTAACACCAACATTGGCACTCAAGGCAACGATGACGGCTTCGTAACCGTGGCCGGAGGCGTAATTGTCCGCTTTCCCAGGGGAACGATTACTCCATTCATCCTCGGGCTGGGCGGAGGCGCGATGGCGGGCGGACCGTACCACGAGCCCAACACATGGGGTCCTGATTTGACAGCGGGCGGAGGCATGGATATTGAAACGCCCTGGTTCAATCATCATCTGGCGATTCGCCTTTTCCAGGCGGACTACGAGTATATGCACGCTGACTTCGGAAACAGGATCTTTGGGGGCACAGCCAGCATCAATGCGGCACGCCTCAGCGCTGGCCTGGTAATCCATACTGGATCCGTCACCCCGCCGACGCCCGTCACGTTGGCTTGCTCTGCGAATCCTGAGACGGTCTATCCCGGCGATCCGGTGACCGTAACCGCCTCGGCAGGCGGCCTGAACCCGAAAGAAAATGTCATTTACAGCTGGTCCGGCACAGGCGTCACCGGCAACGACACCACGGCAAAGGTGGACACGGGCTCGCTAGCACCCGGAGAGTATTCGGTGCAGGGAACGGTGAAGGAAGGCAGGAAGGGCAAGGAAGGCTTGAGGCCATGGGAGACGGCGAACTGCACGGCGGGGATTACCGTGAAGGCCTATGAACCCCCGACCATCTCCTGCTCCGTAAGCCCAACCACGATCAAGCCCGGCGAGTCAGCGACCATCACTTTAGCGGCACTGAGTCCCCAGAATCGTCCGCTCACCTACAGCTACGCCGCTTCGGCGGGCACCATCTCGGGGATCGGGACCACCGCGGAATACTCCTCAGCCGGCGCAGCGACGGGCGTAGTTGGGATCACGTGCAATGTTTCGGACGATAAAGGGCATTCAGCAAACTCCAGCACGAATGTGACGATTGCAGCTCCACCGCCACCGCCGCAGCCGCACGCGCAGGCACTTTGTTCCATCACCTTCGCCAACGATCCACGACGGCCGACTCGCGTGGACAATGAAGCCAAGGCCTGCCTCGATCAGGTGGCTCTCGACCTGAAGCAGCAGGCTGACGCCAAGGCGGTCTTGGTGGGCGAGTCCACCGAAACGGAGAAAGCCACGACCGCCAAGCAGGAGCAGTACGCCACGCGCCATAAACGTGCCATGGTCGAGTACTTTGCCGCGCAGCGCGCCGTGAACGCGAAAAACTACCTCGTAACCGACCAGGGAGTCGACGCTTCGCGCATCACGGTTGTCACAAACCCGATGAGCGGCCAGACCGTTCAGAACTACCTGGTGCCCGCTGGCGCAGACTTCGGCTCCGACGTGACCGGTACCACGCCGGTGGACGAGACCACGGTGAAACCAGAGGAGCGCAAGCCGCTGCCTGCCAGGAGGCGCTAGGCGAACAAGGCACCCGGCACGTTGATTCAATGGCAGGGGGGCCCGCCCGTGTGGGAGGGCCCGTAGAACCCTCCTGGCGCCTCCGCCGGAGTACATAGAGCGAAACCAGAGAGAATATTTCCCTGAGTCTATTGCGGTCGCGCCGGTCTCCAAACCGGTCCCCGGCAGTCCCGCTCCGGGCTTGCTGAGGCATAAGGCCGGCTATAGCGGGGCCCGGGAGGCCGATCATTGTGCCACGCTGACCACGACCGCCGGTCCGTTAGGGCGTGACTTTGGTTTTTCCATTGGAGATGTTGACCTGTAACCAATTCGGTCAGCCTCATCGCTTTTTGGCGGAATTCTTGTCTATTCTTGATATAGAGATGTGTGGGAGATGCCAGTTTTAATGAGCCCCTTGCGATTTTTCCCCCTGCGATCCCGCCGTTGCGGTATTTCAGCCCGGTTCCTCGTCTGTCTTGCGTTTTTGTTTTGTGCCTTCAGTTCACCTGCGCAAACACGGTGGAGCATCGCAGGCCCCGCGGGCGGTGACGCGCGCGCTTTTGCAGCGTTTCCAGGGCAGCCCGACCATCTTCTCCTCGGCACCACCAATAGTTGGCTCTACGAGACCACGGACGAAGGCTCGACCTGGCATCGTTTGGTGAAACTCGGCGCTGAGGACGGGCTCGTTCTCGACAGCGTTGTCGTCGACTCCGCCGATCCCTCTACCGTTTATGTCGGGGCTTGGAAGAACTCTGACGATGGTGGGCTTTGGATCAGCCACGACCGCGGGCGAACCTGGACCGAGTCGTCCGCTTTTCGCGGTCAGCCCGTGCACGCCCTCGTACAGGCGCCCTCCGATCCAAGCGTTCTTTATGCAGGAACGCTCGCCGGAGTCTTCCGTTCGAGCAACGGCGGAGCTACCTGGTCGCAGATCAGCCCACAGGGCAGCCGCGAAATTCACGAAATCGAGTCACTGGCGGTCGATCCTGTCCACCCTGAAATCGTGTACGCCGGAACCTGGCACTTGCCATGGAAAACCACGGACGGCGGTGAAACCTGGCACAACATCAAGCAGGGACTGATCGTTGACTCCGACGTTTTTTCCATCATCGTCGACCCGGTCCACCCGAGCACCGTTTACCTCAGCGCTTGCAGTGGCATTTACAAGAGCGAAAACTCCGGAGCCTTATTCCGTAAGGTTGAGGGCATTCCTTCTGAGGCTAGAAGAACTCGGAAGCTGACGCAGGATCCTGAAAATCGCGAGATCGTTTACGCGGGAACCACTGAGGGCCTCTACAAGACCGAAAATGGCGGCAAAAGCTTCCGCCGTATGACAGATGCCGACGTCATCGTGAACGATGTCTACGTCGATCCGAGAGATTCTAACCGTGTGTTGCTGGCGACTGATCGCGGCGGCGTTCTGGCTAGCCAGGACGCGGGCGTCAAATTTGTCGCGTCGAACCAGGGCATCTCCGAGCGCAAAGTTGCGGCACTCCTGGTCGATCGTACCGATCCCGATTGCCTCTATGCGGGCGTAGTCAACGACAAGAAATTCGGTGGTGTCTTCCGTTCGACTGACGGCGGCGCGCACTGGAGTCAGTGGGGCTCTGGCCTCGGCGGACGCGACGTTTTCGCTCTCGCGCAAACTGACGATGGCGTAGTCGTCGCGGGGACCAGCAGTGGCATCTTTGTGCTCGATCCGCCCGCGGATGATCCGCCGCCGGCAGACGGCGCGAAGGCCGCTGACCCGGCCGGTGCATCGGCGTTGGGAGATCCTGCGTCCTGGGAGCCCCGGAATACCATCGCCAACACCGTGATGAAAACCATCACGCAGACGCACATGAGCACTCGCGTCAACATTGAAAAGCTGGTGCAGGCCCCGACGATCGAGTTGGAGAGCCCGGTCAACGCGCTCGACGTATCGGGCGACGTGTGGGTGGCGGCGACCAACTACGGGCTGCTCACCAGCCATGACAAAGGCGCCACTTGGCAGGGCGGCCCGGTGGTCGGAGAGGGCAACTTCCTGTCTGTCGCGGTTGATGGGAACAATATGGCCGCAGCACGCGCCGATGGCGTGGTGCTTTCGAAGGATGCCGGGCAGTCCTGGTGGCCGATGGGCGTGCCCACGATGCTCACGCGCATCCACCGCGTCGTTTTCTCGCCTGACGGCACGCTGTGGCTCGGCGCGCGCGAGGGAGTCTACTACACTCGGGACCTGGGCAAAACCTGGATGTGGGTTGATCGCCTTCCTTTCCGCGATGTGGACGACCTGAGTTACGATGCGGCATTGAAGAGAATCCTTGTTAGCTCGCGCTCCAGCGATCAGATCTACGCCATCGACCCCAAAACCATGACATGGAATTGGTGGCAGACCGGCTACGACGTCGTCCTGATTCGTGCCGCCGGCAATCGCCTGATAGCGGCGTCGCTCGCTGACGGCGTGCTCATGGGTCCGCACACTGCTCCTGCCGAATCCAATCCAGCTTCTGCTACCAACGCCAAAGAGTAATCGCAGCCACATTCCTATAACCAAATTGGGTGCCCCAGGTCTCGATTCTGAGACCTTGGTTTCACGAAGCCAAGGGAACGATGGGTGCCTCAGATCTCGATTCTTAGACCTGGGAAGAGAGCCGTCACGGCAACTTGAATGCCTTGTCCACAATCGCGTTTGGATTCCGGCCGGCAGGCAACAGCGTGAATGCGACCCGGTTCAGGTCCGCAGTGCGCACTACGGCCACGTCACCTGAGCGGCTGTCCGCCACGAAAAGCAGGTGCCCGGCCGCCGAAAACGCCAGCGCCGCGGGCCCGTCGCCCACATGGATCGATCCAATTCGCTTGCCGTCGTCGATGGAGTACACGGTTACTTCCTGCGAGTGTTCATTGGCCACGTAGAGCAGGTTGTCACGCGACACCAGCCCGAAAACAGGCTGATTCCCAATCAAGTATGTGTCGCCGACCTCGTCGCTCGAGTCATAGATCTCTGAAACGGAGTCGGAAAGGGAATTGGATGCGAAAATTTCGCCGCCGTCCGGCTTCAGCGCCAATTGAACAGGCGCGCGCCCCACGTCCATCAGCGTCTCCAGGCGATCCGGCTCGGCCGGGTGAGCATCGGATTGAGCCAAAGCAATCACCATCACCTGGTGACCACCCGAGCACGGCACAAACGCCTTGGTTGAATCGGGAAGAATCACCACGCCCGCCGCACCAGGGCAGCCTCCGAACGCGGCACGGGCACGGCCACTCGCCGCGTCGATCAGGCTGACCGAACCGCTGTGGCGGTTGGCGACCACCAGTGTCTTGCCGTCCGGATCCAGGCGCGCTGCTACAGGCTCCTCGCCGACTCCGATCTGCGCAACTTCGCGGCGATGCTCGAGATCAGTCACCGAGATCGAGTTGGAGCCGGTGTTTGCTATGTACGCGACGGTTCCCGCCGCATTGAGATCGATCGACACCGGCTGCCGGTGCAAGGGAATGGTGGCGCTGACAGTGTTGTGCTCGGCATCAATCACCGAAAGTGAGCCTGTCGTGCCTGCCGCGCCTGCGTTCACCACGTAAATCTCGTTCCGCGTCGGACTGGCGGCCAGCGCAACCGGATCATGTCCCACGGCCAACTCCCGGTCCACGCGGACGTCCACGACGTCCAGCACCGTTACCGTGTCACTGCCCCCGTTCGTCACATAAACATACTCGCGGTAGTTGGGCGGATATTGCGGAAAATCATTCTCGCGACAGCCGGCGAGAGAAAGCGGAAGAAGAATGGCGCCCAGTCGAACCAGGTTCCAGATTCGCGATCCGCTCATATTGCTCGCCGTCTTCTGTTCACTGGTCACAGTCCGCGTGATTCGGGCCGCACCCTCATTTCACTCCCGCAGCAGTAATCGCCGGAGCGTTGCGAGCGAGATTGCGGCCGACAATCGGAGCAATCCGCTCGATCTCGTCCATCATGCTAGCAAACTGCGCGGGATAGATGGATTGTGGCCCATCAGAGAGTGCGCTTTCAGGATGATTGTGAACTTCTACCATCAATCCATCGGCTCCCGCAGCCACGGCGGCGCGGGCCATGGGCAGCACGCTGTCGCGGCGGCCTGTACCGTGACTGGGATCGACGAGAATCGGAAGGTGGCTCACGTGCCGCAGTGCCGGGATGATGCTCAGGTCCAGAGTGTTCCGCGCGTGGTCGCTGAATGTACGCACTCCGCGCTCGCACAAAATCACCTGGTAGTTCCCCTCGCTCATCACGTACTCGGCAGCCATCAGGAACTCTTCCAGCGTGGCGCTCATGCCGCGTTTGATCAGGACCGGCTTGCGCAGCCTTCCCGCCTTCCTCAACAGCGAGAAGTTCTGCATGTTGCGCGCGCCAATCTGCACCACATCGGACCATTCCGCCACGGTCTCGAGCGTCTCGGTGTCGAGCGCCTCGGTCACGATGCGCAAGCCAAATTTCTCCCTGACATCGGCCAGGATCCGCAGCGCTTCAAGTCCCAGGCCCTGAAATGCGTAAGGAGAGGTGCGTGGTTTGTACGCCCCTCCGCGGAAGAACTGCGCGCCTGCCGCGGCTACCTGTTCCGCGATGGCCAGGGCCTGCTCGCGACTCTCCACGGAGCAGGGCCCGGCGATCACGGCAAGACTTCGGCCGCCGATGGCCGCGCTAGTGCCGGGAAAGCTCACAACAGTGTCTTCTTCTTTCACGTCGCGGCTTGCCAGTTTGTAAGCTTTTGAGACGCGGATGACCTCAGCAACGCCGCTGAGCGATTCCAAGTTCCCGCGGTCCACCTCGCCTTGGTTGCCGGTGATGCCGATGGCCGTTCGCTGGGCACCAGGAAGCGGATGAGCCCGGAAACCCAACTGCGCAATATGTTCGCAGACCGCCTGGATCTCTTCCTGGGTAGCGTGCGCCTTCATAACCACTAACATGACTCACCCCGAGCCCCCAGTCTAACGGGTGAGCGAGCGAACGGCAATTTCTGGTAGCGACTCAGGGTGGGTCTGCCCGAGCACACGTTTCCTGAACATGCTCTGCGGCATGCTATCGCGTGGTCCTATGCTTAAGGGAGCGCCACTTCAGGCCGAGCCACGCCAGATAGCCCAGTTGAATGGCCCAGGTGATCGAGTATGCTGCGCTCCGATACGCATGATCGAGCAGAGCCGGGTCGGCAGGCGTCGACGCCACCAGGTAAAGCGCCCTGCACAATTGGACGATCGAGACCGTGGCGATCAGCGCTATTCCAGCTTTTTTCATCGAAATTCCTCATTGTTCCGTTCGCGTTTCGCCAAGGTTCACGCCTGGAGAGCAGCCTGGGCCTCAGCTTCGGTCTTCTTTTGCTGCAGCCGTTCCACGTGGTAGCGAAAGGCCAAAATCATCACGCCCCATGCAAACCAGGCCAGCATGTTCCAGAGCAACACGCTCGCCATGGACCACGCCATCCCTGAGCCCTCCGAGCCGCCGAACACCGGAGATGGGTGCTGCGTCCGCCACCACCGGTTCGACATGTACACAATGGGAACGTCGAGAGCGCCAAAGATGCCGAGGACAGCGGCCTGCGTCTGCACTTGCGATCCTGCGGCGAAGCGGCGAAGCAGCAGATAACTCATATAGATCAGCCACAGGACCAGCGTCGTGGTGAGCCTTGCATCCCATGTCCACCAGATGCCCCACGCCCGCCGTCCCCACAGCGGGCCCGTCGTCAACCCCACGGTGCAGAACACCACGCCCACCTCGGCGCCCGCTAGCGCCAACGCGTCAGCAATTCGCGCGCGGTCGGCAGGGCTGTTCCGGAAAGCAAGAAACCCGATCGACCCTGCCAAATTGACGGCAAAAAAGACAAAAGCCACTGCAAACGAAGGTACGTGGTAGTAGATGATCCTGAAAATCTCGCCCTGCATCGCGTCGTTGGGCGCAACGTAGATGGCCTGGTAATAACCCCAGATCATCAGGGCGATGGTGACCAGAATATAAAGAGCGATGGAGAGTCTTTTCATGGGGAACCTGATGCCTTAAGTGTACGACGTAGATGCCGTTGATAAGTGATTTTGATAGCTCAGAATGGAGGCGATCGCTTCAAAAGCTGCGTTGGGCTCGCACGCTGACGCCACGATTTTTCATTGCCTCAGGTGCTTCGATTCTGGCGCGTTGCACCCTTCCACCTCTTTCTCGCATCCATTTGTTGCCAGGCTGGGGTCGAACCTTCACGCTGCTACCATGAACTTGCCGGAGGCGTTGTGCGCGAGCATCTGGCTACGTTGATCGACGATTTTCGTCGCTTTGACCGCGAGATCGCCGTCGTGCGCTACCAGGGCAACCGCCGCCGCGTCACCACCTACGGCGATCTGGCTCACCTTGCCGGGCGGTTTGCCGCGCTGCTGGCAGCCCGTGGCATTGGGCAGGGTGACCGCGTGCTCATCTGGGCTGAAAACAGCGCCGAATGGATCGCCGCCTTTCATGGATGCCTGCTTCGAGGTGTTCTGGCAGTTCCCCTCGACACCGCCGGATCCACAGATTTTGCCGAGCGAGTTGCCGCCGATGTCCGCCCGAAGCTCGCAGTAGGAGACACGCTACTCCTCCGCAAACTCGCCGCGCGGTCCAGGTTTGCCGTATCCACCGTTGCCTTTGAAAACTGGGATGGCGAGCTCCCCGAGACCGAAGCAGGCGCGATCTCAGGCCTTTCGAACCAAACCCCGCTGCAGATTCTCTTTACTTCTGGCACCACCGGCGATCCCAAAGGCATCGTCCTCACCCATGGCAACGTGCTGGCCAGCGTGGGTCCCATTGAAGAAGGTGCCAAGCCGTATATGCGCTACGAGCGCCTTGTCCATCCCCTGCGCATTTTGAACACGCTGCCGCTCAGCCACGTCTTCGGCCAGACCATGGGGCTCTGGGTTCCACCCATCCTCAAGGCTGAACTTCACTTTGAGGGCCGGTTGGCGGCGCCGCGCCTCGTTGAGCTCATCCGCACAGAGCGGATCTCGGTCCTCGCCGCGGTGCCACGCGTCCTGGCCCTCCTCAAAACCCATCTTGAAGCTGCAGACGCCGGTCTTGCCCAGCGCATCACGGGCATGCGGACCACCAATCCTTGGCTGCGCTGGTGGCGATTCCGCGGCGTGCATCGCGAGTTCGGCTTGAAGTTCTGGGCATTCGTCTCTGGCGGCGGAGCTCTGCCGGGCCCGTTGGAGCAGTTCTGGAACGCGCTCGGATTCGTGCTCATCCAGGGTTACGGCATGACCGAGACCACCGCGATCATCACGCTCAATCATCCCTTTCACGTCGCAGAAGGTACCATCGGCAAGCCGCTCCCCGGGCGCGAGGTCCAGCTCGCTCCCGACGGCGAAGTTCTCGTGCGTGGCGCGGTCATCTCCGGCGCCACCTGGAAAAACGGCGAATTGCGTCCGCGCCAGGACGGCTGGCTGGCCACCGGCGACCTCGCGGAACGCCAGGAGTCGGGCGAGCTGCGCTTTCTTGGGCGCAAGAGCGAGGTGATCGTCACCGCGGCGGGTGTCAACATTTATCCCGAGGACATTGAGGCCGCCATTGAGGAACAGCCCGACGTCGCCGCCTGTGCCGTGGTGGCCATGGATACCCCCAGCGGCCCCGAGCCCTGCGCGGTACTGGCGTGCCGCGGATCGGGTGGATGTGCCACCGCTGCAGTCGAGCGCGCCAATGCTAAACTGCCAGAATTTCAGCGCATCAGCCGCTGGGTAATGTGGCCGGAACCCGACCTTCCCCGCACATCCACGGGCAAAGTCAAGCGCAAGCCTGTTGCCGCATGGCTGGCCCGCATTCAAGCCGCGGCCGCCGCGCCCAGCAACGGGAAGCTGCATCCTGTTTCCAACGACACCTTTGGCCCCTCATCCGACTGGCTTCTCGCTCTCATCTCCCAGATCACCGGCGAATCCAACACCAGCGTGGGAGACGAGCTTCGTCTCACTGAAGATCTTCATCTCGACAGCCTCGGTCGCGTGCAATTGGCCGCCGCTATTGAGGAACGGCTCGGCATCGTGCAAAGCAATGGCCTGCTCGAAGAGGTGCAAACGCTAGGCGACCTGCGAAAGATCGTCGCCGGCGATATTCCTGCGGATGGCGACGCACTTTCCGTCGCCCCTTCGCCAGAATCAGCGCAACCCGCCACCGCGCCCGCGCCGGCCTCTGCCACCGCTGCTCCTGTCGCAGCCCCCCCGCCCGTCACTCCGCCGCGCCCGCACTTCCTCTATCCCACGTGGCCCTGGTGGGCGCCCTTCCAATGGATCCGCATCGCTTTCAACGAAGTCATCGCAAGGCCGCTCACTTGGCTCCTAGCCGCGCCACGTGTCGTCGGCCCGCTTGCTGCGCTTCCGCCGGGACCGCTCCTAATCATCGGTAACCATGTCACGGCTTACGACGCAGCGCTGATCGAATACGCGCTCCCCCCCAGGTTGCGCCGCCGCATTGCCGTGGCCATGATGGGCGAGATGCTTGAAGATTTCCGGCACTTCCGCAACCCCGACTGGCCGCCGGGACACAAGGGTTTCTACATCCTGGGGCCGCCCGCGTACTGGCTGGTCACCGCGCTCTACAATGTATTTCCGCTGCCACGCCAGCGCGACTTCCAGGCTAGCTTTGCCCATGCGGGCAAGGCCTTGGACCGCGGCTACAACGTGATGGTTTTTCCCGAGGGCACGCGCTCTGCTGAAGGACAGTTGGCCCGATTCCGGCCGGGCATTGGACTGCTCGTCAAAGAGAGCTTCGTGCCCGTCGTTCCCGTGGCCATCAGGGGATTGGGCGAGCTGAAAACCCGCAAGCGGGGCTGGTTCCGCTCAGGGACCATCGAAGTGCTTGTGGGAGATCCGATCCAATTCGCCGTCGAGGAGACGGAAGCGGCGATCACCACGCGACTGCACGCTGGAGTGGAAAAACTGCTGGGCGGCCAGGGCTAGGTGCCTATCGCGAACCCCCGCCCGCGCCCAAACCCACTCTGGTCGCCCATCCTTTTCGCGGCTCCATCGCCAAAGGATGGGATACCACGAGCGCAGAATTCCTTTTACCGGCGAGTGGCGCGCAAGCCGGCGACAATTGCGCCTGCCGCGCCCAGCAGAGCCAGAATGATGGTCGGGTCCTCTGGTGAATCGGTGCAGCCGGTTTGTGCGCGGAGTGGAAGTGTCACGGCGAGAATCAAGGGGAAGCCAAATACCTGTATTGTTTTCTTAAGATTCATCCTCTCCTCCCATTCGTTTATCGAGCATCCTCAAGAAACCGCTGGCCTTTCCTGCCCACTCCTTCGTGTTCCTTGGCGCAGCGCCCACGTTGCAGTTGCAAAAACATAAAGACGAGAAATGACGGCTCGTTCCTGGGAGGGGGTGAGAATGATTTACCACAGCGCAAGGTGACAAATCAACGAAAAAGATCCGGCGACCCTTACTCAAGAGTCCGGGCTTTTTTGTAGTAGCAGGTCCCCCCGGCAAGGACGGGTGTCCAGAGGCTGAGGTCGACGGGCTGTTCGCTGGCGCCGAGAAAGAGAATGCCATCGGGGGCAAGCAGCCGATGGACATGAGCCAGCAACGTGCGCCGCGTTTCCTGCGCGAAGTAGAGCATCACGTTGCGCAACATGATCACGTCGAAACGATCTATCGTGTGGTGGAAGGGCGGCGAAGAGTTGCACAGGTTGGCTTGGCGAAAGTTGCAGAGATTGCGAACTTCCGGCTTCAAGGACCAGTCCTCGCCGATGTGGTCAAAATAGCGCACGACGAAGCGTGCAGGCAGCCCGCGATTAATCTCGATGCGGTGATAGCGGCCGCTCCTGGCGCGTTCCACGACGTCGCCGCTCAAATCAGTTCCTTCGATCCTGACATTCCAGCCGGCGAGCAGGGGGAAGTGCTCGAGCAGCAGCTGGCGAGCGAGTAGGCTTCCTGGCCGGTGGCGCAGGCGGCGCTCCAGAAACGCAGGCGGCGGGTTGGACGGCGCTCCTCAATGAGTTTCGGGAGCAACTCGGTGCGCATCAGATCGAAAGGCCTGACATCACGGAAGAAGCTCGTTTCATTGATGGTCATGGCCTCGGCGATGGCGTTTTCGAGAGCAGGATTCCTGGCGGCGCGCAGTCGACTCACCAGTTCATCCACGCGGTTCATTCCATGGTTGCGCAGCAGTCTGGAGAGGCGCGTTTCGAAGAGGTAATCCCGCGAGGGGTCGAGCACGTTTTGCGACAGCGAGTACACAAGCTCGCGAAGGTAGCCGTAATCGGCGCTGAGGGCTGTCTCCATCATTACGCCACCATCGGTGCCAGGCTGCGGGTTTCGGCCTTGGCGGAGCGGCCGGCGATGCGCACGATTTCAGCCGCCATGCTGTGGAGTGGAAGCACTTTGTGCGCCAGGCCGGCCTGGACCACTGACCCTGGCATGCCCCAGACGATGCTGGTGGCTTCATCCTGCGCCAGCACCATGCCCCCCCTGGCTGCGGATAAGGCGACAGCCGGCGAGGCCGTCGGAGCCCATGCCGGTGAGGACTAGAGCGACAACGCCGGAGCCATAGACCCTGGCGACACTGCGAAAGAGCACATCCACAGCCGGACGGCAGTGATTTTCCGGCGGATCCTGGTTGACGTGAATGGTGGCCGGCTTGCCCGTGCGAGTCGAGGCAATCACCTGCATGTGCCAGTTGCCGCGGGCGATGTAGACGGCGCCCGGCATCACCGGCTCGCTTTCGGAGCCTTCGCAGACTCGCAGGCCGCATCGCCGGCTGAGCCGCTCCGCAAAAAGGCGCGTGAAGACCTCAGGCATGTGCTGCACGATAACAATCGGCAAGGGAAAGTCGGCGGGCAGCGTGGGAAGAAGCACGTCAAGAACCGCCGGGCCGCCTGTCGAGACGCCGATCGCCACCACGCGCGGCAACGCCGACGACACGGGCCCTGCGACGGATGCTGCCAACCCAGCCGGCGCAAGTCGCGGTGCCAATGGATCGATGGCGCATGGTTGCGACGCCCTGGTGAGCGCATGGATCTTGGGAATCAGCTCCTGGGCCAGCGCGCGCACCGCAGCCTCACGGCCGGGCTGGCCCGAGGGTTTGGCAACATAATCGCTCGCGCCCACGGCCAGCGCTTCGATCGTAACTTTGGCGCCGCGCTGGGTAAGCGAGCTGCACATGATGACCGGAATCTTGTGGCCGCGTTCGCGCAGCTGGCGCAGCGTCACGAGGCCGTCCATGACCGGCATTTCGACATCGAGCAGAACCAGATCGGGTGAATTGAGCGCCAGGGCGTTCAGCGCCGACGCGCCATCTGCCGCGGTCCCGGCCATCTCAAAAGCTGGGTCGGTGGCGATGACCGAGCGCAGCAGGCTGCGCATCACTGCCGAGTCGTCTACGATCAGGATCCGGGTCCGCCGGGCGGGCGCCATCGATCAGGCCTCCGCTAGGCCGAGCATGGCCAGCTTTTCGCTCAGAGCCTCTTCATCGAAGGGTTTCATCAGGTACTCATCGGCGCCGCACTCGAGTGCGCGAATAATAAAATCGTTTTCGGCTTCTGTGGTGACCATCAGGACTTTCAGATCGCGGAATCCGGCTCCGCGCAAATGGCAAAGCATCTCCACGCCATTCATCACCGGCATGTTCCAATCCACCAGCGCGAGATCGAATGCAGGACTGCTCTCGAGCCGCTCCAGGCCTGCGCGCCCGTCTGCGGCTTCTTCGCACTCGATCCCTTTTTCTTCCAGCAAGCCGCGAACATAGTCCCTCACAAAACGCGAACCGTCGACGATGAGTGCCCGCATGATCTCCTCCCCAAAGAGGCGCTTCGCGCGCCGCGCAGTTTCAGGCTGCCCGGCCCGCGCCCGACGGCGACGAGTCGTGCCGCGTTGCGTCCAGCCGCATTGGTTCAAGACGTTCTGGATCGAGCATCACAAGCAGGCCGTCTTTGAGCTTGTAGGCTCCGGCCAGCAATTGCCTGGGGCGCTCCTCAAGGATCGAGGGGTTCGGTTCATAGTCGGCAGCGGACGCCGTGAGCACTTCACCTACCGAGTCGACAAGCAGGCCGAAACATCCCCCTTTGCTTTCGAGGACAAGAATGTCCTGGGCGCCCTCTTTTAGCGGCAGGGCTAGCAACTGGCGCAAGCTGACAGTGGTAAGCACGTCGCCTCGATAATGCACGAGGCCGCCGACATAGGCCGGCGCCAGTGGCACCGGTCGCGGCCGCGCCGCACCCACGATCTCAAGAATGTGAGTAATGGGCACGCCGAACAAAACTTTCCCGACGCGCACTGAGCAAACTTCAACCAAAGATTGCGCCTTCTGCTGACTGCGCGATGCTGTTGGAGCCCGATTCATCCCACTTCCTCCGCAACGAGTTGAGCTTCCCCGGCCGTTTCCTCGAGCGCGGGAAGGGGCGGCACACCGCCGAGGTTGATGACGCCGGTCACACGTTGTTTGAGCAGCGTAACGCCGTCGGTTTGCCGGCTCGATCCCGCCTCAAACAGGCTGTCGCCGGCGGCTACATCCAGCACATGCGAAACCGCAATACCCATCTGGCGGTTGCCCTCGCGGCACACGACCACCACAATCTTGGCCTCGGGATCACCCTCGCCCGCTGCGAGAATGCCGGCTGCATCTTCAACAGGAAGCAACTGGCCCTCGAAGTTGAGTAGAGGACGGGGTCCAAAGTACTCGATGCGCGAAAGCGGCATTTGTTCGATGCGCAGCACGTCGCCCAGCGGAACGGCGGCGTGACGCCCGCCGGCTTCCACCAGCAGGTAATCCATCCTCGCGGCTTCGGTCCCGCATTCTTCCTCTCCGCCGCGCGTCGATTCTTCTTCGTTGTGCATGGATATGCCGGCGCGCACGGCGATCAGTCCGGGATCGAGGATCAGGGCCAGTTCGGCATTGCCCAGCACCGTGGCTCCCGAGTAAAGCCCGATATCCTTCAGCACCGCAGAGAGCGGCTTGACCACGATCTCTTCGGGGTCAGCGAGCGAGTCGACCACCAGTCCGAAGCGGCGGCCGTCGGCATCGAGCACTGCGATAAAGTTGCCCCGGTCGCCGGCCAGCCTCCATTCGCGCTCCGGCATCAGCAGACGGTCAAGGAAAACCAGCGGCAGCAACTGGCCGCGCAGGCGGTAGAGCGGCGCGTTCTCAATCCACTCGAAGGCCGTAGCGGCCTGTTCCGGTGGAATGTGCACCAGCTCAGATAGTGCGGCCTGCGGCAGCGCGAAGCTCTGGTTGAGGCTGCGCACAATGAGCGCGGGGATGATGGCCAGCGTGAGCGGAATGCGAAGGCGCAGAGTGGTTCCCCTGCCCACGCGCGAGTCGACCTCGACCTTGCCGCCAATCTTCTCGACGTTGGTGCGGACGACATCCATACCTACGCCCCGTCCGCTCACATTGGTCACCTCAGCGGCAGTGGAGAAGCCGGGCAAAAAGATCAGCTGCAGCAGTTCGCGTTCCGAGAGCTGGGTTGCGCGCTCCGGGGCGATGAGCTTGCGCTCGATGGCTTTGCTGCGGACCTTCTCGACCGCGATGCCGGTGCCGTCGTCGCTGATTTCGACGATGACGTGGCTGCCCTCCTGCACCGCGCGCAGAGAGAGCAAGCCTTCGGGATCTTTGCCGGCAGCGTGACGCACCTCGGGTAGTTCAATGCCGTGATCCAATGCGTTGCGGACAGCATGCGTGATCGGATCCTTGATGGCTTCGAGCAGGCTCTTGTCGAGCTCCGTCTCCTGGCCCTCGGTCTGCAGGCGGACACGGCGCCCGAGCGACTGGCTCAGGTCACGCACCATGCGCGGCACCTTGGAGAAGACATTTGAGACCGGCTGCATCCTGGCCTTCATCACCGCCTCACGCAAATCGGCGGTGACCATGTCCAGGCGGCGCGAGAGCAGCGTCATGTTTGCGTCGGCGGCGGTGGCCTGCAGAACCTGGTTGCGCGTGAGCACCAGTTCGCCCACCAGGTTCATCATGCGGTTAAGCAGGGCGACGTCGACACGCAAGGTGCTTTCCGCGGCAGAAGATGTGGCGGGTGCCCTTCCGTTGGAAGCATCGGCGGCCGGCGCAGAGATGGCCGCAACCGGCGGATCAGGCGTGAGCGCTGCAGGCTCCGGCACGAGCAATGCGGCTTCTGACGCCGCAGCGACTGCGGGCGCTGCGGAGGGGGCAACGGCTTCGCGAGGCGAATTGGCGCGGGATCTGGCCCCGGCCGCCACCGCGACTCGTGCCGGCTCCCGCAACAAGTCGAGTCGGCCAATCAGTAATGCGTCTTCGCCCGTGCCCTCGGTCTCTTCGGCCTCGATGGTCTTCAGGATCGTGCGTAAGCTATCAAGTAATTCAAGAAGTGCGGAGATCATTGGGGCATCGGCAGCCAGTTTCCCGTCACGCAGCACGCCGAGCAGGTTCTCCCCGGAGTGAGCCAGCTTCTCAAGCCGCTTGAAGCCGAGAAACCCCGTGGTTCCCTTGATCGTGTGCACCGAACGAAAGATCTCGGCCAGCAGGGCGGCATCCTGCGGTTTTTGCTCCAGTTCGGTCAGGCACCGCTCCATGCGGTCGAGGCCTTCCTGGCTTTCAATCAAGAATTCCTTCGTCAGATCGTCCATTGCGCACACTCATCCTGCGGGCGAGATTGCGGGTTCGCGCGGCAGGCAGTCAACAGGGTTATCGGAGAATCGGCGCACAACTTGAGAGAGGCAGGGAGTAGCCAGTAGGAGTGGGGAATAGCGCTAGTTCGCCGATGGCATTTCCACGTGGTCCACCACGAGAACCTGCACCGGACCTTTTTGGGGCACGAGCTTCAGTCCAAGCTGCTCCTCAAGCGCGGTGAAGATCGAGGGAGGTGCGCTGGAGTTGCTCGTCGCGGCTGAAGCAGCGTCGTCCGGCGTCCATTTCAACGTCAGATGATAGCGTCCTGCAATGCCTGTCCGATCGAGAACCGGGCGTCCAAGCTCGTCCGCTAAAACCTCGGCGAGCAGTGCGAGGCTGTTCGATCCCTGCACTTCGAGATGGTCCCTCCAGGAATTGACCACCGTGCCGCCGTCATTGATGTCGCCGAGCTTTGCGCCGCCTTTCGCGATCACGAGTGCGTAGATCGGCATCTCGCGCGTCTCGGTGTGCGTCGCGAGCTTGAAGCGGTTCGCGAGCAGCGCGTGCAGCATCTGTTCCTTCACTTTTCGTCCGGCATCGGAGCTCATCTTGCGCAACTGCTGATCGACCGCTGGATCGGCCTTGGCGTCGATGCTAAAGTAGGTGGACCTGGCCCAGCCGGGAACATCGAGGATGCGTGTATCCGGCATCTCGTAAGCCCATTGAATGAGCATGACGACCGACATGTTCTCGGCTTTGAAGTGCCCGTCGAACGGCGAGCTCCAGATGGAGTTATGTTCGTGCGGCTGGGATTCATGCAGGTGGATCGCGGCGACATCGAACTGCGGCGCAGCTCCCGGCGCGGTTGCTGCCTGCGCTGGAGCAGGTTGTTGCGCAGGCGCCGCAGCAGAAATAAGGAAGGCCGGGCACAAAGCCAGTAGCAACCGGATCGGGTTGCGCCGCGGGAAATACATGGCTGCCTCCAACCGAGTGTACACAAGAGGTTGAAATGGATTAGCCTCTTATCTTCACCCATATGTGGGCGCGGAGATCCTTGAACGATGACGAAGGCGAACCAGCCGCCGCTCGAAAAGCTGCTCGAACTCGCGCGGCAGGCGGCTGAACATTCCTATTCTCCCTACTCAAAATTCCGCGTGGGAGCGGCATTGCGCCTTGCCAGCGGCGAGATCGTCACCGGAACCAACGTCGAAAACGCGAGCCTGGGACTGACCATCTGCGCCGAGCGGGCGGCCCTCGTGCGCGCTGTAACGCAATTCGGACCAAAGATCCGCATCGCAGCTGTGGCGGTTGCCAACCTGAATGGCTTGCCCAGTCCGCCGTGCGGGGCGTGCCGGCAAATGCTTGCCGAGTTTGCATCGCCGGAGGCTCCGATCGCGTTTCCCTCGGCGCGCGGAATCAAGACCATGACCTTCAACCAGCTGCTGCCGGTGGGGTTCGAGTTCAAATTGAAATAAGGCGCTCATTCGATGACCAGGATCCAACGCACTCAGACCACAGATTCCGCTGCCACCCCGCTGCACATGATCGACATCATCCGCAAGAAGCGCGATGGCGAGGCGCTGGATACGCGCGAGATTGGCTTCGTGGCGGCTGGTGCGGCGAATGGCTCGATCCCTGCCGACCAGCTTGCGGCGTGGCTGATGGCCGCATGGATTCGCGGGCTCTCGCTCGACGAAACGCGCGCCCTCACGCTCGCCATGCGCGACTCGGGCGAGAAGTTCTCGCCGGCGCAACTGGGCAAGCAAGCGGTGGACAAGCACTCCTCGGGCGGAGTGGGCGACAAGACCAGCTTCCTGGTTGCGCCGCTGGCCGCGGCGTGCGGCGTGGCCGTGCCCATGATCAGCGGCCGGGCGCTCGGTCACACCGGCGGCACTCTCGACAAACTGGAAGCGATTCCGGGCTACCGCACCGCGCTGACACTCGCCGAATTCGAAGCGGTGCTGAAGAGATGCGGCGCATCGATCGTGAGCCAGACGCCGGAATTAGTGCCCGCCGATCGCGTACTCTACGCATTGCGCGATCGCACCGCGACGGTCGAGAATCCAGGCCTGATCTGCGCGTCGATCTTGAGCAAAAAACTTGCGGCGGGGCTCAATGCGCTGGTGCTCGACGTGAAGACCGGGTCGGGGGCCTTCCTGCGCAAGATGGAGGACTGCGAATTTCTGGCGGCCCTGATGGTGGCCACGGCCGAGGCTGCGGGAACACGCACCGTGGCGTTGCTGACCGACATGAGCCAGCCGCTCGGCCGCGCGGCGGGCAATTGGATCGAGGTGGCCGAGTGCGTGGAACTGCTGCGCGGGCAGACTCCGCCGCGAAGCCCCGAAAGCAATTTTGACCTGCGCGAGCTTTCGCTCATCCTGGCAGGGTGGATGATCCATCTTGGCGGCAAGGCGAAATCGCCGCAGGAAGGCTACTCTCTGGCGGAAGCCGCCTTGGCTGACGGCGCTGCGCTGGCCGTCTTTATGAAGATGGTGGATGCGCAGGGAGGAGATGTTTCGGTCTTCGACGATCTGGCCGCATTTCACAAGCCCGGCGCCACACAGGTAGTCGAGGCATGGGAGAGCGGATTCGTGGCGGAGATGGATACCACCGCGCTGGGTTGGGCGGTGCAGCGTACCGGCGCGGGGCGCGAAAAGGCTGGAGAACCTGTCGATCCGCATGCGGGGATTCTTTTCCACGCGCGGCGCGGAGCAGAGGTGAAGCGCGGCGAACCGCTGGCGACAATCTACGCAACGCGGGCCGAACTGCTGGCCGAGCCGGCCGCGATTCTCAGGCGCGCCATTCGCGTTTCCAAAACGCCGCCGCATGCGGTGCCACTGGTGGGCAAAGTGTTTACGCGCGCCGATGCGGAAGAGTATCTCAGCAGCAAGTGATCAGTGATTAGTGGTCAGTGGTCGGTGATCAGTCTCTGCTGGCGCCGACCTAAGAATTGAATCGGTTCAAAACAACTTTGCGATGTGGCGTGCTCGCTGTTTGGGCTAAAGAAGGCTACACTGACCACTGATCACCGACAACTGACAACTGTTCTTAAGGAGGCAACCGCATTGGCTCGATTCACTGGGGTGTTGGGGATTCTGGCCGTACTCGCGGCCGCATATCTTTTTTCCACTGATCGCAGACACATCCGCTGGCGCACGATTTTCTGGGGCATTGGCCTGCAATTCTGCTTTGCGTTCCTGGTGCTGCGCTTCAGCATCGGGCAGGGTGTGATGACCTGGGCCGGCGCCGTCGTGACGAAGATGCTTTCCGCGACGTTCGCCGGCACGCAGGTGCTCTTCGGTGAGTTCGGCCTTCCCAACTCGGGCGCGTTTGGCAATCTGCTGAGTCAGCTCCCGAACCATACAGCGAACCAAGGCGCGGTCTTCGCCTTCCAGGTGCTGCCGACCATCATCTTCATCTCCGCGTTTTTCGCCGTTCTCTACCACATCGGCGTCATGCAGATCATCATTCGCGCCATGGCGTGGGTGATGTTGAAGACCATGCGCATCTCGGGCGCCGAGAGCATGAATGTGGCGGCCTCGATTTTCATGGGCCAGACCGAGGCCCCACTCACGATCCGGCCGTTCCTGTCGAAGGCCACTCGCAGCGAGCTGATGACCATCATGACCAGCGGTATGGCGCACGTCTCCGGCGGGATCATGGCCATGTACATCGCTCAGGGCGTCGAGGCGCGGCACCTGCTTTCAGCCGTCATCATGACTTCGCCGGGAACGATTTTGCTGGCCAAAATGCTGGTACCAGAAACCGAGGTTCCGGCCACCGAGGGCCAGGTGGTCATTCCCAAGGACGAGCTGCACTCCGAGGAGAACTTCATCGGCTCTATCGCGCGCGGCACCATTGACGGCGGCAAGCTGGCGCTGAACGTGGCCATCATGCTCATCAGTTTTCTGGCGCTGGTGGCGCTTCTCGACATGGTGCTGGCCTGGGCGCACGGGCTGGCCTACACGCATTGGGTTCCTTCGAGCCTGGGGCAAATTCTGGGATTTGTTGGCGCGCCGGTGGCGTGGCTCATCGGTGTGCCGTGGCGCGATTGCCCGGCCATCGGCAATCTGCTGGGCACGCGCATGGCGCTGAACGAGGTGATCGCGTATATCGGGCTCGGCGCGCAGAAGGCAACGCTGCTGCCGCGTTCATTCACCATTGCCACGTTCGCGCTATGCGGTTTCGCCAACCTGGGCTCGATCGGCATGCAGATTGGCGGCATCGGCGCCCTGGTTCCCGAGCGGCGCAACGACCTGGCAAAGCTGGGCGTGCGCGCCATGCTGGCCGGCACTATGGCCAACCTGATCTCCGCTTCCATCGCAGGAATTTTTCTGGGGTAGGTGAACGGCGAGTTACTTTGCGAATCTCGACGCGCTCCGCGCTCTTCTCTTCGCGGCCTCTGCTTCACGATCCTTCTTCGGCGCATTCGTCTGAAGGCGTCCCAGCAGCTTCGCTGACGCCACCGCTACCTCGCCAATCGCCTCGTCGAACGCTGCCGCGTTCGTGTTCGAGGGTTTGTTCAGTCCGCTGATCTTGCGCACGTATTGAAGCGCCGCCGCACGGACCTCCGCCTCTGTGGCGGGAGGCTCAAAGTTGAACAGCATTCGGATATTTCGGCACATAAGAAGAGCTGGAAGCGCAAAAGTCGGTGGCCTTATCCCGGATACACGCCCGTAATGTACCCCTCGAGCGCCTGAATGGCATGCTCCTGGCCGCTGATGACCCACTTCACCATATCGCCAATGGAGATGATGCCCACAACGCGGTCGCCATCAATCACAGGAAGGTGGCGGAAATGGCCCTCGGTCATCAGGTTCATGCAATCGTCGACCGTGTGTTGCGGAGTCACTGAGATCACCGGGCTGGTCATGATTTCGAGGACTTTCGTATCCCGGGATGCATGACCCTGGAGAATGCCTTTGCGCGCGTAGTCGCGTTCCGACAAGATGCCGACGAGACGCGAGCCCGACATCACCATCAACGCGCCGACATCATACTCGGCCATCAGCGACAGGGCCTCGTGGACCGTCTGCTCCGGAGAAACAGGCAGAACCTTGTTGAACGCCTTGTGCTTCAGCACCTGGTCAACGGTGTCGGTGATTCTCATCGGGTCCTCCAGGGATCTTAACCAGGGATAGGTCGCGGGAGCCTCGTGGTCTCCAAGGGTCTTCGCCGCCGTGGAAAAGCAGTATACGCTGGATCGCATTCAACTGTCGTACGCGCTGTTGCATAAACTGAGATGTGACCGGAATCACCTACGGTTGGTTAGGCCCCCCGGGTAGCCAGAAAAAAGACGTGATCAGCGTTACGCCCGCAGCCGGCGAACACGGTAGGCGATGGTCAAAAATGTGACTGTGCCGCAAGTGAAAAAACTGGCTCCCAATCCAATGATCAAGGCGTTGTCATGTTCATAAACGCCGTGGATGACGCCGAGGATCTGCAGGATGCAGAATCCGCCAAACGTGACCAGGGAGACGCCCTCGTCCGTTTTCTTGCGCCAGACGGCGATGGCTTGGGGGACAAAAAGCAGCGCATTGCCGATGAGGCCGAGTCCAAAGATGAAGGCCACGATTTGCCGCATGTTGCTGATTTCTCCGGGTGAGGATGGGAACGCTAGTCCCTATGCTCTCATCGAGCGCAGGTCGCGGCCGATCAGGTGGCCGCAGCAGGCTGGTTCTTGTGCATATAAGATCAATGGAAACAGCAATTTGCCGCACTTCAACTCGCCGCATCTAAATATGGAGTGCAGACTTTTGCCAGAACTTCAACCATTGCTTGGATCATCGCCTGCGGAATCGGCCTCGCGGGTTGCGGCGGATTCGTCGAAATGGTGTCTGACAATTCAGGTCAGGCCGTCCAGCAGCAGCCGGCCAGCTATCCTCCCGAGGAATTGAAGCCGGTTCCCCCGACTCCAATCGCGATCCAAAAGGCTGAGCTCGACGAGCCGACATGGGACCCGGCGTGGAACATGCTCATTGAGCAGGCGCTGCCTGCAAATCTCCTTTCCTCGCGGCGGGAAAAAGAAGTGAAACCGCTTTGCCCGCAATTCCGTCACTTGAGCAAAGGCCAACGGCGTGCATTCTGGGCCTATTTCTTCCAGGCATTGGCTGGAGCCGAGGCGGGGCTGAAACCGACCTCTGACGTGCATCACACGCAACCTGAGGTCGACGTGCCTGACCTTGTTACCCGCCTCCCAGTCCACCAGCAGGGCTTGCTGCGACTCACCTAGATGGACGATTTGCGCTATGGCTGCAACTTCGACTGGCAGAGCGACAGGCATCTGCCCGAACGCGACCCTTCGAGGAGTATTCTTCTGCCCGAGAATAATCTGCTTTGCGGCTTGAGAATTGTCGAAGATCAACTGGTGAAGCGGCACGAGCCACTGCTCAGTGACAAGAGCTACTGGTCGACCCTGCGGCCGGACAATCAAAGCTTTGCCGTCTTTGAGAAGCAGATGGTGAACGTGCCGGCTTATTGTGAGCTGCACCCGAAGTCTCGCGAGCCGATCGAAGCCAGCCCAGCGCCCCTCGTGGAAGCGACCAGCCAGCCACCGAAAAAGGATCAGGACCAAGGCACAGACGATGCCCAATCGCCTTCCGAGTGGGCAAGCGCCAAGCGCTGAACGATGAATCAATAAGCGCCGGGTGGCCAGGCACAGAGCGACGGCGTGGGCAGATTCGGTGCTCGGATTAGTTTTCTGAGCGGCGTGGACGGCCCAAACGTGCTCCCAGGGCTCCGCCGGCGACGGCAAGGACGAGGATGACCAGCGCCAGCACGCCGATATTGAAAAGGACTGAAGCAGCGCGCCCTTCCGGCGAAAGCATCATCAGCTTCGTGGCGGCGATGGTCTGCGGATCAAAGCCGAGTGTGGATAACTGCTGGCTTCCCTGGTTGATCTGGTCCTGCCACATATCGTCGAATACCTTGCCCTGGCGGAGCCAGAAGCGCATGGCATAGAGAGTGATTCCCGTTGTTAATGCTGCGGTCCAACCGCCCAAAATGCCAGTCACGAGGCCAATGCGAGCGCCCGCGCCAATCGTGATCCATGCCGGCCGCCGTCCGCGCACGTAAAGGGCGACGACCCAAGCCGCTGCTGCGGGGATCAGCAGCAGCCCGAAAAGGCCAAGGCGCGTGAGGGCAGCGCAAAGCACACCCGCCGGAATGGCCAGGGCAAGAGCCGGCCGCAAGGCAGGTTTCCAGTCGACCGTGTTCGCATCCCGCACCACTTCGCCCCAGCGCTCAGGTTGCCCTGACGCCGCGGATGGGTCGGCGGAGTAGACGAGTTGCGGCAAACCGCAAACCGGGCAGAAGCAATCCACAGGCTGCACGGTCTGGTGGCAACGGCTGCAGGAGAGCTCCATATAGAAAGCCTATCGTATCGCGCTTGGCCGGAGCGGGCGCAAGGTGCGAGGCGGATGGCGCCAAGTCATATCCACACAGCGATTGAGGCGGAAGCTTCCAACGAACAACTCCTTCTTGCAACTAACCTTCTATTCCCATAGCACGGACTTGCGGCCGAATCGTAGCAAAGTGCTCAACGGTCGATTCGAAGATGGCAGGAAATGAGCGAATTCATCTTGCGCTTTTTCGTCGGCGGTTTAGTCGTCAGTTTTTTCGCGATGCTTGGAGACATGCTTCGTCCCAAGAGCTTCGCGGGACTGTTCAGTGCCGCGCCTTCCATAGCATTAGCAACGCTGACTCTAACGATCCACAAGTACGGAAGAGCCTATGCCGCCGGTGAAGCTGAAACCATGCTGCTCGGCTCGATCGCTTTTCTCCTTTATTGCGCGCTGGCCAGTTTCCTTCTTCGGCGCTTTCGGCCGAGTGCTTTCATCGTCAGCTTCGCGCTCCTGCCCGTCTGGTTGGTCATCTCCATTGGGTCATGGATGATTTTCAGCGGGAGGTGGTGATTTGATCTCCGCCAGAATATCGTCGTTGAAAGAAACGAAACCGCACGAATACTTAATACGATTCGCCTTTGGAGGAGGGGCAACAGTCCTCGCTGGCTTCATCGCAATGCGATTCGGCCCTGGCCCGGGCGGCCTATTTCTCGCTTTTCCGGCCATCTTTCCCGCAACTGCGACGCTGATCGAGGCGCACGAAAAAAAGCGCATGGCGAAGATCGGCCATGATGGAACCAATCGGGGACGCATGGCTGCAAGCATCGACGCGGCTGGCGCCTCGCTCGGCTGCATCGGGCTTGCCGGATTCGCCGTCATTCTCTGGCTCATGCTTCCAAAGCACAATGCATTTCTATACCTGGTCGTTGCACTCGCGGTTTGGGTGGTGCTTTCCGTCGTGCTTTGGAAGGTCCGCAAGAGTCGCTTATTTGGGATTCGGTTTGGAATGTCGAGGTGAGGCCGCAATGATGGCGGTACGCGACGATCTAAGGTTGGCGGAGGCCGCAGTCGCCCCGTCCGGGTCAACTACGCTTTCGCCGCAGGCAGGCCCAGCTTCTCGCCCACAATGGCCTCAGCCGCGGCAACGGCTTCGTCCAGTGTCATGTTCGTGGAATCCAGGAGAACCGCATCGGGCGCGGGCTTGAGCGGTGAATCGGCTCGATTGCGGTCCCGCTCGTCGCGGGCGCGCAGATCGCGAATGACCTCTTCCGGCGGAGTGGCGGACGAGCGGTCTTTCTTGCCGAGCTGATCGTAGCGGCGCTGGCCCCGTACTTCGGGAGCGGCATCGAGAAAGATCTTCACCTCGGCATGCGGGAAAACGACAGTGCCAATGTCGCGGCCCTCCATCACGACGCCGCCCTGCGCCGCGAGCTGCTGCTGCAGGCGGACCATCCAGGACCGCACTGCGGGAAAAACGCTTACCCTTGACGCCGCTTCAGTCACAGTTGGGTTGCGGATGAGACCGCTTACGTCCTCGCCATCGAGCAGGACGCGATTCTCCTCCTCGCCCGATTCAAGCTGGATAGAAGTTTCGTGGGTAAGGGCTTCGAGGGCGCTGCTGTCATCCAGAGGAATCTCGGCGCGCAACGCCTTCAGCGCGAAAGCGCGATACATCGCGCCCGTTTCAAGGTTCAGCAGGCCAAAATACTGCGCCAGGTGGCGGGCGATCGTACTTTTTCCGGCGCCGGCGGGGCCATCGATGGCGACAATCATTCGGCGGCCCGGTTTTGAGGCAGCAATGCCGTTCTCGTTCCCGCTCATCCGCGTTTCTTTGAACTCCGCCTTGATGGAGCGGTAAATCCGTAGCGCCCCCGGTTGCCTGACTTCGTTGAAGCTGTCAAAGCGGGCTTGCGGTTGCCGCGCGCGCCAAGCTTTTCGCCGCGCACGTCCTTGCGAGATACCCCGGGGCGGCGGGAAACAGGCTTTGCGGTTGCTTTGCCCGCGCTCGCGTAGCCGTTGCGCAAACTTCTCGATGCAGCAGGCTTGTTTGTCCATTTTTGCGGCACCACTGGAGTGGCCATTGCTGTTCGCATGGAAACGGCCCGCACCGTGCTTGTCATGGCCGTTCTTGGCTGCTCCCTGCGCCCACCGCGCCGCATGGCCATGGCGCGAGCTGCCTTTGGCGCGCGCCGCGCCGGAACGTGTGGCTCCGCGAACGTTGCGGCCTGCATGACGTGCCACGCGGGCGCCCGCGGAGCTTTGGCCCGGCTTGTGGCTGTGCGAGCGAGCAGGTTGACGGTTGAGATTGGGCCGCGCTACAGCCGGTCTGTCTTTGGCATCGACGTCTGTGTCGGCCTTGCGAACTTGCGAAGCTTCCGCGGGCTTTTCCATGCGGGCCGGAGCAGAAGCGGCAATTGGCGCCCGCGCCACCGGCTCCCGCGGCACATCCTCGCGTTCATAGGAACGCAGGAAGTAACTGGAGGCGGGCATGGATGAGCTCGCGTAGACCGTTGGAGGCGGCGCGAACTCGGGGAGCGTTCCAGCCACGTAGAAGTGCGGGGCGTGCCCGAAAGAAATGGTGTGCACCTGCCGAGTGGCCACCAAACCACGAAGTACCTCGCGGACCTTGCTGCGCGCGGTCAATGGGGCGAGGAACAATTCCACTTCTTCCATGCTGGCGGCGATCACGGCTTGCAGGTAGATGGAGGCGAGCACCGAAATCGCGGTGACTTGCGAAGTTGAAGCACCCTCGGCAATGGCTTTCTGGAAGCGCAACCGCAGAAGCTGCCATTGTGCGGCCTTGCCGGGAGCCGAGACCACTGGAATGATGCGAAGCTGCTGCCAAAGCTCGGTAATGGCGCGCAGAACCGCAGACTCCGAAACTTCGCGGCCCAGCGCATGCCGCAGTTGAGAAATCGTGGCGTCGCCACCTTCAAGAAGCTTATAGGCCTGGATAGCGAGAGGCGAAACCTGCCGCGAGCCAGTCAATTGCGGGCTCCGCCGCCAATCGCGATCCCCGCGAAGGGCGTATACGTACGGCAAAACCCATCCGGCCACGACAAAATCAGGCTGCTCGCCCGGCTGGCCAAGCAGGTTCAGGCGCACGGCTACGCCGTCCGCTTCGAGGCGGATCAGCAGTTCTTCAGCCAGTGCGACAGTTTTGGCTCCGGGAGCGGAATTTCGCTCACCTGCAACGGCTTCAACAAATGATGGCGCAATAAACGCAGAAAACTGCCGCCGCGGGAGGAAAAGGCAGAGCCCCGTCTCCTCGAGCCAGATTCGGGCGTCTTCGAGGGTAAGTGCCCGATTTCCGTTCAGGCGCATCCTTTCGGAGCGCGATGCTTCCAATTGTTCCGCTGTCAAAGAAACCTCGCTTCCAGGTTGGCAATCACTCCGTGCAACCCTCGCTCCTGAGAGCGGGGCGGGCCACCTTCCAAGTCCTCTAAATCCTTTGAAAGGCCCGCTGGATCTCCTTCCAAGAATACAGCAAAGCAATTGGACGTCCGTGCGGGCAGCTGGTTGGGTGGCTGGTCTTCGCCAGTTCTAACAATAACCATTCTATACGTTTTGGATCAAGAGGTGTATTCACCTTAATCGCCGAATGGCAGGCAATTGACGCGGCAATGCGGGTGCGGAGTTTCGTAAGCTCCTCATTTCGAAAGGGTTCTTCAGAATCTTCCGCAGTCTGCTCGATGACCTCGCTCAACATTCGCTCGAGTTCAGCGCCGGCCAGCCCCACCGGGGCCGCCTTCACTGCAAGTGTTTGTGGCCCAAAGGGTTCCACCTCAAAGCCACTTTGTTCCAGCTCCCGGGCGATGCGTGCAAAGACCACCATTTGTTCAGGCTTCAGCTCTACCAGCAAGGGCATCAGCATGCGCTGGCGCTGGACTTTTTCCACTTGGCGATCTTGTAGGATCTTCTCAAAAAGAACACGCTCATGCGCAACATGCTGGTCGATGATCCAGAGCCCATCGTCGCCAGCCGCCAGAATGAACGATTCGCGCAACTGCCCAAGCGGTTTTAGAGACCCCAGGCGATTGAGATTGGCAGCCGCCTGTTCCGCCTCGACCTGGGCAGCGGCCGAGCCCGAACCGTCGGTGTAACTCGCTGCACCATTGAGAGTTGGGCTGCATACTCCGGCATCGGGAACCGCCGGCGGCGTGAACAGGGCCTTTGCTGCCTCGCTCCATTGCTCCCGGTCAAAGGAACCCGCGCTCAAAGGCTGCCCGTCGGGAATCGTTCGCGCAGCGAAAGGCAAGCTCCCGGGAACTGGAGACGGCAGCCGGGGAGTCAGGCGGAATGGTTCGGCGTCAGCTCGTACGGCAGCGAATGCACCAGGATCGGAATCCGGAGGCAGAGCGCCGTCCGGTTGCATCGAGACCCCCGCGCTGCCGGGCGCGCCAGGAAGCGGCGAAGCGGCTGGCGGCATCAGCGAGGGGCTTGCCGAGGGCTGCGAGTCGAGTGCGGCCAGAAAGCCCGCTGCGGGCCGCGCCTTGATCAGAGCTGTGCGCAGGCTGTCGCGGACAAAGTCGTGGATAAGACTCTGCTGGCGGAAGCGCACCTCCGTCTTGGCTGGATGCACGTTGACGTCGACCTCCTCGGGCGGCATTTCCAGGAAGAGAAGCACAACGGGGAAACTCGTTGGCGGAATGACATTGCGATAGGCCTCGGTGATCGCATGCAAAAGGAGCCGGTCACGAATGAGGCGCTTGTTCACGAAGATGTAGATTGAATTGCGATTCAGTTTTTGCAGCTCCGGCTTGGAGTAAAAGCCGGAGATGCGCACAGTGCCGGGCTTCCGCGGCGGCTGATCAGGATCCTTCCTCCACGGCGGCGGTTCGGGCAGGCCTGCATGTTCGAACGGCGCCTCGGCCGCCACGGGCAGTAGTTGCGAAAGTGTCTCCTTGCCGAAGATCTGGTAGATGCGCTCCGCGGTCCGCGTTACGGGCGGGGCAGAAACGATCGTGTGGCTCGCCGACAAAAGCTCGAAGTGCCTTTCCGGATGGGCGAGCGCATAGTGCGTGACCAGCGCGGTCACGTGGGCCAGCTCAGTGGCTTCGGCACGCAGAAATTTGCGCCGCGCAGGCGTGTTGAAGAACAGATCGGCGACGGCAATCGTGGTTCCACGCGGCAAAGCGGCGTCTTCAACCCGATGAATCTTGCCGCCGGCAATCTCCATGCGAGTGCCGTCACCCTCTTCGCCCGCGGATGTCTCCAGCGTCACGCGCGCAACGGAAGCGATCGAAGGCAGCGCCTCGCCGCGGAATCCCAGGGTGGCAATCGAAAGCAGGTCGTCGGCGGTGCGAAGTTTCGATGTGGCGTGGCGTTCGAAGGCCAGCAGCGCATCGTCGCGATTCATTCCGTGGCCGTCGTCGGCGACGCGAATCAGCTTCCGGCCCCCGCCCTCGACTTCGACGCGAATGCGCATGGCCCCGGCGTCAAGAGCGTTCTCCAGCAATTCCTTCACCACCGAGGCGGGGCGGTCGACGACCTCGCCGGCAGCGATCTGGTTGGCAACCTGATCGGGAAGGATGCGAATGTGGCCCATCGAAACTCAGGGTAACGCAATTCGATGAGCCAATCCTGTGCGAGACAGGGGACGAAAATCGTGCATCCCACCCAAGCCATCCTTGGATGGGGCACAAGGAGTGGGCCCGCAGCTAGTTCGCGGCTTCCTTCTTCGTATGCACTGCAGCGGGCTTGACCTTCGCGCGATTCGCAGGCGCAGTTGCATTGGCCATTGCCGGCGCGTTGGGTTGCGCCGTCGTCGGCGACAGCATCGTCGCCTTTTCGATCACCGCTTCCGGCGCGGTCGTGGTAAAGCCCGGATTATTGGTTAGCTGCGCGCCAAACCACTGCGGCGGCAGATACCACTTCGTGTCTCCGGATCCGCTCAAATAGTCATAGATAAGCGGCATGTTGGCAGGCACCGCGGCGTGGTCGCGCTCAGAGAGAGCGACGTAGGCCTTCAGCTCGCCTGCAACCTGGTCGCGGTTCGTTGGATTCTCCTCCATCAGCGCGACGGCATATTCCAGGTGCGCTGCGGGGATTGCGCCGCGATCCGCATCAAGGCGGAGCGCTGTGGTCAGGTGATTGAGCGCGTCCTGCCTCTCATCGGGTGTGCGCGCCGTCAGCCGTTCCAGCTTGGCCAGGTAGAAGTGAGCATAGGCATCGTCGGGCCGATCCTGCACGGCGCCGTCAAGATTCCTCTTGGCCACGGCGAACAGATCGAAGTCCATCGAGAGGATCCCGTTGTCGCGCCTGACGGCGGAGATCATGGGAACAAAGTCGGGGCCGCTGGACTTGAATCCGCTTCCCTTGGCCTTCATTTCAATCTCCGCGTGAAGCTCCCCGTTCAGCAACACCTGCAGGCGGGCGGACCGCTCTTTCAAGCGCGGTGCGCTGCCCATAAAGCCCAGGCCCATGCGGGAATCCACGGTGACCATTTGATTGAGCGCGTCGAACAGGTGCTGCACCTGGCGCGGATCGTAGCCCGCTTCCATCATGTACTTGGTCGCCAGTTCATCGGAGTCATCCTCTTCTTTCGAGGCCCATTGCACGGGCTCGATCTGGGGATGAATGAAGTAGTGGCCTACTTCCATTCCCGTGGCGAGGCCGGCGCTACCACCAAGGAGCGAGCCGCCCAGCCGAAAGGGAATCATGGCGCCGCCGATGCCTGCTCCCATCACCGTAGAGGCCACATCGGTGATGACCTTCTCCTTTTCGGCCTTTTCCTTCGCCAGCTCGATTTCCACCTGCTTGTCGCGAATGCGCAAATAGGCTTGGCGCAGCTCAATGTGGGCAATCTCGTGCCCCAGCACATAAGCCAGTTCCGATTCGCTGTTGAGCATGGAAAGCAAGCCCGTGGAGATGTAGATGGTTCCCGTAGACAACGTGAGCGCCTTGGGAATGGGATCGTAGAGCACCCGGAACGTGTACAGGTTTGGCGAGCCCTTGGGAACCAGCCGCTGGCCAAACTCGTTGACGTAGCTCTGCACCACCGGATTGCTATAGAGGCGCTGCCGATCGAACGCATCAGCCGAAACACTGTCCTGTGACACGCCCAGGTTTTCGGTGAGATTGATGCCGTACGCGAGCTGCATGTCGCTCCTGCGCAAAGCGTCCCATTGCTGCTGAATGTCATCCGCGACCTCGGGCATCTGCTCGATCTTGGCAATCTTGTCCTTATCCACGTTGCTCAGATCGGCCGGAGCATCTGGCGATTTCTTCTGCTTTCCGTTGAGAACATTGCCGAGCTGGCCTAGCTGGGCTGAAGATTTTGGGGCTGAAACTCCGCAGAGGAGCACTGCACACAACGCGACTGCAAGGGGCTTATACACGGAACCTCCTGTCAATTCGAACGCGGCGCCAAGGTGACGCCGCCGACCGCCGGTTGCTGGGGAGGGGAAGGCCCGGTTGAAAAGAGTATAGGCCTGATTTTCCTTGCCAGTCAACGATTCTGCGGGGTGATTCATGGCGGCCAATCCAGGAAGGCCTACGCCTTTCCCGTGACCTCAAGATCAAGGCCTGGGACCTCTTATCAGGGGAAAAATGGGTCGCCCTGAACCTGGTTGCCGCATTTTCGGAAGGCTAGACCTGCGGTTTTCAATCGGTTCAGCGATCAGCGAGCCGACCAGTCGGCCAGGCGAATTGACGGGATGACCAGGCGCGTACTGAAGTGATCGACCGCGGCGTAGCTCTTGATGAGTACCTGAGCGCTTCCAATCTGCGATCCATCAACCGGGTAGCTTACCAAGCCCGCCGAATCGCGGAAGTTGAGGTTGGCGCCCTCGCGCATGAGGATGTCGGGCGGCTTGTACCGGCCAAAGTACGGGGAATAGTCGTTGAGGCACCCGTGAATCACGGGATTGTGAGCGCCGCTGGCGGGGTTCGCCAGCAAAATGGTGCCGCATTCCGGCTCCGAACCGGCCGCCAGGCAGCGAACTTCAATCGCGGTGCGGCTGTCGTTCAGCTTCGTCTTGCACCAACCGACATTTGGCAGGTGCTGATCTGCATCGAGCGCCGGCAGGGCACTTGTGGAGACCAGCCTCAACACGGTCGCCGAGTAATCCACTTGCAGCGTGACGGAGCTGGTCTTCAATTGGCTGAGGATTCTGGCGCGAACGTGAAGCGGCTCGAATGAGATCACGGGCCCCTGGACCGCGGGGTCATTGGATACTTCGAATCCGCCGGCTTCGCCTGCCGGGCTGATGGATTTCCCCTCCCTGCCATTCGCATCGACGAGATGAGTCTCGGCGCGGTCGATTTTCAGAATTGTTCCGCTGGGAAGGCCGCTGACTGCGAGAGGAATGTCGATCTCTGCAGACTCTTCCGGCGCCCGCAAACTGGTTGTGCCCATCTGCACTTTGGCTCGCGGGTCTGGATCCGAAGAGACCGGCGAGTGGAGGGTGCCCAGCGCGGGATCAAATTGAACTGCGATGGCGGCGCTGACGTCGGGTGCGTGAGAAAGAGCCTTCTGCAAGCGATAGGCCGCACGCCACGGGAGCGCCTGGGTGATCAGGCAAAGCACGACGGCTGCGCCAAGAACGTAGCGCGAGACGCGGGCATCGCGCCGAAAGTACTGCAGGCCGAGAATCGCAACTGCGGCCGCGAGGTAGATCAAGAGCCGTTCGGTCTGCGGGATCCAGGCGACGCCGGTTTCCGCCGTAGGCCCCAGCGGGTTCCCTCCGTTCCAGGCCGCGATCACAAACTCAAGTCCAATGACTGCGATGAAGATGGCAAACGCTCCGCCCAGCGCTTCGGTCAGGTTCCTGGTGAGTGACACAAATGCGAGTATGGGAAGCGTGAATCCGAGTAAGAAGTAGAGATTCTCGGTCAAAGCCGATGAAAAACAAGCCGAAAATGTGAATCCGTCAATCAGGCCGCCGGCGAGATTGGCAACCAGGAGGGGAAGTTGCGCGACGAGCAGAAGAAAAAGCAGTTTAGCCGCGAGCAGATCGCGCCGCCGGACGGGACGCGCAAGCCAGTCCTGCCGCGCGCTCACCAAGCCGTCGAGATGAACGAGCACCGCGGTGAGCATGGCCACGCCGAAGTACAGCATCAGCTCAAGCAGAAGCAGCAGCGATGAGAGCGCTTCGTTCTCTTCAAACTGGTGCCCCATCTTGAAGTGAACAACCGCGATGGCAAACGGCAAAGCCGCAACCGCAAGCCCGAAAAGCCGCAGCAGATGCCAATCCTTCTTGAATATGTGCCAGATCATCATCGCTTTCCTTTATTTAGGCCGCCCGATCTCTCACTGCGCGGGCCAGCGAAGTGAAGAC
>Ga0116219_10000190_pt1 | contig 64207 bp, 64 predicted proteins | sample Sb_taG_4_FD_91019 | JGI IMG/M metagenome (GOLD analysis project Ga0116219, IMG submission 91019) | Peat soil microbial communities from Weissenstadt, Germany - Sb_50d_6_BS metaG | ecosystem: Environmental > Terrestrial > Soil > Wetlands > Peat | place: Germany: Weissenstadt | collected 2010-09-21 | reverse complement strand
TCCTTCTTGATGACCTCCTGATAGATCGAACCGGTGGTGGCGTTCGACCACCGCCCGAGCTCCACGTCGATGAAGCGCTCGTAGTGCCCGAGGTCGAGGTCGGTCTCTCCACCGTCCTCGGTGACGAACACCTCCCCATGCTCGAAGGGGTTCATGGTCCCGGGGTCGACGTTGATGTACGGGTCGAGCTTGATCATCGTGACCCGCAAGCCGCGGCACTTGAGAAGGCGCCCGAGAGAGGAGGCGGTGAGGCCCTTACCGAGAGAGGAGGAGACGCCTCCCGTGACGAAGACGTACTTTGTCACGCTCGGTAACACCGCAGCATCACTCTACCGTAGACCACCCGATGATCGGACCGGTGGAACGACTCAGCCAGTGCGCCCGGCGGTGGAGAGGAGCTCTTCGGCGTGGCGATGTGCAGTCGTCGACCCCGGGCGGCCCGAGAGCATGCGCGCCAGCTCCACTACGCGCTCTTCTCCTTCGACCTCTCTCACCACGGCGACGGTTCGCCCAGCCTTCATCTCCTTCGTTACGACGAGTTGTCGCGACGCGAAAGCCGCCACTTGCGCCAGGTGGGTAACGACCAACACCTGGTGACCCCGGGCGACCTCGGCAAGCGCCTCTCCGACCGCGGTCGCGGCCTCGCCCCCGATCCCGGCGTCCACCTCGTCGAAGACCATCGTCGGCGGGGCCTCGGACAGCACGAGCCGAAGTGCGAGCATCGTCCGCGCCAGCTCGCCTCCCGAGGCGACCTTCGTCAATCGCAGGACCGGTTCGCCCGGGTTCGCGCCGAGGCCGAACGCGACGTCGTCACCCGGGTCGTCGTCACCGACGTTCACTTCGATCCGCGCATGAGGCATTGCAAGCGCCCGGAGCCGATGCTGAACGGCCGTGGCGAGCTCAGGTGCGGATCGTCGCCTCGCGGTACCAACCGCGGCCTCCTCGCCCTTCACAATCGATTCAGCCTCCGCCAGCTCCACGTTCAGAGCATTCGCTCTCTCCTCGGTGCCCTCGAGAGCGTCGAGCCGCGACCGTGCCTCGGCCGCATAGGCCAGCACACCTGCGGGGTCCTCCCCGTACTTTCGCGAGAGGTCACGCAAAAGCTGTCGCCGGGCCTGCACCTGGGCAAGACGCTCGGGGTCGTCTTCCCAGGTTTCGACGACCGCGCGTAGCTCGGAAGCCAGATCCGCAAGTTCGGCCTGGGCAGAGCTCAAGCGCTGCGCCAACTGCTCGAGAGGATGTCTCCCAGCGAGCGCGACTCTCGCTTCTCCGAGGAGGTCCACCGCCGATTGCCCGGTCCCTGCGCGGTCCGAGTCGAGGGCGCCCAGAGCGGCTGCGGCCGCCTCTCGGTGCGCTGCTGCCTCCGCGAGGCGAGCTTCCTCTGCGGCCAACTCTTCGTCTTCTTCGGGTCCGGTGATGGCGGCTGAGGAGATCTCCGCGATCTGGTAGCGCAAGAGATCCATCTCACGCGCCCTCGAGCGCTCGTCCCCTCCGATCCCCTCCAGATCTGCCTGCAGATCGGCCACACGCCGTCTCGCCATCGTGAGCTTCGTCAGGTCGATGCTGCCGAAGGCATCGAGTGCACGGCGTTGGGCTGCGGGGTCGAGAAGGGATTGCTGGGCATGCTGGCCATGGAGGTCGACGAGCTCGGCGCCCGCCTCCGCGAGAGACGAGAGCGGCGCCATTCGCCCGTCCACCCAGGCGCGAGATCTGCCCGAGGGCGGAACCGAGCGCGCGAGGACCAGGTCCTCTTCGCCGACGGCGAAGCGGCCTTCGACGAGCGCTTCGGTTGCGCCGGGGCGCACCAGGACCGGGTCCGCCCGTCCTCCCAGGAGAAGGTCGAGCGCCTCGACCATGAGGGTCTTGCCGGCACCTGTCTCACCGGTGAGGGCGGTCATCTCGGGGCCGAGCTCGACACTGACCTCCTCGATGACCCCCAGGTCCTTCACGTGCAGCTCGAGGAGCATCTGTCGCCTTCGAGAACGTCAGCGGTCGGCGAGGTGGAAACGCGCCCGCAAGATGGTGTGGAAGTCGCGCGGGCCGAACGTCACCAGTCGCGCCGCGACCTTGCCCGAGCGGCACACGAGCGCGTCTCCCGGTTCGAGCGTGGTCACGCACTCTCCGTCCAGCACCGCGAGAGCCGGCCGGGGCTCGGCGACCTCGAGGCGGAGCCACTCCTCGGGAGCCAACACGAGGGGGCGATCGAAGAGCATGTGAGGTGACACCGGCGTGAGGACCAGAGCATGCAGCTGAGGGCTCACGATCGGTCCGCGAGCCGAAAGGTTGTAGGCGGTGGAGCCGGTCGGTGTCGCGACTAGGAGTCCGTCGGCAGCGTAAGTGACGAAGGGCTTTCCGGCCACAGAGGCAGCGACTCGGATCGTGTGGCCCGGAACGGTCTTCTCGACGACAGCCTCGTTGACGACCATGTAGGTCTCGTCGTCGCTCGAGGTGGTCGATTGAGAACGATCCACTTGGACGTCGAGGGTCATCCTCTCTTCGATCCGGTAGTCCCCCGAGATGAAGCGCTCGAGCGCTGTCTCGAGTGCGTCCGGGTCGACCTCGGTGAGGTAACCGAGGTCTCCGAGTTTCACTCCGAGCACCGGGATACCACCGGAAAGCGTGGCAGCGATCGTCCGGAGCATGGTTCCGTCGCCACCGAGGCTCACTGCGAGATCGATGGGGCCCCTTATGTAGGGAGTGTTCACCTGAGCCCTGACCGGCACATTCTCCCCGTCCACGTGGGAGTGGTCGACGTCGGTCACGACGGTCGCAGCCGAATGTCCGTGCGCGGACAGCCAGTCACTGGCGCGTTCGGCGATCGCCGCTGCCCGGGGGCGTTCCGGGTGAACCACGAAAGCCACGGCAACCATCGCCTAATCGTCCTCCTCGCTCAAAGTCTCACACGAGACGGGGTCGATATCCGGTGACTGCGCGATCGCTTCGTCGAGCAGCTTCGCCCAACTCGCCTGCTGCGCTCCGGAAGGGCTTTCATCGGCAAGAGCGTGGGCGTGAAGGAAGAACTCCGCATTGCCGGCGGGCCCGAGAAGCGGTGACGCCGTGGCCCCTACGACGTCTGCACCCGCGGCGGACAATGCCGAGGAGACTCTCTCGAGCGCACCACGACGTTCGCTTAGGTCCTTGACGACCCCGCGCCCTCGGCTGGCTGCCCGCCTTCCTACTTCGTACTGAGGCTTGACGAGGAGGATCAGGTCTGCCCCCGGCAACGGCAGCCGACGCGCGAGCACGTCGAGGGTTGCGGTGAGAGAGATGAAGGAAAGGTCGGCCGTTACAATTTCGAAGCGCGATCCACCCGTCGATTCGAGGTCCAGACGACGGACGTTGGTTCGCTCCAAGAGCTTCACTCTCGGGTCACCACGAAGCCTCTGATGGATCACGCCGTGAGCAACGTCGACGGCGACCACCGATGCAGCTCCGTGTTGAAGGAGGCAATCGCAGAAGCCGCCCGTCGAAGTTCCGGCATCGAGGCAGCGTTTACCTCTCACCTCGATTGCGAAACGTTCCAGCGCTGCGTCGAGCTTCTCGCCGCCTCTCGAGACGAACCGGCGAACGGTCGACTCGATCACGACGGGATCCGATTCCGCGACCAGTCGAGCCGCTTTGTCCGCGATCGAACCTCCGACACGGACGATTCCCCTGTCGATGAGCTCTGCCGCCTGGTGACGAGACGGGGCGAGCCCTCGGCGCACGAGCTCGATGTCGAGCCTGCGACGGACTCCCGAACCTCTCAGGCGCCGCGCCTCGCCGCTGTCTTCTTCGCAGGAGCCCGCTTGGCCGGCGCCTTCTTTCTCGCGGGCGCCTTCTTCGCGGCTGCCTTCTTCGCGGCTGCCTTCTTCTTCGCAGGGGCCCGCTTCGCGGCTGCCTTCTTCTTCGCAGGGGCCCGCTTCGCAGGCCGTTTGGCGGTGCGCTTTGCGGCTTTTCTCGCTGCGGCCTGGGTGCGCTCGAGAATGTGGGCGACTCTCTTCGCAAGCTCGTCGAGGTTCGTCACGCCAACCTCGGAGAGTTGAGAGCGGACTTCGCTACGCACCGTCGAGATGAAGGCCTCGGAGCGCTCGCGACTCGTCGACATGAGGTCCTCGACCCAGTCCTGGGCGCGGTTGCGCTCTACCTCCCCCGTCTGGATGAGCTCCCGCACGAGCTCCTCGGCGCGTGCACGAGTGATCTGCGTGAGAGCGAGGCCGGCTTCGAGATACCGCTTGAGTCCGTCGATCTGTGACATGCGACAAAGCTAGGGGTCAATACGCCTGGCGGCAAGGGTTGGATGGCGCGTTCGGGACCTTCAGCCGCCGCGGTCGAGCATCTTCCTCACCAGCGAGGCGAGATCCGGCGCCTCCTCGTCAGGTTCGACGACCATCGCCTCTCGTCCGTCTCTGGTCACCCCGCTCCGAACCAGGGCGAACGGGACGTCCAGCCGGCGAGCCAGCAGGCCGTCGGTGGAAGGACGGTCGCCCACCACCACCGACAGCTCTGGGGCACGCTTTCGAACCAAGTTCACGAGCGGCTCGTGCGGCTTTCCCGCGACCTCGGGCTTCGCCTGAGCCGCCGTCGCCACCGCCGCCAGGATCGCACCGGCTCCGGGCAGGAGCTGCTCCACGGTCGGGTAAGTCGCATCTTCGTTCGTTCCGATGAAACGAGCTCCCGCTCTGACGGCCGTCGATGCCGCCGCCAGCCGGTCGAAGTCGAGATGGCGCGTCCATCCGACGACCACCGCGTCTGCGGGCCCCTCGGGAACGATCTCCACGCCGCGCTTGCCCAAGGCCTCCACGACACCCTCGTCCGCGCAGATCACCGCCTTGCTACCCGGCTCGAGCATGTCCGCCGCCGCTTGCGCGGAGGTGATGAGGTCTTCCACCTCCGCGCCGATCCCTGCACGACCCAGACGAGAAATGAGCTCTGCGACCGTCGGTGCCGAGTTGTTGGTCACGAACAACACCCGCCTGCCTGTGGCTCTCAGCTCGTCTATCGCCTCGGCAGAGCCTGGGATCGGGACCTCGGCCAACCAGACCACGCCGTCGAGGTCGGTCACCCACGTCTTGCCGAATTCTCTGCTCATTGGGCCATGTTTGCAGCCGGTCGCTCGGAGCCGCGCACGATGGCAGAGACTTTGTGGCGGTTGATCCCGCCGGGCGTGTCGCGCATGCTGGTGGTCTCGAAACGAGACGGAAGGAAGCTCCCGATGCGCTGGATCCTCCCAGGTGACCGCATTCCTCAGGCGTGGTTCAACGTCGCTCCCCACCTCCCCACTCCGCTGCAGCCGCCGCTACACCCAGGCACCCGAGAGCCGATCGGCCCGGACGACCTCGCCCCTCTGTTCCCGATGGCCCTGATCGGACAGGAGGTGAGCGCCGAGCCTTGGATCGACGTCCCCGGTGAGGTCCTCGACGTGCTGCGGGCGTGGCGGCCCACACCGCTCGTCCGTGCCGAGCGGCTCGAGCAGGCACTGGGAACGCCGGCTCGCATCTACTACAAGGACGAGTCGGTCTCGCCCGCGGGGTCACACAAGCCCAACACAGCGGTGCCCCAGGCGTTCTACAACAAGGCAGAAGGATGCGCTCGCCTCGCCACCGAGACCGGAGCCGGCCAATGGGGAAGTGCGCTCGCGTTCGCGTGCTCGCGATTCGGGCTCGAGTGCAAGGTCTACATGGTGCGCGCCTCTTACGAACAGAAGCCCTACCGCAGGGTGATGATGGAGGTCTGGGGCGCCGACGTAGAGCCCTCCCCCGTCGACGATCCCGCCCATCCAGGGTCGCTCGGCACCGCTATCAGCGACGCTGTGCGCGACGCGGCCACACGAGAGGATTCGCACTACTCGCTCGGGTCGGTGCTGAACCACGTGCTGCTCCACCAGACGGTCATCGGGCTCGAAGCGAAGGAGCAGATGGCGCTCGCGGGAGAGGAGAAGCCGGACATCGTGATCGGATCCTGCGGTGGGGGCTCCAACTTCGGTGGGATCTGCCTCCCGTACGTGCCGGACAGCGACGTGGAGTTGCTGGCGGTAGAGCCTTCGTCGTGCCCGACTCTCACCGAAGGGAAGTTCGACTACGACTTCGGCGACACGGCGGGGATGACGCCGCTGCTGGCGATGTTCACCCTGGGCCACGACTTCATACCCCCGGCCATCCATGCGGGAGGGCTTCGCTACCACGGTGACGCCCCGATCATCTGCAATCTCGTCCAGGCCGGTCGCATTCGGGCATCGGCCTACCCGCAAGGAAAGGTGTTCGACGCTGCGGTGCAGTTCGCCCGAACCGAGGGACCGATCCCGGCTCCGGAGACCGCCCACGCAATCAGGGCGGTCATAGACGAGGCCCTCGCCGCCAAGGAATCCGGCGAGGAAAAGGTCATCCTCTTCTCGTACTCGGGGCACGGCCTTCTGGACCTCGCCGCCTACGACGACTACCTCCACGGGAGGCTCATAGAGGCCTGAGCTGGCCTTACCGGCGCCTTCGGCCCGCCTCGTCCTGTCCCGGCGCGCTTTGCGGTCCTCCAGTGACATCGAACATACGTTCGCTAAAGTGTCCGGAATGGCGGCAGCAGGCGAAGGCCCACCTTTCCGCTGGAGATCGGCGGAGGAGGACGAGGAGGGAGTCCTCTTCCCCGACGAGACCGCGATTGAGCGCCACGTCGGCACTGGCGAGTTCCGCGGCATGGAGTTCCTCCACGTAAACGCGCGCTCGATCATCAACACCGTTCCGGCCTCGAGCCGCATGCCCTTTCGCTACACGATCAACGCTTACAGGGGATGCAGCCATGCTTGTGAATACTGTTTCGCCCGGCCGACGCACGAATATCTAGGCCTGAACATCGGAGAGGACTTCGAGAAGCGAATAGTCGTGAAGGTGAACGGCGTCGAGCGGTTGCGTGCCGATCTCCGCTCACCGAAGTGGAAGGGCGACCACATCGCCATGGGGACCAATACCGATCCCTACCAGCACGCCGAGGGCAAGTACCACCTGACGCAAGGGATCGTCCGCACCCTAGGAGAGTTCCGCAACTCCTTCAGCATCCTGACGAAGTCGACGCTGATCTTGCGCGACTTGAAGCTTCTCGAGGAGATTGCGAAACGCACGTCGGTGAGGTGCAACGTCTCGATCGGGACGCTCGAACGCGAGGTGTGGAAGCTCACCGAGCCCGGCACTCCCCCGCCCGATCGCAGGGTGGAGGTCGTGCGGCGGCTGAACGAAGCGGGCATCGACTGCGGCGTGATCGTGGCGCCGATCCTGCCCGGTCTCTCGGACTCCGACGAACAGATCCGAGCGGTCGTAGAAGCATGCATGGATGCCGGCGCCGTCTCCATCGCCGCAGTCGGTCTCCATTTGCGCCCGGGAGTGCGGGAGCACTTCCTCGGATGGCTCGAAGAGGAGCGACCCGATCTCATGCCGCTCTATCGGCGGCGCTTCGCACGCGGCTCCTACCAGCCGAAGGCCGATCAAGCCCGCATCGGCGAGCTGGTGTCGGAGCTGACCAAAGAAGGGCGCGGCCGATACGTGCGGGGTTACGACATGCGCAACGTCGGAAGCGAGGAGAGCCTCCCGCAGGAGCCGCCGGAGCCGGTCCACCGGGAAAGAAAGACGCGATCTGAGCAGCTCCGTCTGCTGTGATGGATGCGGGCGTCTCGAGAGGGGCACGGCTTGACGCACGACTTGGGTGCGACAGCAAGGCCGGAACGGCTCGGCCGTTGTACTTCAGTCCACCTGGCGGGCACTTCGGTCCGGCCAGACGGGGTGGACGTTCGAACGAACGTGGGGGCGGTCCAGCGGAGCGGGCCGTGCCCGGAGGGGCATGAGATGGGTCGACATCGCCAAGGCAGTCGGCGCGAGCTGGCACATGTCGGTGGTGTCCTCGGCGTCGGGGCCGCATTCGTGGCCCTGGCTCTCGGAGGCGCAGGGCCCGGCGGTCTGGCGGCTGCGAGCCCCAGCTCGCCGACCTCTGCCACCTACTTCTCCAAGCAGTGGGGGCTGACCCAGATCAATGCGCCGGCCGCGTGGCAGTACGGAACCGGGTCGGGTGTGAAGATCGGCATCGTCGACACGGGCGTAGATATGAGTCACCCCGACTTGGCCGGCAAGGTGACGGCGGCAGCCACTTGCACCAACACCTCTGGTGACCCTTCCCAGTGCGTGACCACCTCGGGCGCCGGCCAGGACGACAACGGCCACGGGACGCACGTCGCAGGTGTCGCCGCCGGCGCCGGAAACGGAATCGCGGGCGTGGCACCGGGCGCCTCGCTCGTCGTGGCCAAGGTCCTCGACTCGAGCGGCGGTGGATCCACCGCGGACGTGTCGGCTGGGATCGAATGGGTCGTCGAGCACGGTGCGCGGGTGGTCAACTTGAGCCTCGGAGCGGACCCGGGGTTCCTAGGGCTCAGCTGCGCGCTCGGGGGCTGCAACTCGAGCACCATCACCAGCGCAGTGGAAGCCGCCTGGCAGGCAGGAGCGATCCCGGTCGTCGCGGCGGGCAACAACGCCGGGACTCTCTTCGGACCCGGCGGATACGGAAGCCTCGACGCCGTGGTGGTGGCCGCGACGGGACCGAGTGGTCAGTTCGCGGGCGACTACTCGAGCACCCCCGGGAACGCGAAATGGGGTGTGCTTGCACCCGGCGGCGACGACCCGAACGGGCCGACGACACCGACGTGCGGCGCGTACGATCCCACTGAGATCCTCTCCAGCTACTGGGACAAAGGCTCTTGCTACGCGACCGACGAGGGCACCTCGATGGCGACGCCGTTCGTCACCGGAACTCTGGCTCTGCTCCTCGGACGAGGGCTCGACCAGAGCCAGGCGGTGCAGACGCTTCTCTCGACGCTCGACACCCAGGTCACCTGCGGCTCCGGGCAAGGATGCCAAGGCCTCGTGAACGCAGGAGCGGCCATGGCCGCTGCCCCTCGTGCCGGCGGAGGGCCCGCACCGGGTACTCCCACCCCGGCCATCGGCGCTCCAGCCGGCTCGCACAACGGTGCAGCCACGTCGGGGACCAGCGCTTCCCGGGCTGCGTCGCCCGCTGTTGGTGCCGCCGGCGGAACAGGAACGTCCTCCACTACCGACACGACAGCGGAGCCGCTCCTCCCGGCGACGGCTTCGGGCTCCGGCAAGGTCGCCAACTCGACCTCAGCGCGCAGCGCTACGGGCCCGACGCACCATTCCTCGACGGGAACCACGCTCTGGATCGTGCTCCTCATCGCCCTCGCTCTGTCCATCTCGGCGGGATCGGCGTTCCTGATGCGCCGCCGTCGCGCCGTCGCGACCGGTGAAGGACCCTCACCGACTTGAGTCGTGAGCGCGAAGCTAGTGATCGCCTGATCGCCTGGACCAAGCTGTGTTCACATCGGACGACGTGTAGACCTGCTTCCCTCCCGGGTGAAAGCAGGTCGTCGCGAGGTATTCAGGCCGCTTCGTGGACCTCGGCCAGCCAAGCGCCGGTCAAGCGGACGGCGCTCAGCGCGGTGCCCACCTCGAGAAGCCACGAAAGCTCCTCGGCGAGCGTCGTTCCCGCCACCGGTCGCACCACCAGGCCGCGCCGAGGATGGTCCTGCACGGTGCGCCAGCCCGTGGGGAGCGAGATGCCGATCTTGGCCAGGTGGGCGACGGTCTTGGTCCCGGCCGCATGCTGCACCCCAAGCGAATCCGGCTCGACTCCGTGACGGTTCAGCTTTCCCGCAACCCAGGTGCAGATCGGCACCTCGTAGTTCTCAACCGAGAAAATGGCCCCGATGCCGGTCGGAGGCGGTGGCTCGTCCTCTTCGGGCAGCGAAGGACGGAAGTTGATCCATCCGTCGTGCGCAGAGCCGAGCCGTTCCATCTCGTCCAGGATCGCCTCGGAGGCTTCGGTTCGGAACTCGACCACTCGGACCCGGCGGGCCGTCATCGCGGCGCCGGTGGTGACGTCACAGAGGACTCCCGTCGAAGCGGTCTAGGGTCACGAACTCCTCCACCGGCAACCGGGAGAGACGGCTCGGCTGACGCAACGGCCGGCCTATGGCGATCAGCGCGGCGACCGCCATGTGGTCGGGCACGCCGAGGATCTCCCGGACATCGGGCTCTCGGCGCGTAGCCATCGTCGTCATCACGCCTCCGAGCCCTTCCGCCCGGGCGGCGAGCAGGAGGCTCCAGGCGAACGGGTAAACCGAAGCTCCGCCGACGAGTGTGTAACGGTCGAACCCGCGGTCGACGGCGGCAAGCTTGCTGAGGTCGGCGAGCAGGACGAGCATTGCCGGGACCTCGTCCAGGTGCTCGGCGAAGCCTCCGGGACCCGAGGCTGCGGCAGCCGCTATCTCGCCGGCATGCGAGAGAGCCCGGCGCTCTGCTTCTTCGTCGGTGACCGGGGCCCAGGGGCAAAGGCCGGCCTGCACCTGAGCGAGGTAGTCGTACCACCCGGACAGGTAGCAGTCGCGAAGCGCGCGCCGAGTCGCCGGATCCCGTACGACGATGACCCGCCACGCTTGACGATTCCCCCCGTTCGGAGCGAAGCGTGCGGTGTCCAGCAGTCGCCGAATGACCTCGTCCGACACGGGGTCGTCACGGAACTCTCGGGCCGCTCCGGTCGATCGCAAGGCCTGAAGGACGTCCACGACGGGGCAAGGTTAGAGGCGTCGATCCCTGCCATCACGCCGAGAGTGTCACTACGCTCTCCGGGGTGGCCTGCCTTCCGACCGGAATTGGAAAGACGGGCTCGAGCGCCGGCGCGAGCTAGGAGGGTGTCCCCATGGATCTTTCGCGAGCACTACTCAGCGGTGAAGGGCATCTGAACCGCAGGGAGTTCCTCGGGGGAATCGTCATCCTCGGATCCGGAGCGGTTCTCACCGCTTGTTCCTCCGGATCTTCACCGAGCTCCACCGGCTCCTCGGGATCTGTCGGATCCTTCCCGCTCGGCGCCGCCGCGAGGTCGTCCTCCAAACCCGTTCAAATCACCCTCTGGCACTCGATGACCTCGGCGAACCTCACGACCATCACGAACCTCACCAACCAGTTCAACAGCTCGCAGAGCGATGTGCGGGTGAGCCTCGTGAACCAGAACAGCTACACGGACACCCTCGCGGCCTACACGGCGGCGCTGTCAGGAGGATCGCTCCCCCACGTCGTGCAGATGCAGACGACCGACCTGCAGTTCATGATCGACAGCCAGAGCATCGTGCCGATCCAGTCCGCCATAAACGCGGACCACTACGACCTCTCGGACTTCATACCGTCGGTCGTGAACTTCTTCCGGGTCAAGGACGTCCTATACGCATTGCCGTTCAACATCTCGTCGAACGTCCTGTACTACGACAAGAAGGCTTTCGAGGCCGCCGGGCTGGATCCGAACTCACCCCCGACGTCCCTCGACGGCCTCCGGTCGGCGGCGGAGAAGATCGTGAGCTCGAACACCGAGAAGTACGGAATGAGCCTGAAGGTCACCGACTCCGACTTCCAGCTGGAGCTCGCCCTCTCGGCCGGAGACCTCGTGAACAACGACAACGGCCGGAGCGCCCGAGCCACGGCCGTGTCGTTCGACGACGCCAAGGGCAAGTCGATCTTCGAGTGGTGGGGAGGGATGCTCAGCGACAAGCTCGCGCAGCCGACGAGCGACACGTCCTACGACAACCTGCTCGCGATCGGGAACCGAATCGCACCCATGACCTGGGAGACATCGGCCGCCCTCGGGACCATCCTCGGGGTCCTGAACAACTATCCGCAGATCGAGCTCGGGGTGGGATCGCTGCCGTCGCCGACCTCGCCCTCGGGGGGAGTCTTCGCAGGTGGTGCCGGCATGTACATCGTCTCCAAGTCCACTCCCGAGGAGCAGGACGCCGCGTGGCAGTTCATCAAGTACCTGGACGAACCCAGCCAACAGGCCGCGTGGGGGGTCGGCACGGGATACATACCCATCCGCAAGTCGGCCACCGCGCTGCCATCGATCACCCAGGCCTGGGCGAGCGTCCCCGGGTACAGGGTCGCCTACAACCAGATCCTCGCCAGCCCTGCCAACCCGGCCACTGCAGGAGCCGTCATCGGGGCGTTCAACCAAGTCTCCAACGCCATCAACGACGCGATCACCTCACTTGCGTCGGGCACGAAGCCCGACACGGCGCTCGCGAACGCCGCGACCGCCTGCGACCAGGCGATCTCCTCCTACAACGCACGGGTCTAAGGCTCAGAGCCGTGACAGGCGATTTCACGCCGGTCACCGATTCGGTCGCCGAGACGCTCCCGCTCGAGCGCGGCGCTGCGTCGTCTGTGTCCCTGGAAGGAGTGTCGAAGGAGTACGGCACAGTGCCCGCAGTAAGGGATCTGACTCTCGAGGCGCGCGCCGGCGAATTCCTCGTGCTCTTGGGACCATCCGGGTGCGGGAAGACCACTGTCCTGCGACTGGTGGCCGGCCTGGAGGATCCGTCCGCGGGAATCCTGCGCATCGGCAATCAGGTCGTGAACGACGTCGACCCGAAGGACCGGGACGTCGCGATGGTGTTCCAGAGCTACGCCCTGTACCCACACCTGAACGTCGCTCGAAACATCGAGTTCCCCTTGCGCTCGCGTAAGGTTCCGGCAGAAGAGCGCAACCGGCTGGTGGAGACCGTGGCGAAGAGCCTCCGGCTCGATCAGTTGCTGGAGCGAAAGCCTGCACAGCTTTCGGGGGGACAGCGCCAGAGGGTCGCGCTGGCCCGGGCCATCGTGCGGCGTCCCAGGGCGTTCCTCATGGACGAGCCCCTCTCGAATCTCGACGCGCAGTTGCGGGTCGAGATGCGCGCCGAGCTCGTCGAACTGCACTCGCGGCTGGACATCACGATCATCTATGTCACCCACGACCAAGTAGAGGCGATGACGATGGGTGAGCGCGTCGCGATCCTGAACGAGGGATCCCTTCAGCAGCTCGATACGCCTTCCGTCGTGCACGATCGGCCTGCCAATTACTTCGTCGCGGGGTTCATCGGGAGCCCGCCGATGAACATCGTCCGAGGGCGGCCGGTGTCCGAAGGGGAAGCTTGGTCCGTTGCTGTTCCGGGAGGCACTGTCGCACTTCCTTCGCAGTCGGCCGAAGCCGTGCGCCGACACGGCCTCGAGGAGGTCGTGGTCGGGCTTCGCCCCGAGGACCTGGTCGTGGACCCCGAGGGAACCCTGGAAGGAGTCGTGAGCCTGGTCGAGCTGGTCGGGCACGAGCAGCACGTGGCGTGCAGGCTCCCAGGGGGCCAGCTCGTCTGGGTCCGAATGGCGACCAACTCTGTTCCCTTGCACACGGGCGAGCACGTCAAGCTGCTCGCGTCGGGCACCCCCCATCTCTTCGACCCCGTCAGCACCTTGCGCATCGAGACCGCGTGAACGAGACACGCACCGGCGGACCGGTCGCGCCGATACGCCAGCACCGTTTCACGCGCGTGGTGCGCGAAGCGAGCGTGGGCTACTTGTTCGTCCTCCCGGCGCTCGTGGCATTCGGGGTCTTCGTCTTCTATCCCCTCGTGAAGACCGCCTATCTCGGCTTCTTCACCACCCCTCCAGCCCCCAACCTCCCGCCGCACTACGTGGGAGTGTCGCAGTACAAGTCCGTGCTGGGATCGAGCGAATTCCGCGACGACCTCTGGCGCTCGGTGCAGTTCGTCCTCTACACGGTGCCTGCGGGAATCGTGCTCGGGATCGCCCTCGCGACCTTGGCCAACCAGCGCCTCAAGGGGATCCGCATCTTCAGAACCATCTACTCGTCGACTGTGGCGACCTCCACGGCGGTCGCTTCCGTCGTCTTCCTGACACTCATCAACCCACAGATCGGGTTGCTCAACTACTGGCTCGGCAAGTCAGGAGGTGCAGGAGTCCTCCAGGATCCCCATACGGCGCTTCCGTTCGTGTCGATCGTGACCATCTGGCAGAACATCGGCTTCACCTTCATCCTCATGAGCGCAGCACTCCAGGCGGTACCCGACGACCTGCTCGAGGCGGCTCGAGTAGACGGCGCATCGTCGTGGTACCGGTTCCGGCGCATCACGATCCCCCTTCTCTCCCCCATGATCTTCTTCGCAGCAATCGTCGGGATCATCGGGGGGTTCCAGGCGTTCGGCCAGATCGACATCCTCACTCAGGGCGGCCCGACGCATCACACGCTCGTCTTGATCTACGACCTGTATCAGCAGGCTTTCCAGTACGACAACTTCGGGTACGCAGCTGTCCTCTCGGTCGCGCTCTTCGTGATCCTTCTGGTGCTCACGTTCGTGCAGTTCTGGTACTTCCAGCGGAGGGTCTTCTATGCCAACTGAGGCCGGGCCCTCGTCGCTGGTCGTGGTTCGTCGGGTGTCGAGGAGAGCAATCCGCTACCTGCTCCTCGTCGCGACGGCGTTGGTGGTCCTCTTCCCCATCTACATCACCGTCGTGGACGCGCTCCTCCCGCCGCAGAAGATCGGGTCCCGCCCGCCGACCCTGTTCCCCACTAGCCCCCTCTGGGGCAACTTCGCGACGGCGTTCAGCGAAGCGCACATGGGGATCTACCTCCGCAACAGCGCGATACAGACCATTGGGATCACCGCAGCGCAGCTGATCACTTCGGTGCTCGCCGCGTACGCTTTCACCTTCATCCGCTTCCCTCTCCGAGGCCCACTCTTCATGGCCTGCCTCGCAACCCTGATGGTGCCCGCCGAGGCGACCATCATCCCGAACTACCGGACCGTCGAGGCGCTCGGCTGGTACAACTCGTTTCCTGCCCTGATCGTCCCCTTTGTCGGAAGCGGCATCGGAGTGTTCCTCTTCCGGCAGGCGTTCCGCGGTGTCCCACCGGACCTGCGCGACGCGGCCACCCTGGACGGCTACGGCCACATGCGCTTCCTCACGAGGGTGGTCCTGCCGCTGAATCGTCCGGTCATCGCCGCGTTCGGCATCTACGCCTTCCTGGCTGCGTGGAACCAGTACCTCTGGCCGTTGATCGTGACGCAGACCAACAGCGTTAGGACAGTCCAGATAGGCCTCCGGCAGATAAGCGCCACTCAGTTCAATCGACTGGGAGTGGCGTTCGCGGGAGCCATACTCGTGGTACTGCCGATAATGATCTTGCTGCTGGTGTTCCAGAAGCAGCTCGTCCGCGGCCTCACTGCAGGCGCGGTCAAAGGGTGAGCGTGAGTCCGCGATAGCCCGAGGTCCGTTCGCTACGTCATCATCCTTCGGGCCAAAGGTCCTCGGGCTCCTTTCGATTCGTCTCGGGCAGCAGCAGGAACAAGCCGATCGCCACCAATGCCGGAAGGAACGTCACCGTGGCTCCAATGGCGAAGCGGTTCCCGACGTCCGCCACCGAGCCGAAGACGACGAGCCCGATCACCGCTCCGGCAACACCGGCGGCCACGTTCCACCCTGCGACCGATGCCCTTACCGACGTCGGGAAGAGCTCGTTCACCAGAGCCCCGGCACCCGGCGCGAACGTGGAGGCGGCCAGGATCCCGAGCTCGTAGCCGATGAGCAACGCGGCTCGCGAACCGCTGTAGGCCAGCACTCCCGTGAGTGCCATCGCCACCATCGCCGCCGCGCAAGTAGGTCGCCTACCGAAGCGGTCAGAGAGGTAGCGACCGACGAGGAGGCCCACGAGCCCGAACACAGCGGCGACGACGACCATCGCCGCCACAGCCGCGCCAGAGAACTTCAAGACGTTCTGCGCGTACACGTACACGAAGCTGTTCGCCGGGCCCGTGATCACCGAGACCGCGAAGGCGAGCGCAGAGACCACGATCAGCCTGCGCCGAAACGCATGGCCGACCGGTCCGAGAACGGGAAGCGGGTGCTCGCCAGCTGCCGCTGCCGCGACCGCGAATCGGCGCGGCTCGACCAGCCACCGGCGCGCGACGAGGACTCCCGCCAGTGGGACGACCGCCAATGCGAACACCCCTCGGAAGGTGAACCATCCGACGAGTCCGTGAATCACAGCGGTCAACCCTGCCCCCACCCCGTAACCGGCAGCGATCAGCGCGATCGCCTTTGCGCGATCTGAAGAGGCGGTCTCCTCGGCAGCTCCCACCTGGGAAAGCGCATTGGTCGCGCTCAGGAGCGGACGCCCCAGGGCGAAGATGACGACGAACCACCAGTAGCCAGGGCTCGCGGCCGCCACCACCGTGAACACCAGCCCCAGCGAACAGGTGATGAGCAGCATCTTGCGCCTGCCGTAGCGGTCCGCGAGGCCCGCCAGTGGCAAGCCCCCCAGCGATGCGAGACGCAGCACCGCGAGCCCGATACCTAGCTCGGTCCCCGACAACCCCGCTTGGTCCGCGATGGTGGTGCCATGGACGACACGGCCGAACGTCTTTGCGACGTCGCCCAGCGCCGACACGGCACCGAATTGCCCGAAGCCCGACGCCAAGGCCATGAGCGCGAGCGCAACGACCGGTGGGTCGAGCCAGCCACGCAGCTCCAGCGAACGCGTAGGACCTCCGGAGTCGGCCACTGCGCCCCGATGCCTCAGTGCACCGAGTGCCGACGCGCCCAGAACGGGGCGTCGAGAAGGAGGAGCAGGACCAGGGCGACCCCCACCGCGCTCAGGACGTACCAGGGCCAGGGCCCGAGCAGCCGCAAGATGGTCCAGTTCGAAGGTGGGCTGCGAAGGAACATGTAGTTGGCCCCGCTCGCGGCATCGACGAGCCCGACGAAGGCGGTGTACCCCGCCGTTATCCCGAGCACTCTCAAGACCGCCTTCGGGCGCGGTGCGATGCGCATGCCTACCACGAGGAAGAGGGCAGCCAAGACGATCCCTATATGTCCGACGACGTACTGGAAGAACACCAAGTGCGGAAAGCCTTGGTTCAAATCGGGCGTGATGATGGCCTGGAGAGTGCCCGCCAGTCCCCAGAAGTAGGTGAGCTCCACGAGCAGGGGGACCAGTGTCCAGCAGGCGACGGCGGCAACGATCACAGCCATGTCGCACAGTGCGAGCGGCAGCGAAGTCTTGGCCGAGAACTTCCCCTCGACTACGAGGGCCACCACGAAGCTCACCGCGTCGGCGGCGAGCGCGAGCCCGATGACTGCAGCGGCAAGCCTCGTCCAAGAGCCGGGACGCCTTCGCGCCTCCAAGCACAAGAGCGCACAAACGGCCGCTCCAAGGACCACAGAAGTCCCATATGCGACCGGGCTCACCACCCCCGCCATAACTCCAGGCTACGGGCCTCCCGCCTCGGTGGCTGCGGATGCTGCCTCGTCTGCGAGCTGCTGCAGGGCCGCAGAGCGCTCGGGCGGCGCAGCGTCCGCGGATGCGAGGTTCCTCAACGGGACCGGCAGCGACGCCAGGTCGGACTCGAAATGCCGGCGTGAGTCCTCGAGGGTGGGGGCCGGCCGAAGTCTCCGGCCTCCTGACATCACGCGCTCGAGCAACGCCTCCGCGCCCTCGGGGCCCTCCTCGTCTCGCAGCGACAGGACGTCTCGCATTCCCGGAGACCGAAACACCTGCTTCGCTCCGGGAAGGGTCTGCTTTCCCGGTGACAACTTCATGACCGCGCGCCCGTCGTACTCGACGAGCTTGTACGCGCTGTCGAGGAACGGTGCGTCGGCCGACACCGCTAGCCGCGTCCCCACTCCGACGGCATCGACCGGGGCGCCTGCTGCTACCAGTCGCGCGATGTCGTGCTCGTCGAGCCCGCCGGAGACGAAGATGCGAACGAGCTCGAGGCCGGCGTCGTCGAGCATCTGTCGGACTCGGCGTGAAGAGTCGACAAGATCACCGCTGTCGATGCGAACTGCCGAGCGCTCCCCGATCTGCAGCTCCTCGATCACGCGGATCGCATTGGCGGTGCCGCCCAGTGTGTCGTACGTGTCGACGAGGAAAGTGGTCGCGGCAGGAAGGTCGTAAGCGAACGCGCGGAACGCCTCGAGCTCCGTCGGAAATGCCTCGACATACGAGTGGGCCATCGTGCCGGCGGGCGTCAGTCCGTACCGGCGACATGCCTCGACGTTGCTCGTCGCGACGAACCCGACCAACGACGTCAGCCTGGCGACGTTCATCGCTGCCTCGATTCCTTGAGCACGGCGAAAGCCGAACTCCACGAGATCGACTCGTTCGTCTGCCGCGATGCGACAACGGGCAGCTTTCGAGGCGACCGCAGTCTGGAAGGTCAGCTGGTTCAACAGAAAGGTCTCGGCCAGCTGCGCCTCGGCGATCGGTGCCGTGACCTCGGCCAGCGGTTCGTCTGCGAACACGATCCTTCCTTCGGGAACGGCCCAGACCTCCCCGGTGAACTCGAGGCCTCTCAGGGCTTCGACAGCGGCATCGTCCAGCCCGAGCGCGCTCACGTGCCGCAGATCGGATTCCTCGAACCTCAGGGCCTCGAGCCACCGGAGGCTGTCCTCGAGCCCCGCGGCCACCAAGAAGGATCGGCTCGGGGGAAGGGCCCGGACGAAGAGGCTGAAGGTGGCGAGCCCCCTCATGCCCTGCCGCACGTAGCTCGACGCCATGTTGAGCTCGTAGAGGTCGGTCAGGAGCGGGCCGTCCACGGTGTGCGAACCGTAGTGGAGCGCGAGTCGAGCAGGCAGCGGAGCGTGCTCACGGCCTCAGGGGCACGAGGCGGCTGAGGCCGGGTAACGCCGCCTCCTGTCTGGCCCTAATAGGATTCGCTCGTGCTCGTGGGAGGTGTGACCGAACGCAAGTCCCGCCCGGCCCGCCGGGCCCGTGTCGGCAGGACCCGCGGCCCGCTTGCCTCCGCTCGCCAGCCCCACCGTCCGCTGTACTCCGAGGAGCTGTCTTTTCAACCGACCCGCATGGACCGGCCTCGCAGGAGGGGCTCCTGGCGGACTCCCGTCGTCAAGCCATCCGGAGGTGCCGGACGTCAGGAGACATTCGACGTCTTGGTGGTGGACGACGAGGACAGCGTCCGCAGCTCCATCTGCGAGATTCTCGGGACCGCGGGGATCACGACGGGCCAGGCCTCCGATGGTGAGGTCGCTCTCGAGAAGCTCGGGCTCGCACACTTCGACGCCATGGTGGTCGACGTCCGCATGCCTCGACTCGACGGATTGGCGTTGCTCCAGCGACTCAGCAGCCCGCCTCCGACGATCCTCGTGTCTGCCTACGCGATAGGCGAGGACGTGCGCGAGCGTCTCGCAGGCAAGGTTCTCGCCTATCTCCAGAAGCCGTTTCGACCCGACGACCTGTTGAAGGCCGTTGCCGAAGCGCTCGGGCGATCGCAGCCCTGAGAGTCGTCCTGCTCTGAGAGCCGATCAGCCCTGCCAGCTGAAGTCGATCGGCGACGAGCTCGTGGCCTGTACGAGGAGCTCGGTCCAGCTAGGAGCTCCTTGGTACGCATTCGCTACGTAGCCCACGCCCATCACCAGGTCCGACCCTGAGAACTGCATCAGAACGTTGTCACGGTGGCCCCAGCATCCCGAGGTGTTACCGGGCGTGCAGTCGATGTTCGAGGACCCGAGACCGTCGTCGTACATCCAGTAGTAGATCCCCTCGAGGGGATTCCCGACCGCGCCCGCCCAGTTCGAGCCCCACTGCACGAATCCGAAGCCTCCCGGAGGCGACGGGTCGACATTGGACGCAGCGCCCGCGGTTGCGGCGGCGTCGAGTGGCGAGACCATTGCGCTCAAGGCGGGAAGCCCTCTGACAGTGCGCTCGAGATTGGTAGCGACGAACAGCTGCTCAGCGGGTGTCAAGCTCGCCCAATCGGAAGGAAGGACCATCGCCGGCAAGCCCTCCGCCTGGCGTCCGTTGGCGATCGCAGCGAGCGTTGCCTGGACACAGGAGTTCGAGTCGTCGTACTGGGACCCGGAGCAACTGTTCAAGAAGTTCGGCTGCGGTGCGATGTTCTGAGGCTCGGCGGGCGGGAGGATGCCCCGGACCTGGCTCGGCTGAGCCGGAGCTGGCGCCTGTGAAGTTGCTTGGGGGATCGTCCCGGTCGGAGCTGGAGTCGGTGCGCTCGGCTTGGCCGCCTCAGGCGCGGGCACGGTCGTCGAGGTCGGCGCGGGCACCGAGCTCGGCGGGACGGAGGCCTTCCTCGCCGTGTCGATCTTCGAGCCCAATTTGCTGGCGGCCGCAGGAGTTGCAACCGCGAGCTGCTTCGGAAGCAGGGCCAACGTGCCGAAAACACCAATGGCGCCCGCTGCGAGCAGTACGGTCAGACGGCTGACACCCCGCCTGGTTAGGACCCTCCCCAGCCAGGGGCCGGATTTGGTCTCGCCGCTCTGAATACTCTCCGTGTCCAACCACACACTGAGAGTATCGGCCGGACGCTTATCTCACTTTATGAATCGAATTCGTCACTTTCTGCGCTTTCTTGGACGGGACTTGGGCAGACGGCCCTTTGCCTTCGGATGTTTCGAGGTGATCGGTAGCTCAGGAGCTGCGTCCGCGGCGGCTGAGAGAACCTCGGAGACAGCGAGAGGCGTCAGGTTGCACTCCTTGGCCCATCTCCTGCATAGGTGCAGGTAGGGCCACCAGTCGGCTCTGGAGAACTCGCCCGTTGCGCTCGGCTTGTAGAGCTCGAGCGCCTCGAGGGTCCTCAGGGCTCTCGGGTCTGCGATCGCGTAGATGTGAGGTCGGCATGCGGCGAGCACCACGCTCGCGACGAAGGGGCCCCAGCCCGAGATGCCTTCGCGTTCGTCCAACAGGCGGTCCAGGGCCTCCACGGGGTTGGGGGTCGAAAGGGCCTTCCTCAAGCATCGCCGGGCGTGACCCCACTCCCCTGCCCCTGTCACCCCGTGCAACGCGCTCTCTCGGCAATCGGGGTGACCTTGGGTCCCCCAGTCGATCAGCGCCAGAACTTGGCGCCGCTTGAGCGTCGACGCCTCTGTGAACTGGAGCAGCCAGCGCTCCTCACTCTTGCGGCACTGACCGTTGGCACGGTCACCGACCCAGGGGAATGGGAACGGATACCTTCTTCTCCATTGCCGGATGAACTTTCGGATCTTTCGGTCCGACGGCACGAGGACGATGGTAGGGCACGGCTTCGCCCTCCCCCTATTAGGGACCAAATACCCCTTCATCCCGTCCTAGGGTCCCGGGACACATCATGACCAGGACTTGTAACCTCGTATTGTGTTCGAACCACCGCCGAACGTCCCTACCTGCATCGCAGGGGTCAAGAACGCGGACAACTGTGGCGATCAACGGTGCATGGTCGAGTCGTGCCATGCCCGCGCTGCTCCACCGGACTGATCGAAATGGCATCGTCCTCGCGTGCGTCAGATGAGGTGTTCCTCCGCCGACGGCGAGGGCTTCTGCGCGGGGCATCGAAGAGATTGTTCCGCCAAGGGGACACTGACGGATCATCGGAACCGAGCCCCAACGGCGAGGTGTCGGGCGCACCCGACGAAGACCAAAAGCTGATCCGGGTCCGGATAGCCAGCCATGGGTTGAAGACCGTCTTCCAGCCGATCGTGGACCTGCGGACGGGAGGGACGGTGGGGGCCGAGGCGCTTTCCCGCTTTACGACTCCCCCGGTGCGCCCGCCGGACATCTGGTTTGCAGAAGCTGCCGACGTGGGAATGGAGGTGGAGCTCGAGGTCGCTGCGCTAGAACTCGCTCTGAAGCAGCTGCAGCGCCTGCCTTCAGGTCTCTACCTGTCGATCAACGCGTCGCCTGCGACGATGGTCTCCCCGGAGTTCCGGTCCGTCATATCGGATGTGACGGCCGAACGTGTTGTCCTCGAGCTGACCGAGCACACCGGCATCGAGGACTACCAACAATTCCGTGAAGCTATAGCCGAGCTGCGTTCAAGAGGTCTCCGTCTGGCCATAGACGACGCCGGATCCGGGTTCTCCAGCTTCCGCCACATCCTCAATCTCCAGCCCGACATCATCAAGCTCGACATCGCCCTGACTCGCGGAATCGACTCCGACCCAGCCCGTAAGGCGCTCGGTTCTGCTCTTCTCTCCTTTGGATTGGATGCCTATAACGCCGTTGTCGTGGCAGAGGGCATCGAGACAGCCGGAGAGATGGACACGCTTCGCGCGCTTGGATGCAAGTACGGCCAGGGCTTCTATCTCGGCAAGCCCGGCGACATGCAACGGCTTGCCGCCCGTCGTGGTCCCCAGGTCAACCTGGAGTCCCTCGGAGGTGCAGAACGCCGAGAGAAGTCGCCACATACAGGGGATCGGCCATTTACGAGCGCGGACGACGGCTACGCCAAGTTTCGTGCCATCTTCGCCGAGATCGAGGAGTCTCTCGCCATCAAGGAAAAAGGTCGCTGGGGCGGCTGAAGCGGCTGTCAGCCGACGCTGTTCTTCTCGACTTCCGCCTTTATCCTCTCGAGCGTGGTTCGCATGCCTTCCCTGTTGGTCCGACCACGCGCCCATCCGAGAAGCGCCCAATAGAACCGGAGCATGAACATGTCGGCCAGCTGAAAGCACTCGGTCACGTCTGTGCCGTCGCCGGCAGGTTCCAGCTTGTAGCTCCAGACGTTGAGGGGTTTGTGGCTCGAGCCGACACCGAAGGCGAACACCTTCCCGGGGTCGCTCTCCGTCACCGTGCAGGTCGTCCAGTAAGTCGGGCCTCTGCCGTTTCGCTTCACGTGCCCACGAAAACGCGCGCCCACCCTCGGCCCAGTGGCTCCGTCGAGCCACTCTGCCTCGAAGGTCTCGGGGCTGAAGCTGCCGATGCGTGTCACGTCGCTGACCAGTGCCCAGATTTGCTCGGCAGGGGCTTGAATATGAATTGTCACCGAATCGTGCACCACTCCACCCTATGGCAGATTCGCCACACGACCGGCCGTCTAGATCGACGCCCACTCTCTATGTCAGCGACGGGAAATGGCGACCTTGACGACTTCGATCAGGTTCCGTGGCGGAACGGGTTTGGCCAGGCAAGCGAACAGTCGATCGCCATGCGTGGCTTCCAGCTCGGCAAGCGCATCGCGATCCATCCCAGACATGACGATGACAGGAGGAAGCTCTCCGCCCTTGTCGAGGATGCTGACCCCGTCCTCCCCGGCGATGTGGTGGTCGACGATGACGGTTCGGACCTTGCACGAACCGATCACCGCTAGGGCCTCCTCGACCGTCGCCGCGGTCGAGGCCGTGAGACCTTCCGAGCGAAGTATGTCGACGGTCGTCTGGGCCACGTTCGACTCGTCGTCCACGACGAGTACGTCGACAAAGCCCTCGCCTGAATGCTGCTCGTCGCCCACCAGTTCCTTCGCTTTCTGGAAGCCTTCGGATCTCGAACCTTTGTCCACTATATGCGAGCACTTGCCGAGCCGCCCTGGCGAACGCGATCGCGTTCGCCTCCCTGCGCATCAGCGCGGATCCGGAGGTCAACCTTTCCGGTCGAGAAACGATTGGAATGTCTCTCAGGGGCCGAGCGGGCCCCCCATCGAGGGACCCCGAGCCAGGTCACCCTGGGCGAGGTGATCCACGTCTATGCCGGAGGCGTGTAGGTCCACTTCTGGCGAACCGTGGTCGCGTACCGTGTCAGACGGTACTCAGGCCATGCCATTCGAACCAGCCCCCAGTTCATCCCACACCGGCGGAGACGACCGTCTCGAACACCTGGCCCATGAGTACGAGCGACTACACGCCGTCGCGATGCTTCTCAATGCCGAGCTGATCGAAGCCAAGAGGGACGGGGACAAGTCGAAGATCGCCCGTCTGACACGCCTCCATGCGTCGATCGCCGACGAGCGAGTAGAGGTGGCGGCCGCCATAAGGACTTGCCGAGAACTCCGGGCCGATCAGACGGCTCTGATCGATGAGAGCGATCAGAGCGATGGGTCCGAGATGTCGCTGCAAGAGGTGAACGACGAGGTAGACGAATCCTCCTTCGCGCAATCGTTTCCAGTGCAAATGGCGCCCCTCGGAGGCTGGACGCTGCGTACGAGCACCGAAGCGCACGATCCGCGGACGCGTTCTTCTTGGCCAGGACCGCCGATTCGCTACGCTGCCAGAGCTCTCACGAACCGAGTCGCCGTGTTCGCGCTGGTGGGCACGGTGCTGGTGGCAGGGATCTGCGCGGTCGCGTTCCTCGAGCTCCCATCTTCGAGCGCGAACCGTCAGGGTGCTTCCTCCGCTCCTGCCTCTGGCGTGCGCCGGCACGCCCCTCCCCCACGGGCATCCACAGCGCCCGCTCGTTCTCCCTCCCAATCGGCTACAGGCACCCAGCCGACGCAGCCGACCACAGCCACCTCGCCTGTTCCCTCATCAGCCACCACGGCGCCACCGCCCCTGCAGCGAACCGGTTCGAGCGCGCCGACGAGCGGGGTGCAACCCACTACCAACACCACCTACCCGCCCGACAAAGTCTCGATGTCGGCATCACCGCAGTACGTCGCTGCCGACGGATCCACGTCGCTGATCTCCATCAGGGTGACCACATCCAGCGGCGTCGCGGTGAGCGGGGCACCCGTGACCTTCGGCGTGAGCGGCGGCTCGTGCGGGAGCGTCTCGCCCGCCTCGACCACCGTCGAGAGCGGAGCCGCGACGACCACCTACACCGCTGCCGGGACGACGAAGAATTGCACGATCACCGTAACGGAGACCGATTCCGGTCAGAATCCGTCTTTCTCCTGGAGCAGCTGGGCATCGGCCTCGATGACGCTGGTCAACGAGAGTGTCTCTTGATTCGCGACCGACCTAGCCGGCTGAGCCCGCGCGCTCGGAGGTGCTCGGGCACGTTCGAGCGACTACTTGGAAAGACCCTCCAACTTCTCGATCGCTTCGACGACTGTGTCGAGGAGCCGATCCGGTGAAACCGGCTTTCTGACACATTGGAAGACCTTCGCCCCTGCACGGTCTTGGACCTCGGCCTCCGAGATGTACTCGAAGGCGGAGAAGACGATCACGACGGGAGGTGGCGGATCGATATGGTCCAAGAGCCATATCCCGTCACGCCGGGGCATAACCATGTCGAGGAGCAGCACTTCAACGGGATGCTCCTTGAGCAGCTTCAACGCCTCTTCACCGTCGGCTGCTTCGATGACGTCGTATCCGTAGGTCTCGAGAACTTCTTTCGTGGTCGCTCTGACAGCCGCGTCGTCTTCTGCCACGAGGACGCGCTTTGGGTTGGTCGACTCCGACACGACCTCGAGATGCGGCGATCGCGCGGGCCTGGCGGTGAGCGCCGACGAGCGATCTCTTTCCTCTGGCGACCCTTCGTCGTCACTTGCACGTGCAAGCACGAATGCAAGAGCCATGTTTCCCCCCGTTGCTCTCGCCTCTCAAGTGCAGAGAGCGCTCATAACATAGCGACTCGACCCACCTTGTCGCTCGTGATGCCTAGGCAACCGTCGGTCCTGCGGTCCTCGAGGCGCGTCCGAAGCGCAAGACAGGCCCGAAGGCGCTCGAACGGGGACGGTCTGCGGGTACCGTGAGTCGGTGGAGCTTGGAAGGGTCGGCATTTGGTGGAGCGGCTCGTGGGAGGTGCGAGACCGGCCCGCTCTCAACGCCGCGGGTGAGATCGAGGCCCTGGGATACGGGGCGATCTGGTCGTCAGGTGGGTTCAACCCCGGACTGTCGACGCGCTTCGGTCGCCTTCTGTCAGCAACCGAACAGATTGCGGTGGTGAGTGGCATCGTCAACATATGGCGTGCCCCTCCTGAAGAGATCGCCTCGGCTGTGGCGAACCTGGAGACCGATTTCCCGGGACGCTTCCAGCTGGGCCTCGGAGCTAGCCACGCCCCTCTCAACGAGAACTACTCCCGCCCCTACTCCCACATGGTCGAGTACATAGATGGCCTCGAGGCTCAGAACCCGACGGTGCCAAAGGGCCGTCGGGTGCTCGCTGCTCTTGGGCCTCGGATGCTGGACCTGGCGGCTCGACGATCCGCCGGGGCCCATCCCTATCTGGTGCCCGTGGAGCACACCGCCCATGCGCGGGCAGTGCTCGGTCCGGGACCTCTGCTCGCCCCGGAGGTGACGGTCGTTCTCGAGGAAGATCCAACCAAGGCCCGAGATCTAGCCAGGTCGTTCATTAGCGGCTATCTCACTTTGCCCAACTACGCCAACAATCTGAGCTCCCTCGGCTTCGAAGACGATGACCTGAGAGGGGGAGGCAGTGACCACCTGGTCGATTCGGTCGTCGCCTGGGGCGACATCGGGCGCATTTCGTCGAGGATTCGCGACCATCGAGACGCCGGTGCCGATCACGTTTGCATTCAGGTCGTCTCTGCAACTGAAGGCTTTCCGCTTCAGGAGTACCGCGACCTGGCACCAGCCCTGCTGTCAGGTTGATTCGGGAGCTTCCGAGAGCAACGCCGCTCTGGCCTCGGCCATCTCTTGGACCAGCTGGGGAGTCGGACGAGGGTACTGAGGATCGATATCGGCTAGAGCGTGGACGAGGACTGCTGCGGTCGCCATTCGGCTGAACCATTTGTGGTCGGCGGGGATGACGTACCACGGCGCCCACTTCGTACTGGTGTGACTCAGCATCTCGTCGAAGGCGTTCTGATACTGGTCCCAGTGGCTGCGCTCGCGAATGTCGTTGGCTGAGAATTTCCAGTTCTTCGCAGGATCGTCGATTCGCTTCAGGAAGCGCTTGGCCTGCTCGCGCTTTGACAGATTGAGAAATGTCTTCACGACACGGATTCCATTGTCGACCAAGTAGCGCTCCCAGTCGTTGATCTCGCGGTAGCGCCTGTCCCAGATGTCGTCGGTCTGCGCCACTCCAGGTAGCCGCTCCGCCTGAAGCAGTTCGCCGTGGACCCTCAGCACCAGGACTTCCTCGTAGTGCGATCGGTTGAAGATGCCTATCCTGCCGCGATCGGGCAGAAAACGCTGATAGCGCCAGAGGAAATCGTGGTTCAGCTCCTCGGTTGAGGGCTGCTTGAAGCCGCGGACCTCGACGCCTTGGGGGTTCACCCCGCTCATGACGTGCTTGATCGTGCTGTCCTTGCCGGCGGCGTCGAGCCCTTGAAGAACCAGGAGCACTCCGAAGGTGTCCTGAGCCGCGAGCCTGTCCTGGTAGTCGACGAGCAGACCGACCCCCTCCGTCAACCGGGTGACGGCCTCCGCCTTGGACGCGATCCCGCTCGTGTGTCCGGGGTCGAAATCCCGGCTCAGTCGGACCTTTGTGCCGGGAGCGACCCGGAGGGGTTCGACGAGATCGTGCACGAAGCGAAGTGGGTCCTCCATGCCCACACTCTGCCTGAAAATGCTGCTGCATCGGCATCTTCGGGACCACAGGCCCTATTCCAGAGACCTTCGACCCTGTTGGGAACCGCTGATCGACGCCGATGAACGCCAAATGGACAGCGCCACGGCGGACGCCGTCGATCACGGCGAACAGAGCGCGGAGAAGTCCATCGATGGCCGCTTTCACCGACAAACGGAGCTGCTCTTCGGATGGGACCGGCACGAAGGCTGGCGCCGGCGCGGGCACGAAACCTCCTCGCCCACGATTGGGCGTTTCCCGACTGTCTCCGCCCGTCTCGGAAGCTGACGAGGCACCATGCCCGGTCCGGTGGATACCGAAGTGGTGGGGCACCGGAGGATCCAGCTGCGCTTCTGGCACGGTGCAGGGCTCTTCGCGCTCGCGACCGCGATCTTTCTGATCTGGGTTTCTCTTCGCGTCGGGGGTAACCAGATCACCGATGGTTTCGACGACATCGCGGAGTTCGTTGCCGCTTTCACAGCAGCAGTTGCCTGCGGCATTGCCGCACTCAGGCTCAAGAGCGGGCGTGCCGCGTGGGGACTTCTGGCGGCATCGAGTTTGTCCTGGGCAGTCGGAGAAGCGATCTGGTGCTACTACGACCTGGGTCTGAGAGTCCAGGTGCCGTTCCCCTCGATCGCTGACGTCGGGTTTCTCGCGGCAGTGCCTCTTGCCGTCGCAGGCCTGCTCGTCTTTCCCAGTGGACCGCGCCGAGCGACCTCGAGGATTCGAGGGCTGCTCGACAGTTCGCTCATAGGTGGCTCCGTTCTCTTTGTGAGCTGGGAGACCGTCCTCGGTCCGATCTTCCGCCAACACGAGGGTGGGATCTTCAAGCAGACCGTGAGCCTCGCCTACCCTGTGTGCGACGTCGTGGTCGCCTCTCTGGTATTGATCCTTGCCACACGTCCGGGGACTCGAAACCGCACGAGCCTCGGGCTGGTCCTGGCAGGATTGCTCGCGTTCGCCTTTGCGGACAGCTCGTTCGCCTATCTGACCCAGGTGAACAACTACGGCATCGGAAACGGCCTAGACACCGGCTGGGTTGCCGGGTATTTGCTCGTGGCCCTCGGGGCCATGTGGGCCCTTTCCCATCCCTCCGGCGCAGAGGACGTCGAAAGAGGTGCAACCCGCTGGGGGGTCTTGGGACCGTACGTCCCCCTTGTGGCAGCGGGCATCGTCTACTTGTGGCGAATCACGAGCGGTCAGCCGCTTCGAGGTTCGTCCCTGCTGGCGGCGTTCTCGCTGGTCCTCATCATGTCGGTGCGTCAGGTGATCGTCCTCTTCGACAACCTCGTTCTCACCAGGACGCTCGAAGCCAGGGTGGCCGAACGCACTGCCGAGCTTCGGCACCAGGCGTTTCACGACGCTCTGACCGGCCTCGCAAACCGAGACCTCTTCAACGAGGTCCTTGCGGGAGCGGTACGGCGAAGCAGAAGAAGCGGCGTGGCGCTCACCGTCCTCTTCGTGGACCTCGACGGCTTCAAGCACGTGAACGATCTCTGGGGTCACCGCGTTGGGGACAGGGTTCTCCAAGGTGTGGCCAAGCGATTCACCAAGACCCTTCGTGAGGCAGACACCATCGCCCGCATTGGAGGAGACGAGTTCGCCATCCTCATCGAGGAGGATCCCGCTGACACCGATCCGCACGCCGTCGCGACTCGCCTGGTCAAGTCGCTAGAGCCGCCGTTTCAGGTCGGTAGCACGAGGATCGACGTCCAAGCGAGCGTGGGTGCCGCCACCAACACCTCTGGCGCGGAGACCGCCGACGAGCTCGTCCGCAACGCCGACTTGGCCATGTACGCGACGAAGTCATACGGCAAGCACAGCTTCGAGCTCTATACCCCGGACATGCATGCGGGCGTCCTCGACCGCATGCGTACCGAAGCAGATCTGCGAAGCGCTCTCGAGAACGATGAATTCGTTCTGCACTACCAGCCGATCGTCGATGTCTCGGACGGTGCCATCGAAGGAGTCGAAGCCCTCGTACGCTGGAAGCATCCGAGACGGGGCCTCGTATCACCGGCCGAGTTCATCCCGGCGACCGAGTCGACTGGTCTGATCGTTCCGATCGGCGCGTGGGTGCTGCGGCAGGCCTGTCGCGACGTCCAGGGGTGGAAGGGCTACCCGGGTGCCGAGAACCTTGGGCTGAGCGTCAATCTGTCTACGCAGCAGCTGGCCGACGAGAGCCTCGTCGAGACCGTCTGCGATGCGCTGAGCGTTTCGGGCCTCGACCCTCGCCGCCTCAGCCTCGAGATCACCGAGAGCATGATCATGGACGACGTGACCAACACGAAAGATGTTCTCGAGCGGTTCCGCTCGCTGGGCATACGGATCGCTCTGGACGACTTCGGCACGGGTTACTCGTCGTTGAGCATGTTGCGGGACCTGCCCATCGATACCTTGAAGATCGATCGCTCTTTTGTGGTCGGCATCACCAGCAGCGACGGCCATGCCGACCTCGCTCGACGCATCTTGGACTTGGCGGCCGATTTCGACCTCCACACCGTTGCCGAGGGCGTCGAGGAGCGCGAGCAGCTCGAGATCCTCCAACAGATGGGATGCGGATCGATACAGGGGTTCTACTTCTACAAACCACTTCCGGCTGCAGATTTGAGTTTGATTCTCCGAGAGGGCGCAAACGCTGTCTCGAGTCCGGCAGGCAGCTGACTCTTCTCACCGATCTGGCCTGATCAGATCGTGAACGGGGGTTGGTCGATGCCGAATTGCAGGTTGGCGAACGCCTTGTCGGGATTGGAGCTCCAGATGATGTGCTTCGCCCGTGTGGACGTCCCTGAAGCGTCGAGCTCACTCAGACGAGTGGCGCCTCAGGAACATTCCCACAAACTCGGTCCACTCCTCGGGCCGTTCGAAATACGGGGAGTGGCCGGCATCCGCAATCACTTGGAGATCGGCCCCAGGTATCTGGTCGGCGACGAGCCGCATCGCAGATGGAGGGCAAAGCGAATCGTCGTCTCCCACCACGAGGAGGAACGGGAGATCGAGAAGGGCGACTTGGTCCAAGGGCGCCTGCATGGCCCCGAGCATGCCGAACACCTCGGCGTCGTCAGGTTTGTCGCCCATGCTTGATATCTCCTGGTAGAGGAAGGCCAAGTCGGGGTGGCGCCGACAGAAGCTCTCGCCGAGTGCAAGATGTTCACCAACGGTGTCGCCTTGAAGTCGTCCCACGGCCTTGCCGATGGCCTGGTTCACCTCCGAATTGATCTCGGTGGTGAACACACCTGCAAGCGTGTCGGTTAGCACGATTGAACGCACCCGTTCTCTATGTCGAAGAGCAAACCCCATCGCGACCCACCCACCCATCGACTGCCCGACAAGTTGCACGCGATCCAGGTCCAGATGATCGAGCAGTCCGAGCAGGTCATCGACAGCCGGCTCCGGTCCGTAGCGACCCGTCCGTCTCGACGAGTTGCCGAAGCCCCGCTGGTCCCAAGTGATGACCCTCAGGTGTTCGGCAAGCGATGGAACTACCCGCCACCAGCATGCGTGGTTGCCTCCGAGCCCATGGCAAAGGACCACGGGGTCGCCGTCGCCGATGGACTCGTAGTAGATCCGCTCACCGCCGGCATCAAATGAGCCTGTCGCGCGGGTTGTCATCCGAACAGCCTTGCACGAAGCCCCCAACGGGTACTCTCGGCCGAGTCGAATGAAAGGGGCTCTCGATGGCGTTTCGGAACCCGACGCTCAGGCGGCTCCGGCGTCACAGGGTTCCAGCGTGGTGGCGCGACGCCAAGCTGGGGATCTTCGTCCACTGGACGATCGCGTCGGTTCCGGCATTCGCCCCAGTGGACACCGAATTCAACTCGTTGCTCAAGGCGGACCGTCGTGACGCATACTCCCTTTCGCCCTATGTCGAGTGGTATCAGAACTCGCTGCGCTTTCCCGACAGCCCTGTCGCCCGGCATCATCACGAGACTTACGGTGAACGCTCCTATGAGTCCTTCAGGTCCGAATGGGAAGCCGGCTTGGAACACTGGGACCCCGAGGATTGGGCCGACAAGTTCAAGTCTTCCGGGGCCCGTCATGTCGTCTTCGTCGCAAAGCACGCTGACGGGTACTGCCTGTGGCCGACCGGCGTTCCGAATCCGAATCGGCCCGGCTGGAACTCCCGCCGAGACGTAGTCGGGGAGCTAGCCGAAGCCGTCCGAGGTGCCGGGATGCGGTTCGGCGTCTACTACAGCGGTGGTATGGACTGGACCTTCGACGAGCGCCCGGTGGGGTCGATGTCGGATGTCTTGGCCTCGATCCCCCGAGGCGAATATCCGGCGTACGCCGATGCTCAAGTCCGCGAGCTGATCGACCGCTACCGGCCGAGCGTGCTGTGGAACGACATCGCGTGGCCTTCGAACGGCAAGCGTCTTTGGCCGCTGTTTGCCCACTACTACCGTCAGGTGCCCGACGGTGTCGTAAACGACCGGTGGTTGCCCTGGAGCCCACTGCTTCTCATGAGCCGTCTCGAGGCCGGGCGTCGGCTGATCGATGCACTGGCACAGCACCAGATGAATCGAGACGGGGGGCTCGTGCCACCGCCGCCGCCCCATTTCGACGTGCGCACGCCCGAATACGTGGTCTTTCCCGAAGTGCAGCGGGCACCCTGGGAGTGCGTGCGCGGCATGGACAAGAGCTTCGGCTACAACGCTTTCTCTCGCCCGGAGGACTTCATCGCACAAGACGACCTTCTGTGGCTCTTGATCGATGTCGTGGCAAAAGGAGGCAACCTGTTGCTGAACGTCGGACCACGAGGCATTGACGCCCAGATCCCGGACGAGCAAACAGTCCGTCTCGGGTGGTTAGGTCGATGGATCGACGCGAACAGCGAGGCGATCTACGGCACGCGGCCCTGGGTCACACCTGGCCGGAGCATCGTCGGAGGGCATCCGGTTCGGTACACGACCGCTCGTGACTCGGTCTTCGCCTTTGTCCCCGATCCCACCGAAGCGCTGACTCTTTCCGAGTTGCGCTCCACGCCGACGACGGTGGTCGAGGCCCTCGACAGCACCGTGCTGTCCTGGCGGGACACGGATTCGGGAGTTGAGATCGACCCGATCGGCGTGGACGCCGACCCGGGTCCGTGCGTCATCGCTCTGCACCACGTCGAGGCCCGATCGCTCCCCGACAAGGGGGCCAGCCGGTGCCCATGACCCCCGTCATCGGCAGATCAGGGGCTGACCTTTAGGGAAAATGTCACCAGGGTCTCGATCCCGGCTCCGTAGCTATCTGGACCGCAAGGTATCGCTCTCAGTGGCGTACTACTCACAGAACCAAGCGGAGGGGGGCTTCCCATGGTCCAGGGAATCGCAGAACGGGCGAGAGTCCGTCAGTCGAGACTGGTGAACACGCTCAGGCGACTCGAAAACGACGAGCTGCGCTTTCAGGTGCAGCAGTCGTATGGCGACAGCGAGCGAACCATCGAGGAGTGGCACGAATTCGTCGAGGGCCTCGATCTGGCCATGAGAGCCGGTAGGGCCCCGCATCGCGACCAGGAGTTCGTGATCGACGAATCCGATCGTGCATCGAGGTTCGAGTACCTGTGCACCGTCGGTCGTAAGGGTTACACGTCCGGGGTAAAGGTGGCCTGACCGTCTCATTTGGCTGAGGCGTGCGGTCGATATCTCTTCCTTACGCCCACCCCAACTCCTCCAGGCGAGGATCGCTGATACCGAAGTGGTGAGCGACCTCGTGGACGACGGTCTTCTGCACCTGAGCGAGGACTTCGGCCTCTGTGGAACAGGCCTGGCAGATGGTCTCCTGATACAAGGTGATGCGGTCCGGCATCACTCCGCTGTAGCTCTGCGGTCCCCTCTTTGTCAGAGGGATGCCCTCGTACAGACCGAATAGCGGACGCCCATTCGCCCGGTCTTCGACGAGCACGACGACGTTCTCCATCGCCTTACCAAGCTCGAATGGCAGAGAGTCGAGTGCATCGGCGACGAGCTCCTCGAAGCGCTCGCGGGCCAGGACGAACATGCTGGGCACGATACGCCCATGCCCTGCCGCAGGTCGGGCATCATTGTCAGGTGGAACCGACACCCCTTAGAGCGACGTCGCGATCGACGTTGCACCGCAAGCGCGATCGCGGCTCTTACGATCGTGACCTGATCTACGGGGTCCTGGACGAGGGTCTCATCTGCCACGTCGGGTTCTCCGACGACGGCTCGGTGTTCGTGGTGCCCGCCACCTATGCCCGGATGGACGACCGCCTCTACCATCATGGTGCGGCTGCGAACGCCATGTTGCGCAGCCTGGCGTCAGGAGCGTCCGCATGCGTGACGGTCACGCTGCTCGACGGACTCGTCTTCTCGCGCTCCGCGTTTCACCATTCGATGAACTACCGCTCGGTCATGCTCTTCGGTTCAGGAAGCAAGGTCGAGGACGAGACTGAGAAGCGCCTGGCGGTGCTGGCCATCGTCGACCACATGGCCTCCGGCCGCCGTCGCGAAGTTCGACCCCCCACCGCAGGCGAGCTCAGGTCGACATCGGTAGTGCGTTTCCCGATCGACGAGGGTTCAGCAAAGGTTCGCGTTGGAGGACCGGTCGAGGAGGCCGAAGACCTCGAGCTTCCCTATTGGGCCGGACAGCTTCCGTTGACGATCACGGCGAATGCGCCTATCCCCGACGTCGGGCTACCCGAGCAGGTCGGGACACCTTCGTCTCTCGAGCAGTACGAGCGCCCTCGAGCCACAGTCACAGCCACAACGATTGATCGCCCTGCGTTACAGGAGCATCCCGCTCCGGGCGGCTAGCGCGTCGAACCTTTCCCCCGATTGCCGTTCAAGCTGAAGGTGGCTGTCCGATGGCCGCGAGCGGCGCCAAGGCTAGCGTCGTGACTCAAGTGGCCTCCGTCGACGAACTCAGCGCCGCGCGACACTCTCCTGAACAGCAATGCACCCGGGCGGCGATTCGACGGACTCGCCCCGCCCTCGTGGCGATCTGTGCAATTGCCGCGCTTTCCTACGCGTGGTCGATCAACCACGACATGCTCGACCCCTATTACGCCGCCGCGGTTCGGAGCATGGCAGGAAGCTGGCACGACTTCTTCTTCGGTGCATTCGACCCCGCCGGAACGATCACGATCGACAAGCTGCCCGGCGCCTTCTGGGTCCAGGCGCTGTCAGTTCGTCTGTTCGGATTGCACACGTGGGCGATCGTGCTCCCCCAGGTGCTGGAGGGTGTCGCCACCGTGCTCGTCCTGTACCGGGCAGTGCGCCGCCTGGCCGGCCCGGTACCCGGCCTCGTTGCCGCGCTGGTTCTGGCGGCGAGCCCCGCCGCTGTCACCTTGAACCGCGGGAACATCTCCGACAGTCTGATGATCCTTCTCCTGGTGCTCGCCGCTGACGCCACGTCGGCAGCGTTGACCAGTGGATGTCTGCGTCACCTGCTCCTGGCGGGGGTGTGGGTCGGGCTCGCCTTCCAGGCCAAGATGCTCGAGGCCTGGCTCGTCCTGCCGGCCCTGGCAGCCGCTTACTTGCTTGCAGCTCCCTCTGCGCTCTGGCGACGGGTGCGCGCGCTTGTGGCCCTTGGCGTCGTGACAGGAGTCGTGTCCCTCCTTTGGATGACCGCGGTGACTCTCGCTCCGGCGTCGGGACGGCCATACACCGACGGGAGCTCTCACAATTCGGAATACGAGCAGGTGTTCGACTACAACGGCTTCGGGCGCTTTGGGCAACAGACGCCCATGCAGCTGCTCGCGAAGGAATCGGTCGGAGTCGCGATCCCCTACCCGCCGCCCAGCTGGAACCGTCTCGTCACAGGCGCGCCGGGCCTTGACGGAGCCTGGCTGCTGCCGGCCGCGCTGGCCGCGGGTGCGTTCGGTCTCGCGAGCCGCAGACGACGTTCCCGACGCGATCCTGCCCGTGCCGCGATCGTGTTGTGGGGAACGTGGTTGGTTGTCTTCTTCGTTGTGCTCTCAGCCGGGCAATCCGTCAACCCCTACTACGTCGCTGTACTGTCTCCGGCAATTGCCGCTCTCATGGGCGTAGGAGTCGCCACCTGGTGGGCAGGACGGGACCGACCCAGCTCATGGGCGATCGTGACTGGAGTCGTCGCTGCTTCGACGGCATACGCCGCCTGGCTGATCCCGGGCGTCGGCATCGGCGTGTCGGGTTGGCTTCGGCCCTTGGTGATCGCCGTTGGCACGGTCGCCAGCGCGGCGATAGCCGTGAGAACACTCCAGCTGCTCCAGTCTCCGACCGGGAGTGGCTCGGGAGCGAAGCGATTTCGTATGGGCACGGGTGCTGTCGCGCTGCTCTGCGGAGCATTGGCCGTTATGGCCGTCCCCGTCATCGCATCCGTGTCCATCGTCGCCCACGGCGAGGGTGTCTACGACACGCCCTTCGAATCTCCGAACACCTTCCGCGGCATAGACCTTCTGTTCGTCCAATCGCTCTCCACAGCCAGAAGCTCGTTGCCAGAGCTGGAACGCGCCCGCTTCGGTGCTCCTGACCTGCTCGCGACCCAGACATCTACGATCGCTTCGGGGCTCGCTTACACCAGTGGGCAGGAGGTGCTGCCCATCGGCGGGTTCACAGGCACGATCCCCGAACCCACGCTCGCGCAACTGAAGACTGATGTCGCAAAGGGTCAGTTCCATGTTGTGCTCGCCGGTCATATCCGAGATCCCCGCATCGAATGGATCGCCGCCCACTGTCCGATCGTGGGTCATCCCACGGATGCGATCACCAGCTACTTCTGCGTGCCCGCCGACGTCCAGGTCCGGACGTCTCTGCATCCACGTTGAGTGTTGTCGGGGGGTCTTCGGCCCTCCCGACGCCGAGCCGGTGCCGACCTGGATCCGCCGGCGATGAGCCGCAAGGCCCACTTCGATCTGCCGTTGCTCTGGCAAGAGCCATAGGACCGGAGACTCGATGAGGCGGATCGTCCTTTTCACCAACGCAATAGCCGGATTCCTCGCGGTTGGTCTCTGCGTGGGCGTGTCTCAAGTTCCGAGCCAGGTTGCCGCCGCCGATTCCCCTTCACCTGGAGATCACTGGGTCGGAAGTTGGACTGCAAGCCCGACTGATGCGGTTGTACCAACCGACGCGGGTGGGCTGCCCGTGCCGGAGCTTCTCTGCGACCAGACCCTTCGCATGGTCATCACTCCGCACCTCGGCGGGTCGACGCTCCGCGTGCATCTATCGGACAGGTTCGGCCAAGCCTCGGCGCAGTTCAGCCACGTGACGATCGGTATTGCACGCGATGAAGCCGTCTCCAACGTCGTTCCAGTCACGTTCGGTGGAGACCCGGAGGTCAGTATTCCAACTGGTACGGATGTGGTGAGTGACCCCGTCGAACTGACCTTTCCAGCCTTCGCGCAGCTGGCAGTCTCGGTGTTCGTCCCAGGCGTCCAAGGCTTGCCGACCAAGCACTGGAACGCCAACGCGACGTCGTTCTACTCACTGCCCGGAAGCGGAGACCTCACGGCTTCACCAACGGACGCTGCATTCCTTGGGCGCACCGAGGCTTGGCTCTACGTAGATGGGTTGGATGTCGAAGTACCGGCAGCCACCGCTTCAATTGTCGCATTCGGTGACTCGATCACCGACGGATACGTTGCTGCGACTCCGCTGAGCCAGCCCGCCAGTCAGTCGATCGTGGACAAGAACGGACGATACCCAGACGACCTCCAACGGCGACTCATCCACGCCGGGATCCCCCTTTCCGTCGTGAACGCTGGAATCGGAAGCAACCGGGTGGTTACCGACGGCGAGCCCCTCATGTTGGGGTTGAGTGCGTTACAACGATTCAAGGAGGACGCCCTCGACGTCCCGGGTGTGAAGGGCGTGTTGTTCACCGAGGGAATCAACGACCTCGGACTCCCTCCTGCCACCACCACCTCTGATCAACTCATCGCGGGGTACGAGCGGATCATCGCCATGGCGCATGCAGCGGGCGTGAAGATCTGGATCGGAACCCTGTCACCGGCGTCGAATTCGATCTTCGACGGCACGCTGACAGCGCCACAGAGCGAGGTGAGACGGGAGCAGGTGAACGCTTGGATCAGAGGCCAGCACCTAGCCGATGGCGTCGTGGACTTCGATACTGCCTTGCGCGATCCGTCGAATCCCGGGGTTCTGAACCCTCGGTACTCCGGGCCTGATCACCTGCATCCGAACCTCGCGGGATACCAAGTGATGGCAGATACGGTCAGCTTGGCGATGCTGCACTCCGTGCTCTGAGGCGTGGCCGTTTACGGCGGCGCCTCTATTCTCGACGGAGCCTCAATCTGTTCCATGAATTCAAGCCGCATGCCACCCGGCGCGTCGACGAATGCGATGCGGCGTTTGCCGAAAGCTCCTTCCACTACTGCTGGGCCCCAAACCACCGTATGGCCCTCGAGCTCGGCGTCGAGGTTGTCGGTGAAGAGCGCTGGATGGAGAAAGCCCTCCGAGGGCACCGAGACGCTGTCCTCATAGATCGCCCTGGTGAACAGCGTGATCATCACAGGTCCTAGATATACGTCAGCGCGCTCGCCGTTGTTCCAGTGCATCCGTTCTCGAACCTGGGCGCCTACTTCTTCGTAGAAGGCACACGCCGCGTCAAGGTCTGCGACCTTTACGGCCAAATTGGCTATTCCCGTGACTGCCAAAGTTGTTCCTTCATCGACTTCGAAGTTACGAAGACCAGCGATGTGCTCAGTGGTCCTGTCCCAAATGCACCTTCCTAGCCGGGAGGGGCGAAGAACTCCAGAGCGATGTTGTCCGGATCGCGAAAGGAGAGGCCTGATCCATAAGGAGCGTCGACGACGCCCCCGTTCTCGATCCCAAGTTCGTTCAGCTTCGACTCCCATCGCTCGAGCTCCGCTCGATTGGCGCAAGCAAACGCCAGATGATCGAGTCCTGGGCGCCTCTCGTCGAAGGGCTCGGACCCGCGTGGATCGGGGAACTGGTGAATACCGACCAGGGTTTGGCTTCCAAGCAGCCAAACCACGTGATGAAACGGACCCGTGTCTTCGTCGATGACCGGCTCTGCACCGAAGAGGTTCTTGTACCAAGGCCGACTCCGACCAAGGTTGCTGACGGTCAAAGCCACGTGGGTAATGCCTGGGAACTCGGGCACAGCTGCTACCTCCATCACCTTGCGGTTGCGCTCACAATAGCCCCCTGCTCGCGGAAGGCATCGACCTAAGGTCTGCTGGCCAGATAAGGGAATAACTATCGTTCGAAGTCCGACAGCATCTTCGAGACGTCGAGGACCAGCTGCTGTGAGCGAGTACAAGCCCACACTCCCTCCCGAGCAGATAGAGCAGATCCGTCGCTGGCGGGATTCTGCGCCCATCCTGGCGGGATCGAGAACCTGATCAGGCCTCGGCGACCCTCTTTAGGTTGGCGAGTGTGTCCCGAATGCCGTCCCGGGCCAACGCGGCCATGCCGTCGAGACGGGCGGCGACATCGGCGTTTGGATTGTCCTCAGTTACAAATTCCGGGTAGGCCGGTAGCAACTGCCACGATTCCGTCACCGTCGTCTCGCCCTCATGGTCCTCGAACGCATATCCCCATCGGACGAGTTCGGCGTTTCCAGCCGGTCCGTGGTTTACGAAGGAGAAGTCCCGACCCGGTACAGCCGAGATGACCTTGCAGTGGGTGTCCCACGTGAAAGTGCCGATGGCGTTGTGGCCCGTGAACCAAGCCCCTTCTTTCCCCGCCTGAGAGATGTTGTCCCACGTGCACGACGTGCACACCGGGCTCAGTTCACCCATTCGGGTGACATCGCTCACTATCGCGTACACCTCGGCAGCTGGCCGCCTGACACCGATCGAGTCCGAAAGTTGGTAACCGGAGACATCCATGATGGAGACGGTAACTCAGACAGGGTGGCCCGTCAGATTCGCCATCTGCGCACCCGCCGGGAAGACACGGCTCACTTCGGTTCTGCCCCCTCCCACTCCGCCGACGACAGGCGATAGATATAGAGCAGTCGGTCGAAATACGGATGACGTGTCTCACGATCGAAGCGCATGCCAAGCCTTTGCATCACCCGCCCAGAAGCGACGTTGTCTGGCTCGTAGATGCTCAGGATTTCGGTAAGGGACATCTGCTCGAACCCATAGGCGAGCAACGCCCGGGCACCTTCGGTTGCCAGACCCTTTCCCCAGAACGGCGGATCTAGTCGCCAGCCGATCTCGAAGGAGGGCATGACCTCAGGAAGCCAATCCGGCGGAGACAGTGCCACGTACCCGAGGATTCGTCCCGTGGAGCGTTCTTCCACAGCTGAAGGACTGGCAGTACCCGCATCCTGAGCGCTGATCTTGCGTCTCAGATATGTCTCGGTTTCCTCTGCCCTGAGGCCACGCCCGAACGGGAACCGCCAGACCTCCGGTTTGGCGAAGATCGGGACGAGGGCTTCCAGGTCGTTTGGAGTCCAATCGCGGATCCTGAGGCGGGCGGTCAGCACCTCTCGGGTCATCCCACCATGATCGCAGGGTGTAGGGCAGAGCCTCCTACACGCAGCCGATGTCGAGTCGGGTCTTAGGTCCGGAGATTCGGCTGGTGGACACCTTCCTCTCTCATGATCGCAATGCAGAGGTCGACGCACTCATTGCAAATGAAGGCGGCTCTAGGTCAGAGGTGATGCAACTGCGCTGCCAAGCCCACCGCAACGCCAACGGCCTAAACATCTCGGAGAGGCCCGCGATATTTCTCTCGAAGCTAAGGTGGCTCCTCGACGACTGCTCTTGTTCAGCGGCGGAGGTCGAGCCCCGCGAACTGTCCCTCCGCTCGCCAGTCGGCGAGCAGATTGAAGAACTCGATCGGTCCCTTCCCGTACGAGCTCCCGAGGAAACCTCCATCACCGGGCCTGCCCTCGCTGTTGTAGTAGCCAGGAGTGCACTGCTCCTGGAAGGTGCGGACGTCGCGAGCTGACTCTCCCAGCGTCTCGAGCCACTGACCTTCGGCTTCGGAAGTGAGCTCTACCTCACGTATGCCTTGGTCAACGGCATGGCGAACGATGTGGGTCACGTGCCGGCTCGCCTCGTCGAGCAGGTGCGGGTAGTTCACTGTGAAGCCGCCCTGGGTGTGGCCGAGGATGAACATGTTGGGAAAGCCGTGGACGCAAGTGCCGTGCAGGGAGCGCATCCCCTGAGCCCAGTACTTCGACAAGGAACTCCCCCGCGAGCCGACGACGTCGTAACCCGCGCGGCGCGTGTAGTCGGTCCCCACCTCGAATCCGGTGGCAAAGATCAGGCAGTCGAGCGCGTACTCCCGGTCTCGGACCATCACTCCGGCCTCGGTGATTCGGTCGACGCCGCGACCTTCGGTGTCGACGAGTGTGACGTTGGGGCGGTTGAAGGCCTGAAGATATTCGTCGTGGAAGCAGGGACGTTTGCAGAATTGCCGATACCACGGCTTTAGGGCCCCGGCCGTCGCCCTGTCCTCTACGACTTCGTCGACCCGGGCACGGATCTGCTCCATCTTGTCGAAGTCGGCGAGCTCGAGGACGCTTCCGAAATTGGCAGAACCAGGATCGGAAGGGTCGCGATCGCGCATGATCGCAACGAACCGCCCGATGATGTCGGTCCAACCGTCCATGACGAGGTCTTGCTCCGCGAGGCCGCCGGAGGTGAGCGTGGTGAAGTTCTCGATTCGTCGGCGCTGCCACCCGGGCTCGAGCGAGGCTGCCCACGTCTCGTCTGTGGGACGGTTGTCCCGGACGTCGATCGAGGACGGAGTGCGCTGGAACACGTACAACCGCGCGACGGCCTCGGCCAGATGCGGCACAACCTGAACTGCCGTCGCGCCGGTGCCGATGATGCCGACGCGCTTGTCGCGAAGCTTGTCGAGGTTCCCGCCGGAGTTGCCGCCGGTGTACCCGTAGTCCCAACGGCTGGTGTGGAACGAGTGACCACCGAAGGTCTCGACTCCGGGGATGCCGGGCAACTTGGGCCGATGCAGAGGACCGTTCCCCATGATCACGAAACGGGCCGACATCGCGTCACCCCGGTTGGTGCGGATCGTCCAGCAAGACCGAGAACCGTCCCACTCGACGGCGGTCACCTCGGTCGAGAGGCAGGCGTTGGCGTAGAGGTCGTAGTGGCGGGCGATCCGCCGGCAGTGCTCGAGGATCTCGGGCCCACGGGAGTACTTCTCGGTCGGGACGTAGTCGGTCTCCTCGAGCAGGGGCAGATAGATGTAGGACTCGACGTCGCACTGGGCCCCGGGATAGCGGTTCCAGTACCAGGTACCGCCGAAGTCCCCACCTTTCTCGAGGATCCGGACGTCGTCGATGCCGGCCTGCTTCAGATGAGCGCCCGCAACAAGCCCGGCCAGCCCGCCACCGATTACGGCAACCGTGACTTTGTCGGCCAACGGATCGCGGTCGACGATCGGCAAATACGGATCGTCCAGATAACGCACGAAGCGCCCGGCGATCTCGACGTACTGATCGTTGCCGTCGGGGCGCAGGCGCTTGGCGCGCTCGAGCCGGTACTTCTCTCGCAGGGCGTCGGGATCGAAAGGCAGTTCCCGCTGGTTCATCGTCGGGAGCTTAGGACTTACCCGTCTGCCGGGAGATGGGCTCGTGTCGATCGCGAGCGGTGCCTCTCCAGCGAGTGGGGCGGTCACATGCAATTCGTTCTGGCTATTTCAAGGGGGGGCTAACCCCCCTCTTGAGACGCCCGCTAGCGGCATTCCCTCCGGCTCTCGGTTTCCGTACCGTTCTATTAACGGTCTCCGGCGGCCACCACAGGCTGCCGGCCGAGACGGGAGCGGAACATGATCGCTGCACGCGGCCTCAGCAAGAACTACGGCAGGACGTTGGCTGTCCATGACCTGAGCTTCGACGTGCTTCCGGGGGTGGTGACCGGGTTCCTTGGACCCAACGGATCAGGCAAGTCGACCACCATGCGGATGATCATGGGTCTGGATGCCCCGACTGCCGGGACCGCCCTGATCCAAGGTTGTCGGTATGACGAGCTGCGCTGGCCACTTCGGGAAGTGGGCGCCTTGCTCGAGGCCAAGGCGTTCCACCCGGGGCGGAGCGCTTACAACCACCTACGTTGGCTGGCCTGCACAAACGACATCCCGATCCGGCGCGTCGAGGAGGTCCTCGACCTCGTGGGTTTGACCGCGGTCGCGCAGCAACGAGCTGGCAGGTTCTCGCTCGGTATGGGGCAACGACTCGGGATCGCTGCCGCGTTGCTCGGTGACCCAGGAGTCCTGTTGTTCGATGAGCCGGTCAATGGGCTCGACCCCGAGGGCATCCGCTGGGTCCGTCACCTGCTACGGGACCTCGCAGCTGAGGGCAGGACCGTGTTCGTCTCGAGCCACTTGATCACGGAGATGTCGCTCACCGCTCACCGACTGGTGGTGATCGGCCGAGGGACACTGATCGACGAGACAACCGTCGACGACTTCACGGCAAAGAACACCGCCAACGCTGTGCGCGTGGTCACACCGACATCGCGGATGCTGATGGACGCTGTTCTCAGCGCCGGTGCGATGGCGACGGTCGAAGACGACGGGGCGGTCGTTGTCAAAGGGATGACCTCTGCAGAGGTAGGCGAGCTGTCCTCTCGCAACTCGCTCACCCTTCACGAGCTCGTGCCGCTGCGGGCGTCGCTCGAGGAAGCCTTCATGGCGCTCACGGCGGACGTGGTCGAGTACCGCACCAAAGAGCGCAGCACGCCACCGACCGCCACGCCGTCGCCCGAAGACGCCGGCATCTACGAGATGGAGCGATCATGACCTATCTGCAACTCGCGCCGGTCCACGGCGAGCCCCGTCGCTACGGGATCACGCATGTCGTTCGCTCCGAGCTGGTCAAGCTCTTCACGCTTCGCTCGACCTTTTGGACGCTACTTGTGACCTTCATCGGCTCGCTGGGGACGACCGTGCTCGCAACGAGCAGCGCCGGCCATCACAACCGGGCTTGGTACCAGGGCTTCGACCCGACCAACCAGTCCATGTCAGGGCTCTTCCTCGGTGTCCTGGCCATCGGCGTGCTCGGGGTGCTGGCGGCGACCGGCGAGTACGGCACCGGCACCATTCGGGCGTCACTGGCGGCAGGTCCCCGGCGCCGCGTGCTCCTGGCGGCCAAGGTGCTCGTGATCGCGGCGGTCGCCCTGGCGGTAAGCGAAGCGCTCACCTTCTCCTGCTTCGCGGTGGGCCAGGCAGTGCTCGCCCACGGCGGTGCTCCGACAGCCAGCCTCTCTCAGCCCGGAGTGTTGCGCGCGGTAACGCTTTCGGGCGCCTTCCTGGCCCTCCTCGGACTGGGGGGCCTAGGGCTCGGGGTGATCATCCGCCACACCGCCGGGGCCCTTGCGACTTATGTGGGGCTCACTTTCCTGGTTCCCCTCCTCCTCCAACGCCTTCCCTCCCAACCAGGCCGCTTCACGCCCGTGCTGCTGCTGGCCAACTCCGTATCGGCGGTCACGCCTCAGGGTCCGCACGTGAGTGCGGGCGTCGGCTTCGGGTTGATGGCGCTTTACTCGACAGCCGTTCTCATCTTCGCTGGCGCTCTGCTCTTGCGTCGTGACGCATGATGCAGGCAGACGTCGACGATTCGGGGGTTCGTGTGCAGCTCCACTTCGGGGGCAAGGACAGGGTGGTCGTTGTCTCCGAGGCCCGCCTCGAGCAGGGTCGCCGCCTAGCACGCGCCGTGCTTCACGAGCCGTTCGGGCCCCGGGCTTGGCGGGAGTTGCTCTACTTCGTCGTCGGCGGCCTGCTCACCGCTCTGGCCGTGGCGTTCCTGGCGCTCACCATGGTCCCCGGCATCGGCCTCTTCATCACCTTCGTCGGCGCGGTCATCATGGCGGCGTCGGTGCGTGGCGCGAGGGGTTTCGGCCGATACCACAGGTCCCTCGCCCGTGCTCTGATCAACGAGGACATCGACGAGCCGGAGTCCTTCAAGCCGAAGCCCGGTCTCTTCGGTTGGCTCCAGTCCTCGCTGAGCGACCGTTCGGGGTGGCGCTCAATGGCGTACTCGTTGCTGAAGGTGCCGCTGTTGATCTTTGGCACGTGGTTCGCCCTGAGCGTCTGGATCGACGCCTTTCTCTGTCTCTCCTATCCGGTGTTGGGCGGGCGGGCCGCGGAGCCCAGGGGCTTCGGCATCTTCCAGAACCTTTTCTCGCCCGGATACTTCTCGGTCGGCAACTCCGGCTTCTTCCACGGTCTGTTCATCTTCATCACTGGTGTGCTCTACCTGTTCGTTGCTCCCTGGACCATGCGGCTGGTCGTCTACCTCGACCGCTGGCTGATGAGCCTTTTGCTCTCGCCGGACCCTTTGACAGCGCGGCTGCGTTCGCTCGAGCACGCCCGGGCCAGAACGGTGGACGCTTCGGTGGCGACCCTGCGTCGTATCGAGCGGGACCTTCACGACGGCACCCAGGCGCAGCTGGTGGCGCTGGCCATGCGGCTCGGTCAGGCGAAGGAGAAGCTGACTGAAGGTGGCGAGCTCGATGTCGAGCAAGTCCGCCGGCTGGTCGACGACGCCCACCAGGGAGCCAAGGACGCGATCGTGGAGCTGCGCGACCTGGCGCGCGGCATTCACCCCCCGGCTCTGGACATCGGGCTCGAAGGTGCGCTGGCCACCCTGGCAGCACGCAACACGGTTCCTACCGAGCTGAGCGTCGACCTGCATGAACGACCGACCACGGCCATAGAGGCCATCGCGTACTTCTGCGCCGCCGAGCTGTTGGCGAATGTCGCCCAGCACGCCCATGCCTCCCGGCCGCGATCAAATGCTCGGAGCACGGGCAGTGGTTACGGTTGGTGGTGCGCGACGACGGCCGTGGTGGTGCGCACCCGTCGGCTTTCGGATCTTCGTCGAGTGGTTTGACGGGCCTGACCGAGCGGGTACGCGCAGTCGACGGGCATCTCAGCATCACCAGCCCGAGCGGTGGTCCCACCGTGGTGACCGTCGACCTGCCGATGCATGCCTGAGCCATGACCGACAACATCCGAGTGGTGATCGCCGAGGACTCCGCCATACTGCGCGACGGGCTGGTGCAGCTGCTCGCGGACAGGGGCTTCGAGATCACCGATGCAGTGAGCGATCCCGATGCTCTCCGCGCGTCCGTTGAGCGCTCACTGCCCGACGTGGCGGTGGTGGACATAAGGATGCCGCCGACCTTCACCGATGAGGGTCTGCGCACGGCGTTGGAACTTCGGCGCCGCCATCCTCGGCTCGGCATACTCCTTTTCTCTCAATACATCGAGACGCGATACGCCGCCGAGTTACTGGCAGAGGACGCCGCCGGAATCGGCTACTTGCTCAAGGACCGGGTGGCCGACGTCAGCGACTTCGTGGAGGCGCTCGTACGGGTCGCATCCGGCGGTACCGCCCTCGATCCCGAGGTGGTTACCCAGCTCGTCGGCGCCTCGCGACGGAGGGATTCGCTATCAGGCCTCAGCGTTCGCGAGCATGAAGTCCTATCTCTGATGGCCGAAGGTCGCTCCAACGCCGCCATCGCCACCGCGCTCGTCATCTCGGAGGGCGCGGTCGAGAAACATGTGGCGAACATCTTCATGAAGCTCGACCTCCCGGTGTCCGACACCGACCACAGGCGCGTGTTGGCGGTGCTGCGCTTCCTCGACTCCTGAGTCCACACACAGCCGCAGGTATGCCTTGACAGATGGCAGGCGTCCGAGACGTAGAGAGCTGACTCGCTCTACGAAGCCATCGCCATAGCCGGCCGGTGACGAACCAGGAGAACCCCGGACTGAGTCTCACCCCCAGGCGCGTTCCAAGCCGTCCTATGGTTGACGAGACCGGAGGTGCGATGTCGTTACGACTGCCAACGTTTGTGCTGGCACTAGTGCTCACCGCTGCACTGCTGGCGTCTTGCGGCAACTCCACGAGCTCCACGCCGAGCGCGACGTCGAACGCGCCCCCTAACGCCACCGTGTGGCTGTGCCGTCCGGATGCGGCCCCGGACCCCTGCACCGACAACCTGGACTGGACGTCTGTGAGCGCTAGCGGCGCGCGCACACTGCAAGATGCGGCCCCGGCGCCCAATCCGCCTGTCGACTGCTTCTACGTGTACCCGACGGTGTCAACCGAGGCCACGGTGAACGCAGATCTGAGCATCCAGCCGGCCGAGACGGACGCCGCTGTCGAGCAAGCTTCCCGGTTCTCCACGGTGTGTCGTGTTTGGGCGCCTATGTACAGGCAGGAGACCCTCAGCTCCCTCGACCGGGCGCTTCAAACCGGCAATGCGCGTCCGGCAGCCGCGGAAGAGATCGCCTACGAAAGCCTGTTCTCGGCCTTCGACGACTACCTCGCCCACCACAACGACGGCAGGCCGATCGTTTTCATCGGCCACTCCCAGGGAGCTGCCATCCTGATCGGGTTGCTGGCGGAAAAGTTCGACGGCAATCCCGCCCTGCTGAGCCGGATGGTGTCAGCCGTGCTGCTCGGTGGGAACGTCACCGTGCCCATCGGTGCAGAGGTGGGCGGCAGCTTCCAGCACATCCCCGTGTGCGCCTCCACCACCTCCACGGAGTGCGTGGTGGCCTACTCCAGCTTCCTGTCCCCGGCCGCCCCGCCATCCGACTCGCTTTTCGGAATCCCCGGTCAGGGGGTGAGCGTCCAGGAGGGCGCCACGCGCTCGGCCGGGCTGCAGGTGGTGTGCGTGAACCCGTCCTCACCCACCGTCGGGACCGGGACCTTGGACCCGTTCCTCGCCACCATCAGCGCCGGCGGTGCGGTCCATTGGTTCGAGTATCCCGGCCTCTACACCGCCACCTGCCGGAGCGAGGGCGACGCCTCCTGGCTCAGCATTGCCGACGTCGGCCAACCTGGGGACACGCGGCCGCGAGTTTCACAGACACTGGGTCCGGCGTGGGGCCTGCACCTCTACGACGTGAACATCGCGCTTGGCAACTTGGTGTCACTGGTGGCTCAGCAGATCTCAGCCTATGTCCACCAGCAGTCCTAATCTGTAGCTCGACCTTGGATACTCCGGACCGACCAACCGGGGGTGCTGCGCGGCCGGCGAGAACATCTTCGCATCATAAAGGCCGGTAACGCCGACCGGTGGTCGACGCGAAGCGACCGATGCGTTTCAGGTCGGCTGCCGTAATCGTCGTTGACCCCAGGAAGCTATAGCAAGCAGGAGGCTGATCCAAATGAAAGCAGCAGTGATCTACGAGAGCGGCGGACCCGGCGCACTTCGCTACGAAGAGGTGCCTGATCCTCAGTGCTCGGACGGGTGTGTGGTCGTCGATGCCGCGGCGATCAGCATCGAAGGAGGAGATCTGCTTGCGCGCGCAGCGGGGACGTTGCCCGAAGTGCCGCATGTCGTGGGCTATCTGAGCGCCGGTACCGTCAGGGAGGTCGCCCCCGGTGTCGAGGGACGCGCCGTCGGAGATCGGGTGGTGGCGCTGAACGCGGCCGGGTCGCACGCCGCGAGAAGAACACTCCCGGCGGCCGTGACGTGGCCGATTCCCGACGGCCTCGATGCGGCCCACGCTGCCTGTGTGCCGGTTGCGTTCGGAACTGCTTATGAGTGCTTGTTCACCGCCGGCAATCTCGCCGCTGGCCAGACTGTCCTGATCCACGCCGGCGGAGGCGGCGTCGGAATGGCCGCCATCCAGCTTGCCAAGCGCGCCGGCGCGAATGTGATTTCGACCGCGTCCAGCGACGAGAAGCTCGAGCGGCTGAAGGCGATGGGCCTGGACCACGGGATCAATTACGCGAACGAGAGCTTCGTCGATCGAGTCAAAGAGCTGACCGACTCGCGAGGAGTGGATGTCGTCGTCGATTCGATCGGAGGCCGGAACCTCATAGACAGTGTCGCTGTGCTTGCCTACCGGGGAACACTGGTCAGCGTCGGCGTGGCCGCCCGGGAGGGATCGTCTATCGAGGCCCGCTCGCTCTGGACAAACAACAACACTCTTCGCGGCGTCTTCCTTGGCGGGGCCATCCTGACCGAATACACCCGAATCCATCCAATGATCGGTGACATGCTCGAACGCGTTGCGAACGGCGAGCTGCACGTAGAGATCGATCGGTCATTCCCTCTCGCAGAAGCCGCCGCTGCGCACGACTACCTCGAGAGCCGCAAAGCTTTCGGCCGCGTCATCCTCACGCCCTAACAAGTTTCGGACCTCTGGGGCCGCGCCGTTCGGTGGTCACATTGAGCGTCCAATGCAGGCCCGTTCTTCAGGCGACGCCGAGTGACCCTAGCTCCGACAGACAACGTTGGGGCAGCCATAGGAGATCGAGGTCGGCGCCTGCATGTTCCTGTCGTCGCCACCTGTGGAGCTCCACGTCACATCTCAAAGCACTTTGTGAGAAAGGCATCCAACGCTTCTGTGTCGCGCGCTACGCGAAGATGTCCGGCCTGATCTCTCGCGATGGTGAGAGACGGGCAGAAGGCTTCGATCTCTCCGCAGAAGAAGTGCGGCGATCCTTTGACACCACGGGATTGACCTTGATGCCATTCGTCCAGCACGGCTGTGTACTCCTGGGAGCCGATATCTCCAATGCCAAAAGCGCGGGTCGCATCGGCAAGCACGTCGGAGCGCGAGATGTCGTGGCCTTGTTCGAAGAGCGCGTTGCGGAGAGCGAAGCTGACGGACTCGCCGACCTGGTCGGATCGATGGTAGGCAGCGGCGGCGACCGCAAGCGCTGGGAGGGTGGTGCGGGGAAAGTGCTCCGCGTCGAAGTGGGTGAAAAGTTCCGGAGCGACCTGCTGCCGCAGGGCATCAACGTGCCCATCAGTGGTCCCTGGGTCGAGCGGGGCTCCGTTGACCAGTTCAAGTGGCCAGGCGCGCACGCGGATCACGACATCGTCACGTCCCAACAGCTCTCGCCTCCGAGCAACGGTGCAAAGGCCGACATGGGCGAATGGACACCAGATGTCGGCATAAACCTCGATCGTGGTCATGGGCCGAACCCTACGTCGAGGAGTTGGCGCCGATCTCGCGCGACTGACTTCGGCTCATAACCCGGGGACTCTTGCTGCCCCCAGAAGCGTCACAAACAAGACGGCCGGTTCTGACGTTCGGTTGTGCCACGCATGGCGGGTGCCGTTCTGGACGACACAGTCACCTGGATGGAGATGTACCTCTTCGCCATCGTCGAGTTCGAGCCAGACCTCACCCGAGATCACGAGGTCGAGGTCGACCGTATCCGTGGTGTGCATTCCCGGATGGTCCGGTTCCATCGCCTCGGCCAAGCCGGGAAGATTCGTCTCAAGGTCCGCGAGTGCGACTTCCACATCGAGGCCTTCAGGCACGGCAACCGAGTCAGGGCCAAGGGTGAAGAAGCCGAAGCGATAGCCGCTCGGTGGTGGGAAATACCTGGACTGTTGGGGTGCTTCCCCTTCGGTTGGAAGCGTGGGAGGCGTATCGGAACCCCAGAGTCGGTGGAACTCGGTGCCCGGCAACAACGAGATCATGATCGGCTCGACACTTTTGTCGGACACGAAAACGGACCTCCCATCCTTCTGTCCGGTAACGACGCAACGGATCGACATCCTGTCCTCTCTTTACCTAAAGTTCGCCATGCGGCGAACTCAGCTTGTCACTCGGGCTCGGCGCGCCACCTCTAGACGCCACGAATAGCAGCCGCAGAGTCCAACAAACGATCAGCCCGCTCACCCCTTCCACAAACCCATCATTCCGACGAGCGTCCACCTTCGGGAATCCACTTTCCCGAGTCGCGCCAATTGACAGCCTCATGGAAGCCATGCTCGGCTGCGAACGACTGGAACCAGCGGCCCTCCGGCGAATGACGGGCGATTCCATCGAACAAGGTGGCAAGAATCTGGGTGCTTCCGAGACCCATGTTCTCGTACGCCTGGTTGACCATGAGCTTCTGCATGGCGAGCTGATTCACTGGCACGCCCACGATCCGGTCTGCCAGCTCCTCGACGCGCTCGTCGAGCTTCTCCGGCGCAACGGACTCTAGGACTAACCCCCATTGCGCTGCGCGTCGACCGTCGATGGTGTCACCGGTGAAGAGCATGCGTTTTGCCCTTTCGACACCAAGGCGATACACCCACATGGCGGTGGTCGGGCACCCCCAGACCCGAGAAGGCATATAGCCGATCCGGGCGTCGTCCGCCATCACCACGAGGTCACAGCAGAGGGCGATGTCGCTACCCCCGGCCACGGCGAATCCCTGAACCTTGCAGATAGTGGGCTTGAGGGAGCGAAAGAGGCTCATGAAGTCCTCGGTGTTCCGCTTCATTGCCTGATAATCCCGAAGCGGGTCCCAGAGGGCACCTTGGGTTCCGACGCCGCCTTCGGCGAACTCCTTCAGGTCGTACCCGGCGCAGAACGCCCGGCCCTCGCCACGCAAGATGATGGCGTGAACTTCCTTGTCGGTGTTGGCTAGGTCCACCGCCTGGTGGATCTCGCCCGGCATGGCGGCGTCGATAGCGTTCAAGCGCTCGGGTCTCTTCAAGGTGATATACGCCTTGCGAGATGAGGTCTCGTAGCAAAGGGATGTGAAGGCGGTGCTGGACATCGGCCTTTCCTATCACTCGTCAAGCCCATCGCCGTCCGGGACGGGACTCGTAAATAGATCGACCACATTGTTCACCCGATCGCGCGGAGCTTCGCAATCCCGAGCAGTCTTCATGTCCGGGTGGAATGATGTTGCTCGGTGCACCGAGCGTCGTGGTTGGTCGCTGCTATAGCCCTTGCTCTTGCCCTCTCAGCATGCGGTGCAGGCGTACCGTCTATTGGGCACTACGGAAGCCCTGGATACCGATTCGTCATCGCCTTTGCCAAGCCACCGACTGAGCGGGTAGTCCCGACCACGCCGTTCAGCGACCCGCAGTATGGAACATCTGTAGCTCACCGGACTATCTGGTCTGGTGGAAATGCCGATGTGTGGGTCGACCAGTTGACGACATCTGTGCCACCAGACCGAGTAGAAGGCTTCCTCCGCAGCTACTTGCCCACCTCTAAAGGCGGCCGAATAGTGACCCGCTTCGGCTTTCCATCTGCGATCGAGAGCATTCCCTGCTTCACCCCCGCTGGTTCATGCCCGGGGAATATCGCCGCACTGGTTGTCTTGGCTGGAACCACTGTCTACGAAGTTCACGCATTCAGTGATGCCTCAACCGATCAGGCGATCATCTCGTCTTTTCGGCTCGGGGGCTGAGAGCCAGATCTGACTGCCCGGAAACGAGCGGCTGAGGTATCGACGAGGCCGGACACAAAGCTTTACTGGCCTAGTGTTTGTCGTGGCCACGAGGCAATTCCAAGCGCCCGAGTCGTGACCGCGATTCCTTGCTGTGAACGTGGCCCCAACCAGGCAGACTGGCGCGCCATGGGTGATTCAGCGACGTTCCGACTCGATGGCCATGTGGCCACTATTACGTATAACCGTCCCGACGCTCTCAATGCCATCAACGCCGAGATGAGGCGCGACCTCAATGACGCCTTTGCGCGTTTTCGCGACGATGAGGACGCATGGGTAGCGATAATCACGGGTTCAGGACGGGCGTTCTGTGCGGGAGCGGACCTACGCGACGGAACAGGTTCCGCGGGGGAGTTTGCCGGCACCTTTTGGGAGAAGCCGACGCTGAATTCCTTTGAGAGCGGATGGGAGATTTTCAAACCGGTAATTGCGGCCGTTAACGGGTACTGCCTGGGCTACGGGCTCACGCTTGTGAGTTGGTGCGATTTCGTCCTGGCGAGTGAACACGCCGAGTTCGGCCTTCCGGAGGTGAGCCTCGGAGTCCCGGCAATCGTGGCATCAATACGCTTGCCTCAGCGCATCAACTGGGCCGATGCAATGGAGCTGTTGCTCACAGGCGAACGCATCGATGCTGAGCGAGCGCACGCTATGGGTCTGGTGTGGAGGGTTGTCCCTCACGAGACTCTGCTCGACGAGGCCAATGCGCTGGCTAGGCGCCTCCTAAGCGGAGCGCCCCTGGTTCAGCGAGCTATGAAAGAGATGGCAATGCGGACCCGACACATGGCGACGCTGGAGTCCATCAGATTCGGCGAGACCATGCGGCACGTCGCCGGCCGGACCCAGGACGCGGCCGAAGGTCTTCAGGCCGCAGCCGACCACCGACGACCGCGCTGGACCGGGCGGTGAAGCTGCCAAACGCTAGTCACACCGCGCGATGCCGTTGTGGGTGCCCGATAACCGCATTAGCTGCTTCACCACTCCCCCACGGTTTGGTAGAGCTGAGCGTGAGGGTCCAGAACTCGGCTCGGCTTTCTACAGGTCGGCCTTATGCAGGTCTGTATATGGCCTGAAACCCCACGAGCTCTGTCGAGCGTGGAAAGCTACCTGCTAGTCGACCTCCTCGACATCTGGGTCCTCAAGGTCAGAGGACCTGCCAGTCGATATTGAGACAGCCCACACGCACACACAATTGGCTGGTGAAAATGGATCCTGCTGAGGGACGCGGACCCGCAGGGGCGATACCTGCGACAGATGCGAACTCGGACGCGCAGCGCCTCTTCTGGCTCACCCACATTCGGATCGGCTTCGGCGTCTTCCTTGCAGAGACAGTCGCGGTCATGCTCTACCTCGGTTTGACACCCACCGGTCCGCACCGTTGGGCCCTCTGGTTCATCGTCGGCTCGTGGCTCGTGTTCGCCCTGGCGGGGCTCTGGGTCGCCCCTGCGATCGCATCGAAGCCCTGGCGGGCTACGTACTCGGCTGCCTGGACGATTCTGTCAGCACTTGCCGTCGCAACCGTCGCAAGCCTCGATCTCGGGTCGAGTAGCCCGATACTTCTACTTCTGTTTCTTCCCCTCGTATTCGCCGCCTTGATGTTCACTCCCAGAACGTCGGCGATATGCGGCATCTCGGCCCTCGTCTCAGCAGCGCTCGTGTCGATCATCAACCGTCAGGCGGCCATTTCCAACGAGCGTGCATTCATGCTGTTCGCTGTTCTGTCAGGAGCCACCGTCCTGTCCGTGGCTGCATCGGTCAACCGGACCCGGATCGAACGGCACGAGCGGCGGCTACTGGCGGAGGTTGCCGATCTCGCTGCAACTGATGAGTTGACAGGATGCGCTGTCCGGCGGGTGTTTCGCGAGCGCGTCGAAGAAGAGATCTCTCGGTCCCTGCGCTACGACCATCCACTTAGCCTGATGATGATCGATGTGGATCGATTCAAGTCTGTCAACGACGCCTACGGGCATGTTGTCGGAGACCACGTGCTCGCGGCCGTCGGAGCCCTTCTGCGGACAGACGCGCGTTCGTTCGACCTGGCCGGCCGCTTGGGAGGTGACGAGTTCGCAATGCTCTTGCCGGATACTGAGCCCGCCGACGCCGTGCTCCTTGCCGAACGCATTCGTCGAGACCTCGTCCCGGCACTGGAGGTCGAGGTGACGCTCAGCATCGGAGTAAGCGGCCTGGACAAGTCGAATCCGACGTCTGAGCAGCTTTTCGACGACGCCGATCTCGCGCTCTACGAAGTGAAACGCAAAGGCCGCGACGCAGTTGCAGTTCGTCATTCGGCGCCCCCTCCCGCAACCTTGGTCGGACCGATCGAACAAGCATCCGTAGATTTGGGCGGTCCCAGTGGTACTCGGCAGGCCCCGAGGTCGGCGAAGCAGATCTACCCGGGTCGCAAGTTCACGAAGCCAAACGACTAAGCCAAAAGCTGGTGGAGAGCGGATCCCTTTCCTCCTCAACCTCTTCGATGACAGCTCGGCGCTGTCAGTAAAGCGATCGGGAGACAGGGTGCCGCAGGCCCAAACCGTCCCGAGTGTCACCAGGCTCACAGTGACGAGTAGCATCATTGGCCGGCGTAATGGGGCTTCGTGCCCACGGGATGCGAGGGAGAAGCGTCTTGGGCCGTCGAGGAGCAATGGGAGCGTTCAGGGCGGTCCTGGGTGTCTGTGTCCTCACGGTGCTCTCGGGTTGCACCGCTTCGTCGACCACCTCGTCTACCGGCGCCTCATCCCCGACGGCGAGCGGGAAATTGCCGACGATCCGTCACGTCTTCGTGATCATGCTCGAGAACGAGGGATACGCGCAGACCTTCGGTACGCCGTCCAACGATCCTTATCTGGCGACAATCCTGCCCCGAGAGGGCGCCTTGCTCGAGAACTACTACGCCGTGGGGCACTTCTCCCTGGACAATTACATCGCGTTCATTTCCGGGCAGCCCCCGAACGCCGATACACAGGGCGATTGCCTCACCGGATACGTCCCGTTCCCGAGCACCGAAGGCCAAGAGAAATGGGACGATGCGACCGGGATCCAGGAGGGGATGGGCTGCGTCTACCCATCTGCGGTCCAGACATTGGCGAACCAGCTTGCTGGCAAGGGCTTGACTTGGAAGGGCTACATGGAGGACATGGGCAACGACCCGCAACGCGACGGAGCCCCGGCAGCGACCTGCGGTCACCCGGCATCTGGCGCTCCGGGCGCCGTCACGGAGGAGTCCGGGGACGGATATGCCACCCGCCACGACCCATTCGTGTACTTCGGCTCGATCGTCGGCAGCCCGATGTGCGACTCGGACGTGGTTCCCCTTGGCAGCACCACGGGCGCAATGCCGTCGAGTGACACAGCGGGGGCCGCGGGGCTCGTGACGGACTTGAAATCGATCTCCACCACTCCCAACTTCAGTTTCATCACGCCCAACCTGTGCAACGATGGCCACGACGCCCCACCTTGTGCGGCCGAGACGGCTCCGGGTACGACCGAACTTGCCGACGTCAACGCTTTTCTGAGCACGTGGGTTCCGATCATCACGTCCTCCCCGGCATTCAAGCAAGACGGGCTGCTCATGGTGACCTTCGACGAGAGCGACACAAGCGACACGACGTCGTGCTGTAGCGAGGAGCCCGGACCGACCGGTGTCGCGCCCGGTCAGAACAACGGTCCTGGAGGGGGTCGGATCGGCTCGGTGCTCGTCTCGCCATTCATCAAGGGCGGCGACGTGGTGACGACCGAGCTCGATCACTACTCCGCTCTGGCATCGATCGAGGATCTGTTTGGTCTTTCGCGCCTGGGAGATGCCCAGACAGTGCGCACTACGTTCGACTCCGCGTACGACAAGTAGCGGTGGCTACAGGGTCATCACATGCGGTCAAAGCACGACCGTTGGATCTCGCCGCGTAAAGGAGGGCAGGAAACCCGCGCTACTCGTTCCGCCGGAGTTCAACCACGGGAATGACTCGCGTTGTCTTCTCGGCGTACTCAGCGAAACCGGCATATCTGCGAGCCTGTTCCGAGAAGATGCGATCCCGGTCGTCGCCAGTAACGGGAGTGGCCACGGCTTTGTAGGTCTCGGTGCCGACTTCGACGCTAACGGTGGGATGCGCGACGAGGTTGTGGTACCAGTCGGGATTCGTGTCAGCTCCGGCCTTGGACGCGAAGACATAGCGTTGCCCGTCGAGGTCGAGGTACATCATCGGGTTCACTCGTTCCCTCCCGCTCTTCGCCCCTGTCGTGTGCAATAGCAGGACCGGTGAGCCCTCGAACGGCCCACCGACTCGACCCTCGTTGGCGCGAAACTCCTCGATGATCTTCGCATTCCAGTCACGGACCTCGGTCATCACAGCCTCCTTGTGCCACCCACCGACCAGACACATTCCGAGCTTGTTCAACTGCGACTGTGAAACGCGCCCGGCGCCTTCGACATTCCCGCCGGCAGAACCGGAGGCGTGAACTACCTCGGGGGCTTCAGTCAGGCATCGGCCAGCAAGTTGGCGAGACTGTCACGCAGCCGCTCAGCCCTTGCTTGGCTTCCCCTAGCTCCACGGTCGATTCGATGGCCTCATGCCAGTTCAGCATCCACAGCGCAACCGGGTCTGCCAGGCTCAAGCCAGTTGCTCGACCCACTCGTATTCGCACGCCGAGTTGGCGCAGACCAGGTGGCGGTGGTCATCGGTCGTTGACCCGGGCGGGCACTCGTAGTGGGTGTACTCGTCCACCTGGCTGCTGCCACATCGTGGGCAGCCTTCACGCTTCGCCATGCGCGACCTCCCGACGCCTGCCCACGGTAGCCGTTTCCTTGTCGGGCAACTCATGTCTGCTTGCGAGCCCACCCGAATCGGCGTCGACCATGAGCAGGGCGTCCTGATCTCGCGATCACCCAGATGGGGAAAGAGACCGGGCTCGTTCACCCCCAGCCAGCCGGCCCAGCAGGCACGGTGATAAGGCCAGATTCGATGAGGAGGACACATGGTGACGCGGATAAGCCAGGCCGAGGGGGTCTCGATTGAGACCCCCTCATTTCCTGGCGCGCGGCTTCGTCCAGTCCTTGGGCGGTGCTAACCGCCCGCAGGACCCCCCCCTCAGAAGCAGCGATGAAGCAGACCTTGCGAGTCTCAGGACGCGGCTTCTACGCCACGACGAGACGGGTGCGCCCAGTAGGAGTTCGCCATGGGTGTGGGTATCACCGGTACACCATCAGGTTCGGAGTCGTCACTTACGACCAGAAAGGCGTCCGGTTCGTCAGGTGCCTTGCAGATGCGTAGGCGCTCAGTCTGTCTCGTTCGTACTTCCATGTTGCCCCCCATCGTCCAACCACTGCGTCATGCCGCCCTCTTGACCTTCTTTCCCCTCGTCCGCAGCGTGAGGATCGGGTGGTGCAACGAGCAGTAGTTGCTCTCGTTGTAGATGGAAAGAAGCGTGCCACACTCGTACTCGGCGCAAACCCGGCCCGACGAGAACGTCTTGGGCGCAAGGTCCGGGCCGCTGAGGCTACTTCCGCTTAGAGACGGGTTCCTGTCCGTGCCCTGTGGCACCTGCTCCACCTCCTAGCCCGAGCCAGGTTCGGTGACTGGGGAACCGCTAGGTTGCGCGGCTGACCCTGACCGAACTTGGCCAGTGACCTCGCATTTCTCGCAAGCGTCATGATGACCCGAGCAGGTCAACCTCACATCACTCATTTCCCAACACTCTCGCAACACCGCTGGGAGAAGAACGACGGCATATCTCTTGTGGGCAAAACCCCTGCGCCTCGTTGGTAAATCGCAACCACAAACCCGAGGCCTATTAGGGCGCCGATCGTCCTCTATCCAAGCACCGACGCGTCCCTCGGGATTGCCGCTGGGTTCTTGTTGCTGCTCGTCGGCTGGTTCGAGACCACCAGATCGGAGACGACCCGCCCGTCGGTGTCCGCGACGACGTCTCTAGGAAGGCTGAGTAAGACGTATGACCACCGTTGGATCCGACACTTCGGCCACCTCCAGAAGCTCGTCAATCCCTGAGGTGTGAGGTCCGACAACCACCGCGCGAACTGGCCAGAGTTTCATAACAATGGCCGCTTCGTCGCCGTTGCGGGCTTCTTCGACGCTGCATCCGGTCTCTCGGATGCCATCTGCCACCTTCGCTCGCACGGCGTCGTCCTCATGCAGGACGAGAACGTCGACGCCTTCTGTGAAAAGCCCGTTCATCCGCGATCCAATCGGTCGCCTTCCGGCGAAAGAGCACGCACTATCGCCTTGATTAACGACCGTACGCCCGATTTCTTGCCATTTTCCTCGTCACTTATGACGATTCACGAGGGTTCGTCCGAGTTCGGCCATCTGCCGGTCGTTCGTCGGGGGATGGCCCCGGCAACTCGTCGAAGGCAGCTCCACGCCCCCTTAGCGCCGAGGGTGGCCTCCGTGAGCGGGGCGGTTGCAGGGAGAGGAGGCATCTGATGTCGGTTACAGGCGCTTGCCCACTGTGCGAGTGAGGATCACACGACAGCACCGAAAACCGGTATCTGCTCGCTCGCTGCCAATCTCGGATCAGTCTCTTGCGGGGAACTGGGTGCGACGCTGGTGGAACCAGCGGTGCACGAGGCATACCGTCGTAATGATGAATTTGGAGTTCACGATCCTGTAAAACAGCACGGCCGCGACCGCCTGGGGCCCGTGTAACCCTGAAGCGACAAGAGCAGCAGTCATCGTCACCTCGACGACACCGATGCCGCCTGGGGTCGGACTAAAGCTCGCTGCGCCGACCCCGGCGCTCCAGACCAAGAGCACTCGTGCCACGGCACCGGCACCCCAATGGCCTTGATCGCGAAGATGAGACATGCCGCGTCGCTGATCCAGTTCAGGAATCCTCAAGTTAGGCTCCAGACAACGGTCGACGGAGTGAGATTGACTGCATTCACACGGTCCAAAGCGCCTCGCACCACCTCATGAGGGTCGGCCTTGGGACGGTGGACGGTCTTCCGGCTCAGCCGCATGACCCAGGTGGCTAGGCGCTCGAGTCGGGCGCGACCCTGTGGGAGACGCGCGGAGATCCCGACAAAGACGACGACAGTGGCCGCTACAACGGCACCAAGCACAGTTCCGAGAGCCGCCACGGGATTGCCCGATGCCACAGCTGCGATGACGATCACCATGGCGAACGCAACCGTCGAGACGATCCCCGCGAGGGTCAGGGTGATGGTCGCTGCGGCCGGATCGACACCTCCTCGGCGAAACTGTTTGTACGCGTATCGGGTTGCCATGCCCGAGCCAGCGACGGGCACGGCGAAGGCAATCGCGTTGGCCAAATAAGCCGAGGACAACAACCACGACACTGTCAGGCGAGCTCCGACGGCGCGCAGCAATCGCTTCTGGAGAAGTGCGAACGCTGTCATCGACACGGTTTGGGCGACGGCGGCGGCGCCCACCCATATCGACGTCAAGTGGTCGAGGAAACCGAATCCGCTACGAATGGTCATCCTCTCGGCGTAAATCGCCCACCCCGCGCCAAGCGTGATCGCGATGACGGCTACGGTCGTTGCACTGACCCTCCGGCGCTGCCGCTCGAGGACCACCGTCGGCGCATCGTCGGTCAGGTCGTCGTGATCGTTGATCCGCATGTCGGAGATTTGAACGGTCCACGCTTAGCGATCATCCGCCCCGACCCCTGCGCCGGGTCGGGGGCGCACAGCTCGACGCGGAACCCCCGGTCGGTGGCGACGGCCCGCAGCGTTCCACCGAGCAGAGCGGCCCGCTCCCGCATGCCTGTGAGCCCGAAACCAGTCCCCCCTCCCGGCGCCGGCCGCTGCCCGGCCCCCCGGAAGTCCTCGACGACATCAATGTTCGCCAATCAGGCAGGCGTTGCGTTGACCTCCTGAACTCGCAGGCGTTCGGGGTTACTCGCAGAGCTGGATCCGGTCGGGTTATTGGGACACCTCGTCCACGCGCGAGTGGATCAACTCCGCACCCCTGGGCCCACTCTGCTTAGGCCAACCGGCAATGAGCTACAGCACCTCGATGTTGTCGCCGACTGCTAGATGCCCAGGTTCGATTACGCCGGCATACGCGCCAAGGCACGCGAAAACGCCTGTTCCTGCGACATCCACTCGATTGTGTCGCGCCACCGTGCGAAGGATCTCGCGATCGGCGCTCAGATCCTCCTGCGGCAAGGTAGTCATGACGCAGCGAGGGATGGGCGCAGCGACCGAGAACACGACTTGGCCGACATGCAACTGCCGCCCGACCCACTCGTTCTCGACGAAACCCGTGCCCTCCACGTCGAGAAGCAGGTTTGGCCCGAACCGCCTCGGATCCCATCGGCTCCCGGGCTGAAGCTCCGCCGCCCTCCGAAGGGTGGCGGTCGTCATGATGGTCACTGGAGCCACGTCCTGGAAGGTGCCGGGCGCCATCATCCCCACCGGAAGGGTGCTCACCGGGTTGCCATCTTCACTCGTCGACGTCTGAGTCGCCTGGATGAAGTCTTGGGGCGCCATCCCCTCGATGTCGGGCCATTCGTCCTCGTAGCCGTCGTCTGGCTCGGGAGCTCCCGTGAGCGTCACTTGCCTACCGATGGCGCCCGAGAGACGCTCATCCAGGTCTGGCTCTTCGCTGTGGAGGACGGTCCCGTCGGGCAATGTGATCGCGAGCGGTTTGCCGGCGCCAGGCTGTTCGATGTAGCTGGCGGAAAAAGTCAGGAGGTTGCTCCACACCCTCGGCAGCTTGGCACTCGCCACCCTGCCGTTCTCGATGTCCACGAGGGCGTGAGCGCGATCGCCCACGAGACCGCTTGCCTCGATTTGTGCTTCTCGCGGAGTCTCCCCGAGCATTGACTTGACCGGAAACCGCCGGATCTCGACTAGGCGCATTGTCATGTCCTCTGGTTCAAGACGCTAGCAACGCGCGCCCGGCCTCCACCTTAGAAACCGCAATCCAGCTTTGATCCCATCTGCCGGCGACTGTCGAGCAGAGAAGTGCAGCAAGGACCGGCATTGCTCGGACGGGGTCGCGCTTACGCCGTGTGGCCAGGCGACTTCCCTCGATCGCGCAGCGCCGCCGATAGCGGTAGCAGGCACAGGAACAGGAAGCGCTGGAGCGGCACTGATGCGCTACCACTTCCTTTCGAGGCTTTCAGACGATCGCTTGCGATCGTGAGCAACTACGAGGTGAAGGGTTGCGAATCGCCAACTCTTAGCGCTGGGAAATGGGTCGTCGCTTGTCCTCGTACATCATTCTGTCAGCCTCGGCGAGGACCGACTCGCCGTTTGGGGTCTCGTCTTCGATCCGTGCAAGGCCGATGCTTGCCGAAAGACGGATCTCCTTATGTTCAGCGCCGTCGATCCTGCACTCCCTGATTGCCTCACGTAGGAACGAGGCGACGACGGCTCCATCCTCGGGACTGGCGTAGGGCATCAGGATGGCGAACTCGTCGCCTCCAATCCGCGCCACGACATCAGTCTCCCGGAGCGTATGCTTTAGTACCTCTGCTGTCGTCTTCAGCACTCGGTCGCCTGCTTCGTGGCCGAAGATGTCGTTGATCTGCTTGAAGCCGTTGAGGTCGATCATTAGGAGGACTGCCCGCTCGTGGTAGCGGTGCGCCCGCCCGACTTGGCGGTTCAAGTCATGCTCAAAGCGCCGCCTGTTGAACACTTCGGTTAGTGGATCGTGCTCGGCAAGGAACTCCAACTGCTTCTGGTAGCGTCTCCGCTCACTGATGTCGCGTGCGATCGTCGAAGCAGCGACCACGTTGCCGTTGCGATCATGGATGGGCGAAACGGTAAGGGACACGTCCACCAAGCCACCATCCTTTTTCATCCTCACAGTTTCGTACCGATCCACCCGTTCACCTAGAGACACGCGTCGGAGTATGTCGGGCAGATCGTCATCATGGCGGCGCGGCACGAGGACCGACATCGACATCCCTTCAGCCTCAGCGGCTGTATAGCCATAGAGCTGCTCTGCACCAGTGTTCCAACTCATGATGATTCCATCGAGGGTCTTGCTGATGATCGCGTCATGGGAGGACTCCACGACCGATCTGAAGTGCGAGGCATCCCGCTCGTCACGTTTTCGGTCAGTTATATCTCGGATCGCGCTGAACACGACCAATCCGTCCACGGTGACAAGCGGGCTGAGTGAAATCTCGACTGGGAACTCGCTGCCGTCCTTGCGCCGAGCGTACAGTTCGAGATCCGCGCCCATCGAGCGCGTATGCGGTTCGACAGCGTAATCCGCACGGTGTGCGGAGTGGCGGTCCCGAACGGCGTCGGGTACCAGCATCTCGACAGATTGCCCCAACATCTCGTGACGCTCATAGCCAAAGAAGCTCTGGGTTTGAGCGTTGACGACCAGGATCTGACCATCGGCATCAACGATGACTACTGCGTCTGGGTGACGACTCCAGCAGATTACGAAAGCCGTACTTCAGCGCCTTGTCCTCGCCGATCCTTGGGCTGTCGGTCATCTGAGCCCTTCAGCGTAGATCAGAACGCGTTCGTCTCTTCGTCGCGCTGAGTGATCGAACGTCCTAAGCGGTCAGCCTATAGACGGATCTGATTGAAGGTTGCCGGAGTGGCCGCAACCGTGGCTCTGTCTGTCGCGAGCGTCGGGGTGGTGCGTGCAACTGCCGGATATGCCCTCGAGGCCCTTACGAGATACCCGGTCGGTTTCCCTCAAACCGGGTTCAGGGATACATCGGAGGAAGCAAAGGACCGCACGATAGAGGATGGGTACAGAGCCCTTAGAGGCCGTTCGGCCCTGGGCAGACGGATCTAAGAGACGGATGCTGTTGGCATGAGCCCTGTGCTTGCCTATTTCGCAGCCGGGGTCACAGCTCTATGGGGCGTCGCACACGCGCTGCCCACGGCGCGAGTTGTCAAGGGCTTCAATGACACTTCGCATGACAATCGTCTGGTGATCACTCAAGAGTGGATCGCCGAAGCCATGACGATGTGGTTCATCGCCACTATCGTCGTGATTGCTACCGCGGCGGGTGGCTCCCACCAAGCATTGACTGAATGGGTTGACCGGGCCTCGGCGATAATGCTCCTGGCTATCGCCGGGCTGACGGCATCGACGGGAGCTCGCACAGCCGTCATCTTCTTCAAGATCTGCCCGGTCTTGCTCAGCCTCACAGCGGCTCTGCTCATGGCCGCAAGCTTGATCTGAGCGGAAGAGCCCCCGAGGGGAATATGCCTCGGGCGCTCCTCAAAGCGTGTTCTGGGATACCTCAGGCTCCTCTCCCCGGGCTCCGCGGCAGAGGTCTTCGACCGAAGCAAGGGCTTCGAATGGATTGGCTCAAAACGGCGTAGCCTATTGCAAAGGGCGAAGTCGCTAACCTCGAGTTCGCTGTAGTCCTTTCGGTTCGGCGTCAGCTCGAAGTCGGCGAGCCGAGCAAGGAGTGAACTGTGGTCTCGCACGAAGCGTCGCATGTGGGCAGTCGGCTCGATGATGATCATTCTCCAGAAACAAACGGGCGAATGGCGGTCTGTCGGCGCTGTGGTGCACAGACGGACAGCTCAGAAGGCCGTCAACATATTCCGGATGAACGACAACTGGTCCGCTCCAACGAATGGCTGGACGCGCAGGCACGAATTAGGCACGTTGACCGCGCAAGGGACCTCCTCAACAGCTGAGCCCCCACCTTTCGGGCCGGGATACCTGCAGGCAACTCTCGAGCCTGTTGTTCTGGGATCCTCGACTCGGCGATAGTGCGTAGCGTTTTCCGGCCGTCTGAGTACTTTGGAAGACAGCTATCGGACCGGACTCGGCACCTCGGAGGTTAGCTCGCCCGCTTGTATTGAGCGCTGCCGCGCCGTCCCGGCCGGGACTTCCGGGGCTGTCCGGAGCCCCGGTCGACCCTCGCATTCGAACCGGAACGCAAAGACCGGCGCCGACCGCCCTTCCGTGCTCCCTGCCGCTCGGAGCGACGGTTCGGCCCGGTGCCGCGGTCGGCACTCAGGTTTGTGGCGACGGTCGCTGTCGACGGGCCATCGGGCGCGTCGAGACCTTGGGTCAGGCCGAGGGCCCGCTGGATACCGCGCACAGTCGAGTGATGTTCGCCGGTGACCAGTGAGACGACCGTGCCGGACTTGCCGGCGCGGCCCGTGCGACCAGAACGATGGAGGTAGTCGATTGCATCGGTCGGTGGGTCGAAGTGCACGACGCAGGGCAAGTCCTCGACGTGGATGCCACGGGCGGCGACGTCGGTGGCCACTAGGGCGTGGGCACGCCCGTGGGCGAAGGCCGCGAGGGCCCGCTCACGCTGGGCCTGTGTGCGGTCGCCGTGGATGGCCACCGCCGTGATCCCCCCCTGGCTGAGTTGGCGGGCGACGCGATCGGTCCCGCGTCGTGTACGGCAGAAGACAACCGCCCGACCATGCTGGCTGACGAGACGGGCAGTCAATTGGATCCTCTCTGAATGCTCGGCCCGCCAGAAGAGGTGGGCAACCGGGCCCACACTGGACTCGTCGGCCACCACGTCGCGCCGGATCGGGTCGCGTTGGTACCTGTTGATGATGCCTTCCACTTCGCGCCCGATGGTGGCCGAGAACAGCAGCACCTGACGATCTGGGGAGGTCTGGTCGAGCACGCGGCGGACCGCGGGGAGGAAGCCCATGTCGGCCATCCGGTCCGCTTCGTCGAGGACTACCGTCTTTACGTCGCTCAGTTTGAGGGCTCCCTGCTTGACTAGGTCCTCAAGCCGGCCCGGACAGGCGACGACGATGTCGACGCCGCGATCGAGGGCTCGGCGACTGGCGCCGTACGCGGTACCGCCGTAAACCGCGATGGTCCTATTGCCGTGGCCGGCAAGCAGGGCGATCTCGCCCTGAACCTGCGAAGCCAGCTCCCGGGTGGGAACAAGCACTAGCGCCCGAGGACGGCGGGGGTCTGATCCGGTGGCCGCGGTGACGACGGCGATCCCGAATGCGATGGTCTTGCCTGAGCCAGTCGGCGCCCGGCCGCAGACGTCCCGGCCGGCCAGGGCATCGGGGATAGTGGCCGCCTGGATCGGAAACGGGCTGACGATGCCTTGCTGCGCGAGACGCGCCACCAGGTGGGTGGGGACGCCTAAATCAGAGAATGAGGTATTCACAAGACTCCAGTCG
>Ga0116219_10000182_pt1 | contig 64622 bp, 51 predicted proteins | sample Sb_taG_4_FD_91019 | JGI IMG/M metagenome (GOLD analysis project Ga0116219, IMG submission 91019) | Peat soil microbial communities from Weissenstadt, Germany - Sb_50d_6_BS metaG | ecosystem: Environmental > Terrestrial > Soil > Wetlands > Peat | place: Germany: Weissenstadt | collected 2010-09-21 | reverse complement strand
GATCTCGTCGGCGTGTGCGGCGAGGAGCGGCAACGTCTCGGAGAACTCCAGCCCCGACGCCCCGTGCTTGCCAAATCGGTACGGGCTCTTGAGGAGGTTGCCGGTGATCTTCTCGTCGTCGGCGACCTCGGCCGGCGGAGCCTTGCCGTCGTACTTCTCGAGCATCGGCTTGGGGTCGAGCAGATCGACGTGGCTGGGACCGCCATGCATGAAGAGCTGGATCACCGCCCGGGCCTTGCAGGGGAGCGGCGGACTCTTCGTTCTCACGTCGTGGACGGCCGGCTCCCCTTCCGCCCGGAGCGCGGGAGCGAGGAGGTAGCTCAGCGCCAATCCGCCGAAGCCGCCGCCGAGGCGGGCCAGGACTTCACGCCGGGACGGTGAGTGGTTCATGCGAGGGATTCCTTGTCTCCGCTTACTCCACGTAGGCGAACTCATTCGCGCTGAGCAGCATGTGACACAGGTCGGCCAGGGCGTGACGTCGCGCGCCTTCTTGATCCGTCCGATCATACCGGTTTGCCTGGGCGTCGAGGAACGTCGTGAGTGTCTCCCTCTCCTTCGCCGTCGCGGGGCGGCCGAAGGCGAGCCGCACCGCGTAGCCGGCCGGGTCGTCCGGCTTCTCCTTGCGCACGCGCTCCGCGAACGCCGCCGCCTGTTGGCTCATGAAGTCGCTGTTGAGCAACGTCAGCGCCTGCGACGACACGGTGGAGGTCATGCGCCGCGTGCAGTTCGTTTCCAGCACCGGCTGATCGAAGACCTGGAGCAGCGTCACCGGTTGCGACCGGCGCACCTGGAGATAGACCGACCGGCGCGAGCCGGCGGGGTCCGCCGCCGCAGTCACTTCGCCGTCCGCCTGGCGCTGGATCGGGACGGGCGTGCCGAACATCTCCGGGTTGAGCGTGCCCGCCACCGCCAGGATCGAGTCGCGCAGTGCCTCCGCTTCCAGCCGGCGCAACCGCTGCCGCCACAGCAAGCGGTTATCGGGATCGATTTTCTTCGCCGCCTCGCGAGCTTCGGCGGAGACCGTGGATGCCTGGCGGTACGCGGACGACGTGAGCATCAACCGCTGCATCGCCGCCACGCTCCAGCCGCGGGCGACGAATTCCGTGGCGAGCCAGTCGAGCAGCTCGGGATGGCTGGCCGCGTTGCCGGCGCGGCCGAAGTTGTCGGGCGTGCTGACGATGCCCTCGCCGAAGTGGTGCAGCCACAGGCGGTTCACCAGCACGCGGCCGGTCAAGGGGTGGTCGGGCTGCGTCAACCATTCGGCGAAGGCGAGGCGCCGCTTGCTGGTCCGCGCCCCGCTGGGAGGCGGCGACCAGGTGAAGGGCTGCTTCGTCGCCAGCACGGCGAGTGTGCCGGGCCGGACCTCCGACCCGGGGTTGAGGTAATCGCCGCGCCGCAAGAGGGGCGTCTTCACGTCGCCCGGCAAGTCGTAGAAGGCGCGGATCTCGGGCAAGGTCCGCCGCTTCGCTTCTTCCGCCCGAAGGGCGTCCGCCAGCGCCTTCGACTTCTCCACGTATTCGGGGAAAGTCGCCGCCAGGGCCCCGGGGAGCGCGGCGACGTCGGGCCGCAGGTCTTTCTGGAACTTGCCGGCGAGGTACTTCTGCACCTCGTTCCGCCGGTCGGGAGCCGTTCCCAGGGCCAGGCGAAAGTCCTCGCGGATCGCCTCAGGCAGCTTCGCCAACCGGTCCGCGAACAGCCGCTCGGCGAACTGTCGCCGCAGGTCGTCGGCCTGCTTCTTGAACCCGACGACCGCGGCATCGATCTTCGCGTTCAGGTCCGCCGCTTCCTTCTCCTGGGCGGCGGTGGCCTCGTTCAGTTTCCGCTGGACTTGCGGCACCCATTGCCCCGGGCGGTAGCCGCTCATGAACACGGCCTGAAGCCGGTAGTAGTCCGTCTGTGGGATCGGGTCGTACTTGTGGCTGTGGCACCTGGCGCAGTGCGCCGTCAGACCCAGCAGCGACGACGCGACGATCTTCACCGTGTCATCGAGGGTCTGGTAGTAGTAGCCCGGGGCGTTCTTGATGGTCACGAAATCGGGCCGGCTCGTGTCCGAGGCGCAGCGCAGATAGCCCGTGGCGATAAGTCCTTCCACCACCTCGGGTGGCAGTTGCTTCCCCGTCTGGTAGGCGGTCCAGTAGTCGGTCAGCTCGTCGCCGGCGATCTGCTCCTTGAGGAAGCGGTCATAGGGCTTATCGGCGTTGAAGGCGCGGATGACGTAATCGCGGTAGCGCCAGGCGGCGCTGCGGACGTAATCGGCGTCGAGGATGCCTTCCGAGTCGGCGTAGCCCGCGAGGTCGAGCCAGTGCCGGCCCCAGCGCTCGCCGTAGTGCGGCGAGGCGAGCAGGCGATCGATCAGGCGCTCATAGGCGTCCGGGGCCCGGTCTGCCAGGAAGGCGTCCACGTCCTCGGGCGTCGGCGGCAGGCCTGTCAGGTCGAAGGTGGCGCGGCGCAGCAGGGTGAGCCGGTCGGCCTCCGGCGCCAGCGTCAGCCCTTGCTTCTCCAAAGCCGCCAGCACGAAGGCGTCGATGGGATTGCGCACCCGCTCGGTCGCTTTGACGCGCGGCACGGCTGGCCGCACCGGCGGGCGGAAGGCCCAGAATTGCCGGTCGGCGTGGGTGACCTGTTTGTCGGTGGCGTCGTCCTTGGTGACCGCGGTGCCGTCGTCCCTGGCGCCCGCCTCAATCCACGCCCTGACGATGGTCTTGTCCGCCTGGGAGAGTTTGTCCTTGCCCGGCGGCATCTTGTCGGCGGCAATTTTGACCCACAGCAGGCTCTTCTCGGGCGAGCCCGGCACGACAGCCGGCCCCGTTTCGCCGCCCCTGACAAGGGCCGCCTTGCTGCGCACGTCGAGATCGGCCTTGACCTTGTCGCCGCCGTGGCAGCGGACGCACTTCGCTTGCAACAGCGGCAGGACGGCCTTCTCGAAAAGTGGCGGGGGGTCGGCGGCGCGGGCGGGAGCGGCGAAGAGCAGCAGCGCGACGCAGAGAACCAATCGGGAGGAGAAAAGGCGGAGGGGGCGGGTCATGCCGGCATCCTCGGGGTGGGGTGGGCGGTCGGACAGCGGGAGGGCGGGCGGAGAGCAAACCTGCCCCATCATGATGGGGGCCTCGAGCGGATGCAAGGAGAAAGCCGGCCGGCTGTCGGGGTCCGGGTTGCGTCGTGTTCCATTCCGACAATCAATTTCACCCAGGGCATCCCTTCGGGTATGATCCGCTTGTCGTCCCTGCCCCTCCACGTAGTGGTGCCATGCGAACTGCTCTCCTGACCACCCTCGCAACGATTGTCGCGGCCCCCGCATTGCCCGCGGCCGAGGTCGATTACGTCCGCGAGGTTAAGCCGATCCTCAGCGCCCACTGCTACACCTGTCACTCCGCGGTTCGCCAGAAGTCCGGCCTGCGCCTCGACGCCGCCTCCTTGATCCGCAAGGGCGGCAAGCACGGTCCCGCCGTCGTCCCCGGCAAGAGTGCCGCGTCTCTCCTGATGCAGGCGCTCCTTGGCGCCGACCGGCCGCGTATGCCTCCGGAGAGCGAGGGGGCGGCGCTGTCGGACAAGGACGTCGCCGTCCTCAGGGCGTGGATCGACCAGGGGGCCAACGCCCCCGATGAGCCGGTCCCCGACGATCCGCGAAACCACTGGGCTTTTCGGCCGCCCGTCCACCCCGTGCTGCCGCGGCTCACCGGCGCCGGCCCGGTGCGAAACCCCATCGACGCCTTCGTGGCTGCGGAATGGGCGCGACACGGGCTGACGCCCAACCCGCCCGCCGACCGGACGACCCTGCTCCGGCGCGTGTACCTCGACCTGGTCGGGCTGCCTCCGACTCGCGAGGACTTGCACGCCTTCCTCGCGGACAGTTCCCCCGACGCCTACGAAAAGGTGGTTGATCGCCTGCTGGCATCGCCGCAATACGGCGAGCGCTGGGGACGGCACTGGCTCGACGTCTGGCGCTACAGCGACCCGTTCGGCCTGGGCGAGGAGTACCGCTATAGCCAGCGGCACATCTGGCGCTGGCGCGACTGGGTCATCGAGTCGCTTAACGCCGACAAGGGCTACGACCGCATGATCGTCGAGATGCTGGCCGGCGACGAGGTGGCCCCGGCCGACCGCGACACCTTGCGCGCGACCGGTTTTCTGGCGCGCAACTGGTACAAGTTCAACCGCAACGCCTGGCTGCAGGACACGGTCGAGCACACCGCGGCCGGCTTCCTCGGCATCACTCTGCGCTGCGCCCGCTGTCACGATCATAAGTACGACCCCATCAGCCAGCAGGACTATTACCGCTTCCGCGCCTTCTTCGAGCCGCACGACATCCGCATCGACCCGCTGCCCGGTCAACCCGACGTGATGAAGGACGGTGTCGCCCGTGCCTTCGAGGCCCGGTCCGACGCCCCGACCTACCTGTTCGTGCGCGGCGACGACCGCAATCCGGACAAAGAACATCCGCTGACACCCGGGGTGCCGGCGGCGCTCGGCGGCGAGGCCCGGGTGGAGCCGGTCAAGTTCACGCCGCGCGACTTTGCCGCGTCCCTCGGCCCGGCCGCCGAGGAGGCCCTGCGGCGTACACGCGGCGAATTGGCGATGGCGGGAGATGGCGTGAAGGCCACCCGGGCTCGGGCGGTGCTGGCCGCTGTCGAGGCGCGGGTCGCCGCGGAACGGGCCAAGTTTGCCGACCCGCCCGACCCGGCCGCCCGTACCCTGGCGCTGGCCGCGGGGAAGGCCGAGCGCCAGGCCGCGGCGCTGGCGGCCCGGGAGGCGCTGCTGCGGGCCGAGGAGGCCGTCGCCGCCGCGCGCGCCGCATCCCAGGACGCGGCGGGCAAGAAGGCGCTCGCCGACGCCGAGCAGAAGCTGGCCGCGGCGCGGAAGGCGCTGGCTGACGCCCAGGCCGCGGCCGAGCGAGAGGACCCGTCGTACACGCCGCTGGTGGTCGTCAACCCGACGGGGAGCACCGGCCGCCGTCTCGCCCTGGCGCGCTGGGTCACGCGCCGCGACAACCCGCTGACCGCGCGCGTGGCCGTGAACCAGGTCTGGATGCGTCACTTCGGCAAACCGCTGGTGCCGACCGTCGTCAACTTCGGCCTCAACGGCAAGCAGCCCACTCACCCCGAGCTGCTCGACTTCTTGGCCGTGCAGTTCATGGAGGACGGCTGGAGCATGAAGAAGTTGCACCGGCTGATCGTCACCTCGCACACCTACCGATTGGCCTCGGTGAGCGCCCGACCGCTCGCGGCCAATCTCGCCGCCGACCCGGAGAACCGTTACCTGTGGGGCATGAACGCGCGGCGCATGGAGGGCGAGGTGGTGCGCGACAGTCTCCTGGCTGTGGCTGGCGAGTTGGACGCGCGCCAGGGCGGCCCGATCCTCGACGAGAAGCTCGGCCAGACCTCGCACCGCCGAAGCATCTACTTCCGCTTCAACACCGAATACAAGATGATGTTCCTGGATCAGTTCGACCCCGCCAGCCCGACGGAGTGCTACGAGCGGCGCGAGAGCGTCGTCCCGCAGCAGGCGCTGGCGCTACACAATAGCGCCCTGGCGCTAAGCCAGTCGCGTCTGCTGGCGAAGCGCCTCGCCGCCTCCCCGGAGGGAGCCGGCGCGTCGGCCTTCGTGACAGCGGGGTTCGAGCAGGTGCTGGGCCGGGCGCCGACCGCCGAGGAGCGGACCCGCTGCGAGCGCTTCCTGAGCGAGCAGGCGGCGCTGCTGAAGGAGCCGGGGAAACTGACCGCCTTCCCCGCCGGCCCCGACGCCGTGGTCCCGCCCTCCGGCGACCCGGCGCAGCGCGCCCGCGAAAACTTGATCCTTGTTCTCTTCAATCACAACGACTTCGTCACGATCCGTTGAGGGCCGCGCGATGCAACCTTCCCTCCACTCCGGCAGTTCCTGCGGCCGCGTCAGCCGCCGGACCTTCCTGGCCGACGTGGGGCTCGGCTTCACCGGCCTGGCCCTGGGGGCGATGCTGCACCGCGACGCCGTCGCGCGCGCTGGTCCCGCGGGGGTCGAGGCGGTGCCGGACGGCAAACCGCACTTCCCCCCGAAGGCGAAGAACGTCATCTGGCTGTTCATGCTCGGCGGCGTCAGTCACCTGGAGAGCTTCGACCCCAAGCCGGCCCTTACAAAGTACGCCGGCAAGACCATTGACGAGTCGCCCTTCAAGAAGGCCGTCGTCGAGTCTCCGTATTACCGCAAGAACGTTCGCGACTTCGCCGGCACGCCGCGGGCGCTGATGAACAAGCTGTACCCGCAGCAGATCGGCTTCAAGAAGCACGGGCAAAGTGGGATGGAGATCAGCGACTGGTGGCCGCAGCTGGCCACCTGTGCCAATGACCTGGCCGTGGTCCGCTCGATGTGGACGACCGACAACGACCACGCCGCGCAGCTGCAATTTCACACCGGCCGCCACGTTTTCGAGGGCTTCTTCCCGACCGTCGGCGCCTGGGTGCATTACGGCCTCGGGGCCCTGAGTGACAACCTGCCGCAATTCGTCGTCCTCGGCTCGCCGCCGGGTGACTGCTGCGGCGGCGTGGCCACGCACGGGGCCAGCTACCTCGGCCCGGAGCACGCCGCCGTGCCGCTGACGGTCGATCCGCGCAACCCGCTGCCGTTCGGCACCCCCGGCGCGACCGTGACGCGCGAGGAGCGCCAGGGACAGTTCGACCTGCTCCGCGACCTGAACGGGCTCGCGGCGGTGGAGTACCCCGCGGACCCGGCGATGCGCGCGCGGGTGAAGTCCTACGAGCTGGCGGCGCGAATGCAGATGACCGTGCCCGAGGTGATGAACCTGCAGGCCGAAACCGCGGCGACGCAACGGCTGTACGGATTGGAGGACCCGGGCGCGCGGCCTTTCGGGGCCCAGTGCCTGGCGGCGCGGCGGTTGGTCGAGCGCGGCGTGCGCTTCGTGCAGATCTATCACGGCGGCGGCGGGGGCGGCGGTTGGGACGCGCATGGGAAGTTGAAGCAGAACCACGGCTCCAACTGCGCCGCCGTCGATGCGCCGATCGCCGGATTGCTAAAGGACCTGAAGCGGCGCGGCCTGCTCGATGAGACCCTGGTCGTGTGGGCGACGGAGTTCGGCCGGACGCCGGGGGCGGAAAACGCCGACGGCCGCGACCACCACCCTTACGGCTTCTCGGTGTGGCTGGCGGGCGGCGGCATCAAGGGGGGCGTCGTCCACGGCAGTACCGACGAGATCGGCTTCCACGCCGCCGAGGACCGCCACTACGTCACCGACGTCCACGCCACCGTCCTGCACCAACTCGGCCTCGACCCGCGCAAGCTGGAGGTGCCGGGGCACAAGCGGCTGGAGATCGACCACGGCACGCCGATCCGGGCGATCCTTGCGTAAGGGGAGTCCGTTTAGAAACTGTTTCACGAATGGCGAGCGGCGCGGCGTCAGCCCGCCGGTTTCGGCTTCGCCGGCGGGCTGACGCCGCGCCGCTCGCCATTAGTGAACTGATTTCTTAGCGGGCGCTCGCAGAGCGGCGTTTCTCGGCGCCGCTCTGCGAGCGCCCGCTAAACATCCGTCAGCCGCTCCTTTGAGTCGCCGAAACTGTCGAGGCGCACGCCCATCTTGTCCATCAGCGACAGGTAGAGGCTGCACATCTTGCGATTCGGCTTGCCGAGGTAGTCGAGGACGCGACCCGTCCGCACCTGTCCGCCGCCGCGGCCGAGCAGCACCACCGGCAGCTGGTCGTTGTTGTGGTTGCCGGTCATCATGCTGGAGAGGAACAGGATCATCGAGTTGTCCAGCAGCGTCCGCTCGCCCTCCTTGACCTGGTCGAGCTTTTCCGCGATGTAGGCCACCTGCTGCGTGAAGAACTGGTTCACCTTCAGCCAGTCCGCCGAGTCGGTGTGCGACAGCAGGTGGTGGATCATGTAGTCCACCTTCAGGTGCGGGAAGCGCAGCGACGAGTGGTCGTTATTCAGTTTCAGCGTGCAGACCCGGGTGGTGTCGGTGCGGAAGGCGAGGACGAGGATGTCGGCCATCAGCCGCATGTGCTGGTCGATGTCCTGCGGGATGCCGTCGGCGGGGCGCGGCATGTCCGGCTTGGCCAGCGTCGGCCGCCAGCCTTGCAGCCGGCGGTCCTTGCCGGCCCGGTCGATCCGCTGCTCCACCTCGCGCACGGAAGACAGGTAGTCGTCGAGCCGGCGCTGGTCGGACTGGCTGACCTTGTTGCGCAGGCCGTTGGCCTCTTCGAGGACCGAGTCGAGCACGCTCTTGTCGGCCCGCCCGACCTCGTCGCGGAAGAGGCGGTCGAAGGCCAGGGCGGGATAGAGTTCCAGCGGCGTCGGCGTCGTGTCCGAACTCCACGAGATGTGCGAGCTGTAAATCATCGAGTAATTCTTGTGCAGTGCCGCGATCGACTGTTCGCAGCCCAGCACCAGGCTGGGTACCTTGGTCTGCTCGCCCAGGCGCTGGGCGACGACCTGGTCCATGCTGACGCCGGAGCGGATCTCGCCGCCGCTGGCGAGATGGGCCCCCGTGAGCAGGTTGCCGGTCTGGCAGCTGTGAATGCCGCCGATCAGCGCCTCGGCGTTGTACAGGCCGCGCAGGAACAGCATCTTCTGCCGGTACGGCCGTAGCGGCTCGAGGACCTTGCCCAGTTCCATCCCTTCGCCTTCGCCCTTCGCCCACCATTCCTTGCTGTGGTAGCCGTTGCCGGAGAACAGGCACGCGAGGCGCACCGGCGGCTCCGAGGAGCGGTCCTTCGGCTTCTCGTCGCCCCAGACCGGCAGCGACTCCAGCCACGGCAGCGACATCGTCACGCCGACGCCGCGCAGGAAAGCCCGCCGCGACAGGGGATAGAATTGCGAGAATGGATGATCGGTCATGGTGAATTCTCCCTGTTTATCGACCCCTGCCGGCTTGCCCGGCAGGTGAAGAAGGTCGGTGGCTAACCCGGCGTGGTACAGCGCCCCCTCGACCCCTGCCGGCTTGCCCGGCAGGTGAAGCAGGTCGGCGGCTAGAACGTGGGCAGAAGAAAAACATCTCATTTCCCCTCTGTTAGCCTACGACCTGGTTCACCTGCCGGGCAAGCCGGCAGGGGTCCTATTCGCTACGGGGGGAAGAAAAAACATCTCATTTCCCCTCTGTTAGCCTACGACCTGGTTCACCTGCCGGGCAAGCCGGCAGGGGTCCTATTCGCTGTTGCTAAAGTCGCTGCCGCGGATCGATCGAAACTGCGGACTTCGCACGATCGCCAGGACTGCGGCCGACAGCCGCGCGTCCTTGTCGTTCAGCGCCGCGACCATCTCGTCGATCAGCGTCTGGTCCGACAGGCTGACGGCCCGCCCCAGGGCGTAGCCGAGCAGTCGCCGGCAGAAGAGCCGCACGATCACGCCCTTCTTCTTCGTCAGCAGGTAGTCGCGCAGCCCGTCGATCCCTTCAAATGCCGTCCCGTCCTTGAGCTTGACGCGAGAGTCGAGCGCCAGTCCGCCGAAGTCCTTCTCGCGCAACCGGCCGATGGGGTCGTACCGCTCCAGGGCGAAGCCGAACGGATCGATGCGCTGGTGGCAAACCGCACATTCCGCAACCCGTGTGTGCTTTTCGACCAGTTGCCGCATCGTCAGGCCATCGGTGCCGCCCTCCTCTTCGGGAAGACGGGGCACGTTCGGCGGCGGGCGGGGGAGCTTCTCGCCGAGCAGCGTCTCCACGACCCAGTTGCCGCGGAGAACCGGGCTGGTCCGCGAGGCGCCGGATTCCTTGGCCTGGACGCTCGCCAACCCCAGGATGCCGCCGCGCCCGTATTTCTTGACCCTCTCGACCTTGCGCCATTGCGGCCCGATGACGCCAGGGATGCCGTAGTGCTTCGCCAATGTCTCGTTGAGGAACGTGTAGTCGGCGTCGAGGACCCGCGTCACCGGCTGATCCCCCTGGAAGAGGTCCTGGAAGAACAGGACCGATTCCTCGTAGATCGCCTTGCGCAGCTTGTCGTCGAAGGTCGGGAACAGCTTCTCGTTCTTCTCCTTCAGCTCGTCGAAGCCGCGCACGTGAATCCATTGCGTGCCGAACTCGATCGCCAGCGCCCGCAGCCGTTCGTCCTTCAGCATCCGTTGCGTTTGCTGGACGAGCACCTTAGCTTCGTGCAACCGACCGGCGGCCGCCTCCCGGCGCAGCTCCTCGTCGGGGATCGACGACCAGAGGAAGTAGCTGAGTCGGGCGGCCAGCTCCCAATCGTTGACGGGGCGCGGCTCTTTCCCCGGCGGCGGTTGCTCCAGGCGGAAGAGGAACGACGGCGATACCAGAACGCGCGCCAGGACGGTGCGGAACGCTTCCTCGTGGGAGATGTCCTTCTTCCGCAGTACCGAATACAGCCGCAGGAGATCGGCTTTTTCTCCGTCTCGCAGAGGGCGGCGATAGGCCCGCCCCGCGAGCCCGACGAGCGCCTCGAGCTGCTTCGGGGCCGCCGCTTCGACTTCCTTCTCGAATTCCTCACTGCGTTTGCGGAACGGCTCGCGCAGGCCCTCGAAATAGATGACGAGTGCCTTGGGTTGATCCTGGGTCACGAAACCGATGAAGAGCGGCAGGTTCTTGTGTTCCGTCACCGGCCACTGGGTGATGAAGCGATGCTCCTCCCAGAGTCGGTCGAGGCGGCGCTTCTGCTCGTCGTCGAGGAACAAGCGCATCAGTGGTTCGTCCTCGCGGTGGTAGAGCTTCAGGCAGACGACCTCGTCATCGGGGATGATCCGAGGGTAGCAGATGAACTGCGGAAAGCAATCGCGAAAAGCCGCGAATCCCTGGAGCAGTCGCTTGTGGGCCGGGCTGCCGGCCGGCGCCACCACCGGGCTCTTGCCGTCCCAGGGCACGTCCGGGACCGGCGGCGCGGTCAGCACCTGGAGCTGCACGACACGGTCCCCGGCGGCCGGGTCGAGCCGGCCTTCGACCACGAACTCGCGCTCGCGGAACAGCGCGGCCGGGAGCCGCACCTCGGTCACGGAGTTCGCCGCGACGACGAGGCTGGATTCCTCGGCGGGCTTGCCCAGCGGGTGACGGCCGAACGCCGCTTGCTCCAGGCCGTAGCGCTTGGCCGCGGGCCGCTCCCTGGTTAGGCGCGCGAGGTCGAGCCCCCGGAGCAGAGGACTGTCCACCGACACCAGGTTGTCATAAAGGATGCGATCCGGGTGCTTTTCCCGGAGCGGCCGGGGCCCCGCCAGCAGGGCCTTGACCTGTTCGGCCAGCTTGGCGGCTTCCGCCTGCCGCGCGGGGTCGGCGGCCGCGTCACGCCAGCGGCCCAGGACGGAGTCCGCGGGGATGGTCGCACCGGAGGGGAGGCCCCTCACCGGCCTGGTCGGTCCCTTGACGAAACTCCAGACCTCCTTGTTGCCGAGCTTGTCGGCGTGGGGGTTGCCGTCGAGGACGTTGTCGGCCACGTCGGCGGCCAAATCCCAGGTCCGGGCCGGCTTCTCGTTTTCGGTGATGGCAAACGTGATTTCGGTGAGGTCGCAACTGTGGTTGCCGTCCCGCGCATCCACGACCAGGAGGACGCGGTCCCCTTTTGCGACTTTCAGGCTCCTGGGAGCGAGCTGCGCCTCTCCGCCGATGTCGATGGCCCCCTCGGCGAGGACGGCGGCCCGCTCCCCCTTGCGGTGCTCCAGCCACCAGGCGACGCCGTTGCCGCAGGCCGGGTGGGCGTGAGCGACCTTCGCGGTGACGCGGACGCGCCCTTCCAGCGGACTCGTCCAGACCGCCGCCACGAACTCCGTCGGGGTCGGATGCACCGTGACCTTGTGCGGCGACACGCGGCCGGGGACATTTTCGGTCTTGTCCGAGGAGTTGGTGATCAGGACCGGCAGGTCGGCGCCCTTCTTCTTCCAGCCGTTGATCGCCGGTTTCTGCTCGTTCTTCGGGAGCTTTTCGCCGAGTAATTCGACGGCGACCGCGGGGACCTCTCTCCCGGGGTCTTCCGCTCCCGGCGCCTTGCCGGTGAGCGCCAGCACGTCGATCCAGCGCTTCAGCAGAGCCGCGTCCAGGCCGTGCTTTTTCGCGAGGTCGTCCGCGGAGAGTTTGCGGTCGTTGACTCCCTCCACCGCCGCGGCGAGGTACTTGGCGGTGTCGGCGAACACCGCGGGGAAATCGACTTCGTACTGCGGGCCGAACTGAGCGTAATCGCGCAGGAGGAGCGGCGGCTTGGTGGCCCCTTCAAAGCGCGGCCGGTGCCAGACGACGTGACCACCCGTGCCCCCCGCGGTGAAGTCGCGGGCCGCGAGGTGCAGCACCACCTCGCTCTGTCCGGGGACCGGCTTGAGGCTGAATTTCAGCGTTTGCGTCTCCGCCACCGTGGGATCATTCGCCACCTGCCGGACCGTGTTCCTGTCCCTGTAGCTGCCGATCGGAACGAACTTCCACAACGGCCCCTGCCAGGCGGAAACCTCGGCCCCCAGCGCCGCGACATCCTTCTCCGACGCCCGCCGCCAGCGGGCGCGGACTCGGTCTAGCGGGAAGGAGGGAGATTCGTCCGTCAAGGTCCGCCACAGGATCCCGAGATACTTCGCGTTGAGCTGTTCTTTCGCCGCGACGGCTTCCAGCGTGACCTTGCCGGCGAGCAGGTCGTCCCGGTGTCGGACGGCGGCCGTCAGGTACGGCTGGAGGGGCAGTCGGCCGTCGGCGGTGTATTTCGCGAAAAAGGAGCGCAGCTCGGCCTGGTTGTCGTTGGTCCAGTCGCGCCGCGTTTTCGCTGAGGAGAAGCGAAAGCCGTCGGGCAGCAGCACGGCATGATCCGCCATGTCCTTCGCCGCGCCGAGGTACTTGTCGATCAGCGCCGGCGACATCGAGAGCGCTTCGGCCGCGTTGGTGAAGCCTTCGCCGGCCGCCCCGTCGGCCGGGAAGTCGCGCGCGGGCTGAAGATCGACGCCGGCCAGGTCGCGGATCGTGCAGTTGTACTCGGCGTTGCTGAGCCGGCGCAGCACGGCCGGCCCCGGGTCGCCGGCGCGGGCTCGTGCCTCTGCGTCAAGGAAACCGCGCACCCAGGCGAGCAGCCGTTTGCGTTCGTCGGCCGTCGGCTGGGGTTTGTTCTTCGGCGGCATCTCGCCGGTTTCCAGCATCTCGATCATCGCCTGCCACGGCTTGAGGTCCTTGCGCACGTGGCTGATCGACGCGAATCGCTCCAGATCGAGGTCGCCCTTCTTGACCTTCGTGGAGTGGCAGGAGAGGCAGTACTGCTTGACGAGCGGCTGAACGACGGTGGCGTAATCGTTCTTCGGATCGGCGGTAGCCGGTCCCTCCGCGCCATCCGTGCCGGTGATCGCGAATGCCAACAGGGACAGGGCAACGCCGACCACACCCCAGCGGCAGAATGACATCGATGGCAGCCTCCACTCGTTCACGGGATCCCTCTCACTCGGATGATTCTGCTGGGAGGGCACGCTACATGCCAACCATCGTACTGGCCCAATTCCTCCGCCGCGCGATCAATGCCGCCGCGGACAGATGTAGCATTAGTTAGTCGTGTTCAATCCCCGGGCCGGACAGCTTACCGTTCCAGGTGTTGAACAGGAACCCTTCGGTAGCGTCTTGGAGTGTGGCCTGTACGTCAATCAGCGTGTTGATCTCGTCGAGGACCGCGTCCAAGTCATCGATCAGGATCTCGAACCGGACATCGCACCGACCCATCGCAGCCGCGTGCGAAGTACCGGCACTGATTTCCTGGGCCTCCTGTTGGATGTAACTCTCTCGGACGTAAGCGACCCGCAGCAGTGGGCCTCTCCGGAAGCCAACCGTTAGTTCGTTGTCACTCCGCCGGACCGATAAACCGCGGTCGGCCAGGGCAGCTGCGGCGGCATCGAGGTCGAACCGGCCCAAGTGGAAGAAGATCATGCTGGCATACTCCGCCATTGGTCGCACTCCGCGTCGCCCTCGGATCGTCTCCACGTCCGCGGGCGCGAACTCCGTCACGCGACTCGACTCCGCTTCCCCGCACCGGATACGGCCAGCCTGCCGGATGCTTTCGACCAGGTTCTCGAAGTCCTGCTTTCTCATCCGAATTCTTCCCGAATAAGGCGGCCCGGTACAGGAAGTTGCTGGGGAGCAACTTGTCAGCCTGTTTTCTCCTGCTTGGGGTTGCCCTGGAGCAAGTCGTCAATCCGCTCCCAGTCGAGGATCTCGGCAAGGGCGGGCCAAAGTTGCAGGAACTTCCGGTACATGCCGTAGTCCCTTATTAAGCACCCCGCCAACATACCCAGAAGGACAGCACTCACCAGCGGAAAACCGAGCCAGTAGACCAGCAGCGCTCCCCCGATGATCCAGCCGACGATGAACAGGTACAGATGCCAGGTCCTTCGGAAATACCCGCCCCATGTCGGCGGGTCGTCGTGGTACTGCCGGTAGGCAACCAGGTTCTTGCGCTGGAAGCGTGTCAACTCCATTGAAGGCTCCAGTCGATCGTGTTGAAGTCTGGCGACCACAGGGTTTTCATAACAGTATCCACAGGGCTCGCTCCTGGCGTCGTGCCGGCGGCTTCGCTTCTCTGATCTCTCTTCCGAACAGGGAGACGACAATTCGTTGCGGACTCAGCATCGGGGCGATGCACTGACCACGGACTCGAACGCCGGGTTCTGGTCGAGCCCACCGAGAGCAGCACGCACGTCCGGCAAGGCGAAGTAGGCGCGGAGGAGGATGTCCACGGCGCGTGGCTGAAGCAGCAACCCTTCCTCCCAATCGTTCAAGTCGTCGGCGGAAACGCCCAGGCGCGCGGCCAACACCGGGACGCTCAACCTCAGGGCCAGGCGATTGCCGCGAATCTGTTCAGGTTGGAGCAAGCGCAACTGCTCACGCGCGGCCCGACTCACCTGTTCCTCGGCGTGGTTGTCGAAGTACAACTCGCCGCATTCCCGACAGCGCGGCACGACGAGTTGCGGCGTGTCCACGTCGTGGAGCCGGCCTTCGTACCGCACTCGGCTGCGGTAGGAGATCGTCGCGGGCCAGACCGTCTTCTTCCGGCAGCGGTCGCAGTACCGCGGGAACGCTTTGTCAGGAGGGACCGGTTCAGGCGTCATGGCTACCGCGCGTTTGGCGTTCTTGTTGCGGTTGACTGCACGGACTCCCCGATAGCGAGATTCTATCCGCGGCGGCACGTGCGGAGCAAGGAAAGAACAAACCGCGGGTTCGCCGTTCATCACCAACCACGCGCGTCAAGTACGAGCGCGGCGACGAATTCGAGCAGATCGCGAACATCGCCGGACCCAATGGCCGCGGCTTCACGGATCAACTCGGCAGCTAGCGGATGCCAGAAGCCCTGAAGCAGGCCAAAGCTCGGCCCAAAGAGACACGCTTCTTCCGGACCCAACAGTTCCGATGGGACGGCCTGTCGGAAACTGGCTTCTTCGGCGAGGAGCCACTCCGCCGTATCACCCAGGACGCGATCCTCGATCCGACCGACCCGAAGACGGGTCGCGACTACGAGCAGACCGACGCCGTAGAGCAGCAACTCGACTTCTCGGGCCATGCGCGGGATTCGCCATGTCAGGAACCGTGCGGCCGCCTCGCTCATCTCCTCACCGAGCACCTTCGCACTGGCCAGGCACTTGGCCAGGGTGGCGTCGTCATCGCGGACATGCTCCTCATTGGTCGATTCCGCCGCGGCGCGGAGCAGTGCCGCGCAGGCAAACGCCCGCATCCGATGACCACGCACGCCGGTGGATCCAGGCTTCCAGTTGGCGTCCTCGGGGTTGGACCAGCGGATCAGTTCGAGCACTTCGGCAGGATGCCAGTGCGTTGGTGCCGGCACAATGCCCTGGTCGCGGATCGGCCGAAGCCCCGCGAGGTGAGCATCAGCATCATGGCCGTAGTCCGCCTCTGCGATCTCCGCGAGCATCCCATCATCCAGCTGCCGACGGGCGACATCAAGCAAGAGGCCAGCTGACGCGGGGAACGCGGCCAGGAGCGCCGGCGGAAGGTCCATGTCACACCAATTCCCGGATCGGCTCTCCGCGCTCCAGCAGATGCTGCGGCCGGCCATTGGGATCAGTCAGCGTGGTGTCGTCCGGGTCGATCCCCAGGCAACGGTACAGGGTAGCGAACACGTCCTGGTACTGCACCGGCCGCGACACCACGCGACCGCCCTGACGGTCAGTCACGCCGATCACCTGGCCTCCCTTCAACCCGCCGCCAGCGAGCAGGGCCGGGCCCACCTCCGGCCAGTGGTCGCGACCCGCTTGCTTGTTGATCCGCGGCGTCCGCCCGAATTCGCCCCAGGCCACGATCACCACGTCTCCCAGCAGGCCGCGCTCGTCCAGGTCGGTCACCAGGGCATGAAGCGCATGATCGACGATCGGCAGCAGTTGTCGCATCCTACCGAAGTTGTCGGCGTGAGTGTCGAAGTCGCTGAACGACACGCTCACGCACCGTACCCCGGCCTCGATCAGGCGCCGGGCGAGCAGGAGCTTGCGGGCCGCCGTGCCATCGTCGGCGGTGTAGAACCGATCCGGCGACGACGCGACGGGCGGCGTGTAGCGCTCCAGCACCTTCAGCGGCTCCTTCTCCAGGTCCAAGGCCGCCGCGAAGCGCCCGGACGTGAGGATGCTGGCCGCCTGCTGGGTGAACCGGTCCATCGCCTCCATGCTGCCGCTCGCGTCCAGGTCGCGCCGGGCGTCATCGAAGCTGCCGCGCAACCGGGCCCGGTCGTTTATCCTCTGGGGCGTCAGGCCGTCGATCAGCGTGAGTTGGATCGTGTGGTTGTCCCCGCGGGCGGCGAGTTCCTTCTTCATCCCCGGTTCGAGTTCCCGGGCGAACATCTTCGAGATGTCGGGGCGGAACGGGTTGTAAGTCGGGCCGAGGAACCCCGGCCGGGCACTGTTGCGGACCAGCGGCCGGCCCTGCATCAGGTCCACGAACGCCGGGGCGGGGTCGTCGGTCGAGCCACGGAGCTTCGCGATCACCGAGCCGAGGGCCGGCCGACCGCCGACGGAGCGCAGATCGCTGGACGGGAACCCCGACTGGCACTGAAAGGCGTCGTGAGCGCCCGCCGACCCGACCAGCGAGCGGATGAACGCGAACCTGTCGGCGACGCCGGCCAGCTTCGGCATCAGCTCACCGACTTGCAGACCGGGGACCTTCGTGGCGATCGGCTTGAACTCGCCCCGGATCTCCGCCGGCGCGTCCGGTTTCAGGTCGATCATGTCCAGGTGCGGCGGGCCGCCGTCGAGATGGATGTTGATTACCGACTTGCCGGACGAGCCGATCCCCACGGCGGCTTCGGCGCGCAGCAGGTCGGCCAGCGTCAAGCCGCCCAGTCCCAGCGCCCCGGCCACGAGCAATTGCCGCCGGCTGACGCCGTCGCAGTGCCGGTAGGGTTTGCCGAAGATCGTGAACATGATCGTCCCTTCGTTGGTCCGGGGAACTCCACCATCCCCCAGCCTATTCTGCCACACTCTCTACTGCCGCGACATCACATCTTCGAGTGTCGTGGTGACCCGGTCGCACTCGTCGGCCGTAATCGACAGCGGCGGCTGGATGCGGAGCACGTTGCCGAAGTTCCCCCCCACGCCTACCAGAACCCCGCGCTCACGCAGGGTCGCCCGCAGCGCCCTGGCCTCCTCCGCGGCCGGCTCCTTGCTGCGCCGGTCGCGGACGAGTTCCAGGCCGATCATCAACCCCCGGCCGCGCACGTCACCGATGAGCGGAGTCTTCTCCTGCAATCGACGGAACTGCCCGAGCAGCCATTCCCCCTGCCGGGCGGCGTTTTCTACCAGTTTTTCCTCTTCGATGACGGCGATATTGGCCAGGGCGGCGGCACAGGAGATCGGGTTGCCGCCGAACGTGGACAGGTGGTCGCCGGGTTTCATGGCCTCGGAGACCCGCTCCCGGGCCGTGAAAGCACCCAGCGGGAAGCCGCTGGCAATGCCCTTGGCCATCGTCACGATATCGGGGTCGGCGCCGGCGAAGTGCTCGATGCCGAACATCTTCCCGGTGCGGCCGAAGCCGGTCTGCACCTCGTCCACGATGAACAGGGCACCGTCCTCGTGGAAGATCCGCGCCGCGATGCCGAAATACTCCGGCGGCGGCGTGATGATTCCCCCTTCGCCGAGGATGGGCTCCGCAACCAGGGCCGCCACGTCGCCCGCCGTCTGCAAGCGGATAACCTCCTTCAGGGATTCGGCACAGGCCACGCCGCAGGAGGGGTAGGTGAGTCCCAGCGGGCAGCGGTAACAGTAGGGGGCCGGGGCGAAGGAGGCGGGCAGGTAGGGACCGTTGTTCTTCTTGCGGGCGCTGTTGCCCGTGATCGACAGCGTGCCGATGGTGCGGCCGTGGAAGCCGTAGGTCAGGGCGACCACCTCGCGCCGGCCCGTCGCCTGCTTGGCCAGGCGCATCGCGCCCTCGTTGGCCTCCGCTCCGGAGTTGCAGAAGAAGCTCTTCTTTAGGCCGCCGGGGACGACCCCCGCGAGGCGCTCGGCCAACTCACCCACCACCGGGACGTGGTAGACGTAGGAGCAGCAGTGGACCAGTTGCTCCATCTGCGCGCGGGCCGCCGCCAGGATGCGCGGGTGATTGTGCCCGGCGTTCACCACGGAAATGCCGGAGAAGCAATCGAGGTAACTGCGGCCGTCGGCGGCGGTCAGCGTCCGGCCCCGGGCGCTGACGACAACGACCGGCTCGACTCCGCGGGCGACCACCGGGAGGAGGAACTGCGCGTATTGCTCGCGGGTGTCCATGCTTCGTCCAGCGGGAGATCACTTCTCCCCCTTGTCCTCGACCTCGACCAGGCGCACGTTATCGACGAAGTACTCGCCGGGCGGCCAGGTCGGCAGGATGAGGATGCGGCCCCACTTCACGTTCGGCGTCACGCTCGTCGGCCGAAAAGGCTGCTTGCGCCGCGAGTAGGTCTTCCACTCGTTCGACCCGCCCGCGGCGAGCTGCCCCTTCCAGACGTACTTGTGGATGAACCCCTCGTGGTCGCGCCCCTTCTCCGCGGGCTTGCCGCTGACCTTCTCCTTGAGGACCTCCACGAACGCCCCCTCGTCGGCCCCGAAGGACGTGTCCGGCTTCTCGGGGTAGCCCATGAGCCAGACCATCAGTCCCGGTCCCTTGACGTCGAGGGTCAGCCAGTAGGCCTTGTCCTTCTCGATGGGGAACGGGTCGCTCCAGAACCAGACGCCGTCGTTGCCGGCGAGGGTGTCGTACTTCGGCTCCTTGGTCGCCTCCTTCTTGGGGGCGTCCTTGGCCTTCCCCTTCTTCGTGGCAATTTTGACCCACCAGTCGTAGCCCTGCGACTGGAGGACATCGGTGTCGAACTTGAGGACCTTGCCGCGCTTCGGGTCCTCGTCCTTCACCCAGAAGGTGGTGAGACCGTCGATGGTCTGCCAGCCCTTGGGTGTGCCGTCGCCCTCCTCGAAGTCACCGTTGGGGACGAGGTTTTTCGCGCCCTTGACCTCGGCGGGCTTCTTCTCGGGATCCGCGGCCATGACCGTCACCGCGAGGGCGGCCAGCGCCACTGGTATGCCGAGTAACTTACTGAACATGATCTCGCCTCCCCTGCCGCTTGCGGCTTCGCAGGATTCGTTGCATTCGTTGCGCACGGCGGGCGGCGCGCAACGAATCCTGCGGCGCGCAACGAATGCAACGAATCCGCTGGGATGAACTTACTCAACCTCACCCACGCGAGCGCCCATCAGGGCTTCTTCTCGCCCAGCGCTTTCTGCAACCTGTCCTTCGCCTTCTTCGCGAACTCGTCATTGATTCCCGAGGCGACGAGCTTCGCCAGCTCCTTCTTCGCTTCCTCCTTGCGGCCGATCTGCTCCAGCGACTCGGCCAGCAACCAGCGCGCCTCCGACTCGAACGACGCGCCGACCGTCAGCGACACCGCCCGCGCCAGGTGCCGGGCTGCGTCGTGGTGCTGTCCTCGCAACTCCAGCAGCTTGCCGTGCCAGAAGAACGTCTGCCCGTTCGGCTTGTCGGTCGGGAACGTCTCCTCCCACTGGCTCACGACGTCCAGGGCGGCGCCGAGGTTGCCGGCGGCGATGAATTCCTTGATGGAGTTCGGATACGCTCCGATGCGGGCATTGCGCACCTGCGACGGGATGAACGTGCCCAGCGCCTCGGCCCGCTTGTAGAAGTCGCGGGCCCCTTCGAGCTTGCCGTTCCACAGCAGCACGTCGCCGGAGGCGATGACGGCCCGGCGGTAGGCGGCCTGTGTGTCCTCGTCCGCCCGCGCCGCCTTCCACGCCTCCTCGACCTGGGCGATGACGGCCGCCGCCTTCTCCGGCTCGCCGCGCTCGATGCCGACCAGGCGGATCAGCCGGGCCAGCACGTCGAGCCGCTCGACCGGCGGGGTGTCCTTGGTGATCGACTCCTGATAGCTCTTCACCGCCTCGTCAAGCCCCTCCTTGCCTAGCCGCAGCGCGCACTCGGCGTTCAGCCGGCGGACGCGGGCCAGCGTCTGCGGCTTGGCGTTTGGGAAGCGGCTGACGAACTCCTTGCCGACCTCGAGCGCCTTGGCCGGCTCTTCACTCTCGGCAAGTAGGTGGGCCAACTCCTTCAGCGAGTCCGCGTCGAGCTTGGCGCGGTCGTACGTGCCCGCGATCTTCGCGTAATCCTTCGGTCGGCCCTCCCGGTACTCATCGGTGACGTGCTCGATCTCGAATATGGTGAGCGGCCATTTCGCCGTCGCCGTGCCCTGCGGCCCCTGCGCCGTGAGCGTCACCGGGTAGGTGCCGAGCGCCAGGTAGACGTGCTCGACCTCCGGGCCGGTCGCGGCCTGGCCGTCGCCGAAGTCCCAGCGGTAGGTGGTGCCGTCGGGCAGCGGCGGCGTCTTGCCGGCGGCGAAGCGGCAGCGCGTGTACTGACCTTCGCGCCGCTCCGCCGGCCAGGCCGAATCGCTGATGACCGGCTCGAAGCGGAGCGGCGGCCCCTTCGGCGTCTCGTAAGCCGTGACGACGGCGGGGTGCGGCGCGGTGTAGACCGACTCGGGAATTGCGCCGAAATAGGTCGCTCCCGCCGGCCGCCAACCGAGAAAGGCCATCTGGTCGAGGACGACTTCCTCGTGGTAGTACTCGACGTAGTGGACACCGGCGGTCAGGTCGATGGCGGCGTTCTTCTCGCCGTGCAGGCCGCGCTCCGCCGTGTGCCGCCCCGGCCAGTGGACCAACTCCTTGCCGTCGAGGAACGAGAACGACGCCTCGTTCGAGGCGGTGCAGAACTCGTACTTGCCCGCCTTGGGGATGTTGATCCAGCCGCGATAGATGCTCATGTAATAATCCGACGACCCGAATGGGTTGTAGCCGTCGCTGATGCGGCGCTGGTAGCGGGCGCCGTGCTTGGCCTTGCTGCCGGCGAGGAGCTTGGCCATGTCCTCGACCGTCTCGGGGTTCTTGCCCTCCGGCCGCTCGACGGTCTCCAGCACGAGGCCATACCGCGGCACCCACTCGCCCTTCGGCGGGCCGGCGCCGGGCTTCGGATCGACCACGACCTGCTCTTTGGCGCGCTCGGCCTTCGGGTTGCCGAAGTAGACGAAGAAGCGGCCCTTGGTGTCGGCGGCGCGGAAGCTGAGGAGCGAGTAGCGGGCGGCGTCGTGGAAGGTGAGCTGGAACGGCACCGGCTTGCCGGCGGCGTCGAGGACGCGGTAGTCGCTGCCGTCGGCCTTCGCCAGCCCCTGGCACAGGACGCGGACGGCGGCGGTATCGACGCCGGGCTCGGCGAGCGGCTTGGGGATCTCGACGACGACACGGGCCTGCCAGTCGGCGAGGTGCCACGGGTCAGCCGCACGCACGGGAATGGCAGCGAGTAGGAAGACGAAAAGACATCTCACGCAAAGGCGCAAAGGCGCGAAGGAATCAAGAGAGATGCCGTCCATGATTGCGGACCTTCTTGGCGCCTTTGCGCCTTTGCGTGAGCCTTTTTCTACTTCTCCGACTGTGACAGCGCTTTAAAGTAGCTCTTCAAGAGCGACTCATACCCCGCCGGGTACGCCTCGTCGGCGGCCTGGCGCAGCTCGTCGCGCAGCTGCGGCGGCAGGTCACGCGCCCGGTTCAGCTGCGCCGCCGTCGATTGGTCCAGGTCGGCGAGTCCCGCCTTCATCTCGCTCAGCGCCACGCGGCGCTTGCGGGCCGCGTCGTCGTAGCGCTGATCCTGGATGTCCTGCTCCACCGACTTCATCAGCTCGATGCTCTCGTTGAGTCGCCGACTGGTGATACCGACGGCGTCGAGCTTCTTGGCGATCTGTTCGGCTTTCTCGCGGACGCCGGCCTGCTTGGCGCTGAGGCGGCCGATGTCCTTGACCATGTCCGGCGGCGTGCCGCCCTGGAGTCCCTTGCGGCCGGCGCCGGACTTCTTGCCGCCGCCCGTGGCACCGTTGGGGTCGTCGGCCCCTTCCTGCTTCAGTTGGCCCGGCTCGTACTTCTCGTTGCCGACGCGGGCCGGCGTCTTGCGCCCCGGCAGCGCCCGCGCCGTGTCGCCGACCATCTGGCCGGCCGACTTGCCGCGGCGGCCGTCGCCGGAGCGGCCCGTCACCTCGTGGTTGTTCGGCAGGTCGTTACCGGTCTTGCCCTTGGCCGAGAAGGTGCTGATCGGGCCGTCCGACACGCCCCAGCCCGCCTGGTCCAGGTTGTCGCCCCAGGCCGAGGTCACGTCGTCCGCGTCCTTGTCGAACTCGTCCGCCTTCTGCAAGAGGTCGCCGATCAGATCTTCCAGCGCCTTCGGCAGCGGCATCTCCGGGATCTTCATCGGCTTCTTGTTGAGCGGCTCCTCCAGCACCCACTTGGCAGCGTCGGGCGTGTCGGCCAGCCACATTTCCAGGTCTTCCTTCATCTTCGTGGCCAGGCCGGCGCCGAGGTCTTCCAGCGACACCTCGATCTTCTCGGCCTTGGGCCGCTGCGCCGCCTTCTCGATCTCCTCGTAGACCTTGTTGACGTCCTTGCGCAGCTTGAAGTCATCGACGAAGCCGGTCGGCAACTTCGTCAATTCGTTGACCGTCCCCTTGGCCCACTTCTCCCACTTCTTCTGAAACTCCTCCAGCTCCTTGACCGGCTTCATCTTGTCTTCCTTCGGCTCGTCCTCCGGCTTCTTCGGCAGGCGCTCGAACTTGCCGGCCACCTCGCTCTGGTCCTTGAGCAGCTTGTCGAGGTCCTGGAGCAGGTCGCTGAGCGCCTTGGTGATCTGCTTGTGGGCCGGCTGGTCCTTCTTCTCCATCTTGCGCAGCGCTTCCCGAGCTTGCTCGTTGCGCTGCAGCCGGGCCAGGATGGCCTCCAATTCGGCGATGATCTTGTCCTGCACCGGCAGCGACTGGTTGCGCAGGTCGGCCGCCTTGGCGGCGTCCTTGGCGTCGCGGCCGGCTTCGAGCAGCCGCACCGCGTCTGCCATCAGCCCCGCCGCCAGGTCGTCGAGCGACTTGATGATCGTCGCCACCGGCAGGGCGTCCTTCTCCATCAGCCGGGCGATCTCGCGCGTCTTGCCGCGGACGTCGGCCTGCCGCTTGACGAGGTTGTCGAAGACCACGCCCGACGCCGTCCAGGCGCGGTTCTCCTTCTGCATCAGGAGCAGCTTTTCGAGGAGCTGGGCGTAATCCGAGATTTTCAGATCGAGCTTGGCGACGGCCAGCTCCGGCGTGAGCACGAAGAGGGTGAAGTGCCGCGATTCGCCGCGGCCGGGGCCGGTCAGGTCGTTGCGGTCGCTGACCTCGGCCCAGTATTCGACGCGGTCCCCCGGCTTGAAGCGGCCGGCCGAGAGCTGCCAGTCGTACTTGTCGCTTGTCTGCTGCTGCGGCGCCCCGACGTGGGGGAAGGCGGTCAGCTCGTGGGCCTGCGCCTCCTCGTTGAAGCGGTAGCGCAAGCGCACCTCGGCGATGCCGTAGTCGTCGCGCGCCTCGACGGCGAGGGAAACCGTGGTGCCGGGCTTGGCCTGGACGTCGCGGCCCGGTGCCGTGATCGCCCCGCTGGGCGCCTGGTCGCGCGTCAGGGTGATCGAGCGCCACAGCGGGTCGGAATTGGGGTACCCTTCGGTATCGACGAGCTTGATCTGGTAGCGCGCCGGCGCCAGCACCAGCCGGCCCTGCACCGCGGCCGCCGGCTTGACACCCTTCGCCCAGAGGACGAACGAGCCGCGCCAGCTGCGATCATCGCCGCCGCGCTCCAGGCCGATCACCTCGCCGGCCTCGGTGACGAGCGACGCCTCTTTCAGCGCCTTGGTCGCTCGCAATTCGACGCCGACCGTCGTGCCGGGCAAGGCGGCGATCTCGCCGCTGCTGTCGTGTACTTGTTTCTCCGGCAGCGCGGTGTACGCCGGCAGCGCGTAGGTCAGCGCCAGCTTCTCGACCTGCGGCCGCTTGACCACCTCGACGTGGTGCTTGCGCGAGCGGCCGTCGCCGGCCGTGACGTGGAAGTCGAACGACTCGGCCGCCTGAAGGAGCGTGCAGCGAAAGATGTCGCCGCCCTCCTTCTCGGACTGCATGGAAGTCGTCTGGGTGTGGCCGTCGGCGGTGTGGCGGACGAGCTGCGCCCCGGCGGGGATCGCGCCGGTGACGCGCACTTTGACGTCGATCTTCGCCCCTTCGGGGAAGCGGTTATTCTTGTCGCCGGGCTCGATGGAGTCCTCGACGATCTGCGTCTCGGTGTACGGCGCGGTGTCGCTGAACGGCCAGGCGACGCGGGCCAGGCCGTTGCCGAACCACGGCGCCCGGGCAACCGCGTAGCCGCCGAGCAGCAGCAGGGCGACGCCGGCGCAGAGGGCGGCGCGCTTCAGCGGGCGGCTATCGAGACTGCTGGCCATATCGAGGTCGGCGGTGGCCGTGGCCGCGTCGCCGACGATGGCACTGATCAGGCCGGGAGAGAAACCGTTCTGGCTGCCGCGGCCGAGCTGCAGGGCGTTGATGAGACGGTTGTGCAATTCGGGATGCTTGCGCTCGACCAAGGCCGCGAAGTAGTCGTCGCGCCGGTCTTCCAACACGCGCCGCACGACAAGGGTGACGACCCCCGCAGCCAGCGAGCCCCACAGGAGCAGGGCGAGCAGGGCGCGGCCGAGCGCCTCGGGCTGGAGGAAGTTGTCGGCGGCCACCGTGAGCAGCAGCACGGCGAAGACGCCGGCTGCCGTGAGCAGGACGCCTTCGAGGATCGTGCGCATCCGCCACTGGCGTCGCAGGTCATCGAGGGCGCCCAGCAGTCGGGGGTATGCTTCCGTGGTCGTCATGATTTTCTCCCAAGCTGTCGCAAGCAAGAACAGGCGATACCAGCATGACCATTAGTCGTACAACCCATCGCTGCTAACGGCCTCATTAGACAGGGACACGCCGCAGTCCGTCGCGATCTCGAGCAAGCGCCGCTCCCACTCATCCCGAGGCACGAGTGCGGGTCTGGGGAGGAACCGATCCCGCAGCGCCTCAAGCGCCAGGGCCTCTGGGGCGACCCCGCGCCGCCGAGCCTCCTCGCTGATCGCAGCTTCCAGCTCCGGTGTGAGGTTGATGCTCATCGCTTCACTCCTTGTCGGCGGCGCTTGCTCGGCCCTGCTTCCCTGGTCGCTCCCTATCCCGCTTCATTGCAGATTCTCGGTTCGTTTCTCATCGACTTGCTTTGGCTCCTGATTCGGCCTTCGCGGCGCGGAGCCGAATCTCCAGGCGGCAGCCGACGGCCTGGGCATACTTGCGCAGCGTGGCAACCGACGGCGAGTGCCGTCGGCTGCCACCGCCCGCCTCCAGCCGTGCCACGGCCGGCGTCTTGGTGCCCATCCGGGCCGCGACCTCCGCCTGCGTCAGCCCAGCCCGCCGCCGAGCCTTCAGCAACTCGTCCAGCAACGCGAACTCCTCGGCCTGGGCATCGTACTCGGCCTGGACAGCGGGTTGCTTGAGCATCTTCCTGACCAGTTCCTTATGTGTCATCATCTTGTACCTCTTTCATCAGGCCGTTCGCACTGACCGGCCTCGTGGCGAAGTTGCGGAACTCGATCAGGTTCTGCGGGGTTACGTGCAGCACCTCGCCCCGGCGGTGAAGTTCCGCGACGGGCGCCTTGGCAATCGCGTGGGACACATCGGCCCGGGTGGCCAACCGCCCCAGTACGCTGGTGTCGATGAGCATGGCCATTAGTCGTACAGCCCATCGCTGCTCAAGGCCGAGTCGGGGACGGACACGCCGCAGTCAATGGCGGCCCCGAACAGTTTCCGCTCCCACTCGTCCCGAGGCTCGACAAGGGGCGCCTTGGGGAGGAACCGGTCCCGCAGCGCGTCGAGTGCTAGAACCTCCGGGGCAACCCCGCGCCGCCGAGCCTCCTCGCTTAACGCGGCTTCCAACGGTGGCGTAAGATTGATTGTCATCGCTTCACTCCTCGTCGGATGCGGCGCTTGTTCGGCCCCGCTTCCCGGTTACAATGATCGCATGAGCACCATCAGCGTACAAGATATCCAGCGTGACCCTCTCGCCTTCCTCCGGCGCGTCGAGGCGGGAGAAGCCTTCGTCGTCGTACAGGGCGAGCGTCCGCTGGCGGAGGTCCGGCCCCTGGCGACAGTCGCCGCCCAGCCGCGCCCCTTCGGTCTGTGCGCCGGCCGATTCACGGTCCCCGCCGACTTCGACCGCCCCCTGCCCGACGACATCCTCAAGGAGTTCGAGGGGCCATAATGTACCGGCATGGTTGTCGGGGAAGCAGGGCGTGCCGGAGACTGTTAGCGCCCCAGTTGCTGACGAACCCACGCCCGAAAGTCCCGCGCGATGCGCCGATGATCCGGAGTTGTTGCGGCTTGCTGGAGGAAGCGCAACACCTCGGCCAGCGGCAGCGCCGGGAAGACCGTGCTCTGTTCGCCCCATTGATACTGACCATCCGGCTGCAGACGGCCGACGCGGATTCGGCTGGCGCTCACCCGCCAGACTTCCGGGACGCCCAGGGTGGCGTAGACGCTGAGCCGATCGACGACGGTGGTACTGACCTCGGCCTCGATCACCAGATCGGGAGGCGGATCGCGCGACAGGTCGATGTGCAGGGGATCGGTCAGTCGCTCCAGGTTCCCGACCCAGAAACACTCGTCCCCCTCGACGCCGCGCTCCACGTCGCCGCGCTGCAAGGTCATCTCGCCGCCGTAGCCGAGTGGCGTCAGGGTTTCATCAGCCCACACGTCGATCAGGCGGCCAAGCAGGCACTTGTAGATCTCATGTTCGCGCGATCGGGTCACGAGTTCCAACGTCCCGCGGTCGTAGGTGTGGAGCAGGGCCCGCTCACCCACGGAGTCGATCAGCGCCCGGTACGCCTCCCAACTGACGCCGGAGAGTAGCACGCGGCCCTCGGCTCGCAGCCTCTGGAGCAGGTCGGCCGCGTTCAGCGGTGGCGCAAGCGCACTCATGTTCACAGACCCCTCTGCTTCTTCGCCAACGTCGGGGATCGTCGGTCAGCCTTTTGTCTACCCCGAAGGGGTTGGATATCCAACCCCTTCGGGGTAGACAAACCATTGCCGATTTACGCCCCCGGGGACACGGCCGAGTCCGCGTCCAACTCGACTTTGGCTACCGTGAAACCGGCCGATTGCACCTGGGCGACGGCCGAGCGAATCCCCTCTTCGAGCGAGGAGGCTTCCCGGTCGAAGTGGACCCAGGCGAGGCCGTTGCAGCAGGCCGGCGTTCCGTCGTCGCAACCGGCCGCGAAAAGAAGGTCCGCCTGCTTGTCCGTAATCTCAGTCACATCCTTCAAGACGACGTCAAATTCGTAAGTTTTCATGTGCGTGACTCACCGAATCCGATACGAATTCAGAGGTAGCGGGAATTCACCGAATCCAGCAAACGCAGAAGGCTGTTGGGTCTTGTTACGTGGCTTCTCGCTTCAAGGCTTCACCCCAGAGGTTAATTGTTGCGGAAAACTGGCCGGGGTTCGACGCCATTACCTTGATGGCAATAGGGATGAAGCTCTTGCCCTGGTACTCAGGAACCGCTGTGTACTGGCTGACCTTGCCCGACTCTACAAGAGGACCGATCACGTTGATGTCAATTCTGGACTTGACGGCAGCTAGACCGACGGGGACAAACAGCACATTTTGTGGAATATCCTGTCCTCCGAACTCCAAAGGCATCAGGTACAGTTTTTCGAGATCGCCTTTCCGAAACATCTCCACGGCTTTCGATTGGCAGTCAATTTCCGAAAAATCGGGACCGCTCGCCTCGGGTGGATCCTGTTTGAAGGTTTCAGGCATGCTCAAAGTTCCTCGGACGCCTCTCGGGGGGAGTAGTCTGACCTACTCTTGCAGCGCTAGGCCGGCAGCAATCGCCTTGCGATGCTTATTCCCTCGCTCCCTTGCCACTCCTCATCCCGCTACACCAGATGATTCCGCCGCCGCACTAGCCACTCGGCCGTCACCGCGCCGACGAACGCCAGGAACAGCCACGGCGAGTTCCAGAACTCCGTCCGCTGCACCCGTGTAATCCGCCGCGGCTCCTTCCGTCCCATCTTCTCGGCCAGCCGCTCCGCGTCCTGCACGTCAACGTACACGCCGCCGGTGGCCGACGCCATCGCCTTCAGGTTCTCGCGGTTGGTGCCGGGGTCGGCCAGTTCCAGGTCGCTGCCGTAGACGCGGAACTCGGTCGCCTGGTTCTCCACCGGCTTGCCCTGCATCTTCAGGCTCGCCGCCACCTCATACTGCCCGCCGGCCGGAGGCGAAAACGTCCCCGTGAACACGTCCGGGTCGGCCGACCCCGCCTGCACCGGCACCGGCATCGACTTGCCGCCGGCCGCCGTCACCTCGACGCCGACCTCCGCCGCGGACAGGTCGTCGCCGGGCCGCGCCTGGCGGCGCAGCGTCACCGTCACCTGTTTGCCGACCTCGTAGGCCGGGCGGTCGGTGCTGACGACGAGCTGCGGCCGCCGGTCGTCGAGGCCGCGGCCCGCCAGGTAGCGCACCGTCTGGCTCCAGAAGCGTGCGTGCCGGGTGTCGGCCTGGCCCACGATGCGCGACAGCCGGCTCCAGCGCCACGTCGTATCGGCCAGCAGCACCATGACGTGCCCGCCGCCGCCGGAGCGCTGGATGGCGGCGACGACGGCCGGCTTGTCCTCGACCTTGAAGTTCGGGTTGACGGCCAGGACCTCGGCCCCCGGCTTGGCCCGCTGCACCAGGCTGCACCCCAGCAGGTGGGGAGCGTTGTCCCAGGCGGCCGCGTCCTGCACGCGGTCGCTGGACACCTCAAAGACCGGATGCCGCCGGCCCTCCTCGGTCAGCTGCATGACGAACGGCTCCTCGGTCTGGTACGGCGGCCGGTCGGCGAACACCACCGGCAGCACGTCGGCCAGCGGCGTCGTGCGGAAGCCGTCGGGGCCGAATGAGCGGTAGCCGCCCAGCACCAGGAGCGCGTGCCCCTTCTCGTCCAGCCACTTCACCAGCGCCTGGTACTCCGGGCCGCTCAGGTACGCCCCTTCCAGATCGCCGAGGATGACGATGTCGAAATTCTTCAGCCCCTCCGGCGTCAGCAGGTCCTTGCCGGGGTGGGCGTCGCTGCGCTCGGGGTTGGCCTGGCGCACCACGGGGACCAGGCGCACGTCGGGGTCCTCTTCGAGCCGGGCCTTGAGGAACTTGTACTCGTAGCGCAGGAAGCCCTCGACGTACAGGACGCGGATGCGCTCCTTGTCCACGTGCAGCGGGAAATGCACGGCGTTGTTGGCCAGCAACCGCTCGCCCGTCTCGGCCTCGACCGCCGCGGTGAAGGTGAAGTCGCCCGGCTCGGTCGGCTTGATCGTCAGCCCCACCACCTGCTCGCCGTCGCCGGGGCCAAAGGCGACCTTCTGCGTGGCAAACGTGTCGCGGCCGCGCTTGATCGTCACCGTCGCGTTGGCCGCGGCGCCGCCCTTCTTCGTCACCGGCACCTCGACCTTGATCTCGTTGTTGACCAGCACCCGCGCCGGCGCCTTCACCGGCTTCACGGCAAAGTCGAGGTCGCTGGCGTTCGGGTCGGGCTGGAAGCCGACGCCGTAGACCGGCACCGGCAGGTTGCCCAGTTCGCGGAAGTCCTGCCGGCCGGTGTTGTCCATGCCGTCGCTGACCAGCACCACGCCGACCAGCGGCTTCGAGCGCAGCTTGGCCACCGGGTCGCGCACGGCCCGGGTCAGGTCGGTGCGCTCGACGGTCGGCTGCTCGGGCAGGTCGCTGATGGGCGCCCCGTTCACGTCGAACAACTCCACGGTCAGGCGCGGCCCGGAGCGGTCGGCGTCCAGGGCCTTGCGAAGCCGTGCCACCGCGTCCTTCGCCAGGGCGTAGCGCGACTTGCCGGAGGGGTCGGGGAGCGACATCGACAGCGAGTTGTCCACGACGACGGCCAGCCGCGGCGGATCGACGATCTCGTTCTCGCGCGTCCAGGTCGGCTTGGCCAGCGCCAGGAACAGGCACAGCAACCCGACGCCGCGCAGCAGCATCAGCGCCCACGTCAGCCGGCGCTCGGAGCGCTGGAAGATGCCGCGGTACGTCAGGAAGAGGACCAGCACCCCAGCCACGGCGAGCAGGAGCCACAGCCAGGGATGATCGACGTTCTCGAAAGTCCAGGCGGCAAACGGGGTCGGTGTCATGACGGCACGCCCTCCGTCTTGAGTGAGGGCTCGAGCCCGAGGGTTGCGGCCCGTGGGCCTTCCGGCTCTTCGCGCGGCTTCGCATAGTGCCGCAGGCTGATGCGGTTGGCGAGCCACGGCTCGACCAGCGCGATCACCAGCACGATCCCCAGGAAGATGTCCCACAGCTTGAAGCCGCGGCGGGCGCTCTGCGACGCTTCCGTGATGCGGGCCGGGTCCTCGACGTAAGTGACGAGCGGCCTGCCCGGCAGCAGTTCCTTCAGCCCCGCCTCGACTTTCGCCGGGCGGGCCTCGCTGCCCTCACGTTCGGCGAACACGTCGTCGAGATAAGTCAGGTCCGATTCGTAGCCATCGAGGTTGACCGCGAAGAGCTGACTCGCCTCCTTCTTCTCGGCGGACATCAGGGCGTAGACTCCCGGCTGCGTCGTGTCGCTGAAGACGAGTGGGCGGGCCGGGTCGTCGGTGGCCGTCGCGTTACCGATGGTCCCGTCCGGCTTCTTCACCAGCAGTTGCGGCGTGCGCTCGGCGACCGACACGGGCAGCGGGATGGCGTCCCCGGTGGCGAAGAAGCCCTGCCGGCCCATCGGCTCCTGGGCGAGGTAACTGACCAGCCGGTGCGTCCACGGCAGGAACGCCGGCCGCACCGGGAAATTCGTCCAATCGCGGTCGCAGGTGCTGGAAAAGAGCATCACGCGGCCCTTGCCGAACGCCTTTTCCAGGAGCAGGGGCGAGCCGTTGCTCGCCTTCATCAGCACCGCCGCATCCCCCGGCTCGACGCCCCACAGCGCCTTGAACGTCACGCCGCCGAGGGTGGCGAACCGGGAATCGCCGAACGCCGCCAGCGCCGGGTGGTCGTAATCGACGCTGGAGACGGTGGCGAAGCTCTCGTCGGGCTTGCCCGCGCCGGCGTTGCCTTGCACGTCGGTCAGGCGCCCCGGCAAGAGGCCGCCGTGGATGCGCGTCGCGGCGGCCAGCGCTTGGTTGTAGAAGGCCGCGTTGACCTTGTCGCCGAGGAAGAACAGCACGCTGCCGCCGCCGTCGGCGTACTGCTCCAGCTTCTCGACCGCGTCCGGCGTCAGCGACTCGACATTGGCGAGAATGACGAGCGGATACTTGCCGAGGTCGGTGCCGCCGAGGGCGGGAGGGCCGATCACGTCGAGCTGGATCGGGCTTTGCTCCTCGCCGGCGGTGAGGGCCGTGCGCAGGAAGAACAACTCGTCGAGCCGCGGCACCTGCGACGGGGCGCCGTTGACCGCCAGCACCTTCACCGAGTCGAGCACCTCGAAGGCGAAGTGACGGCGGTTGTCCAGCGGCAGGGCATCGTCGCTCACCTCGACGTAGCCGGAGTGCCAGCCGCCGGTGGTGAAGGTGTGATAAAAGCGCGGCACCGCCCAGCGGCCGTTGGCCAGCTTCTCCAGGTGGCGCTCGCCGACCTTCTGCCCATCGACGTACAGGCGCACGTCGCAGGAGCGGCCTTCGTCGCCCTGCCCTGCGATGTACGGCCGGATCGCGAACGGCACGCCGACCATCGGCCGGGCCGCCTGGTACTGCACCGCCGTCACGGCCAGGTTGCTCACCGACTTCGGCCGCACGCTGACGAAGAAGAACAGCACGTCGGAGCTGCCCGACGCCGCGGTGGGCTCGTCGCCCATCTCCCAGCCGGAGTCCTGCAAGTCGCTGAGGACGTAGACCTCCTTGCTCGGCGCCGGCGCGGCCAGGGCGATGGCCTCGGCCCGCTCGACCGCCCCGCGCAAGTCGGTACCCAGCGGCAGCACCTGAATCGTGTTGATCGCGCCTAGCACGTCCGTGATGTCGGCCGTCGGCTGCGGGAACACGACCTCCGGCCCGTCGGCGCGCCGCCCGGCCAGCACGATCGACACGGTGTCGTCACCCGGACGCAGGCCGTCCACCACTTCGCGGGCCGCGGTCTTGGCGCGCTCGAGCATCGTCACGCCGTCCTCGGTGTAGCCCATGCTCGCGGAGTTGTCGATGACCAGCACCACCGAGCGCCCGCCGCCGACGAGGAACGACTGGCCGCGCGGCAGGAACAGCGGCCGGGCCAGGGCGGCGGCGAACAGGCCGCACAGGGCCATGCGGCAGGCCAAAAGCAGCAATTCCTTCAGCCGGCTCATGCGGTACGAGCGCAGGAATTGGTCGGTGAAGAAGCGCGTCGTCGAGAAGCGCATCTTCTTGGTGCGGCGCGACCGGCTCAGGTGGATGATGAGCGGGATCGCCGCGGCCAAAAGGCCGACCAGGAAGAGCGGACTGAGGAAGGTCAACATAGTCGGTTCATTTTCCTCCCCTCGCCCCGGTACTCCGGGGCGAGGGGTCGGGGGTGAGGGGTTGTCCCTCGGCAAGCAAGACAGAACCGCTCACCCCAACCCCTCTCCCCGGAGTACCGGGGCGAGGGGCTTTCAGGTTGTCATACGCTCATCGTCTGTCGGCGAGCCAGGTAGGTCCCCAGGAATAGGTCGAAACGCTGGTCGGTCTGCGCCTGGGCGTAGTCGATCTGCGCCGCCGTGCAGCCGCCGCGCACGGCGGCGAGGAACTTCGCCAGCTCTTCCAGGTACGCCTTGCGGAAGGCGCGCGGGTCGCTGACGACCTGCCGATTGGTCTCCATGTCCTCGATCTGCGTCACGTCGTCGAACGGGAAGGTCACCTCCGCCGGGTCGAGGGTGTGCAGGACGACGACCTCGTGTTTCTTGTGGCGGAAGTGCTTCAGGGCCGCGACCAGTTTTACCGGGTCGTCGAACAGGTCCGAAATCACGACGACCAGCGCCCGCCGCTTGATCGTCTCGGCGAGTTGATGGAAGGTGTCGCTCAGGCTCGTCTCGCCGCCCGGCGACGTCTGTTCGAGCTTGTCCATCAGGACGCGCAGGTGCCCCGGACCCTGCCGCGGTGGGATGCGGTCGCGCACGCCGGCGTCGTAGGTGATGAGGCCGACGGTGTCGTGCTGGAAGGCCATCAGGTAGGCGAGACTGGCCGCGAGGTAGCTGCCGTATTCCAGCTTGGTCAGTGGGGAGCCGTCGGAGCGGTAGCCCATCGACGCCGACTTGTCGAGCAGCAGGTAGCAGCGGAGGCTGGTCTCTTCCTCGTACTGTTTGACGTACAACTTGTCGCGGCGGCCGTAGACGCGCCAGTCGATGTGCTTGGGATCGACACCGGGCGTGTACTCGCGGTGCTCGGCGAACTCGACGGAGAAGCCCTTGTGCGGGCTCTTGTGCATGCCGGAGAAGAAGCCCTCGACGACCAGGCGCGCGGCCAGGGTGAGGTTCTTCAGCCGGCCGAGGGCCGCCGGGTCCAGGTACTTGTACTGCGGGGGTGCGCTCATGGTGCGCCTTTACGGCTGGTTTTCGTATTCATCCTCGCGCCGCTTCTCTTCCAGGCATTCGATGAAATCGCCGCGGACCGACTCGTGCAACTTGTTCTCAAAGGACTCATCAAGATTATTCTGACGGATCAGCTGCACGACGTCGGCGAAATCTTGCCAGCGCCGGGCAGCCAGCTTGAGCTGGACGAGGGTGGGAAGGTCGAGAACGCGAACGTCGTCGATCACCTCGCTCATGGACGAGGGGTCTGGGTAGGCAATCGGCCCCGGCCGGCCGCTACCGGGGTAGAGGCCGGTTATCAGGATATCCACGGTGATCGTGCTGGACTTATCGACGAACCGGCGTTTTCCCTTCGAGGACGGGTCGTAGTTCTTCGGGACGAAGCGCCGGCGGAACTCGTCAAAACCCTCCTGCGTGAGCAGGACGTCCACGTCGTTGGTGGCGCGACGATGGTTGTGCGCGAACACGGCCATGCCCCCCACCACGACGTAGGGGATTTTCGCCTTTTCCAGTCGCTTGACGATCCGGCGCATCGTCTTGTGGACCGGGTCTTTTCCCTGGAAGAACAAGTCCAACTCCTTCACGCGCTCCATGAACGTGGTCGGCCGTCCCGCCGTGGCCATGACTCAACCCTCGCGGTTACTGGTAATCCTTCGGCCCCGGCTCCTGCACTTCCTTGAGCAGCATGGTCACGAGCTTGTCGGGCGTCACGCCCTCGGCCTCGGCGTGGAAGTTCGTCATGATGCGGTGGCGCAGCACCAGCGGCGCCACGTCGCGGACGTGCTGGCAGGTCACGTTGTACTCTCCCGCAATCGCCGCCCGCGCCTTGGCGCCCAGCACCAGGTACTGCACCGCCCGCGTGCCGGCGCCCCAGTTGACGTACTCCTTCGCGAAGCCCGGCGCGATCTCGTCCTCGGGCCGCGACGACCGGGCCAGGTTGACGGCGTACATGCCGACGTGGTCGCTCACCGGCAGCCGGCGCACGATCTGCTGCAGGTGGATGATCTCCGGCCCCGTCAGCGCCTTGGCGACGATCACCTCCACGTCCGACGTGGTGCATTTGGCGATCTCCAATTCCTCATGCGGCTTGGGGTAGCTGATGCGGATGTCGAACATGAAGCGGTCGAGCTGGGCTTCGGGGAGCGGGTAGGTGCCCTCCTGTTCGATCGGATTTTGCGTCGCCAGGACGAAGAACGGCCGCGGCAATTCGTAGGTGCGGCCGCTGACCGTCACCTGCAATTCCTGCATCGCTTGCAGCAGGGCCGCCTGCGTTTTCGGCGGCGTGCGGTTGATCTCGTCGGCCAGGAGGATGTTGGCGAAGACCGGCCCCTTGACGAAGCGGAACGTGCGGCTGCCGGTGGCGCGGTCTTCCTCGATGATCTCCGTGCCGGTGATGTCGCTGGGCATCAGGTCCGGCGTGAACTGCACCCGGTTGAATTCCAGGTCGATGGCCCGGGCGATGGTGCGGACCATCAGCGTCTTGGCCAGGCCCGGCACGCCGATCATCAGGCAGTGGCCGCGCGCGAACAGCGCCGTCAGCAGGTCATCGACGATGTGCTCCTGGCCGACGATGACCTTGGCGATTTCCTCCTTGAGCTTCTTGCGGGCGCTGCCGAGCTTCTGGATCGCCTCCAGGTCGCTCGCGCTCGCCGACGGCCCCGCCTTGAGCGGGTTGGCTTTCGTGGACACGGTCATTTCGTCTCTCCGTCACGATTCATCGTTTCGCGAAACGAGAAATCAGGTCAGTTTTGCAAGGCATACGCCACGACGTTCACCGCCAGCTTGCGGCACGTCTCCGCGTCGTAGCCGTTGCCGTAGGGGTCGCTCACCTGCTTCAGCTGCGTTATCGTATCGTTCTTCGAGTAGACCAGCACCAGGCGGTTCTTGATCGTCAGCCCTTCCAGCTCCAACGGGCGAGCCTCGCCGCTCTGCTTGTCGCGGGCTTCGCTGACCGTGAAGAACGACTTGTACAGCGGGCTGTCGGCAGCAATCTTCGTCAGCTTCTGGTCGGGGAAGAGTCGGGCGGCGAGGGCGCGGACGTGCTGGTCGAAGGCACTGCGGCCGCAGCAGTTGTTGACGAACAGGAAGCCGCCCGCCTCCAGGTGCCGCCGCAGGGCCGCCACCTCCTTGTCGCTTAGCTTCGGGTCGCGGTGGCCGGTCATGTACAGGAACGGATTTGCCGCCAGCTCCCTTTCGTTCGCATCGACATATTTCAGGTCGAACCCCACCGACAGACTGGAGTCGCCGGCGACGTGGCGCAGCCACTGGTAGACGCTGTTCGGGTCGGGATTCCAGTCGCCCTGATGGCGGAGTTGAGCGAAGGTGAACTGCTGGCGCGGGCGGGCGACCGGCGACTGGATCTCGCGCGTCACCGCCTGCGCCTCGCCGAGCTGCCGCAAGGCCGCGGCGTAGCTGACGATGTTGATGCCTAGGCGCACCGCGTCCTCGGGGATGAGGCGCGAGCCGCGCTCGTGCGTGTGGCCGTCCCAGCCGCAGCTCATGTCGAACGGCGTCAGGATGACGGCCGTGCGGCAACCGACGTTCATGCCCAACAGCTGCGGCGGGCCCTGGAACTCCTTCTTGGTGCCGTTGTCCCAAATGAGATAATTGACCTTCGTGTACTTGTAATAGGCCCGGTAGATCGGGTGGTCCGACTCGAGCAGGTCGAAGGAGCGGTCGGGGAACATCGCCTTGACCTCGCGGCGGAAGGAGTCGGCGAACTCCGGCCGGCCGCAGCAGGCGTCGCCCAGCAGCGTGCCGCCGTCGAGGACGTACTGCTTGACGGCGGCACGCTGGGCGTCGGTGAACTGGAACGCCTCGTGCCCGCTCATGTACAGGACCGGCACGTTGGTCGGCTTGTCGGCCTTGTGGGCGGCGACGACCTCGTTGACGTTGATGTGCCGCCAGCCGTACCAGAGGTTCAACTGGCTGCGGAAGTAGCGCATCAGGTTATCGACGTCGCCGGGGTCGGTGTTCCAGTCCTGGAAGGTGCCGTACTCCATCTTGGCGACCATGAGCGGCGGCGCCGGCTCGGCCTTGGGTTCGCTGCGGCGCAGGGGCACGGCGGGCAAGGGCAGCGGCGGCACCCCCTCGGCGGAGGTCTGGCGCTCGGGGTTCTTGCGCGGCGGCGGGCCGCAGGTGCCGAGCTTGCGGTCCTGCTTGTCCTGCCCCGTGGCGGCCGCCCCCGTTAGAATGAGCAGGATTTCCGCCAGCAGGAGCCCCGTGCCGGTCATTTGCAGCAGGCGTTTCATGGTCCAGTCCTCCACAGCCGCTTGCGGCTTCGCACGTCTGACCTGCGAAGCCGCAAGCGGCCTAATTGCGAATCCGCACCCCCGCGTCGCCCGCGGGCAGCTTGATCGTCCCCACGTCCAGCGCCGCCTTCTCTTTCGTCACCTTCAGCCCGCCGAGGGCCCCGTCCAGCGTCACCGATTTCTTGTCGTAATCGGTCTTCTGCAAGCGCTCGCGGTACAGCACCAGGAACAATTCGTCCTGCACCTTGATCCACGTCTCGTCGGGCTTCTCGAAGCGCCACACCTCCAGCCGCCAGATGATCTCGCCCGGCTTCGACTCGTAGAACGGCTTGGTCCGCCGCTTGTTCAGCACGACGACAGCGTGCTGGATGTTGCCCTTGATCGCCAGCACGTCGATTTCGTCCTCGAATTGGTTGAGTTCCTGGGCCTTCTCCTTCAGCGACTTCTCGTCCTCCTTGCTCAGCGGCTGCTCAACTTCGTAGTCGGAGCGCGGCACCGTCAAACTGACCCCTTCGAGGCGAGCCTTGCCGAAGTCGATGAGCAGGTCGTAGGCCGCGCCAAGCGGCAGGCCGTCGATGGTGAACTTGCCCGTCTTGGCGTCGAGCTTGCCTGGGAACTTCTTGTCGTCGCTCCGATCGATGGCATTAATCGCCGTCACCTTATCCGCCTTGTCGATGACACCGGTGATCGAGCCGGTTTCCGCGGCGGCGCGCGGCGCCACCCAGGCGATCAGGACGGCGGTGAGCAGCAGTCGGTTCATCGCTCTCTCCTCAGCGCTGGTAGGCGGGCAGGAAGTGCTGGTAGATGTCCAGCACCAGGCACGCCATCGCGGTGGAGTAAATCTTGTTCGGCTCGATGCCGGCCTCGCTGGTGCCGGGCGGCACGTCGAAGCTGCCGTCCGCGTTCTGCTTTTCCAGCAGCAACTCGCGGATCTTGGGGTGCCACTCATTCCATTCCTTGCCGCCGGCCTGGTAGAACGCCTGCACGGCGTAGTAATGGAAGTAGTAGAAGTATTGCGGCCCGCCGGCGCCCCAAATCACGGGGATCCCCGCCAGGTATTGCAGCGACTTCGGGATGTTCGGGTCGTCGTGCTTGCCGAGCAGTTGCAGCGACAGCACGCCGGCCGCCGTCGTCTGCGGCCCCGCCCCCGGCCCGGTGTAACCGTAGCCGCCCGTCGGGGCGCCGCAGGCGCGGACATACGCGATGGCCTTTTCAATGGTCTGGGCCGGCACCGGGACCTCCGCGTTGTTGGCGGCGCGCAGGGCCACGATCTGCATGACGCTGACGCTCAGGTCCTGATCGACCGGCGCCGGGGTGTAGCGCCAGCCGCCGGCGGGCGACTGCGTCTTCACGATCAGGTCAACCGCCTTGCGCAGCTTGTCCTCCAGCGCCGGGTCGGGGTCCATGCCGTACGTCTCGGCCAGGGCGAGCGTCGTCAGGCCGTGCTCGTACATCGGCCGGCCGCTCAGCGCCAGCACGCCGTTCGGCTGCGCCGTGCCGAGGATGAACTTCTTGCCCTTCTCCAGCACGTCCCGGTACGGCCCGCGCCCGGGAACGTGGCCGCGGCCCATGAACGCCAGCAGGGCCAGCGCATTCGGCGCGTGGTTGTCCTTGCACCAACTGCCGTCGGGCTGCTGCTTCGAGGCGAGATACGCCAGGGCCTTGTCCGTCGCGGCGTTGACGCGCTCGACGATCTTCATCTCGCTGAGCGGCTCCGCCCCGGTCGCCGGAGCCGGAGCGGCGGCGGGCTTCGGCTCCTGCGCCGGCACGACCGGCATTAGCGCAGCAAGGGCGCCGAGGAGGAGGACCAGTCCAGTAATCGCCATATGTTTACGCATCACGACAACCCCGCCAGTCGGCGCAGTCCCACGTCGAGGGAATACACGAACATCAGCACGGCCAGCATCAGCCAGTTGTCCCACAGCGTCGCCTCGCGGTGGCGCTCGGCGTACTTCGTCTCGCCCTTCAGCTTGTCCGCGATGGACGCCAGGTCGGGCAGCTCGACCATCTGCCCGCCGGACGTGCTGGCCAACAGGTCCAGCGCCGGGCGGTTGACGTTGGGGTGGCGCAATTCCTCGGGCGAGACGAGGACGCGCACCCTGGCCTCGACGGGCTCGGCGGCTGCCTCGTAAGTGAAGCGGTACTCGCCGGGCGACGGCAGCGGGAAGCGGCCGGTGTAGCGACCCCTCGCCGCCGCGTCGGCACTCAGCTGCACGGTCGTCGCCGAGCCGCCGCCCACCACGCGCACCGGCAGCGTCGCCTCGGTCCGCGGCGAGCCGTCGGCGTTAAAGGCCATCACATCGACCTGCGCGGTCTCGCCGGGCTGGGCGCGGATCGGGCGCACCTCGATCCAACTCTTCTTCGCTCCGCTTTGGTCGCGGCGGGCGACGAAGCGGACGGCCTGGCCCCAGAACTTGTAGAAGAAGCGGTCGCCGACGTTCTGCCGCCACAGCCAGGTGGAGTCGGTGCCGACGAACAGCACCTTGCCCGAGCCGGCATAGTGGTAAGCGACGAGCGGCTGCTTGCCGTAGCGTCCCTGGACGCTGGGGTTCCAGGCCAGCACCGTCGCCCCCGGCGCCGCCCGATCCGTGGCACTGCACCAGTAGTACGGCGGCATCCGGCTCCAGGCGTTGCCGTTGCGGCCGGGGTCGTCGTAGTAGCGCATCGCCTCGTGCAGCGAGCCGTCCGGCGTCAGCTCCAGGCGGAACGGCTTGTACACCGGTGCCTCGACCCCCGCGGCCTGCGAGCGCAGGCGCACCGGCAGCAGGTCCTGCAAGCGCTCGTCGTACTGGTGCGGCATGCTCAGCGGGCCGGCCTCGACGATCAGGCCGACGCCGTGTTCGCGCACCGCCTCGGCCAACATCGCCACGAACTTCGGCGTCAGCAGCTTCGGCGACACGTCGCCGAGGATGACGGTGTGATATTCGGACAGCTCCTTGACCGACCCAGGCAGGGCGAGGGCCTGCTGCACCGGCGACCTGCGGCGCCACTCGGCTTCGAGAACAACCTCCGGCTCCTTCGACACGCGGCCGCCGAGCCCGTGGTCGCGGCGCATGGCATTCTTGAGGAAGCGGAAGTCCCAGCGCGGCAAGCCCTCGACGTAGAGGACGCGCAGCTTCTCTTCGCTGACGCGCACGAAGGCCACGTCGGTGTTGTTGCTGCGCAGGTAGTCCGGCTCTTCGGGCTGCGGCGGCACCTGCACCGTCAGGTAGCGCGCCCCCGCCTCCTTGGCCTCGAACGTCAGCTCGACTTGCTGCTGCTCGGCGGAGTTGAGCACGATCTCTTTTGTGTCGAGCAGCTTGTCGCCGTCGCGCAGCTCGACCTTCACCGGCCGCTTGTCGAACCCCTGCGACTCGATGGTCACCGCCACCTTGACCGTGTCGCCGACCGACACCAGGCCCGAGGTGAACACGTCCACGATGGCCACGTCGCGCAGCCGGGTCGAGGAGCCGACCGGCACTGCAAAGATCGGCGCCCCCGCCGCCCGGGCCGCGTGGGCGACCTCCGAGGGGGCGCGGCCGCCGGTGTTCTGGCCGTCGGAGAAGACGACGACGCCGGCCACCTGCCGGCCGCCGGACTCGTCCAGCACCTTGCCGACCGCGTCGCCGATGTGCGTCGCCGGTCCGCCGGGGTTGGGCGGCTCCGGGAACTCGGGCTTGGCGGGATCGACGCCGAGCGGCGTGACCTCGCGGCTGAACGAGTAGTATTGCAGGTCGTACTTCTTCGCCAACGGGCCGAGGAAGTCCTTCGTCCCGTTCTGCACGACGGTTTGGGCGAGCTTGGCCCGGCTGATGCGGTTGAGCGCCTTGCGCGCCTCGGTGTCGATGGGGCCGCTGCGCGTCTGGTAGCCGGCCGCCTGCGCGATTCGGTCCAGTTCGCCGTCGCTCTCGAACGGCCCGGCGGGAAGCTGCATGCTCTGCGAATGGTCGAAGAGCAGGGCGACGATGGGCTTCTTCTCGCTTTTGTGATCGAACTTGATGTACGGCCCGGCGAGGACCAGGACGAGCAGGGCGAGGACGACGACCCGCGTGGTGGTCAGGGCGAGGCGCAGGCCGAAGGGGACGCTCGGCAGGTTGCGGCGCTGGCGCAGGTAAATGAAAGCGCCGACCGGCACCAGGAGCGCGAGGCCGACGATGAGCAGCAACGGATGCTGCACCGCCACGGCCGTGTCGCCGAGGTGATCGACGAACTCGTCGCCGATGCCGATCTTTTTGAGGAGCCATTCGAGCATGAACACCGACCCGATCGTTTCGTTCGTTTAGCCGCCGCCCTCCGGGCGGCGCGGTTAGCCTCACACAGTGGACGGATCGACCACAATAATCCCCGGCCCGAACCCCGCCAGGCGGGCAAAGTGACCCACGTTGAACGTCAACAGGTGCGTCACCTTGTTGACATGGCAGACGGCAACGAGGCGGGCGTCATGCACCTGTTTGCCGATGATCCCTAGGCCATCCACCAGCGCCTTCCAGGCCGGGAAGATGGTGTCCGTTTCGGGTAACAGCTTGAACGCCGCCTCGAAGATCGTCGCCCTCGCCAGGGCTTGTGCGGCCGACAGTCCCAATCCATTCATCGCCTGGGGGCGAGTAGCCGCACTGCGGAACTCCACGAGGTTTTGCGGAGTAATGTGCAGTACCTCCCCGCGCTGACGTAGTTCCGTCACTGCCCGGTCGGCCGTCGGAAACTGCGGGTCAGCTATGTTTGCCAAGCGACCGAGAACGCTGGTATCGATCAGGTAGGCCATCAGTCGTACAGTCCTTCGCTGCTCAGGGCCTCATTGGACAGGGAGACCCCGCAGTCCGTGGCCGCACTTCGCAGGAGCCGCTCCCAATCATCGCGCGGTTCCCGAAGTTGCGGGCGGGGAAGTAGGCGCTCACGGAGCGTCTTGACTGCGAATTCCTCGGGGGAGATACCCTGCGCCTGGGCCCGCTCTCGCAAAGCGGCCTCAAGGATGGGTTCAATCGCGATGACCACTGCTCTTCCTCCTCTGTTGGCGTGCCCGGCTGGTGTCCGCCAGCTAGGCCATTACTCGTAGAGCCCTTCGCTGCCTAGAGCCTCATTGGAGAGACTCACCCCGCAGTCGCTTCCCACCGCGAGGAGGCGACGCTCCCAGTCATCGCGAGGCTCGATGGGTTGCGGACGCGATAACCGCTCTCGCAGCGTCTTCATGACAAGTTCCTCGGGGGAGACACCCTGCGTGCGGGCTGCCTCTTTCAGTACGGCCTCAAGATCGGTTCCGAGAGTAATCACCATTGCTGCCCCTCCTCTGTGTCCTGGTTGTGGGATGACCTCCTGACCGTGCCACGCCTGCCACCGCAGGTCTCGCTTTCAGCCCGGAGACATTCGTTCGGTTGCCATGTACTCGCCTAGAGTTCGACCGCTCTGCGGGGGGGGGGATAGCCGGGGCGAGAGGAGTGACGCCCGACCCAATCCGCTGCCACTGCTCGCGAAACTCATCGGTCGCGTAGTCGCGCGCCTGCAACCAGAAGCTGGCCTTGCCTTCCTTTTCGCACCGATGTGCCAGCCGGCGGACTTCCTCCGGAGTAAGGATGAAACACTCCGGGGTCTCCCTCATGACATGCCGGCAGACAATTACACAATCCCCGAACAAGCGGTCCAGCTTGTTTCCCAAAGGAACATCGCCCGCGTGTGATCGCGTCTTCACTTGGATCGTTTTCTTTCGGGAGGCATCTTGGCTGTATATGAGAATGTCGATGCCCTTGGCGTTTCGTGCCGTCGGCATGACGTTCCAATCAAGCCTCGAAAGGCGGTAGCAGACGTAGAACAAACCGATGTTGCCCACGGTCTGCAGGTTGGAGATCCGCTCGGGAATCTGAACTTCGTCCACCTAACACCTCCCGTCTTGCCCTCGAACGGCCGCTTGTCACTCGCAGCCCCGAGGGCGGATGCACTGGTTGAGGCACGGTCTCCTAGCCGTTCCACCGGCTCTGATCGAAGGTCTACCATCGGCGCGGAGACCTGGTTAGCGTGAGCGCCCTTTTATACCTCCAGCCCCTACTCGGTTGGCAATCGGTCAAGCAGTTCGGTCGTCCAATTACACGTTTCTTTGATCTTCTTTCGGTGCCAACCAATCAACTCACCAAAATAACGCGCGGCGTCTGGGTTCGCTTTGTTCGGAAACGGCCAAAAGCCCAACTGGCTTGGTGTCAGTTGTACGACGTGCCCCTTGGAGTATGAGAGCGTTGCGTAGTCGATGATAAGGTCTCTGGCGAACCCTCCAATCTCCTTTTCGGGATCGGCAAACGCTAGAAACGTAGCTTCATTGTTCACCTGATAGAATGACGTCGTACCGTTTTTGTCATCCGCACTCGCGCAATCGGCCAACAGCGGAGTATAGCGCTTATGATAACAGTTCAGGCGACTTGCACTATTCAATGTATCTTCGATGACGATGAACAAGAAGGCTGGTAGTCCAAGACCTTTCCAGTAGTTGATGGTCCGCTCATCTACTTTATCAGCGCCCGTTAGCGTGTACTTGGCAAGGCCGTTCAACTCTGACTTGCCAGCCGGTTCGCATTTGACCCTGTCGCTTGTCGTGGCTTTGACCTGTGCCGAAAACAGAATGCCCCTGGGCCGGTCTCCGTAGGTCCATTCGCAGAGAAAATCAATTCCGAGATCGTTCTGTCGCGCGATTCGATGGGGGATCGCGTTATCAACGATCAGCGATTCAAAGAAAGCTTCGCCTTTGATTCCTCGACGTGCGCTTTCCGTGTACCTCTTGTAGTTATCGTCTGCCATCGGTTCACTCCCGCTTCCGAACACCCGATTGTTTAGCGGCCGCCCTCGGGGCGGCGCGGCGGACGCGCCGCTCTGCAAACCGCCGCTAAACGAGTTGTCACTTCGCCTCCTTCACTTCGGTCAGCTTCTTGAAATACTCCTGAATGAACTTCCGATACCCCTCCGGTCCTTCCTCCTTCATTCCTTGCAGCAGTTCCTCGCGCACCCGCGGCGGCATCAGTTGGCTCGGTTGCTGGCTCGGCGTGTCTCAGGGGAGTGGAAGGATCTCTACCAAACCGCCCAGTACCACGTCGATCACCAACTTGTGACCGGCCAGTAGCTTCATTCCCAACAGGGATTCGTTCCCGACGGCTGTCACCAGCACCGCCCGCCAAGTGCCGCCCCAGTCTACTTCCGCGGCAAACGTGTCATACTGGCAAACCGAGCCGTCCCCCAGCCGTGCGATTCCACCCGTTTGCCGAACAAGACCCAGGGCGGTTATCATCGTCGCTAGCAGTGTCAGGGACGAAGTGAAACCAGAATCGATGATCGCATCGACGTCTGACTCCCCGCCTGGCCCGCGCAGACGCAGGCGGACAACGGCCTCAAGGCGGGCGTTCACGGTGCCTCGGATCATCGGACCGCTCCGATACGGCACGTTGTCGGGAAGCCCGCCTGCATCAGCCAGATATCGGCCGCCGGTTTCCGCGAGCGCAGGCGAGTGACGGCCGTATAGTCGTCCTCGTCAATTTCGTAGTCGCCGGTCTCGACATCGATGGCGACGTATTTGCCGTGATCCTCTGGCCGGAGCGCCGGCCGCACTTGCCGGTCGAACATCGCTTCCCCGAGACGGGCGAGTTCATCGAGGGGGCGTCGTCGTTGGGTGGTATCCACGGTAAGTCCTCCCGATAGTTTGCCGGGCGCCTTCATGATATCGCACGCGGCGACTCACTTCGCCCCCTTCACCTCCGTCAGCTTCTTGAAATACTCCTGAATGAACTTCCGATACCCTTCCGGTCCCTCCTCCTTCATCCCTTGCAGCAATTCCTCGCGCACCCGCGGCGGCATCTTCAGGATGACCGTCCGCGTCGCCGGGTCGAGCTTCGCCAGTTCCGCCTCTTGCGGCGTACCGGTCGGCGGTGTGCCGTGCAGGTCGCCGGCCGTCGGCTGAGTGGACGGCGGCATCGGCTGACCCGGTTGCTGATTCGGCTGCTGACCCTGTCCGCGGCCCTGCTGGTGCATCCGTTGGGCCATCGCCATCGCCTGACGCATCAGGTCCGACTGCATCATCTGCGACAGCGACTCGCCCTTTTCCCCGTTCAGCGCCCGCTGCAACTGCTGCAACATCTGCTCTAGCGCCTGCGCATCGGATTGCAGACTCTGCTGCGCCGCGTTGGCGTTTTGCATCTGCTCCTGCTGGCGGCCTTGCAAGTCCTGCCGCTCCTCTTGCGGGCTGCCGCCCTCCTTCGGCTTCTTGGCGACTGGCCGCTTCTTTTTCTCATAGCGCGGATCGGTCTTCTCCTTGGGACCGTTCAGCGCCGGCATGAAGTACTTCTCATCTTCGTCCTCTTCCGGCTTGTCCTTCTTCGTCTCGGCGTTCGGCTTGGACGGGTCGGCCTTGGCGTTCTTCTTGTCGGGCTCGTCGGGGTCTTCCTCCTTCGGCCGCACCGGCTTCTCGCCCTGCGCCTCCGGGTTGTAGGGCTGGTCCGGCACGTCGGGGCGGCGCTTCATGCGCTTCATCTTCTCGCTCATTTGCAGGTCCTTCGTCTTCTTGAAGAGGTCTGCGAGGAGCTTCTCCAGGTCGAACTGTTTCTTCTCCAGGTCGGGCAGTTTCTCGTCGGGGGCCTTGGCCGTCTCATCCGATAGGTCCTTTTCCTTGCCCTGGGCCTTCTTCAACTCGTCCATCAGCGCGGCGAGGTGCTTCTTCAGCTCCTCCAGTTCACGGGCCGTCAGGCCGGCGGTCTGCTTGTCCATCTCCTCCTTCAGCTTGCTGATGGCCTCGTCGAGGTTATCGCGCAGCCCCTTGCGGGCGCGGGTCAGGGCTTCCATGCGCTCGCGCAGCGCCTCCAGTTCCTTTTGCAGACGGTCGCCCTGGGCTTTCATCCCTTTCAGGTCGGGCGTGCCGGCTTTCGGGTCGGCACCCTGCGCCATTTTCGCGGCGAGGTCCTGCAACGGTTGCAAGGCGCTCTGCTGGAAGGCTCGCTGCAGGGCCTGCATCTGCTCCAGCACCGGCTTCGGGATCATCTGCAAGCCGCCCGCCTGCTGGGCGCTCTTGTCCAGGTCGCCGGCGATTTGCTGGGCCAACTGAGCGTTCTGCTGCTCCTTCGCCGCGAGCTGGGCCATCTGCTGTTGCAGCTCTGCCAGCTCCTTGGCGCTCTGCGGGTCGAGCTTCAGCGGGGCGGCCGTCGGCGCCGGTTTCGTGGGGTCATTCACTTTCGGGGCGCCCTCGGGCGCCGGACGGGTCTCGGCCTTGGCGGCCTCGATCTTCTCCACGAGCGGGGCGTACTTCGCCTCCATCTTTTCCACGGCCTCGCGCACCTTGGCCTGCTCGGCGATGAGGTTCGCCAGCTTTTCGCGGAAGGGGTCCTGCGTCTTCTCGAAGGCGTCAAGCTGCTTGTCGTCGGCGTTCGGGTCGGGGGCGATGCGCACCGCCAGCTCCGGCGTTAGCGCCTTCTGTCCCTTGCGGTCGCGCGCCTCCAGCCGATAGTGCAGTGTCTCCCCGGTCTGCACCTTCAGCGCGGCCAGGTCGAGGCCATAGGCCACGTTATCGCTCCGCTGAGGAGAATCATACTTGCGCACAGGGCGGCGCTCCGGCTCGGTTCGGTCGCCGCGGCGCAGCAGGATGTCGATGCCGGCCAACCCGTAGTCGTCGAAGGCGGCCATGACCAGCGGCACCACGCCCGGTTCGCTGCGGACGATGTCGGCCGTCGGCCGTTCCAGCACGATCTGCGGCGCGTTGTCGGGCAGGGCGGCGTACTTCGCCTCCTTTTTCGTCGGGTTGGCGTGGCCCAGCGCGTTGCGCAACTCGGGGCGGAACAGCCCGGTGCCGGTCAGCGGAAAGCGACCCGACCACTCGTTGGGCCCCGTCTCCTTCATGGCGAAGGTCCGCACCGGGGCCAGCTCCAGTTCCTCGGCGCCGGCCGAGTGCCAGTACGCCTGTCCCCCGTGGAGCGTGAACGACATGCCGTGCAGGCTCTTGCCCGCCAGGTCCACCAGATCCGCCGGCACTTCGAGGCGCACCCACTCGCCGGCGGCCGGCAGCGGTCCGACGTGCCGGCAGCCCGGCGTGTTGGCCTTGCCGATGCGCAGCACATCGGCGCCCCAGTAGGCGCGGTGCTCCCAGCCGGTGCCGTCGTGCCACTGGACCATGACCGCCTCGGGCTTCTGATCGGGCACCAGGTAGACGTAGGTGAACAGCGTCTCGCCCCTGGCCACGGGGAAGCCGGCGGGCGTGTCCTGGAACCAGTGGCCGTGCGTGCCCAGGGCGGCCGGCTCGGTATGTGTGACGCGGCCGTGCTTCTCGCCGTCCCATTGCCAGGTGCCGTCCGCCTGGGCTCCGGGCGGCAGGCGGTCGTCGAACCAGAGGCGGTCGGGGCGCTCCTTGATGGCGGGGTTGCGGCGGCGCGGCTCCAGGATTTGCACCTCGCCCTCGGCGACCTGCCCTTCGGACTGCACGACCACCTCGACCTCGCTCCCGTCCGGCCCGGTCACCTCGGTGGCCTGCGGGGGATCGACGCGCGGCGGCAGGGCCATGTACTCGGGGAAGTGCAGGACGGTGTGCTGCCCCACGATGCGCGGCCGTTCCACCATCGTAATGCGGTGCTTCTTGCTCCAGGTGCCGCCGCCGAAGACGCGGTAGGTGAAGCCGTCCTCGAAGCCGGCCGACAGCGTGCCTGACAGCGTCAGCTTCCAGTCGGCGCTCTTTCCCTTCTGAAGATCGTGCTTGAGGGTGGCGGCGCCGTGGTCGCTGTACAACTCGACCCACAGCTTCTCCGGCGTGCCCTTCTGGACATGGGCGATGAAGACGACGTCCTCGCCGCGCAGCACCGAGGCGGTGCCGGGGCTGACCGTGTACTCGACGCCGGTCTTCGGCGGGATGTCTTCAAACGGCTGCAAGATGCGGGCCAGCGCCGTCGGCACGCGCTCGGAGAAAACGACCCAGAGCAGGCCGAAGGACAGCGAGCCGATGAGGGCGAACGCGGCGGCGCGGCGCAGGCTGAGGAAATCGACCACGCGGCGGGGGCGGAAGCCGCGGACGCGCTGGACCGCCTCCGTCACCAGCCGCCGCAAGAAGATGGGCGACGGGCTCGCCTCGGTCCCCTTCCCGGCGAGGTCGATGCAGCTCACCAGACGGCTGTGCATGCCGGGAATGTGCGACTCGATACGGCGGGCGACGGAGACGGGCGGCAGGCGCCGCAAGGCCGGGCGGACCACCCCGGCGACGAACGCCCAGGCCGCCGGCACCGCGACCAGCAGCAGCGAGGTGAGGCGCAGCGCGCTCGGCAGCGGGACGAGGAGGTCGATCACCGTCACCGCGAACAGCGTGGTGAGCACCAGGCCGCCGGTGAGGGCCGCCCCTGTGACCAGCCAACTCGAACGCAGGAGGGCGCGCGTCCGGCGGACGAGCCGGAAGAGCGGGGCCGGGTCGGGGGACGCATTCGGCGACACGTCGTTACGCATGAACGGCATCTCCGGACTTTGGCGAGGCGGGCGAGGCGGGTTGGGCGCGGTCCAGGGCGGGGGGAGGCCCCGGGAAACGTCTGGCGCAATTGGACCCTATTCGTGTCGGGTTGTCAATCATTTGGATGCCACGGGCTTGCCCCGTGGTGATTCACGTTCGCTGCTACAAAGCGCCCGGGCAAAGAAAAAAACGAATCTTCGCCTCCGCCCTGTAGCCGCGAGCGTAACGATCCACGGGACAAGCCCGTGGCATTTCGTGCTTTTGGATGCCACCTGTAGCCGCGAGCGTAACGATCCACGGGACAAGCCCGTGGCATTTCGTGCTTTTGGATGCCACGGGCTTGCCCCGTGGTGATTCACGTTCGCTGCTACAAAGCGCCCGGGCAAAGAAAAAAACAAATCTGCGCCTCCGCCGCCCTGTAGCCGCGAGCGTAACGATCCACGGGGCAAGCCCGTGGCATTTCATGATTCAGTCGCCTGTCCGCCGGCACCGGTCATGCGGCCAACCCACGTTCCGGGGGCCAAATCGAGGATGCGCCGGGCAACGCCGCGCTCGTCGCCGTCCTTGCGCTGGCCGCGCAGCGTCGCCAGCAGGAACTCGACGCCGATCACCACGAACATCAGCGCGATCAGCGGCCGCCACACTTCCTGCTCGCTGCCGATGATCCCCTGCAACTGCTGCGCCTCGGCGGAGGCGTCCACGAACGTCACCCGGGCCGACGGCAGCAGGTCGCGGAACTGCTGTTCGCCCAGCGCCGTGAAGTCGGACTCCTCCGGGGCCAGGTTGACCGCGAAGGCCGTCGTGACGACCTTGTCCGGCGCCGACGGGTCGCCTCGCACCTCCACGGTGTAGTACCCCGGCTCCGCCGTCCCCTCGAAGGCGGCGACGTAGCGCGTCGCCGAGCGCTGAAAGTCGAGCGGCGTGCTGCGACCGGCGCCGTCGGTCACCTTGCCGGACGGCTTCGCCATGCCAGTGACCCAGGCGCCGCTGACGGCGACCTCGGCCACGCCGCCGGGCGGCACCACGGCCGGCGCCTCGACCTCGGCACGGTGCTCGACGTGGCTGACCAGGCGCAGCACCAGCGGCACGAACTCCGGCTTCAGCGGCAAGTTCGTCCACTTGCTGTTCGCGGGAAACGCGGCCAGGACCACGCGCCCCTCGCCGAAGCGGCTTTCAACCAGGGCGGCTGCCCCGTTAGCGAAGTTCGCCAGCGGCCAGTCGCCGGCCGCCTTCTCCTTGCCCTCCTCGGGCTTCGGCAGCGCCAGCGGGAAGCGACGGTAGAAGCGCACGCCGCGGAGATATTTCCCCTCGGGGTCATCGAAGACCGACAGCACGGGGTGCGCGAAGTCGAGGACGGCGAAGCGCTCGAACGTCTCGGCCTTGTCCGGGTCGCCCTGCGGCGGCCCGAGCGTGGCGGCCGTCAGACGCTCGCCTTGCGGCCCCGGCACCGGGAAGAACCGGGTGTTGTAAACGTCGGCGTTGACGCGGTCGCCGGGGAAGACCAGCAACCCGCCGCCGGCCACGACAAACTTCCGCAGGGCGTCGAAGTGTCCCGGTTGCAGCGCACCGCAGTTGGCGAGGATCACTACGCTCACGTCCCTCAGCACCTGTTCGTTGACGGCCGGCTCCGCGATCTCCTGCACGTCGAGGGAGCGGACGAACTCCTTCGAGACCCCGGCGAGCGGGGGGCGTAAGCCCCCCGGTTGGTCTTCACCGGGGGGCTTACGCCCCCCGCTCGCCGGGTCCGTTTCCGTGGCGCTGAGGGCGGCCTTGAGGTAGAGCGCTTCGCTCTCGAACGGGTCGGTAGCGGGGTTGCCGTTGACCAGCAGCACCTTGACCCGCGGCGCCACCGTCAGGGCGAACAGGAACTGGTCGTCCTCGCGGAAACGGTCGGCGGCCTTGGTGCTGATCTCGTATCGGCCGCGGTGGACGCCCGGCTCGGTCGGCGTATAGATGATGCGTCGCGTGCCAGTCTCCCCGGGCTTGAGCGTCATCGTCTGGCTGGCGACTTCCTTGCCGTCGATCAGCACGCTCACCGTCACGTCGGCGGGGTCCTTGGCGTGGTTGACGACGCGCGGCGTCAGGACCAGCGGCAGGCCGGCGATGGCCCGGCCCGCGGGCGCGTCGCCGACGGCCGCGAAGTTCGGCATCGGCTCGTTGGAGGCCACGTTGACCACGACGAACTCGGTTTCGGCGGGCACCAGCTTGTCGAGCCCCTGCGAGCGCGCCTCGCGCCAGCCGGTCGCCTGGCAGTCTGTGAACAGGTAGACGACTGGCGTGGTGCGCTTTGGCGCGTCCGGGCCGAAGAGGTGCGTCAGGGCGGCGAAGAGGTTGGCGCGCGACGGACTGGTCTTCAGCCCCTCGATTTTGTCGCGGATCGAATGCGTGTCGGCGGTGAAGCGGCTGAAGACCTCTTCCGGCCGAGTCGTGACGCGGACGAGCGTCACCCGATCCTCGGGGTGCAGCCGTTCGGCGACCGCCAACGCCGCCGACTTGGCCCGGTCGAACGACGACTGGCCGGCGGTGCTGGCATTCATGCTGGCGGAGCAGTCGATGAGCAGGATGACCTCGCGGCCGGAGCCGGTCTTGAAGAGCGAGTCCCACTTTTTCAGGACCGGCCGGCAGACGACCATGACCAGGGCGAGCAGGAAGAGGGCGCGGAGCATGGCCAGCAGCACTTCGAGGAACTGCATGCGCCGCCGCTGCTGCACGTAGCTGTCGAAGAGGAAGCGGAACGTGCTCAGCTCGACGGTCTTCAGCCGGTGCAGCGTGAGCAGGTGCAGCAGCACGGGGATTGCCGCCAGCGGGATCAGCCAGAGGAGCGCGGGGTGAAGGAAAGTCATGTTAATTGCAGATTGCAGATTGCAGATTGCAGATTGCAGAGGGCTTTTTCAATCTGCAATCTGCAATCTGCAATCTGCAATTCCTTTATCCCAGTCGCGCGCGCTTCTCGAGGTACGACGCGAGGAACTGGTCGTAAGGCTCCTTCGTGTTTGCCAGGTTGTAGCTGACGCCGCGCTCGAAGCACGCCGATTTCACGCCGTCCAGCCAGGTGTTGATGCGGGCGAGGTAGCGGCCGCGCAGGCTCTTCGGGTTGGCCACCACCCGGCCGGCACCCTCCATGTCCTTGAAGCGCGTCAGCCGGTCGTAGGGGAACGTCAACTCGGCCTCGTCCAGGACGTGGAAGACGATGACCTCGTGGCGGTCGTGCCGGAAGTGTCCCAGCCCGGCGGCGATGGCGTCCACGTCGTCGATGAGGTCGCTGATGAGGACCACGAGGCCGCGGCGCTTGATGCGTTCGGCGACGCGGTGCAGCACCGTGCCCACGTCGGTGTCGGGCCGCGTCGGGCACTCGTCGAGCAATTCCAGGATGCGGCGGAACTGCGTCGGCCGGGCGCGCGGCGTCAGGCTCTGCCGCACCTCGTTGTCGAAGAGGGTGAAGCCGACCGCATCGTTCTGGTGCAGCATCAGGTACGACAGGGCGGCGGCGAGGTAACTGCCGTAGGCGAGCTTGCTCACCGCGCCGCTCTGGAACGCCATCGATTTGGAGCAGTCGAGGAGGATGGTGGCGCGGAGGTTCGTTTCGTCCTGGAACAGCTTGACGTAATACTTGTCGGTGCGGGCGAGGAGTTTCCAGTCGATGCTGTCGATTTCGTCGCCGGGGGTGTAGGCGCGGTGGTCGAGGTACTCGACCGAGAAGCCGTGGTACGGGCTCTGGTGCCGGCCGGTCAGGAAGCCCTCGACGACCTGGCGCGCGACCAGCTCCATGTGGCCGATCCGGGCTAGGCCCTCGGGGTCGAAGTAACGATTGCTCATCGGTCGGCGCCCACTAGCGCTGATTCATCGTTTCGCGAAACGATAAATCGGGAATTAACTCTCGCGCACCACCTCGAACAATTTCTCGACGACGTTATCCGACGACACGCCGTCGCTCTCCGCGCGGAAGCTCGCGGCCAGCCGGTGGCGCAGCACCGGCACGGCGACATAGCGGATGTCCTCGGTGGACACATGCACGCGGCCGTCGAGCAGCGCGTTGGCCTTGGCGCCGAGCAGCATGGCCTGGCAGGCGCGCGGGCCGGCGCCCCAGCTCAGGTACTTCTTGACGAAGTCCGGCGCCTCGTCCGAGGCGGGACGGGTGGCGCGGGCCAGCTTCACCGCGTAGCCCGCCACCGAGTGGGCGATCAGCACCTTGCGCACGATCCGCTGCAATTCGAGGATGCCCGCCCGGTCGAGCAGCGGCTCCAGCGCCGGGGATTCGCCGGAGGTCGTGCTTTCTGCGATGGCCAACTCCTCGTCGAAGCTCGGGTAATCGACGTAGATCTTGAACATGAAGCGGTCGAGCTGGGCCTCGGGCAGCGGGTAGGTGCCCTCCTGCTCGATCGGGTTTTGCGTGCCCAGGACCAGGAACGGCTTCTCCAACGGGTAATCGACGCCAGCGACGGTGACCTTGTATTCCTGCATCGCCTGCAAGAGTGCCGCCTGCGTCTTGGGCGGGGTGCGGTTGATCTCGTCGCCGAGCAGGATGTTGCCGAAGACCGGCCCCTTGACGAAGCGCATGCGCCGGCGGCCGGTCCCCTCCTCCTCGTCGAGGATTTCCGTGCCGGTGATGTCGGAGGGCATCAGGTCGGGGGTGAACTGGATGCGGCGGAAGGTCAGCGACAGGAGCTGGGCGATGCTGGCGATCATGAGCGTCTTGGCCAGGCCGGGCACCCCCTCCAGGATGCAGTGGCCCTGGCAGAAGAGGGCAATGAGGACCTGCTTGAGGACCTCGTTTTGGCCGATGATGACGCGGCCGAGCTGCTCGGTCATCTGGGCGTAGACCTGGGCCAGGCGCTCGGCGGCCTGGAGGTCGGCGTCGTCGAGCCGGGCTTTCGGCGCGGTTGCGGTGGGTTTGACGCTCATAGGCACCTTGCTGCGGAAACGGCTTCGGGGCAGGGGGGCGGCTTGCGGCTTCGCGCCGGCGGCGGGCCGGTCAGGAGGGTCGCGGAGGCCGCGGCCGCGCTGGCGCGTTACGAAGTGTCAGCGTATCAGGGATTTGGCGCGAGTCAATGAGTTCCGCGTCACCGGTTCAGCGCACCTCGGTTTCGGGGTGCTCGTCGTACTCGTCGTCGGCCTGGTAATCCTTCTCGCTGACGAACAGCAGCCGCCGGTCGCAGAGTTGGATCGAGTCGCCCGCAGTGAGGCGGACCGGCCGGGTGACGCGGACGCCGTTGACGAACGTGCCGTTGCGCGAGGCGGTGTCATGCAGATCGCAGCCGCCCCAGGCGTGGACCAGGATGACGCAGTGACGGCGGGAAATGCAGCGGTCCTCAAAATGGATGTCATTATTCGGCAGTCGGCCCAGAGTGTTCAGGCCGGTCTTCAGGGGGTGAGCGCAGTCGGCCGCGTGATCGAACAGGAGGTACGTCGTGCCGGGAAGCACGTGGTCGGGCCGGATCAACCACTCGTCCGCCTCGGCGACCAGGGCGCGGAACTGCTCGCCGGTCATGGTCAGCCAGCCGCGAGCGCCCAGGAGCGTCTCACGAGCGCGACGGTAGTCCTGACGGCGCGGGAAGTCCAGGTGAGCGCTGTCGAGACGGGGGTCTGACATGGCGGTCCTCCCGTGGGCGATGGCCCTACCCCAGCGGAACTGACTTGTCCTTGCAGCGTACCACGTCCCTGCGGCGACGTCACGCAGAAACTGGCCGCCCCGCTGTGCGGGTGTGCGGGGCGTGGCAAGACTTCCGGGGGGTACGGAGTACCGAGTACGGAGTACCGAGTACTGAGTACGCCGCGTTCACGGCGCGGTGCGGAGCTGGTGCTGCGCCGTACTCAGTACTCGGTACTCCGTACTCGCCCCCCCCGGAAAAGTTGCCGCGCCGGCTGTGCGAGGAGTGCGACGCACTGACCGTCAGTCGAGACGGTCGTGCTCCGGCGGCGCGACGTCCGGCACGGGCGCAAGATCCTTCTCGAAGTCTGCGCGGTATGCTGGTCCGAGTCGGGACCACCTCATCCCGTCACTTGCGCGCCTTCATGTGCTTGTCGAACCAGTCCGCGAGCGTGGGAATGTCCTTGTCCATGCCCACCCAGCCGTGGGCGGCTCCCTTCTTCACGACCAGTTCCGCCGGCACGCCCGCCTCCTTGAGCTTGGCCACAATCGCCTCGGCCTGCTCGATCGGCACCACCTTGTCGGCGTCGCCGTGGATGATGAGCGTCGGCGGATCGTCGGCGCTGACGTGCGTGATGGGCGAAACCTGGCGGGCCACTTCCAGCAGCTTCTCTTCGCTCACCCGCTCGAGCAGTTTGGTCTTTGGGTCGGGCGCGCGCACGTCCATCGTCACGCGGAGGACGGCCAGCAACCCGTCGGGAGCGAAGGCGTACTTCCCCTTGCCGCCGTAGTTCAAAAAGTCGGTGGGCGGGAAGAAGCAGGCGACCGCCCGCACCCGGCTGGAGAAACGATCGACCGGGTCCTTGGCCTTGGGGTCGCCGAGGTCGCCCGCGGTCCCCTGCATCAGCGACAGGTGGCCGCCCGCCGAGCCGCCGGTGATACCGATGCGGTCGGGATCGATCTTGTGTTCCTTGGCGCGGGAGCGGATGAAGCGCACGGCCCGGTTGAGGTCGGCGACGGCGTCGGGGATGGTGAACTGAGGCTGGCTCCTATGGACCACCGCGAAGAGGGTGTAACCGCGCTTCAGTAATTCGTTGCCGTAGAGCGCGGCGACCCCGGCAACGTTGTCGTGGCTGGAGAACCAGCCGCCGCTGACGACCAGGATCACGGCCGCCCCGTTGGCGTCCTTCTTCGGCGTGAAGACGTCCATCGTCAGGGCGCTGCCGTCTCTGCGGCCATAAACGACGTCCTCGGTGCGCGTGTAGTTGGGCGGCTCCGGCGCCTCGCCGGCCGGTTTGGCGAACTCGGCCGCATCGATCTTTTCCGGATAGCGGACGTCGGTGTACTGGATCTCCACGACCTTCTTGCCGTCGCGGTGCCAGACCAGTTTCATCGCGGTCTGGACGCCGCTCACGTCGCGGTAGTCGCTGAGGTGCTCTTCCTGCCCCACCTCCTGCATAGAGGCGTCGTCGTAGACCTGCCGTTCGATCTTGACCAGCAGGCCCGATTCCTTGTCGAACCACAGGCTGACGTCGTTGTGCCCCTTCGCTGTCACCTTGACGCCGGCCGCCGGCTTGCCATTGACGCGGGCCTCGTCGCGGGCCGACAGCCGCAACGCCTTGTCCTTGAGCAGCGGCGTCAGCATCAGCAGGCGGCGAAGGTGAAGGTCGGCCTTCGCCTGCTGCAGCTTCTTGTCGCTCAGGGGCTCGGTCTTGCCGTTGAGCTGGCTCCAGCCCTTGTCGCCGTCGAGGACCGTGAGCGCGGCCAGTTTCTGGCCCTGGACGTCGAGCGCCAGCTTGTTCCAGGTTTGGCCGGGCAACTGCCAGGCCGTTTCGAGGGTGAACGGCAGGTCGGCGTCAGGCAGGGTGAGCTTGCCCTTGCCATTCATCCGGGCCGCCTTGAGCTGGGCGAGTTTCTCCTCACCGCCGCTGGCCTTGATGGCCCTGTCAATGACGTCCTTCGAGTCGTCGGCCGGCGCACGGCCCACGAACCCCAGCAGCAGTCCGGCGGTCAGTGCCGCCCACAGCACTCTGCGCATGACAACCTCCTCGGTGATCGGCCGGTGTCACGTCAGTGCCAGTTCGTACGTATCCCCGACCACGTCCACGCCCCACAGGTGGCCCGGCCTGTCCTCTACCTTACGGAAGCCGGCCGACTGATACAGGTGCGCCGCCGCGGCCGACGGGCTGACGGTATCGAGGACGACGTTTGCAGAGCAACACGGCCGGGCGAAGGCGATCGCCTCGTGAAGGAGGGTCCGGCACCACTCGTGCCGGGATCGATGAAGAACCGGCGCGGCTGGGCCGTCCGCGGCGTGGCCGCGACGATGGCGACAGAGCCGACGAAAGCGCCGTCACGCTTGGTGAGCCGGAGGCGTTTGCGGGACGAACCGGAGCGCACGACTTCGGGATGCGGATAAAGGGGACGCGTCTATTTCGCCTCCGTATGAAGGAAAATAGATGCGTCCCCTTTACGGCCGTCAAACGGGCCGCCGACCGGCCGTCACTTTTCGACGGGCTTACGGGCGAGGCATAATTCACGCTGTCCCTTTTATCTCTTGCTTTCCCGGCCAGAGACTATCGCTTGTTTAAGGGCTAGAACCACGCAGAATCTTGTTCGGCCCTCTCGTCCCGTCGAGGTTCAAGAAGCCGACCGTGTCCACCCACAGCCACTTCTCGTCATTGCCATGAAGTCCCATGATGGGAACCATCACTTTGAAGTCTTTGTGCCAGAGACGGAACTTGAGAGGAGTCATATCGCCCCGCACGGTAGCACGAGGCTACAGGGGTGCAAGAAGTTTCTGTTGACATCCTGCAATCTTCGTCCGGATCAGCGAGGGGGGCCGCTGCCGGAGCCATACCGCGACTGGTCCCATCCCCACAAGAAGTGATAGGAAGGCTCGGGCAACAATGGGTCCATGCTCTCGATCACTTTTGCGTATGCGTCATTCAGCCACCCAGCGGTTTCTGCGTATAATTCATCGTATATTTCCATGAATGTGCCGAATCGCTCGGGATTGCTGGCGTATAGTTCGCTCTGCTCGTTCCAGGTTGGGTATTGGCCGAGGACGACGAAATCGCGCCGTAAAACATGCGGTACTTCTCCTCCACCAGGACTAGGGACGAGAAGAATCCGGGGAGCCGAACTGATATGCGTTAAGTAATTCCGATAATTAATGATCTTCTCTCTCCGGGGCTCCCAGGTGGTTTTCCACTCCTCATGGCTCCAGACCTGAATGGTGCGATGAAGCGCACGGGCCAGATCGTTTTCGATGCTCCGTTGGAAGTCAGTGAACTTCTGAAGGCCATCCCCAGCCGATTTTACAGCGTCTTTGAAGTTCTTGTATCTGTCGCCGTAGACGCCGCGGCGCAATTCCGCCATCGCAAGTGTGGCGTCGAAGAGATCGTTGAGGATGGAATAACTTAACGTCATTATCACACAAACTTCCTTCGCGGCAGTAGGACGATGATCTAGGTCTACTGGGCGGTTTGTTGCCGGAGCTACATGAAACCTCCAGAATTTCTCATAATTCGGAAAGATTCGACTCAAGTTGTAGCCATTGGCAAAGCCTATTTCCATAGGGTCGCCTTCGGTGCTCAACTCCATCTGGCGGTAGGCCGCCTCCCAAATCGTCCAGACAGACATCGATTGATCCCTCCTTTCATCTATGACCATACAGCGCCGCAGATTGAGCGCCAAGACCGTTTGCTAGACTTTTGTGCGCTTGCCCCGCCCCGTCCCTCTCGTCGGCGAAGAGCAGAGAAAGGGGGACAGCGTGAATTATTCCACAACGGCTTGCGAAAAAGTACCCTGCCCCTTTTCTCTTCCGGCAGCGACGTGCTGGAACGTGCCGGGATAGCGGACGACCCCGTGGAAATGGCCGGCGCTGGGTGAAACGGTCGCCGGGTGGACTTTGCATGTCGATGCGGGCGTTTCAGGCGATGAGCAGTGCGCCGGTCTGATTTCGCAGGTCCATGATGTACGAGGCCAGCCCTGCCCGCACGTTGTCTTCGGTCGCGTCGAGGCCCGATCCGAACACGGCTCTCAGCGCCGTGTTGCATTGCCGTGCCGGGACGATTTTGTCACGCATCGAATCGAAGCCGAAGTGGTCGAGGAGGCGAAGAACGACCTGCTCGAAACAGATCACTCTCCCGGCCAGTCGCAGGCAGATGCTCTGGCAGACAGCACTCGCGGACAAGGCCCGCAAGCTGTTCTTGTCACTGGTCGCGAGAAGGAACTCGGCATAGTGGGCGCTCGCCGAGAACAGCACCGCCTCACCGCTGTCGATGCCGACGATGTCATCGAAGGTCTGCTGCTCGGCCGGCGAAGGCACCACGCTTACGACCTGGACGCTGTCGAGGAACACGCGGAGACGGTCGTAGATCGCTTCCCCGAGCCGTGCCTTCGCTTTGTCGGGACTCTTGATCGGCCTGAGCAACACGTGCTTGGCCGAAGGAAGGACAAACACCTCGTCCCGTCTGGCTCCCAGGACGGTCAGTGTTTCGTCCAGGAGGTCGCAAACGGCCAGCTTGAGGATGAGGTCATTGTCCGAGAGGCAGATCATGAGCCCTGCCCGTGGCGGGTCACCCGCATCAAGAACTCGCTGCTGTCCTCCGGCAGGCGCGACCAGTCGAGGTCTTGTGCCAGCTTGGCCCGCACCAGCCGCACAGCGTCGGCACGGGGTTCCAGCAGTTTGAGGGCGGCGTTGCCGACCGCGAAGAACGAATGGCCCATCGTGTGTGCGTAGTTCAGGACGATGTGGCCCGGGTCGATCATGCGCTGTCGGCCTAGTTGTCGAGCCTCCTGGGCGAGATCGTGAGCGTTCGGCCACCTCCCGGAAGGGACAATACGGCAGTTCGTCTTCCCGGTCAGCAACTCCAAGGCGAAGGCGTTGGCCTGCCGCTCCTCGTCGTCCTGGCTGGCCTGGTCAACGTGTTCGTCAAGGAGGGCGCCGCCGTCTGTGATGTGGCACAAGACGATGTGGCCTAGCTCATGGGCCAGGATGAACAGCAGCCATGCCGAACACCTCGCCTTTCGGCATAAGACGATCACGGGACGACCGTGAACTCTCGCCGCGAAGCCGTCAGGACGGTGGGCGTTGGTCGGAAAATGATCCAGGTGGAGGACCGGGATGCCGACCGACCAGCAGTAGTCGAGCAACTCGCCGAGGCCGACGCACGGCACTCCTCGGTCGAGGATTTGTTGCCGGATGTCGCCTGCACCGGTCGGCAAAGGGCAAGGAGGGGTCGGCATGGCCTCCGCCGCAAGCTGTGCGGCTCGCGTGGCTAGCGCGCGGGCCAGGGCCAACTCGTCTTCGGTCACGTCAGCCCGTTTCTTGTACTTGCAAGCGCCGAAGTCTCTCAGGCGGAGGGGGACGGAGTCATCTTGAAGTGACCGCAGTTCCAGCCCCAGATGCCGCGACAGCAGGAGCAGGCCCTGAGCGTAGCCGGCGGGGTTGAGGGCGACCTCATCATCCCACCAACTCGGTAGAGCCGTCTTGCGCACGAAGGCCCGCGTCAGGCCGACCTCGCTCAGGCGGCCGTACAGGTTCTTCATGGGGTTGGCTTGGGGCACGTTACGACTCCTCCGGGTTATCGCAGCGAATACATCCCTCCGTTGCATAAGGACTTACGCACATTATACGGCCACGACGGAAAAGGAGCAGGTAAGGAGCGCTGACGAACTGCCTTCCGTGCCGAATGGGCGGCGCTGAGAAAGCGCCGCCCCGAGGGCGGCCGCTAAACGGACAGCATCACCGGCTGCATGCATGAGAAGTTCATGCTGTAACGCCCTGCTCCACGACGAGTCGGGGCGGCGGTCCCCATCCTCCCCGAGCCCAAACCGATCGGCGAGCTGATCGCTCGGGGGTTTGCACGGTCGAGAAAACACTTGACTGACGAGTCTCGGCGCCCGATAAGGGAACCAACGCAAAGTGACGTGGGAGGGATCCGGCCGGCACCGAGGTCGAACGGACGAGCGCTGCCGGGGGATGTCTGTGCCAACCCCACACACCATGACGTTCCGGCACACGACTCGGCGCCCGCGGCATGCCCCTCAGGCACCGCTCTCGGCGCCGCCCCGCCGTTCAACCCGACCCGCGGGAACACCGCGCAGGTGTGGAACGCCCAGACCGGCGAGGAGCGGCGGCAAATCGGTGGACAAGTGACCGCACGAATCGCATTCTTCAAGGAGCCCACATGAATCCCATGATTCGCACACTGTTGGCGGCGGTCGTCCTGAGCCTGCTGCCCGCCGGCGCCGGCTTCGGCCAGGAGCCCAAGCCCGAGAAAGAAGAGGCCCATCTCGTCGTTCAGAACGGCCACACGTCCTCAGTCGGCTCCGTGGCCTTCTCGCCGGACGGCAAGCGCGTCCTGACCGGCGACCACGATGCCACGCGCCTGTGGGACATCGCGACCGGCAAGGAACTGCTCGCCTTGGAGGTGGGCGCCCCCTCGATGGTCTTCTCCGCGGACGGCAAGTACATCCTGACGGGCAACGACGACGACCAGACGGCGCGGCTGTGGGACGCCCACACCGGCCAGGAGCTGCACTCCCTCACCGGCCACCGGCACGGAGTGACTTCGGTCGCCTTCTCGCCGGACGGCAAGCAGCTCTTGACGGGAGCCATGGACCACGCCGTGTTGTGGGACGCCCAGTCCGGCAAGCAACTGAAGACCTTCAAGGGCCAGGTGGGGGGCAAGGTCTGGTCGGCGGCGATTTCCCCCGACATGAAGCAGATCGTGACGGGAGACGGGCCCCGTACGGCACGTCTGCTGGACGCTCAGTCCGGCAGGGAGCAGCACATCCTCCGCGGTCATACCAGCCTCGTGGTCTCGGTGGCTTTCTCGCCGGACGGCAAGCACGTCGTGACGGGAAGCATGGATCGTACGGCCCGCCTGTGGGAGGCCGACACCGGCAAGTTCCTGCGCGCCTTCATCGGTCATGCGGAGCCCGTGTACTCGGTGGCCTTCGCCCCGGACGGCAAGCACGTCCTGACCGGCAGTTACGACCATACCGCGCGGCTGTGGGAGGCCGATTCCGGCAAGGAGGTGCATGTCCTCAAGGGCCATGCGGATCGCGTGGTCTCGGTGGCCTATTCACCCGACAGCAAGCAGCTGTTGACGGGATGCTGGGACGGTACGGCGCGGCTGTGGGACGCCCGCACCGGCAAGGAGCTGCGCCTCTTCTCGGGCCGAGGCTACTCCCGCAAGCCGGTGGCGCTCTCTCGGGACGGCACGCGCCTCCTGGTCGCCAGCACGGACGCGACCGCGCGGCTGTGGGACGTGCGAGGCGGCACTGAGCTGTTCGCCCTGAAGGGCCACAAGGCCCCCGTGACCGCGGTGGCCTTCGCGCCCGACGGGAAGCGCCTCCTGACGGGCAGTCACGACCACACGGCGCGGCTGTGGGACGCCGATTCCGGCAAGGAGGTGATCGCCTTGAATTGTACGAAGGACGTGATCGCGGTCGCCTTCTCGGAGGACGGCAAGGTCCTCCTCACCGCCAGCACGGACCACAAGGCCAGGCAGTGGGACGCCGAGTCCGGCAAGGAATTGCGCGCCGTTCAGTACCCGGATACCGTGATCTCGGTGGCGTTTTCCGCGGACGGCAAGCAGGTGCTGACGGGCGGGACCGACGACATGGCGCGGCTGTGGGACGCCGAGTCCGGCAAGGAGCGCGCCCTGAAGTGCGGGAGCCGCGTGACCTCGGTGGCCATCTCGCGGGACGGCAAGCGCCTCCTGACGGGAACCGCGGACCGCAAGGCGCGGCTGTGGGACGCCGAGTCGGGCAAGGAGCTGCGCTCCGGGTATGGAGGGAGCGCGGTGGCGTTCTCCGCGGACGGCAAGCGCATCCTGACGGCAGCCGATGACCATAACACGCGCGTGTGGGACGCCCAGGCCAGCGACAAGCCGCAGCTCATGATCCGAGGTCACCTCAAGACGGTGGCCGGGGTGATGTTCTCGGAGGACGGCAAGACCATCGTGACCGCGGACGATCTGACGCGGTTGTGGGATGCCGGGACCGGCAAGGAACTGTGCCGGCTGGTGAGCTTCGGCGGCAAGGGCGGCTGGGCGGTGGTCGATGGCGCCGGTCGCTACGACGCCAGCAACGGCGGCGACGTCGAGGGCCTGCACTGGGTCGTCAACCTCGAGCCGGTGGCGCTGAACCAGTTGAAGGATCGCTACTACGAGCCGGGCCTGCTGGCCAAGCACCTCGGCTTCAACAAGGAGCCGCTCCGCAACGTCAAGGCGTTTCGCGACGTGAAGCTCTATCCGACGGTGGCCGTCGCTCAGTCCGACCCGAAGAAGCCGCAATTCAAGGTGGGACTGACGAACAGCGGCGGCGGTATCGGCCGCGTCGTCGTCCTGGTCAACGGCAAGGAACAGACCGCCGACGCCCGGCCCAAAAGCGCCAACGCCAATGCCGACAAACTCGATGTCGAAGTGGACCTGTCCAACGACCCGCGCGTCGTGCCGGGCCAGAAGAACAAGGTCGAGGTGCTGGCCTATAACTCCGAAGGCTACCTCTCCAGCCGCGGCCTGACCCGCGAGTTCGACGGCCCCGGCCCGGCTGCCGCAGAGCCGGCCTACCTTCATGCGGTCGTCGTCGGCGTGTCGAAGTACGGCAGCGAGCGGCTCAGCCTGCGCTACGCCGCCAAGGACGCCGAGAATTTCGCCGACGCCCTGGAACTCGCCGCCGAAGGACTCTTCCCCAAGAGGGCCCACGTGATCAAGCTCACGGCCGCGGAGGGGGACCAACGGCCGACGCGCGCGAACATCCTCAAGGCACTGGAAGCGCTGAAGACGACGAAGCCAGGCGACATCGTTGTCGTTTACCTGGCCGGCCACGGCGTCACGGTCCCGCAGGCCGGGAAGGACGGGTCGGACGGCGACTGGTACTACCTCACGGCCGAAGCCCAGAACTTCGACCTGGCCGACGCCGCCGTGCGCAGGCAGGTCAGCCTCTCCAGCGACGAACTGACCGACCTGCTCCGGGCGACTCCGGCGCAAAAGCAAGTGCTGATCCTGGACACCTGCCACTCGGGTCGCGTCGTCGAGAAACTGTCGGAGAGGCGCGACGTCCCCAGCAACCAGGTGCGCGCCGTGGAACGAGTCAAGGATCGTACCGGCATGCACGTCCTGGCTGGCTGTGCGGCGGATTCGGTCAGCTACGAGGCGACGCGCTACGGCCAGGGCCTGCTCACTTACAGCCTGCTGATGGGCATGCACGGGGCCAAGCTGAAGAACGGCGAATTGGTCGATGTCGTGGAGCTGTTCGGCTACGCGGTGGACAAGGTGCCGGAGCTGGCGCGCGACATCGGCGGCGTGCAGCGGCCCACCATTGCCAGCCCGCGCGGCGACCCCTTCAACATCGGCCGCCTGACCGCCGCGGACCAGGCCAAGATGCCCCCCTTGCAGACGGTCAAGCCCGTGGTCCTGCGCTCCGTCTTCCAGTTGGAGAAGCCGGCCGTGGACAGCCTGAAGTTGTCGAAACTGATCAACGACCGGCTGCGCGAGGCGTCGTCGGCGCCCCGTGGGGCCAAGCTGGTCTACGTGGACGCCGAGGACTTTCCGGGGGCCCTGCTGGTCACGGGGCGGTACAAGGTCGAGGACGGCAAGGTGACGGTGACCATTACCCTGTTCACGGGCGTGAAGGCGGCGGGCGAGCCGTTTACCGTCGAGGGCACGGAGGACAAGAAGGACGAGTTAGCCGGCAAGATCGCCGCGGAGATCGAGAAGCGGCTCCCCGCGGGGGGCGGCAAGTGACGGCCAGCCGGGCGCGGCTAACGACAGGCGAGGACGTCACCCCCGCGCCCACTCCGGCGGGTCCTTGAGCCGATAGAGCATCTTCCCCGCCTTCGGGACGGACAGGATCCCCTCGTCCTCGCGCCCCTGGTAGTGGGCCACGTTGATCGATCGCGGGTCGCGATAGCCGAGGTTGATGGCCCGGCACGTCGCCTCGGGAATCTGCGTGGCCAGCGTCACCTTCCCTCGGCCCGACCTGTCACACGAAGGAAATCGATTCTGAATCGGGCCTTCTGTTGAACGGACCCCCAATCAGCAACGGCCTGACGTCAGACCCCGTCGTGCTTCCGTGCGCCTGGTTCAATTCCGGGGCGATTCGGGTAACACTTGCGGGGGTGGGCCGGACGGGTCTCGGGGTCAGCGCGGGGCCGGTGTGTGCCACCGGAGGCCGAGTTCTGTGCCAGGCACTTTCTCACGGGTGGCAGTCCCGGGGGACAGTTTGGATTGCAGCCTGTCGCCTGCGCAATGAATGGCCTTTTCCCTAAACCCTTGCGCCAGAGCGAGTTAATGGATTGCATTGCGCGGCGCGCACACACACAGCGTCCCTCGGCACTGGCCACCCTGACTTGCTCGTTGCGCCTCGTGCTGAGAAAGTCCCCTGTGCCACCCCGTGGCACAGAACTATCCCCTTGTCAGGATTCAACTTACGGCGAAAAAATGAGGTGTGTGCCACGGTGTCAGGGGTATGGGGGGAGGTGGCACATACCTCCGCCCCACGCTGCCGAGCCCGCCCCTCAGGACCGTTACCTCGGATTGAACCATGCCCTTCCGTGTCCCTCGGCGGTTATGATGTCCCCAATCCTGTT
>Ga0116219_10000179_pt1 | contig 64808 bp, 65 predicted proteins | sample Sb_taG_4_FD_91019 | JGI IMG/M metagenome (GOLD analysis project Ga0116219, IMG submission 91019) | Peat soil microbial communities from Weissenstadt, Germany - Sb_50d_6_BS metaG | ecosystem: Environmental > Terrestrial > Soil > Wetlands > Peat | place: Germany: Weissenstadt | collected 2010-09-21 | reverse complement strand
GTAGAGGCGTCCGTCGTCGCCGAAGCGCATCCAGCAGATGTCGTCGCCGATCGTCTCGACCTTCCATCCCGGAAGGGTGGGTACGAGCATGGCCAGGTTGGTCTTCCCGCACGCGGAGGGAAACGCACCCGCGACGTAGCGCACCTCGCCGTCGGGAGAGGTGAGCTTGAGGATCAGCATGTGCTCTGCGAGCCAGAGATCGTCTCGTGCCATCACCGAGGCGATCCGAAGTGCGAAGCACTTCTTGCCGAGCAAGGCGTTCCCCCCGTAGCCCGAGCCGTAGGACCAGATCTCGCGGGTCTCGGGGAAGTGAACGATGTACTTGTCCTCGGTGTTGCAGGGCCACGAGACGTCGGGTTGCCCGGGCTCGAGCGGCGCGCCCACCGAGTGCAGACAGGGGACGAACTCTCCTTCGTCGCCCAAGACCTCGAGAGCGGGGGTCCCCATTCGCGTCATGATCCGCATCGACACGGCCACGTACGCCGAATCGGTGATCTCGACACCGATGTGCGACAACGGCGAGCCGAGCGGGCCCATCGAGAAAGGCACGACGTACATGACTCGGCCCTTCATCGAACCCCTGAAGAGATCCGTGAGCGTTGCTCGCATCTCGACGGGATCGCGCCAGTTGTTGGTGGGGCCGGCGTCTCCTTCGAGGGCCGAGCAGATGAACGTGCGGTCCTCGACCCTGGCGACGTCACCCGGGTCCGAGCGGCCCAGGAAGCTCGCCGGGCGCGTCGACTGCGACAGCGGCAACAAGGTCCCGGCCTCGACGAGGAGGGCGCAAAGCCGTCCGTATTCCTCTTCCGACCCGTCGCACCATTCGATTCGGTCGGGGGTCGTAAGCGCTGCCACCTCATCCACCCAGGCGAGGAGCCTCCGGTTGGCCGTGGGGGGTCGGTTGGCTGTCGGTGGCATGGGTCGGACGATCCTCTCTGCAAGTGGCCTGACGGTGGTCGGGGCGGGTCGGTCTGTGGGAGATAGCGGGTCTGTGGGAGATAGCGGGTCGGTCGGAGCCTGGTCCCGAGATCATCGAATTCCGGGCCGAGGTCCGTTTCCTGGCGTCAATGGTAGGCATTGATCATTCCCAGCCCCAATTCGGAACCCGTGCTCGGCGACGTCGCAAAGGGCGCATCTGGAGAGTTCGCTGCAATCGAGCGGATCCGCGTCGAGCTGACGAGGAGGTTCCCCGCCCCGCCCTCGGGCGAGACCTGGATCGGTGACGATGCCGCTGTCCTGATCGAGGGGACCGGATATCGGCTCCTGGCGACCGATCTCACGGTTGCCGGTGTCCACGCCGACCTCGAAGTGATGTCCTTGGCCGACCTCGGATGGAGGGCGATGGTGTCGGCGCTGAGCGACATCGCTGCGATGGGTGGTTCTCCCCGCCACGCCCTCGTGGGCGTGGCGGGCCCCCCCTCCACCGACCTGGACCTTCTCTACGAAGGCCTCGGTTCGGCGGCGGCGTCCCATGGCTGCCCGGTCGTGGGGGGCGACCTTTCGACCGCCGGCCAGTTGGTCGTGGCGGTGACGGTCACCGGGCGCGTAGACGAGGCCCCCCCGCCCGTTCTGCGCTCCGGTGCGCGACCCGGAGACGCGATCTTCGTCACTGGAGCGCTCGGGGCCTCGGCCGCCGGCCTGCGCGTGTTGCGGTCGCCACCTCGAACGATGGAGCCGGCCGGGAACGGCGACCGGTACGGTGCCGACGCGTCACTCGTGGAGGCCCACGTGCGTCCGACCGCCCGTGTGGAAGAAGGCTCGGTCGCGCGGCGAGCGGGTGTCGACGCGATGATCGACGTCTCCGACGGGCTCTCAGCCGACCTCGGCCATCTGGCCGAGGCATCGGGTGTCGGTGTCGAGATCGACCTGGTCCCCGTGTCGCGGGGGGCTAGCGAGGAGGAGGCCCTCGGTGGCGGCGAGGACTACGAGCTCGTCATGGCGACCCGACAACAAGACCGGTTGATCCGAGCCTTCGAAGAGGCCGGCTTGCGGGCCCCGATCCGGATAGGCACTTGCACGTCCGATCCCTCGTCCCGGACGCTGCGCGGAGAGACGCTGCCACGAATGGGTTTCGAGCACCCGTGGGGCCGCGGGCGCTGACAGGGCGCGCTCGGGTCGTTTTCGGCCACCAACCGTCCTTCGCACGCAGGGCGGACGTAGTCTCGTATCGTGCCTTTCCGCAAGGTTCTGGATCCCGAGCGTCTACAAGCGCTCATCGAGGCGATGCTCCTCGTGGACCAGGATCTGGAGCTCCCGGAGCTTCTCCGCAGGGTCGTCCAGACGGCCGTCGACCTTGTGGGGGCGCGCTATGGAGCGCTCGGCGTGCTCGATGCCCAGCGCACCGGCCTCTCCGAGTTCGTGACCGTCGGGATGGACGAGGAGGCGGTGACGGCCATCGGAACCCTGCCGCAGGGCAAGGGCATCCTCGGACAGCTCATCGAAGACCCGCGACCGCTGCGGCTGGAGGACCTCCACGAGCACGACGCCAGCGTGGGTTTCCCCCCGGGGCACCCGCCCATGAACACCTTCCTCGGGGTACCCGTCCTGGTCCGCGGCGAGGTCTTCGGGAACCTCTATCTGAGCGAGAAGGTCGGTGCGGAGGAGTTCAGCGAGGTCGACGAGAACGTCGTCTCGGCGCTCGCCCTGACGGCTGGGCTCGCGATCGACAAAGCCCGGCTCTACGCCCGCATGCGCGAGCTCACCTTGACCGAGGAGCGGGAGCGCATCGCACGCAACCTTCACGACACCGTCATCCAGCGTCTGTTCGCTGTCGGTCTCGCGCTGCAGGGGGCGGCGCGCCTCTTGGATCGTCCCGAGGCGCTCGAGCGCCTTCAGGATTCGATCGACGATCTCGACGAGACCATCCGGCAGATCCGCACGACGATCTTCGCGATAAGCAGGCCGCGAGGGGTGGCCGGTGGAGGCCTGCGGTCGGACATATTGGAGGTCACCGACGAGGCCGCTGGCCGTCTCGGTCTCGAGGTGCATGTGGACTTCGACGGGCCTATCGACTCTGCAGTCGGCGTGGAGACGGCAGACCACCTTCTCGTCACGATCCGAGAGGCGATCTCCAACGTCGTTCGCCACGCGCGCGCGTCCAGCGTGGAGGTCGACCTGATGGTCGAGGGTGATTCCCTCGTGCTTCGAGTAGCCGACGACGGTGTCGGGATCGATCCCTCGGCAGCTGCCTCAGGCGGACGAGGTCTTGCCAACCTCTCCGAACGTGCGAAGCTGCTTGGTGGAAGGTGTGACGTGACGCCGCGGCCGGAAGGGGGCACCGAGCTCGCATGGCACGTCAAGCTCCTACGATGAGCCAGCTGGCATGCTTAGGGACGTGAGAAGACTCGGAGACGCAGCCGAGGTCAGGGGGAGTTTTCGGTGAGCACGCGTGTGTTCCTGCTTGACGATCATGAGGTGGTGCGCCGCGGGCTGCGCGAGCTGTTCGAAGCGGAGGAGGACCTGAGCGTCGTCGGGGAGGCGGCCACCGCCGAAGAGGCCATTTCCCGCGTGCCGGCCACGCGCCCCGACGTAGCAGTCCTCGACGTCAGGTTGCCCGACGGCGACGGCGTCGAAGTGTGCCGCGACCTGCGATCTGCGATGCCCGAGCTCAAGTGCCTGATGCTCACCTCCTTTGCCGACGACGAAGCTCTCTTCTCTGCCATCCTCGCCGGGGCGAGCGGTTACGTCCTCAAGCAGGTGAAGGGGAGCGATCTCGTCTCGGCCGTTCGGCGGGTGGCAGCCGGAGGGTCACTCTTGGACCCCGCCCTGACCCGCCAGGTGATGGACCGCCTGCGGGGGGAGAAGGTGGAGGACGAGCGCCTTGCACGTCTCACGGGTCAGGAGCGCAACATCCTCCAGCTGATCGCCGACGGCAAGACCAACCGTCAGATCGCAGACGAGCTCTTCCTCGCCGAGAAGACCGTCAAGAACTACGTCTCGAACCTCTTGTCGAAGATGGGGTTCGCGCGCCGAACCGAGGCGGCCGTCTACGCGGCGCGGCTCGCGGAGCGCAAGCAGAAGGACTGACCAAGCAAGAAGGATCAAGACGCGAAAGACGGGGTGCCGGAGCACCCCGTCTTTCCAAGCCTTGGGCACCAGACGTGCCCAGCGTGGCATTTGGAAGTGTCACGCGTTTTCGAGAACCTTCTCCTTGTCCTCGCTGCTCTTCGCCAGCAGCCTGGAGAACAGCTCGTCCTCGGCGGACACCCGGGTGAGGTGCCACACCCCGACCAGTGTCAGGGCGAACATGATGCCTGCGAGGATGAAGGCGATGATCGCTCCCCAAAGTGCCACTTGGCCGATGGTCCAGAAGGCGTAGGCCTCGAGCAGCAGGCCTCGCAGGGTCGTGCCCTGGAAGGTCGTGGTCTTCTCGGCAGCCAGCGTCGATGCCTGAGTGGCGAGCGCCGTGTTGCCCGGAGCCGCCTTCGACGCAGCACTGGCCTTGGAGGCTGCAGAGCTGACCGTGGCGTAGACGCCGTTGTAGGGCATCGCGGCGAGGTGGTAGGCGATGAAGTGGTCGGCGTACGCCTCTGCCTGTGCTCCGGTCAGAACCTGCTGACCCGCGTACTTCTCCAGGTACGGGATCATCTGCGGCGTGACCTCGGTCCCGGGCTTGGCTGCGGCGAACGCCGCCTGGGTCGGGAACGAGATCTGCTGAGCGGCCAGCTGGTTGTGAACGTTGGTGTTGGCGTAGTTGTAGCCCCAAAGCGCCAGTGCACCGGCGGCGACCAGGACGACGACGAGGACGGCGCCGCCCGCTGTCAGGATCATGTCGAACGTCTTGCGTCGCATGAGGACTCTCTTTCTTGCGGTTAGGCCCCGTTTTGGGACCTTGCTTCCGGCTCGCTGCCGGATCTGGGTCTCATTGTGCGCACCTGCACAATCAGGGTCCCAGAGCCAGAGGTCCCTGTTCGGTGGCCCTAAGGACCGTTAAGCAGGGGGCCCTTGGGACAGTTTGCACAGGGGCCCTTGGGACGCAGGGGCCCCTAGGACAGTCGGCGCAGGTCAGGATCGGTGCCCGGAGGGGCCGGATAGGCCCTGAACCGGGCGTCTACGACCACCGCCCCCGAAGGTGACGCGATGACCGGGTTGCAGTCGCACTCGGCCAGCTCGGGAAGGTCCTCGGCCAGGCGGCCCAAGCGCACGACGAGGTCGACCAGGGCGTCCACGTCGACGGGCTCACTGCCGCGGAAGCCCGTCAGGAGGCGAGAGGCCCTGAGGGACAGGACCAGCTCGCGGGCATCGAGCTCGGTGATGGGGGCCAGGCGGGTCGCATGGTCGCCGAGAAGCTCCACGGCGGTCCCTCCCAGTCCGAACAGCACTAGGGGTCCGAACGAGGGGTCCCGCACGAACCCGGCGATCGTCTCCACCCCGGGCCCGGCCATCTTCTGGACGATCGCCCCCTCCATGGACTCACCGAGCGCCTTGTGCATCCTCTCGTAGGCCTCGCCCACCGCGTCGGCGGAATCGAGAGCGAGCTCGACGCCTCCGACGTCGCTCTTGTGCACGATCGTGACGCCGGTCGCCTTGAGTGCTACAGGTACCCCGATGCTGGCCGCCGCCTCGCGTGCGGCTGCCGCGCTCGTCACCGCGACAGTCGTCGCTGTGGGGATGCCGTAGGAATCGAGCACCGCCAACGCGCTCGCACCGGCCACCCACTTCCCGCCCGGGCCGCCCTGCTGCGAATCGGGCTTGGTTCCTGGAGGACCGGTCGGGACGGATTCGACGACCCTGCGCGCGGCGTTGGCGTCGACGCGGTCGAGCACCGGCTCGACTCCCGTAGGTTGCTCGCGCCACTGCGCATACGACACGGCCAGCGCAAGTGCGCGTGCCGCACTCTCCGGGTAGGTGAAGCACGGCACCGCAACCTCGCGCTCGCTCAGGGCAGGGCGGGCAGCGGGGTCCCCGAGGAAGCTGGCGAGCACGGGCTTCTCGATGCGCGATGACGCTGCCGTCTCTGCCGCGGAGCAGACCGCTCTCGCCACGTCCTCGGCACGGGTGACCAAAGGAGGCGTGAAGATGACGATCACGGAGTCCACTTCGTCGCCACTGAGAAGCATCCCGAGCACGCGCTCGTAGGTCTCGGCGGACGCCGAGGCGATCATGTCGACCGGGTTCAGCGTGCCCGCACCTGCGGGCAAGAAGCTCATCAGAGCTTCCCGGGTCGCCTCCGACAGCTCGGGGACCTCGAGCCCGTGCCCGGCACAAGCGTCCGCGGCCAGCACACCCGGCCCGCCGGCATTCGTGATGATCGCGACGCGATTGCCGCGGGGCAGCGGCGCCGCGGCAAGAACCTCGGCGGCGTCGAACATCTCCTCGATCGTGTCCACCCGGATCACACCGGTCTGGCGGAACAGCGCGTCGACCGCGTCCTCGGGACTCGCCAGTGCTGCGGTGTGCGAGGCCGCTCCGCGCGTGCCGGCGACACTTCGCCCGCTCTTGACGGCGATGATCGGCTTCGCCCTACTCAGCTTGTTCGCGATCCGGCTGAACTTGCGCGGGTTGCCGAAAGACTCCAGGTAGAGGAGCACCACCTTCGTACTCGGATCCTGTTCCCACCAGCGGAGCAGGTCGTTGGCGCTTATGTCCGCTTTGTTCCCCATCGAGACAAAGCTCGACAAGCCGAGACCACGTGCGACAACCTCGCGCAGGATGGCGATGCCGAGCCCGCCGGACTGCGACGCGAACCCGAGCGGGCCGGGAACCGGCGAGGTCGGCGCGAACGTCGCGTTCATAGATACCGCCGGGTCGGTGTTGACCACTCCGAAGCAGTTGGGTCCCACCACCCGCATTCCGTAGGCGTGCGCGAGGCGGGTCATCTCGCGCTGAGTCTCGGCTCCCGAGGCGTCGGCTTCCGCGAACCCAGCGGAGATCACGACGAGTGCGCCTACTCCTTTGCGCCCGCACTCTGCGATGACGTCGGACACCTTGGCCGCCGGCACGGCGATGAGCGCCAGATCGACGGGTTCGGAGATGGCCTCGACGGATGGCCAGCAGGGGACACTGGCCACGTGCGATGCCGACGGGTTGACCGGATAGACGGGGCCCTCGAATCCCCCGCGCAGAAGGTTTCGCAGCAGCTGATGGCCGATCGTCCCCCTTGCGCGAGCAGCGCCGACGACGGCGATCGAGCGCGGGCGCAAGAGCCGCTCCATCGAATGGACGACGGCCTGGCGCTCCCTCTCGTCGGCTGCAGCGAGGGCTTCGTGGCTCGGGGCGATGTCGAGCACGACTCGCATCACCTCCGACGACCGTTCGTACTGGCGCGCGAAACCTCCGTCACGCAGGACCGACAGCATCCTGTGGTTGTCCGAGAGGGTGTCGGCCACGAAACGACGTATCCCGTGGTGGCGTGCCTCGGATGCCAGGTACTCGAGGAGGATCGTGCCGAGACCCTTTCCCTGGAAGGCGTCGTCCACGAGAAACGCGATCTCCGCCTCGTCGCTCCCGGGACTGCGGTCGTAGCGAGCGACAGCCACTATCCGATCCGCGCGCTCGGCGACAAAGGCAACCCGGTCAGCCCCGTCGACGTGGGTGAAGTGTTCGACTTCACGATCCGCGAGCCTGGGGTGGGCCCCGAAGTAGCGATAGACGATGCTCTGAGGCGAAAGACGGCCGTGGAAGGCGACGAGCTCAGCGGCATCGCTCGGGAGGATCTGGCGCAGATGGGCCGTCGTGCCGTCGGCTAGGAGTATGTCGTTGCCGTTCGGCTGGGCTTCCTGGCTCATCTGCAGGCCTCCCACCGCCCGGTGGAGTCCGTCAACCCGAGGGTCAGTCGGCCGGGACAGTGGCTCCGGAAGCCCCGCTCCCGGCCCGCTCCCCGGCGAATCGCCGGGGCGGCTTGGTGACCTTTCCCGCACGCAGGCACGACGTGCAAACGTTGATGCGCCGCGGGGCGCCGTTCACCAGGGCGCGCACGCGCTGGACGTTGGGGTTCCAACGCCGCTTTGTCCGTCGGTGGGAGTGGCTCAGGTTCATCCCGAACGACGGGTGCTTCCCGCATACTTCGCACACCGCTGCCACGACGCGAACGCTCCTCGGTAGGAATCAGGGACTTCAGGACCGGGGGTCAAGGTTAGCATCCTGGTGATGAAGGCACTCGGGCGGCTAGACGCGGCCGACGTCGCCAGGGTAATGACGACCTACCGCCAGGTGCTGCGAGAACACCAGGAGGCGATCAATCGCCTCAACGTCTATCCGGTGCCCGACGGCGACACGGGCACGAACATGGCCTTGACCCTCGAGTCAGTGGTGGACGAGCTCGGCAAAGTCGAAGGGCTCGAGAACCCTGACCGCGTGCGCGTGCTCGACGACGAGCAGGCAGCCCCTGCGGAGATGACATCTGTATGCAAGGCCATCGCCCATGGTTCGCTCATGGGTGCGAGGGGCAACTCCGGCGTGATCTTGTCGCAGTTGCTCCGCGGCCTCACCGGGGTGATCGCAGAGGAGCCGGACTCCGATGGACGAGAATGGGCCGCTGCCTTGGAGGCGGCGAGCGAGGCGGCGTACAAGGCGGTGCTTCGCCCGGTCGAGGGCACGATCCTCACCGTCGCCCGTGCGGCGGCAGAAGGCGCCAAAGGTCCGGGCGCTGACCCGACGTCCCTGGTGAAGGTGCTCGAAGCAGCGCGAACGTCTGCCGACGCAGCCCTGGCGCGCACCCCCGAGCTCCTGCCGGTGCTCGCTCAAGCGGGCGTCGTGGACGCGGGCGGTTGCGGTTACCTCCTCCTGCTCGACGCGACCCTGACCGTGGTCGACGGACGCCCGCTTCCGTCGTCACCCCATGTGCCGCCGCGCGCCGCGCCGATGGGGGCATGGTCCGACGAAGCCGTGAAGTCACTCGGAGCCGAAGGAGCGACGACGCCGGGATCCCTGCCGTCCACCGTCACCGGCGGCGGCTCGGCCACGTCTCACTCTCCGATGCCGTCCGGTCTGGCGGAGCACGGGCTTCGATACGAGGTGATGTACTTCCTCGAGGCTCCCGACGACACGATTCCCGCCTTCACCGACGTGTGGGAGGGGCTCGGCGATTCGATCGTCGTGGTGGGCGGTGACGGAATCTGGAACTGTCACATCCACACCAACGACGTCGGCGCGGCAATCGAGGCGGCCCTCGACGCGGGACGTCCCCGCGACATCCGGGTGTCCGACCTCGCAGAGCAGATCGAAGAAGAGCGTTGGGTCCGTGAAGGCTCGGTCCTCACCGCGGGGGTGCAACCTCCCCCCCCGGGTCCGCCCCCGAGGACCTCCGTCGTGGCGGTGGCGAACGGGGAAGGGATCGGACGAATCTTCCACTCCCTCGGCGTCCACTTCATGGTGCCGGGCGGACAGTCGATGAACCCGTCCACGGCCCAGATCCTCGATGTCGTCGACGCGACACCCTCGGACGACGTGATCGTGCTTCCCAACAACGAGAACATCGTCCCGGTAGCGATGCAGGTGTGCGAGCTGGCGAAGAAGACGGTGCGGGTCGTGCCGACGAGCGGGATCGTCGAGGGTTTCGCTGCGCTGCTCGAGTACGACCCTGAGGCCTCGGCCGACGAGAACGTCGAGTCGATGTCCGCCTCTGCGCGTCGAGTGGTCGCCGGCGAGGTCGCCCAGGCGATTCGTGACGCGAGCGGGCCTTCGGGTCCGATAAGGGCGGGCGACTGGATGGGGCTGTCGCGCGACGGGGTCGAGGTCGTGGCCGAATCGATGGTCGACGCGACATGCGACCTGCTCGGCAAGCTTCTTTCCGACGAGCACGAGCTCGTGACGCTGATAGAGGGCGAAGGCGCGACAGGCGGGGAGACTCGGCAGGTCACCGAATGGTTAGCCGAGCAACGTCCGGATCTGGCAGTAGAGGTCCATCACGGCGGCCAGCCCCTTTACCCGTACCTCATCAGCATCGAGTGAGCCCGGGTACCGACCGACCTGACACCACGTCGCGAGGTGGGCAGCCACTGCGTCGCCTGGCAGAGATCCCGGTGAGCGAGGTGAAGCGAATCGGGGACAAGCGCGCAGGGCCTTTGGCCGACCTGGGGATCTCGAGCGTGCTCGATCTGATCACGCACTATCCCCGCCGGTACATCGACCGCACACACCGGGCCGATGTGGCCGACATGCAAGTCGGTGAGGAATCCCTCCTGCTCGCCACCGTCGAGTCGGTCTCCTCGCGCAGAACTCGTCAGGGCCGTCCAATGGTCGAGCTCGACGTCGACGACGGCACGGGACGATTGAGAGTCATCTTCTTCAATCAGGCCTGGCGCGCGAAGCAGCTTCCCGCAGGGACCGAAGCGCTCTTCTTCGGAAAGCTCGACACCTACAAGGGACGCAGGCAACTGACGAATCCGGTCGTCGACCTCGTCGGGAATCGCACCGGGCGGATCGTCCCCGTCTACCCGACGTCGGAGAGGTCCGGGATCGCGGGCTGGGAATTCGGCGAGTGGGTGGCCGAGGCGTTGAGGCGCGCGGGGGCCCTCGAGGACCCTCTTCCAGAAGGCTGGCGGGACGAGGTCGGGCTCGTCGACCGAACCTCGGCGTTCCGGCAGATACACGGCCCCGAGTCGTTCGAGGAGCTGGGTCGCGCGCGCAGGCGGCTCGTGTTCGACGAGCTGCTCCGCCTGCAGCTCGAGGTGGTGATGCGCAAGATCTCGGCCGAGCGCGACGCGCGCGGAATCCAGCACGTAGTCGATCCGCCTGCCGGCGCTTCCGGGCTCGTCGACTCCTTCGTGCGCCGGCTGCCCTTCGACCTGACCGATGCGCAGAGGCGCGCCATCGAGCAGATCGAAAGTGATCTCGGGGGGCCCCTTCCGATGCACCGGCTCCTCCAGGGTGAGGTCGGGGCGGGCAAGACGGTGGTGGCGGTGTGCGCGTTGCTCGTCGCCGTTCAAGGAGGTCACCAGGGGGCGTTGATGGCGCCGACCGAGGTGCTCGCTGAGCAGCACTACCTGGCGGTTCGAGAGCTTCTGGCCGATCTCTCCGTCGAGGACCCGAGCCGCCTGGAAGGGACGCGACCGCTGGCCGTGACGCTACTCACGAACCGCACCTCACCTCGCGATCGGTCCAAGCTGCGCCACGGGCTCGGGACCGGCGCGATCGACATCGTCGTAGGCACTCATGCGCTTCTTACCGACGACGTGCGCTTCGGGAGCCTCGGCGTGGTGGTGATCGACGAGCAACACCGCTTCGGCGTCGAGCAACGCGCGGCGCTGAGGGCCAAGGGCCGCGACGCTGCGGGTGGCGAGGGTGCAGATCCGGACCTGCTCGTGATGACCGCCACGCCGATCCCACGAACCGCGGCGATGGTCGTGTTCGGGGACCTCGACCTGACCGAGCTCGACCAGCTTCCTGTGGGGCGCGCTCCGGTCACGACCATCTGGGCTCGCACCCCGGCCGACGAGGACGCGGCGTGGAGCCGAGTGCGCGAAGAGGTGGCCTCGGGGCATCGGGCTTACGTCGTGTGCCCGCTCGTCGAGGGCTCCGAGCGCATCCAGGCTCGATCTGCAACCGAGGAGTTCGAGCGCCTGGGAAATGGAGTGCTGGCCGGGTTGCGGCTGGGCCTGTTGCACGGGCAGCTGAAAGCTTCGGAGAAGGAAGGAGTGATGGCGAAGTTCCGACGAGGCCAGCTCGAGGTCCTCGTCGCGACAACTGTGATCGAAGTTGGCGTCGACGTGCCGGAGGCCACCGTCATGGTCATAGAGGATGCGGACCGCTTCGGGATCGCACAGCTTCACCAGCTCCGTGGGCGGGTGGGACGCTCGTCGCTCCCGTCGTGGTGCTACCTGTTCGGTGGCGCCCCGTCCCCTCGGCGCAGATCGGCCGGCGGGCTGCTGGCATACGAAACGCTCGGCGGGGAGGGCCGCTCCGGTGCACACACACGCCTCGAAGCTCTCGAGAGGAGCAACGACGGCTTCGAGCTTGCAGAGGTAGACCTCGAGCTACGCGGGGAAGGGTCCATCCTCGGTTCGAGACAGAAGGGCAGAAGCGACTTGAAGCTCGCCTCGCTGAGAAGGGATCGGCCGCTCGTCGAGGAGGCAAGGAGAGTCGCCGACGCATTGCTGCGCGACGACCCCTCGTTGGAGCGGCTCGGGCCGCTCGCCGAGGAGATCAGGCTCTTCGTGGGTGAGGAGGAAGCGGCGTATCTGCTGAAGAGCTGACGCCTCGCCTCGCCTTGCCGATTGCCGAGCCTCACGCCTCGCCCCCCAGGATGCCTGTGAGATGCGAGCCGGGCGTACGGTGACTGCGTGCGGGTGATAGCTGGAGAGAGCCGTGGGCGGGCGCTTCGCGCTCCGGCCGGTGGAGGGACCCGTCCCACCGCGGATCGAGTGCGCGAGGCTATCTTCAACGTGCTCGGAAGCCTTGCCGACCTGGAGGGCGCCAGGGTGGCAGACCTCTTCGCGGGCAGCGGGGCGATGGGGATCGAGGCACTCTCGCGTGGCGCGGGATCGGCGGTCTTCGTCGACCGCTCGCCGGCTGCCCTGAAGGCGGTGAGGTCCAACCTCGTGGCGGCGGGGCTAGACGACGCTCGGGCAACGATCGTCCGGGCGGACGTGCTTTCGTGGCTCTCCGGGCGGTCGGGCAGCCGGACCCGGGCAGTGGGCCACTTCGACCTCGTGCTGTGCGATCCCCCGTACGACTTCGCGTCTTGGGACCTGCTTCTCGGCGAGGTCGACGCAGACATCGCCGTGCTCGAGTCGAACCGGCAGCTAGAAGTTCCAGAAGGCTGGAATGTCATCAGGCTCAAGCGCTACGGCGGTACGCTCGTGACAGTGGTCAGTGCCGCTGGCAATCGACGTTCCGGTGGCTCACGAGGCGAAGACGGCGCGAGCCGTCGGGTCTCGGGTCCCGGTACCACCATGGACACGAACCAGAAAGGCAAGCCGTGACCGCCGTCCTGTTCCCAGGGTCGTTCGACCCGTTCCACAACGGCCATCTCGAGGTGGTCGAGCGTGCAGGTGACCTCTTCGACGAGGTCATCGTCGCGTGCCTGAGGAACCCGCAGAAGGCGGAAGCTCTCTTCAGCATCGAAGACCGCGAGGAGATGATCACCGAGGCGGTCTCACACCTGTCGAACGTGCGGATCGTCTCGGTCTCGAAGCTGGTCGTAGAGCTCGCGGACGAAGTGGGTGCCAGGGCCATCGTGCGAGGTTTGCGTGCTGTCTCGGACTTCGAGAACGAGCTTCAGATGTCACAGATGAACCGTCAGCTTTCCGGGATAGACACGCTCTTCATCCCGACGACTTCCACGACCTCGTTCCTTTCCTCGCGCCTGCTGCGCGAGGTCGCGACATACGGAGGTGACGTCTCGGCCTTCGTGCCGAAGGCGGTGGCCGAGCGCCTCCAAGAGAGGTTTGCGAAGTGAGCGATGGGTGAGTGCGTCGGTGAGTGAGCTATGGGTGAGTGAGCGATGAACGACGACTACTACGACGGTCCCGTCGACGACCGGTTTCGCGAGGATCCCGTAGCGGAGTCGGCACCCGAGCCCGACGACGCCGAGGGCTTGATTCAAAGGGCAATCGCGGTGGTCGACAGCGCGCGCACGATGCCTCTGTCGGCGTCGGTCCTCGTGTCGCGCGAGGAGTTGCTCGAGCTGCTCCAGGGAGCCCTCGATCGAATGCCCGACGAGATGCGTGAAGCGCGCTGGTTACTCCGAGAGCGCGACGAGTTCATCGAGTCGCGCCGGCGCGAGGCGGACAGCCTGCTGGAGGAGGTTCGGGCGCAAGCCGAGCGGATGGTCCAGCGAACCGAGATCGTGCGTCAGGCGAACCAGGTTGCGCAGCGCATCGTGGAGGAGGCCCGCGAGGAATCGCGCCGTCTTCGTCATGAGGCCGACGATTTCTGCGATCAGAAGCTCGCCTCATTCGAGATCGTTCTCGAGCGCACGCTCAAGACGGTTATCGCGGGACGCGAGAAGCTGAGCGCTACCCCGCCGCCGCTTTCAGAGGGAGGAGCTTGGCCAGCGGGACCCGGTGACGGCCCGAGGGTACAAGTGCGAGAGGACTCAGCCGAAGGATCTGCAGGCATCGGGGGTTTCTTCGACCAGGACAAGGGCTGAGACGCGGGCTGAGTCGAGGCTGAGGCGAGGACAGGAGCGAAAGGGGTTGGCGATGTCAGTCCGTCCGTTCGTCGTTCACGTCGCGAGGCTCAGGCGCGTTCCTGGGACGCGGTGGCACGAGAATCGCCGCGCGGTCCTCGAGGACCTCGCATGTCTGGCAAGCGCGGTTCCCGACGGCGCCGAGGCGGAAGCGAACGTGGTGCTGGAATCGGTGGCGGGAGGCATCTCGGTCGCAGGAACCGTCAGTGCGCCTTGGGTGGGGGAGTGCCGTCGCTGCCTCTCGGCCGCATCCAGGACCGTGAGGGTGAAAGTGCTCGAGCACTACACCGCCGGTGGGGACGGCTCGGACACCTATCCGCTCGACGACGACGATATCGACCTCGAGCCGATGGTCCATGACGCGGTGCTTCTCGAATTGCCGATCGCACCTTTGTGCCGGGTCGATTGCAAAGGACTTTGCCCGACGTGCGGTGTCAATCGCAACGAGGAGGATTGCGGTTGTGGGAACCACGAGATCGACCCGCGATGGGCGGCACTCGGGGCTTTGCGTCTCGCCGACTCCGAGCCCTCCGAGGAGCGATCGAAAGGCTGACGCGAAAGGGCCCTTCTCGGCAGCGACTATCGTGGTCGGGCCCCACCTCTCGAGCACCGGATGATCCCTGATGGCCGTACCCAAGAAGAAGACCTCGAAGGCCAAGAGCAGAAGCAGACGCGCATCGAACTGGGTGTTGTCGACCCCGGCTCGCAGCGTCTGTCCCCAGTGCCACCAGGCCAAGCTTCCTCACGTCGTATGCCCGAACTGTGGGTGGTACAAGGGTCGTCAGGCGGTCGAGACCGACTGATCGATCGACGCCGACCGATCGTATGAGCCTCCCGGTCGCGGTCGACGCAATGGGCGGCGATCGCGCCCCAGGCGAGATCGTCGCCGGTGCCCGGCAGGCGGCCGACGAGCTCGGTATCGATGTGGTGCTGGTCGGACCTCCCACAGAGGTGGGAGACACGGGCGGCCTCGACGTCATACCGGCCTCGGAGGTCATCGCCATGGACGAGGACCCCGCCCATGGCGTTCGTCGGAAGAAGGACTCTTCGCTCGTAAGAGCTGCCGAGGCTGTTCGAGACGGGCGCGCAATCGCCATGGTCAGTGCGGGGAACACGGGCGCGACCATGGCGAGCGCCTTGTTGCGGATGGGGCGGCTCAAAGGTGTGATTCGCCCCGCGATCGCCACCCCGATCCCCAACCTCGTGTCGCATCCAACAGTGTTGCTCGACGCGGGCGCCAACTCGGAATGCACTGCCGCGATGCTCGTGCAGTTCGCGCAGATGGGTGCCGCGTATGCGGCGGCCAGGTACGGAGTCGTAGATCCGTCGGTGGCACTGCTGTCGATAGGCGAGGAGAGCTCGAAGGGAACGCCTCTGGTGAAGGAGACGCACGAAGCTCTCGAGAGAGCTTCCGGCTTGCGATTCGTCGGAAACGTCGAAGGCCGTGACCTCCTGCACGCCGCCGCCGACGTCGTTGTCACGGACGGGTTCACCGGCAACGTCGCTCTGAAGACCCTCGAGGGTGCTCTCAAGTTCTTCATGGGGGCCATCCTCGGGACCTTCGGAGTGGACGACGCCACCAAGCAGGCAGGGGACGTGCTGCTCCCTCACCTGTTGCCGATCGCCGAGACCTTCGACCCGGACACCGTGGGCGGGGCCGTGCTGCTCGGAGTCGACGGAGTCTGCGTGATCAGCCACGGCTCCTCCTCGGCCAAGGCGATCGTCTCGGCGGTGCGGGTAGCGCACGACGTCGCCACCGGGGGGCTCGTCTCGCGTCTGGCGAAGGCCGTGAGCGAATCCTGAGACTCGGCAAGGACCGGTAAAAGGGGCTACTGACCAGGATAAACTTCCTGGGGCAGAAGCCGAGCAGGTAGGATGGGCCCGGTTCGGGGCGCCTGGCGCCGCGGACCGAGACATCCGAAGGACTTCACAAGCTTCCAGGAGACCCGGTGCCCGCAGAGACCCATGTCGAGAGCGCGCCGCTCGGCCGCCAGCAGGTGTTCGAGATCGTGCGTGACCAGCTTGCCGACATCTTGGAGATAGAGCCCTTTTCGATCAGCGAGTCGTCGTCGTTCGCGGAGGACCTCGACGCAGATTCCCTCGCCCTCATCGAGCTGGTGGAGGCGTTGGAGGAAGAGCTGGGGGAGCGCACGGTGGGGTTCCGTATCGAGGACGAGGATCTCGAAGATCTCCGTACGGTGCGCGACGCAGTCGACTACGTGGTCGCAAAGCTCGGGACCGGCTGAGACGGTTTCTGGCGCTGCACCCGCGAGCCGAGCCGCCGACGACGGACCGAGCCCTTCAGACCAGCTGACCGAGAGGCTGGGGCGGACCTTTACCGACTCCGAGCTGTTGTTCCAGGCACTGTCGCACCGATCGTGGTGCGCCGAGGCGGGTGGCCAGCCCTCCAACGAGCGGCTCGAATTCCTGGGCGACGCCGTCCTCGGGCTGATCGTCGCCGAGCACTGCTACCGGCACTATCCCGAGCTCTCCGAGGGCTCGCTGGCAAAGGTGCGCGCGGCGGTCGTCAACACCTCCGTCCTGGCAGAAGTGGCTTCGGAGCTCGGTTTGGGCGATTCCGTGATGCTCGGTCGCGGGGAGGCCTCGTCGGGCGGCCGACACAAGGCGTCGATCCTCGCCAACACGACGGAGGCCGTGATCGGGGCCACGTACTTGGACGGTGGTTTCGACGCTGCACGCGCGCTGGTCATGCAGCTCCTCGAGTCCCGGATCAGCGAAGCCGCTGCGGGACCTGGGTCGGAGGACTTCAAGACCCGCCTCCAGGAAGTCGTCGCCCACGCGGTAGGAGAGTTGCCCCACTACGAGGTCGTGGGCACCGGGCCCGACCATGCCCGCCGATACACCGCACAAGTCTTCGTTTCGGGGGAGGCGGTCGGAGAGGGGCACGGGCGCTCGAAGAAGGATGCCGAGCAAGCAGCCGCGCGCGCCGCCTGGGACGTTCTGGGCGCCCGCTACGAGGTGACCGCCGAGTCGTCCGGAGAGTCATCTGACCGGGGAACCGAGACAGTCGATGCCTGAGCTCCCCGAGGTCGAGACGATCCGCCGCGACCTCGAGAAGGAGGTCGTCGGCCGGCGAATCAAGCAAGTCGAGGTCAAGGGAAAGCGGTCGATCCGCCGCCACAAGAGCGGCCCGGAGTTCCGAAAGCACCTCGAAGGGCGCAAGCTCGTCTCGATAAGGCGAGCGGGCAAGTACCTCCCCGTCGGGTTGGAGGACGACGACGTGCTCGTCGTCCACCTCGGGATGAGCGGGCAGCTGCTCCGGGCCAAGTCGATCAAGGAGCCGCTCGACCGTCACACACACGTGATCATCACTTTCACGCAAGGCGGACAGCTGCGCTTCGTCGATCCTCGGACCTTCGGTGAGATGTTCGTCACGTCCGCCGGGGAGCTCGACGCTCAAGTTCCCGAATTGGCGCACCTCGGGTTCGACCCTCTCGACGAGGTCATGAGCTGGACGCGATTCGGGCAAATGCTCGCCGAGAAGCACGCCGGGCTGAAGACGCTGTTGATGGACCAGAAGTTCGTGGCCGGCATCGGCAACATCTACTCCGACGAGATCCTCTTCGCCGCGGGCCTGCGCTACGACAGGTACTCGGACTCGCTCAGCTCCCAGGAGATCCGCCGCCTCTACCGTTCGATGGTGGAGACGCTTTCGGAGGCGGTCAAGTACCGAGGTTCGTCATTGGCAGACGAGCAGTACCGCGACCTGTTCGGCGAGATCGGTGACTACCAGGGTCAGCACCAGGTCTACGACCGTGAGGGCAAGGCGTGTCGCCGGTGCCGCAACGCGATCGTGCGCGTAAAGTTGAACGGGCGTTCGGCGTTTCTCTGTGAGCACTGTCAGATCTGAGGGCCCAAGCCGCTCCACAGGCCGTTCACCAGGGCGATGGCGAATGCCCCGGATCGCCATATCCCTACGGATAGGGTGACGAACGATGTTCCTGAAGTCGCTCACCTTGAAGGGCTTCAAGTCCTTCGCAGATCCGGCGACGTTGCAGCTCGAGCCTGGCGTGACGGTCGTCGTGGGGCCGAACGGGAGCGGGAAGTCCAACGTCGTCGACGCCGTGGCCTGGGTGCTCGGCGCCCAGGGACCGCGAACGGTCCGGTCCTCGAAGATGGAGGACGTGATCTTCGCCGGGTCCTCGGACAGGCCCCCGCTCGGACGGGCCGAGGTCTCGCTCACGATCGACAACCGCGCCGGGAACCTCCCCGGGGGACTCGCGGAGATCACCATCACCCGCACCCTCTTTCGTTCGGGCGACAGCGAGTACGCCCTGAACGGTCAACCCTGCAGGCTCCTCGATGTCCAGGAGCTCCTCTCCGATTCAGGGGTCGGTCGCCAGCAGCACGTGATCGTGGGCCAGGGCCAGCTCGACGGCATCCTGAACGCCCGGCCCGAGGACCGCAGGGGGGTGATCGAGGAAGCTGCCGGCGTGCTCAAGCACCGCCGCCGGCGCGAGCGCTCCGAGCGGAGGCTGGCGGCCACCGAGGAGAACCTCGAGCGGCTCGCGGACCTGCTTCGGGAAGTCCGTCGACAGATGCGCCCGCTCGAACGGCAGGCCGCAGCAGCCCGCTCGCATGCTTCGCTCGCCAAAGAGCTGCGCGAGCTGAGACTGCACCTCGTCGGCCGTGACCTCGCTTCCCTCGACGACCGGAGGCGCTCGGCGACCGCAGAGCGCGAACTGCTGAGCGAGGACGAAGCAGCACTCAGATCGTCGATCGCCGAGATAGACGCCGCTGCGGATCGTGCCGCTGCCGAGCTGGCTTCGCGGCGCGAGGAAGACCTGGTGGTCGCGCTGACGCGTGTGGAGTCCCTGTCCGAGCGTTGCCGCGGGTTGGCCGGGGTCCTGGCCGAACGGCGCCGGTCCGTGGCGATGGCGCTCGAGGTGGCTGCCGGGACCGACGTGGTCTCGACGTTGGAGTCGGACTCGGCCCGACTCGGTGGCGAGCTCCAAGAGCTGCAAGGGGAAGAAGAGGCGCTCGCGCCGCTGGCCGCCGAAGTCGAGCTCGCCGAGCGGGACCTCGAAGCCGAAGTCGCCCTCCAGGAGTCGGAGTCAGGCGACCTCGCGGCGGTCCGTCGGGCCGAGGAAGGGCTTCGCGAGGCGGATCGCAGGCGCCATCGGCTCGAGGAGCGCGCCGAAGCCCTCGAACGCGCCGCCGAGGAGCTGCGAGGGACCGCAGCCGGCGAGGTGCTGTCCGGTCGACCGGGTGTAGTCGGTGTCGTGTCGAATCTCGTGGAGATCGCCGACGATCTGCGTCCCGCGCTCGAAGCGGCCCTCGGCGCTGCATTGGAGGCCGTCGTGGTCGAAGGAGACGCAGCTGCGCGCAGCGCACTCGCAGCTCTCGCCTCGGCCGGTTCTGGCGGCACCGTCTTCGCACTTGAGCAAAGGGTTCTCAACGCCGCCCTCGGCGGGCCGGAGCGTCCCGACGCGGAGAGTGGCCTCCCCGAAGGCGCACCTACAGGAGCGAAATGGCTGCGCGACCAGGTCCGCACTCGGGTCCCAGGCGTAGCCAAGCTGCTCGATGGTTTGCTCGTGAACGCGCTGTTCGTGCCCGGAGGATGGGAGGGCGCGGTCGATTTCGCACTCAAGCGTCCCGACCTCGTGGTCGTGGACTCCAAGGGTGACAGGTTTTCTCGATCCGGCTGGAGGATCGCGTCGGGTGCGACCCCTGACACCGAAGGTGCAGCAGCAGAGGCGAGACGCCAAGCCTCCGAATGTCTTGTCGCGACCGAGCGTGCTCAGCGGTCCCTGGCGGCCGCACAGAGCCTCGCGGAGGCCTCACGCCGGCGCTTGGAGGAGAGACGCGTCCACGTGGGGGCCATGCGTCGCAATCTCGAGGTGAAGGCTGCGGCCCTGAGCGAACGCCGATCGGTGCTGACCGGGCGCCAGGCAGAGGCAGAACGCCGGTTGGCCGGCCACAGCGCCGAGAGGGCCCGGGCGGGCGAGCGGCGTCGCCGACTGGAGGCCGAAGGAGCGACCGTCGATCGCCTCGACGCCACGGTCGCCGGGTGTGCCGGGCGCCTGACCGGCTTGCTCGAGCGCGTTCAGCAGAGACGGGCACGCCATCTGGACGAGGTGCGTGCAGGAGGTGCGAGGCTCGACACCCTTCGCCACGAACGCTCCGAGGCCGACTCCCGCCTCACGAGCACGCGAGAGCGACTGCAGCGTCTCGAGTTGGAGCTCGCCGAGATCGGCGTGCGGTACGAAGCGTCCTCAGAGGCCCTGCGCCGAGAGTTGGGCTGTGAACCCGCGGAAGCGGCGGCGACCGTCTGTCCACCGCTGCCCGAGGGGGTGGACGCCAGGTCGCGTGCTGCGGCACTGGAGGCAGAGCTGGCGACCCTCGGACCGATCAACCCTCTGGCTCTCGAGGAGCTCGGCAACCTCGAGGAGCGCCATCGATTCCTCGAGGAGCAGGTCGACGACGTGCGACGCGCACGACGTGAGCTCCACCAAGTCATACGAGCGGTGGACGAGGAGATAGTCCGGGTCTTCGCCGAGGCGTTCGCCGACGTGAACCAGCACTTCCAAGTCCTCATGTCGACGCTGTTCCCGGGCTCGACGGGCAGATTGGTGCTCAGCGAACCGACGGACCTCCTCGACACAGGGGTCGACGTGGAAGCGCGGCCCGCGGGCAAGAACGTGAGAAAGCTGTCGCTCCTCTCGGGTGGCGAGCGGTCGCTGGTCGCGCTCGCGTTCCTCTTCGCCGTCTTCCGCAGCCGTCCTTCGCCCTTCTATCTGCTGGACGAGGTCGAGGCGGCCCTCGACGACGTCAACCTCCATCGATTCCTGGACTTGCTGCACGAATTTCGCGGTGAGGCCCAATTGATCATCGTGAGCCACCAGAAGAGGACCATGGAGGCTGCCGACGCTCTTTACGGAGTGACGATGGCGCCCGGAGGTTCCTCGAAGGTCGTCAGCCAGAAGGTGAGCCGGCAGGTTCCCGACGACGAGGCGGCCTCGATCGGCGCGTGAAACGCCGCGTGTCCGAACTGGCCCGGACCGTCGAGGCGAAGCCGTAGGCTTCGCGAGCCATGCTCGCCATCTGGATAGTGATCGCCGTCGTCGCGGTCTTGCTGGTCACTGCCGCGGTGTTGTTGCCTCGGCGTCGGGCTCGTCGAGTGGGAGCCGGCCGGGAGGCTTCGGCGAGACCTCTCGTTGCGCCTACCCCGCCGCCGACCCCCAAGACGAAGCGACCACCAGGTCCTCCGAAGGCGCCGTCGCGAGAGGCAGCCGCCGAGGTGGAGGCCTTAGGAGCGCCGGAGGCTCCAGAAGCGCCGGAGGCGCTCGAAGAAACCGCGCAGGTCGAGGAGAGGCCGGCGCCGGCCCTGCGAGACCGCATGGGAAAGACGCGCGGCCTGCTGTCGGGGTATGTGCGGGCCCTGCGTGCGAAGGGCTCGGTCGACGACCAGACCTGGGAGCAGCTCGAAGAGGCACTTCTCAGGGCTGACGTCGGGGTGGCCACGACGACGGCGCTCTTGGACGACCTGCGAGCCCGAGCGCGCACCGGAGGCTTACGCGGCGCCGACGCAGTGATCGCAGCGCTTCGCAGCGATCTTCTCGAGACCCTTCGCGTCGACGGTGTGCAGCCAGGACTCGCCGACGACGCCGGGACCGCCGAGACGAGCAACGAAGCATCCGACGGGGACGGCGACTTTGCCGGCAGGACCGAGGTCTGGCTATTCGTCGGCGTGAACGGGGTCGGGAAGACCACGACCATCGCAAAGGTGGCCCGCCGTCAAGTTGCCGACGGCCGGTCTGTGGTCCTTGCAGCCGGAGATACCTTTCGCGCCGCGGCTGCCGAGCAGCTCACGACGTGGGCCGATCGCACTGGCGTACCGGTTGTGAGGGGGGCAGAGGGTGCCGACCCGAGCGCGGTCGTCTACGATGCAGTGCGAAGCGCCGCCTCGCGAGGCGACGACCTCGTTCTCGCCGACACGGCAGGTCGCCTGCACACGAAGGTCAACTTGGTCGAGGAGCTGAAGAAGATCAGACGCGTCGCAGACCGCCCTCCCGGCCACGTAACCGAAGTGCTCCTCGTCCTCGACGCGACGACCGGTCAGAACGGCTTGGCCCAGGCTCGCCAATTCACAGAGGCGGTCGGCGTAACAGGAGTCGTGCTCACCAAGCTCGACGGCACTGCCAAGGGTGGCATCGTTGTGGCCATCCAGCGTGAGTTGGGACTCCCGGTCAAGATGGTCGGTATCGGCGAGGGTGTGGACGATCTCGTGCCGTTCGACGCCGACGAATTCGTAGACGCGCTCTTCGAGTAGGGCTCCGCCCCTTGAGTCGTTCGGCAGCCGGGTAGCCTGAGAAGCCGTGTTCGACGCTCTTTCCAGTCGCCTCGAGGGGGTCCTCGGTCGTCTCCGCAGCCGCGGGCGCCTGAGCGATGCCGACCTCGACGACGCTCTTCGCGAGATCCGCACTGCTTTGCTGGAAGCGGACGTCGACGTCGCTGTTGCCAGGACCTTCGTGGACGGCGTGAGATCCAGGCTCGTCGGGCAGGACCTGTCGAGGAGTCTGAGCCCCGGTCAGCAGGTCGTAAAGGCAGTCGACGAGGAGCTCGTCGCGGTCCTCGGAGGGGAGACGCTGCGCATCACCTACGCGTCCGCTCCGCCCACCGTCGTGCTGCTCGCCGGGCTCCAGGGATCGGGCAAGACGACCACCGCCGCAAAGCTGGCGCGTTGGTACCGCCAGCAGGGGCGCAACCCGATCCTGGTCGGGGCGGACTTGCAGAGGCCCGCCGCCGTGGAGCAGTTACGGGTCCTCGGGGCCCAGATCCAGATTCCCGTCTTCAGCGAGCCGACGGATCCGGTGTCGGTTTCGACAGCCGGCGTGAACGAGGCGAGACGGACGGGACGCGACGTGATGATCCTCGACACCGCCGGGCGCCTGGCGATCGACGAAGCGCTCATGGACGAGGTGAGGCGAATATCGGCCGCTGCGTCCCCTCATCTGACGTTCCTCGTCATAGACGCCATGACCGGACAGGACGCCGTCGCCACTGCCGGCGCGTTCCACGCGGCCCTCGAGCTCGACGGCGTGATACTCACGAAGCTCGACAGCGACGCGCGTGGTGGAGCGGCACTGAGCGTTAAGGACGTGGTCGGAAAGCCGATCGCGTTCGCATCCACGGGTGAGCGGCTGGCGGACTTCGATCAGTTCCACCCCGACCGGATGGCGAGCCGCATCCTCGGGATGGGCGACATGCTCAGCCTGATCGAGCAGGTCGAGCGCGAATTCGATCAAGAGGTCGCTCAGTCCAGCGCCACACGCCTCTTGGAGGGCCGCTTCACGCTCGAGGACTTCCTCGCCCAATTGCAGCAAGTGAAGAAGCTCGGTCCGCTCGGGGGGATTCTTTCCCTGATGCCGGGCCTGGGCAAGGAGCTCAAGCAGGCGAGCTCCGCGATAGACGACCGCCAGGTGGCGCAGGTCGAAGCCGTGATCAGGTCGATGACCCCAGCTGAGCGGGCAGAGCCGGCGATCATCGACGGGTCGCGCCGCGGGCGCATCGCGCGGGGGAGCGGTACGACGACGCAGGACGTGAACCAGCTGCTCCGGCAGTTCGGCGAAGCTCAGAAGATGATGCGGTCTCCGGGCATGCTGAAGGGAATGTTCGGGGGGCGACCGGGACAGCTCCCCGATGCCCTCAGCCAGCTGGGAGATGCGGGCGACCTCCTCGGCGCAAAGGGGGCGGGGGTAGGTGGCCTAGGAGCCCAGGACCTGCTGGCAGGCATGCAATCGCCTGAACGACAATCGCTGGCCGGCGTCCCCCGCTCGTCGCCTGCCGCCTCGGGCGAGAGCGGCGAACGCAGAGGGGCCCAGGGGAACAAGCACGGAAAGAAGAAGAAGGGTGGCCGAGTGACCCCGAAGAGGTCGGGCCGCTAGGCGCACGCGCTGCGACCCTGGGCACGAGGGTCCGTAGGGTCCCGTGGCCACCGGTAGACTCTCTCGGTCGTTCGAGGCGCCCACGGCGCAGGAGGGCAGGAAACAGGCAATGTCCGTCAAGCTGCGGCTCATGCGGATGGGCAAGACGAAGCAACCTACGTACCGCGTGGTCGCGGCGGACAGCCGTTCGCCCCGAGACGGCAGGTTCATCGAGATCGTGGGCACCTACGCACCGCGGGGCAGCTCTTCCGCGAACCCCGCCGCCGTGGTTCAGATCGACAACGCGAAGGCCCTGAAGTGGCTTCGCCAAGGCGCCACACCCACCGAGCGGGTCGAGAAGCTCCTGCGAACGTCCGGCGCGTGGGAAGAGTTCAAGCCGGCGCAGTCCAAGTGACACAGCCGGCGGTGACGGCATGAGCGACGGCGTGGACGAAGGACTCGAGCTCGAGGACGACGAGTTCGACGACGACGCCATCTCGGGTAACGAGGTGGCAGTGAGTGCCGACGCGGTCGACGACATGGCCGGCAACCGAATCGAAGGTGGCACTGCCATCAGTGTGCTCGACTACGTCACTCGAGCTATCGCGACGGAGCCAGACTCCGTAGTCGTAGAGACCGACGACAGGGGTCGATCGCTCAGGTTCCGAATTCACGTTGCCCCAGGGGACATGGGCCGGATGATCGGACGCCGCGGACGAGTCGCGCAGGCGATTCGCACCGTCGTGCGCGTCGCGGGCTCACGTGACGGCGTCGATACGAACGTCGACTTCGTCGACGACTAGAGGTTGAGGCTGCCCTCGGCGGGGGACCTCCTCGAAGTCGGGCGAGTGGTGCGCCCTCACGGACTGTCGGGCGAGATGGTGGTCGCCTTGGTGAGCAACCGGAACGAGCGTCTCGAGATCGGCTCGCTCCTCTACACGCCGGACCGCGAGCTTCGAGTCGCGAGCGCGAGACCCTTCAAGCACCGATGGCTCGTGCGCTTCGACGGGGTTTCCGACCTCGAGGCTGCCGAACGTCTACGAGACAAGCCGCTGTTCGCGCCTCCGCTGTCGGACCCCGACGCGCTTTGGGTTCACGACCTGGTCGGCTCCGAAGTGCGCTCTGTGTCGGGCGAGGCTCTCGGCAAAGTCAGGGCAGTCCTCGCCAACCCAGCAAGCGATCTCCTCGAGCTCGAAGGCGGAGGCCTGGTGCCTGTTCGCTTCGTGGTCGAGCAAAGCCGCGGGTTGGTGGTGGTGGACGTGCCGGAGGGGTTGCTGGAATGACGAGCGTGACACCGACGTGACACCGACAGTGGCGATCCACCGGAAGCTCGCGATCGAGAGGAAGCCCGCGTGATGCGGATATTCGTCTTCACCATCTTCCCCGATCTGCTCGAGCACTACTTCTCGGGTTCGCTGCTCGGAAAGGCCCGCGCGGAGGGCCTCATCGAAGTGCGGGTGTGCGACCTGCGCTCGGGCGCCGGGGACCCGAGGCGCTCGGTCGACGATGCTCCGTTCGGTGGCGGGGCGGGAATGATCCTGGGACCCGCGCCGCTCTTCGCAGCCGTGAAGGCAGCAGCTCCACCGAGACCGCTCTTCCTTCTCGCACCCGGAGGAAGGCGCCTCGACCAAGCCTTCGTGGAGGAGCTGGCGGCGCTCGCACCATCCGAGTCGGGCGGGTTCTCGCTGCTGTGCGGCCGCTACGAGGGTGTCGACCAGCGCGTCGCCGACCACCTCGTGGACGGCCACCTCTCGATCGGGGACTACGTGCTCGCCGGGGGAGAGGCCGCAGCGTGCGTGGTGGTGGAGGCGGTCGCCCGACTCGTCCCGGGTGTGATGGGCAACGAGGCCTCGTCGCTGGACGAGAGCTTCTCCTCGGGGCTCCTGGAGTACCCGCAGTACACCCGTCCCGCAGTCTTCGAGGGCTGGGAGGTCCCCGAGGTCCTGCGAAGTGGCGACCACGGCCGGATCAGTCGCTGGCGACGGGCGATGGCGCTGCGCCGGACTCTCGAATTGCGCCCTGACCTCGTCGAAGCCCGCGGCGGACTGAGCGAGGAGGAGCAGCGGCTGCTCCAGGAGCTGGGACCGGCCACCTAGGTCACGTCCTTTGGCGGCGGCTATCCTTGGACCTCCGGTCCGGTGAGGCCCGGCCCGTCGTGGCCTTCACCGAGCACCGCCGGACCTAGAGGATCGACCCTGAAGGGACGCGCCCCATGAACCCCACAGACATCGTCGACCGCGAGCGCCTGCGCGACGACGTCCCGGACTTCGCTCCGGGCGACACACTGAAGGTGCACGTGCGGGTTGTCGAGGGAAACCGTCAGCGCGACCAGGTGTTCCAGGGTGCGGTCATCCGTCGGCAGGGATCGGGAGCTCGCGAGACGTTCACGGTGCGCAAGCTCAGCTTCGGGGTCGGGGTGGAGCGCACGTTCCCGGTGCACTCCCCCGTGCTCTCCAAGATCGAGGTCGTGACCAGGGGGGACGTGCGTCGTGCAAAGCTCTATTACCTGCGTGGCCGCGTCGGGAAGGCCGCGAAGATAAAGGAGAAGCGGGCGGCGCGTCCATAGGACCGGCACCGCGATGAGCGAAGAAGATCTCGAAAGGTACGAGGCCGAGATCGAGCTTGCGCTCGTTCAGGAGTACCGAACGGTTCTCCCGCTCTTCCGATACGTCGTCGAGACCGACCGTCGGTTCTACCTGACCAACGAGGTGAAGGTGACGGTCCGCGACTCTTCGTCGCCGACTTGCATCGAGCTGGAGCTCAACGACGCTTGGGTCTGGGACATGTACCGCCCCGCGCGCTTTGTTCCCAACGTCCGGGTGATCACCTTTCGCGACGTGAACGTCGAGCGACTTCCCGAGGGCGACACCCCCATGCCTTGAGCGCCGGCCGACGAAAGCTGGGGACCCGCGGCGAGCATGCAGTGGCTCGGTGGTACGCGGCAGCCGGCTACGAGCTCCTCGCAGCCAACTGGCGATGCCCACAGGGCGAGATCGACCTTGTGCTCGGGCACGGCGCCGGAGCCGAGAGTGGAAGCCCACCGGCGGGGGGCGGTGCGCACACAGTCGTGTTCTGCGAGGTGAAGACCCGCCGCAGCTCTCGCTTCGGCACCGGGTTCGACGCCGTGACCCTGGAAAAGCAACGGCGGCTGAGGAAGCTCGGCGCGAAGTGGCTCGCACAACAGCGCTCGCTGGGGCAGCTCCGCAGAGGGCGCCTGGAGGTTCGCTTCGACGTCGCATCCGTCACGCCCGCAGGTGAAGGGCTCTCCGTCGAGGTGCTAGAGGGTGCTTTCTGACTCTAGGGTTTCGGGCCATGAGCACCGAGACGATCCTCGTAAAACGCGAAGAGGGCGTGGTCAACGTCACCCTGAACCGCCCCGAGCGTAAGAACGCTGCAAACGGCCTCATGTGGAAGGAGCTGAACGACACGTTCGTCGAGGTCGCCCACGACAGCTCTGACCGTGTGCTCGTGATCACCGGGGCCGGAGGTGCCTTCTGCTCGGGTGCGGACATCTCGGATCCCAAAGGTGTGAGCGGCAATCCCGAGGACCCCCACCTCGTCCGCATGCGCTTCCTCGGAGAGGTGATGCTCGCCCTGCACGACGTACCGAAGCCCACGATCGCGAAGGTCCGCGGTATCGCAGCCGGCGCAGGCCTGAGCCTCGCGCTCGGATGTGACCTGGTCGTCGCCTCCGACAACGCGCGTTTCTCGGAGATCTTTGCAAAGCGCGGCCTGTCGGTGGACGGAGGATCCTCCTGGCTCTTGCCGCGAAGGGTCGGGCTCCACAAGGCGAAGGAGCTCGCGTACTTCGCCGAGATCATCTCTGCACAGGACGCAGAGTCGATGGGCCTGATAAATCGTGTCGTGCCTGACGCGGAGCTCGACGAGTTCGTCGACGACTGGGCACGCAAACTTGCGCAAGGCCCTCCGATCGCCTTGTCGATGACGAAGAAGCTCCTCGACAACGGGCTCAACGTAACGATGGCGCAGGCGCTCGAAGACGAGGCACGCTCCCAGACCGTGAACTTCTTCACCGAGGACACCACCGAGGCGATGCGTGCATTTGCGGAGAAGCGCGAGCCCCGATTCAAGGGTCGCTGAGCGACCAGGTCCCCGACTCAGGTCCCGCCGTCTCGCGTGGGGACGAAGGTTACGAAGTGTGGTTCACCGCCAGTAGGACCTAACGGCGCCTTCCACCACTTCTCCTGCTGCGAGCAGTGTCTCTTCGGATCCCGGTGGACCGATCAGCTGCAAGCTCGCAGGAAGCTGCCCGCCGGTGGGAACCGGCAACGACAGCGCCGGGGCACCGGCGAAGTTGGCGGGGAGAGTGCAGCGAGCCATGAGCAGGTTCTCGCCCTCGCTCAAGAGCGGTGGCACGATCGTGAGCGTCGGGGTCGCGAGCAGCTCGACTTCCTCGAAGATCCTCTCGAGTCGTGATCGCCACCCGTCGCTGGTCGTTCGGGCTGTCGCCAAGGCAGCCTCGTCCACGCCGCGGCCGATCTCGAGGCGCTCGACCACGTCGGTTCCGATCTTGTCCCGGTGCTTCTCCAAGAGGTCGCGATCGCTCGTCCAAGCCTCCGCGACGAGAAGCAGGCCTGCGGCCGCGTTCACCTCGTTCCATTCGGCGATCGCGATGGGAACCAGGTCCCAGCCGGTGGCCTTCAGGGCGCGGTCGAGTGCGAGATCGATGACCGGTTCACAGTCGACCCTCAGGTAACCCACGCGTGCGGGCGCTGTCGCGCTCACTGCGAAGCCGGGTTCGAGAAGCTGCATGCCGGTGACGAGCCCGGACACGTCGCGCGCCATGGGGCCGACGGTGTCGAAGCTGGGTGACAGCGGCCAGATGCCTTCGAGAGGCACACGGCCCCACGTCGTCTTGAGCCCCGCGGTCCCGCAGCAGGCAGAAGGGATCCGCACCGAGCCGCCGGTATCGCTGCCGTAGGCGACGTCTGCTTCTCCGGTTGCAACGGCGACAGCGGATCCGCTCGAAGAGCCTCCGGGGACCCTGTCGGGATCGAGGGGGTTGACCGGTGTCCCGAACCAGGGGTTGATCCCGGTCACGCCCAACGCGAGCTCGTGGAGGTTGGTCCGGCCGACGATCCTGGCACCTGCGGCACGTGCTCCGGCCAGACAAGCCGCATCGCGCTCGGCCGGCTCCGCAAGCTCGGCGACCGCGCGGCAGCCGGCGGTGGTCGGAACGCCCTCCATGTCAATGAGGTCCTTGATGGCCAGGCGTACCCCGGTTCCCTGGGTGTCGAAGCGCGTGATGAACGTGCTCATGGGCCGAAGCTAACCCCACCTGGCGGTCACGTGTTACACCCCGGTCCTATCGTCGAACCAGCGCATCGAGGGCCCGGCGCCGTTCGAATCACATCAGGCCCTCCGAAGAAGCCGAATCCGCCCGCGAACGCATTAGCGAAGAGGTTCGAGCACATGCTGGCCTGCATCGAATCGGCCATCCTTCACGGCGCCGACGGTCGTCGGGTCGCAGTCGAGGTCCACGTGAACGAAGGCGCTCTTCCGGGGTTCAGCATCGTCGGCCTCCCCGACGCAGCTGTCCGCGAGTCACGTGACCGAGTCCGCGCAGCGGTCATGACGAGCGGACTTGACTGGCCGAATCGTCGGATCACCGTGAACCTCGCGCCCTCGGGAATCAAGAAGGGTGGCGTCTGGCTGGACCTGCCGATCGCGATCGGTGTTCTCGTCGCTTCCGGACAGCTGCCGGGTGGGTGCACAAAGGGCAAGGCTTTCGTGGGCGAGCTCGGCCTCGACGGTTCGCTTCGGGAGGTCCAAGGGATCGTCCCTTTGGCGGCGACGCTCGTTGGAGCCGATGTCGTGGTCCCGACCACCTGTGCGACCGAGGCGTCGATGGTCGCAGGACGACGCATTCGCGCGGCGTCGAGCCTCGTCCGGGTGAGCCGGGCCTTGCGACGCCTCGAAGGATGGGAGATGGTCCCCCCGGCATGCTCGGCGCATGGGGGACCTCCTCTGCCCGACCTCGGCGACGTCCGTGGACAGTTCACCGGTCGACGCGCGTTGGAGGTCTCGGCTGCCGGAGGCCACCACCTCCTTCTCGTAGGGCCTCCCGGTTCGGGCAAGACCATGCTGGCTCGAAGGCTTCCGGGCATATTGCCCCCGCTGCGCCGCGACGAGGGGCTCGAGGTGATGAAGGTGTGGTCGGCTGCGGGCGTCAGTCACCCCGACAGAGGTCTGCCCGAGCGTCCTGCATTTCGCTCTCCGCACCACAGCGCGACCGAGGTCTCAATGGTCGGTGGTGGAAGCGAATGGCTTCGTCCGGGCGAGGTGAGCTTGGCTCATCGAGGGGTCCTGTTCCTGGACGAGCTCGGAGAGTTTCCTGTCTCGGTTCTCGAGGCGCTTCGCCAGCCCCTCGAGGACGGCGTCGTCCACATCAGCAGGGCGCGCACGAGCGCCGATCTACCCGCACGGTTCCTGCTCGTCGCTGCCATGAACCCCTGCCCATGCGGTGAAGGGTCGATGACTGGCGCCTGCCGGTGCAGCGAACCTGCCCGTGCGCGCTACGCCAGACGTCTCTCGGGACCGTTGCTCGACCGCTTCGACCTCGCGATCTCGCTCTCGAGGCCAGATGTCGACGAGCTCTTAGAAGACGCTCGCGCGGAGTCGTCGGCAAAGGTGAAGGAGCGGGTAGGTAGTGCCCGCCTGGAGGCAGCAGCACGAGGCGTCACCTGCAACGCAGAGCTCCCGGCAAGCGGCTTGGACGAGACAGCTCCGATGTCGTCCGAAGCCGCTGCGCTCCTCGAGCGCAGGCTCCGCTCGGGGTCACTTTCGGCACGTGGCCTTCACAGGGTCCGGCGCGTGGCACGGACAATCGCGGACCTCGACCTCGTCGGACCGCTCGTCGGCCAGCGACATGTCGCAGAGGCACTCTCCCTGCGAGGAGTGCACTCAGCCCTCATCGGTGGGAGGTGGTAGGTGTGGGCCTCAAAGAGGAAGAGCGGTATGCGGCCGCGCTCTCCTGCCTCGGAGCAGGTCCCCGGCGCCTTCGAGAGTTCGTGGAGATCCTGGATCCCGCTTCTGCATGGGAGGCACTCGCCGCGGGGGTGCACCCTGCGGATCCGAAGCGGCAGTACCGCGACAAGACGCGCGACCGACTCCTCGTCTCGGTCACGAGGGCCTGCGAGCGGAGCGGCATCGCCGTGCTCGTCCGAGGCGCGACCGGCTATCCCACGGACCTCGCAGATGACCCCGAGGCGCCGGCGGTCCTGTTCGCGCGGGGCGACGCCTCGGTCTGTGACGGGGCTCCTCGCGTCGCCGTCGTGGGCACCCGTTCGGCGACTCCATACGGCTTGGGAGTCGCGTCGGAGATCGGAAGAGGGCTGGCGGGTGCGGGAGTGGTGGTCGTTTCGGGACTTGCACGGGGAATCGACTCCGCCGCTCACAGAGGAGCGATCGACGCAAATTGTGCGCCGGCGCTCGGAGTCCTCGGAACGTCGCTCGATGCTCCAATACCTCGTGTCCAGACGGACCTGCGCGACGACATTGCGACCAACGGGTCCGCCGTCTCCGAGCTACCACCTGGATGCGCCGGCGCGCCGGCTTGGTGGTTCGTCGTTCGCAACAGGGTGATAGCTGCGCTGGCCCACATCGTGGTCGTCGTCGAATGCCATGCACGCGGAGGCGCGCTCCACACGGTCAAGGCCGCGACCAGGCGCGGCCTCCCCGTGGCTGCGGTCCCGGGGTCGGTGCGCAGCGCGGCCTCTTCGGGGACGAACTCGTTGCTGGTCGACGGGGCCACGCCAGTGCGCGACGTCGCAGACGTCCTCACGTTGCTGGAGCTCGCCATCGCAGGGCGCCCGCAGATCGCCCCACCCAAGCCACCCGGGCGCAACGCGGGGTTCGTTCCCGGGCAGATCCGCGCCGTGGTTGGTCCGACGACGGCGAGGGTGCTCGAGTTCCTCGAGAGCGACCCGGTTCCACTCGACACTGTGATCCGGCGCAGCGGCCTCTCACTCGGCGAGGTTTCGCTTGCTCTCGAGGAGCTGAGCGACCGCGGGCTCGCTGCGACCGACGCAGGATGGTGGTCGAGGGCGGGCGACTGAGGCGGCGAGCTCCCCGCTGTACGGTGATGCCGGTGGATCTGGCCTGGGACCGTTGTGAAGATGCGAGCTCCCATGAGTGATCTCGTGAACGTGCCCGGAGCCGAGGGCCTCCGCTCAGAGGAGGGACCACCCCGGATCGAGCCGCTTCCTCGCGAGGACTGGGACGAGCTACTCCTGGCGCTTCTGTCCCGCTCCCTCGGAGGCGCCGAGAGGCCCTTGAACATCTTCACCACTTTGGCGCGTCACCCCGAGTTGTTCAGGCGCTGGCTCGGGTTCGGAGGGGCATTGCTCGCCGGGAAGCTGAGCGCCAGGCAGAGGGAGCTCGTGATCCTGCGCACCGCCCACCACTGCGGCAGCGCCTACGAATGGGCCCAACATGTGTCGCTCGCGAAGGCAGCCGGTGTCGCCGACCAGGAGATCGAGGCCCTCAGGGGAGCGATCTCTCCGGGTGACTGGGAAGCGTCCGACCTCCTGATGCTTCGCGCCGCCGACGAGCTGGACTCACAGGGCACTATCAGCGACCCCACGTGGGAGGCTCTCGCCGAGCGCCTCGACGACGCCTCTCTGATCGAGCTGGTCATGCTCGTGGGCCAGTACCGGCTCGTGGCGATGACCATAAGGACCCTGCGGATCCAGCTCGAGGAGCCCTGACCCGGGCCCGCATCAAATATCGGCCGGTCGGAGCGGAAATCAGTCAGCGTGGTTCCACGACGGCTGGCATCGAACCCCTCGAAGCTACGCCTTTCGCGCCCATCGCAAATTCGTCTTGGACTCGTCGCCCAGCAACCGATTTCGGCACTCCGGGCACAGCCACCACTTGGCGCTGTCGCCCAAACCGATGGATGGATGCAGAACGAAGGTGAGGCGGCAGCGCCCGCACTTCGTGACTGGATCGGCGCCTTGGTCGGCTTCCGTGTCCGCGTCAGCTAGCTCTGGCGCGACAGCTGCAAGACCCCGACCAATCGGGATAACAGGCATGGCGCTCCTTCGATAAGTCTCAGAAGAAGGCGTCGAGCCTGTACGGGGCGACAACCAGTTGCGGTCGTCCTGCCCAAACAAGGCGTCACTCCCAAGATGGGATACCCAAGCTTACATCAACACCCCTTCATCCCTTTCATTCCACCTCGTCATCCCTAGAGCCGAGACCCTGGTTCAACCAAGTCACACGACGTGTCGACGTGCAACGGTGACCAAGCGCCTGGCCCATTTCATCGGAGAAGGACCCGTCGCTTCTTGAGACGGCTCAGAGGTGAGAAGCGAGGGATCCAAATACGAGCCTGGCGGCTGCATTCGACCCTTCGCGTCCTGCCACCAACCGGTTGGGCTCTGCAGGTATCTCGTCACCGGGTTCCGATCTTGCTTCGAGTCCGCCGTCGAGTCCCGGTGTCAACAAGTAGCTCCAGGTCGAGAACATCTAGCGCAGTCATCTCGGTCGGACCTTCGGCGAATGCTTCACGTTTAGGGCGGGAGCTGCTCGATGGCGTGCAGCAGCTCTGGGAGTCGTAGCCAGGCGGGCCAACTTCCCCATGTCGGTACCAGAACCTCGCACGAGAGTCCGAGCGCTAGGCGGCTCCGATTCGATCGATCCCTCATCCCGTGACCGCGTCGCACCGTCACGCAATCGGCCTTCGAGGACCCAAACCTGTATCTCACGGATCGCAGCGTCCAATTCAACCGTCACATCGCGCATTTCGTCCACAAGTGCGGGATGTGCCCAGTTGGAGCGTCTAGAGATCAACATCCCCGCTCGGTGAATGTGGGAGATCGCCCCATCGAGCGAGTTCTTCATCTCCGCGAGACTCGGCTCACGTACGTGATTCCCACCAGCGACGCTAACGCGCTCCAGTGACGAGACAACACGCCCCTGCGAAAGCAAAGGCACCCCATTCATGACGTCCCTTTTCCTCGGCGTTCACCGGGGTCTGGGGCAGCGTCGATGGTGACTCTCCCGACGGGGATCACCTGTCAAGCAGGCTACTCCTTGGAGTTGCCACCTGCACTGCAGTAGTTGGTCAGTTTGATTCCGGCAGAGGCTATGAACCCGGATTCTGAGTCCGAGCGTCGTCCAAAGTCTTGACGGCGGACACCGAAGACAGCGGAGCGTAGATGGCTTCCCTGTTGAGTCTGGAGGTCCGAGGTCCTGACTGGAATCCTATTCCGGGAAGGGAAGCGTGCTCCGGATCAATCTCGAACGGGACCACCACGAGTGTGCCAGGGATCACGGTATGCCAGATACCGTCGATCAGCACTTCAGTGATCTTGTCCACCTCAATATTCGTCGTGTCGTTCACGGTCTAGCTCCTCCTCCTAGGGAACCAGGCTACGTCTCTCGAGGGGACGATAATCAGATTGCCTACCACCGAAGTCCTTTCGTGAGACGGTCGGGTGGAGGATCCCCTCTGGGCTACCCGATAGCGGGGATTCGCCATCATCGCTTTGATCGTCCCCGTCGGCTACGAGGTGACCTCGGATGTGCCCCACCATCTGATGGACGGCTCCGAGTTGGAGCATCTGGACGCAGCTCGCAGCGCAGGAGAGGCCGAGGCCATTTCATGTAGCGCTTCGCCCGTACCGCTTCGTCGCGGCACTTAGGAACATGTGGGTCCAAATCCCCTTTCATCTGATCGATTCGGGGGCGTAGCGTTTGACTCGGGTCCTCGGGGGTAAACCCGCACCGAAGAGCCGGGTTCGAGGGTGAAAACCGGTCACGCTGGCAGGTCTTTTGACCACAGACGTCGTCCCTCCTTGGGACGCTCCCGAGGGCCCACGCAAGGGGTCCGAGCAGCTAGCCCATTAATCCGGGCCATTTTCGGCGGGCACATTGGACTCGGGCCGTCCCACCCGAAGGCGCCGGAGCAGGCTTCGATCGGCGGCGGCGGCGTCAGCTTCCAGGGGCCTCTTCAGCAAGACGGCCACGCTCTCGTCTGCGAGCACCGTCATGCCGACGGCTTCCCAGCCAAGTTCGCCCTCCGCATTTAGGGCCTGTAGCGCCGCCGAGGGCTCTTGGCCGGCTGTCGGCGCCTCGAATCGAGGAAGAGCGATGACGAGGTACTCCCAAGCGGTCATCCGACCATTCTTACCGGGGCGCAAAGCAAAAGTTCAGCTGAGTGATGAAAGGATCGTTTCGCCGTACCGACTCGGCTAACCCCTGCTACATACGCTGGATGAGCTCTGGGACTACGTTGGATGACTGAGGAGAGTGAAATGGCAGAAGGCGTAGAACTCGACGCGCACCATCGGGCCACGGTCGAGAAGATCTTCAACCATCCGGTTAGTCACAACATCCAGTGGCACGATGTCTTGTCGCTACTGCAGAGCGTGGCCACTGTGACTGAGGAGCCTCGTGGCCGGTTCACGGTGACCTTGGGGTCTGAAACCGAATCGTTTGATGCCCCGCGACATCACGATATCGACGAGCAGCAGGTGATCGATCTGCGGCGAATGCTCAGGAGCGCCGGGGTTACCCCCGAGTCGACATAGCGCCACCCCAGCGAAGACTTGAACGACGTTCGGTATTGGAACGGTGACACCGGCTTTACGCCGTCTCAGATGGACTCCGCGCCGTAGCCGGAGCGTTGGGCACACTAGCGGTATGGGTCCCCCCAAGGGCCAGAAGTCCTGAGAACTCAGCCGCTCGCGCAGGACACGGAGGACCCTGGGGTGGACGGGCGCCCGCCGGCGCCCTGAGTCACGCGAATCCTAACGGTGGAGGCCCCTTTTCTCGCGACCACCTCGAGCGTCCCTGACTGAGGCGACGACACAACGCGTCCACCCGACACGTCCACGTCGTACCCATTCGGGTACTGCAGGGCGGGGACAATGATGACAGAGCATCCCCTGTCGAGGGGTCTGCCGTCCGGAGCAGTCGTCGAGTACGTCATCTCGAAGGTGTGGGTCTCCGATACGTAACCATAAGAGAGCGGGGTCCCAGCGACCGTCCGTGGATAGGGCTCGACGAGGGTTTGAAGCGTCGCTTCGTCGACGTTGGCGCCAGTTGCGGGTAGACGAGGGTCGTAGACGAGGGCCTCGATGCTCGGTGGAATGGAGCCTGACGGGTCTTCACAGCCGCAATACGCCCACTCGATCCAGGGGAGATCGTTGCCGTCTGCGACGTCCACCACCCGGCTCAGGTCCTGCCGGTCGGTGGTCGCTCCGAACTCGGTGAGCACGAGAGCATCTCCCGTTGTCGCAGAACGCGTGAGCGCGTTGTCGGCGGTCGAGGTCTCCTCTTCGGCGCACTGAGACTCGTCTTGCAGCGAGCTCTGGAGGCAGTAGTCGTGGAAGGACATACCCAGGGGACCACCTGTAAGGCGCGGCAGCTGTGTAGGCGCCCCGAAGTTGAAGGTGACGAACGGCTCGTAGAAGATGAGGTGCCGCTTGTCCACCGACCTGATCGAGTTGACCACCTTCGAGTAGAAGGTCGCGAGCTCCGAAGCGGTGGAGCTTGCCGGCCAGGGCTCGTTGAAGAGGTCGTATCCGAGCACGTAAGGGTCGCCAGCGAAGCGCTCGGCTACGAGCCTCCATGCGCTCGCATAACGCTCTTGCAGCCCCACACCTCCAGGACCAGGTTGATCCGTCCAGAAATTGTCGAAAGCCGCGTCCAACGCCGGGCTCTGCGTGTAGGCGAGAGGGAAGACGAAGGTCTTCTCGGGAAGCCCGTCGGTCTCGACCGACCACGATGGAAAGCCCTCACCCCCGAAGGCCTGTGTCATCACATCCTGGTGGAAGTCTAAGAGCGTGTATATGCCGTGGCGGGCGAGCACCGAAACGGTAGATGCGATCGAGTCGAGGTAGGAGCGGTCGAACCTGCCCGGGGACGGTTCGACCGCAGAGTAGATGACCCCCAGCCGCACGAGATCGAGACCCTCGTCCTCCAGCACCTTCGCAGCCTCGTCCCCGAACCCTGCGGCCTCTGGTGTGAAGGGAGGAAGTTTGTAGACCATGTTCATCCCGTGCAGGATGACCACGTCACCTTCGCTGCTCGTGAGCCAACGTCCGAGGTGCCCTACGAGCTGCACCGAGCTGGCGTGCTGCTGCGTGGCAGATGTGGACCCCGTGCTGCAGGAAACGAGAACCGCTGCAGCGCAGATCACCCCGACCACCCGAACGCCGGATCCGAGAACCAAGCTTCCGCGACGACCTAACGCCCGAGCGGTCCGAACTGGACTCGGACGGCGCTTCGGCACCCGAAGAGCGTACGTGAGCGGCTGAAGGCCTCGCTTTGACAGACCCGGTCCGGCCGAAATCACCCCCGACGGCTAAATCCGATTGTCTTCGGGTCGTCTACCGGATCTGTTTCGCAAGCTCTATCCGTCGCTCTGCCTAAACCGAAGGGTGACGCCATGGAGGCTTCATGTGAGTGAACCGCATCACAGGTCGTCGAACGCAAACTTCATCGAACCGATTCCATCTGGACTGCTAGGGGCGTCCCCGCGCGCGTCGAGCCCAGTCATCTAGGTTGAGGCACCGTGACCAGACAGCTGCTGTTCTACGGGGCTCTCGGCGTCATCAGCACTGCCGTCGCCTTCTTCGTCAACCGTCGCCTCTTTCACCACAAGAGAGCGGCGGTACTCGAGGGGTTCTACTACCTCGTCGGCGTGGTGTCGCTCGGCCTGGGCTGGTATTTCAACGTTCGTTACACCCACCAGTATGGGAGTCACGCTAGCTACGTCAACTATACGAAGGCGCTGTTCGACAACTGGGCCTCCGACTCGGCCGCCCAGGACTACGTGATCTTCAACGTCGTCCTCTTCCCGCTTTGGAGCATCGTCGACGGACGGAGGCGGGGTATAAGGGCGCCGTGGATCTTCTTCGTCATGAGCCTTTTCACGAGCCTGGCGTTCTCGGTGGCGATGTACCTCGCCTTCGTTGAACGCCAGATCCGCTACAACCGCGCGGAGCTGGAGGCTTCCAACACGGCATAGCCGCAGTTGTAGCCCGGGATGAAGGTGATCCCCGGGCCACCGTGGCAGCCCGCCCCGCACAGGTATAGGCCGTCCAACGGCACTGGCAGGTCCGGCCAGCCCCGCGGCCCGGGGCGGAAGGGGCCCATGAACTCCGGCTGGAGCAGCCCGTGGGTGAAGTCGCCGCCGGTGCAGCCGAACATCAACTCATACGTGTAGGCGGGGTAGGTCAGCTGGCGCTGGACGATGTCAGGGAAGTTCGGCGCGACAGAGGCAATCTTGGCTACGACGCGTTTCGCCATCTCGTCACGCAGCCGGATCTGATGCTCGCGTGTCGAGCCGATGGGGAAGTAGAAGGCGAAGCTGCTTGCTGCGTGCTTGCCGGATGGGGCCAGCTTCGGGTCGTGGATGCTCGGGATCTGCAGATTGAACGACGGTGCTGCCGGCACCCGCCCCGCTACGCAGTTTTCGAAGTCCCCTTGCATCTGCTCCGCTGTCCCGAAGAACGTAACGTTTCGGCTGAAGGACGGGTCGTTCAGCCGCTCGTACGGCTCGATGTACTCGGGGAGCCCGTCAAGGGCGAAGTGGACCTGGAAGTAGAGGGCACGGTGGTCGATGGTGCCGACTCGATGGACAAATTCGTCGGGAAGGTCCTCAGCCTCGAGGAGAGTCAAGAAGGTCGAGCTGGGATCGAGGTTCGACACTACGATCGGCGAGCTGATCTCCTCACGGTCGGCGAGTCGGACGCCTCGGACCCTGCTCTCGGAGACAAGGATCTTCGACACCTTGGTGTGCCGACGGAGCGTGCCGCCGTATCTCTCGAAGAGTTCCAGCACGTGCTGGGACATGGTGCCCAGCCCGCCCTCGACTTTCGACATGGTGGCGTCGCCGGGTGAGGCGAGGGCGAAGGCAAGGCACAACGCGCTTCCCGGGGTGGCTGGGCCCTTGTATGTCGAGTTGACGGCGAGAAAGGCGAGCATGCTGCGGACTGGCGCATGCTTGTCGCGGTCGGGCAGGAAGCGATCGAGCACGTCCATGACGCTGCCGAACATCGCCATCCGGATCGCTTCTCGCTCCGTCTCGTTCCTGGCGCAATCCCACATCTCGTCCAGCGATTTTGGCGGCTTGCGGACTTCGAAACGCCCAATGGCTCGTGCTGGCGCGTCGGCCCAGGCAACGATTTCGCCCATGCCCATAAGAGCATCCATACCGAGCGTCTCGCCGAGGTGGGTGAGCAGCCGGTCGGTGTCGGAGTACATGAGCAGGGGCGGCTCGCCCGGTTGTCCCACGCTCGCCGAAATCACTTCGGGTTCGTAGATCGGGCAGTCATCGAAACCGAGGTCTTCGTAGAGCTCGTTCGGGAGAGGGAACTGGATCGACCCCGCCAGCTCGAAGCGGTACCCGCGAATGAGCTCCGTCGTGGAGGCCATCCCGCCGATGAAGTGGTTTTTCTCGAGGCACAGGACCCGCATGCCGCCGCGTGCCATGACGGCTGCGGCGGTTAAGCCGTTGTGGCCCGCTCCGATGACCACGGCGTCATAGTCGCTCACCACGAGGAGGGTACTCCTCGCAACACGCTGAGCCCAGCGCGCAATCGGCCTCGACGCTGAGGTTTGGCTTTACCGACTCCTCTGGTGTCCGTAGGCTTTACGTCGATGACACAGACGGGTGATCGCCGGAACCTGGAGGAACGGATCCGCGAACTGAAGGCGTCTCTCGACAAACACGTCACTAGTGAGGCGGAGCTGACCACAGCCGTGGCTGCCGATTTGACCAAAGCAGTCCATGAACTTGCTGACCACCTCGTATATCTGCACCGCCGTTTCGAGAAGATGGAAGGGACACTCCCTGAGTGGACGACGAGGGGTTGGACGCCGCCACCCGGAAGTGACGCTCCTCAAGTCGACTAACGGGTCACGCGGGTCTTGAAATGACGCCCAATGGGTGCTCCAAAGTGCCCGCCCGTCGTCAGAGCATCCGGTAACGACCGGTCGAGGAGGGATACCGACCGTCCTCTTGTACGAGGACCGCGGAGGAGCCCAACTCGAGCGAGCAATCCTGAGCCGTCGAGCGGGGTTGGGGACTGGGCCTTTGTTCGAGCGGCGGGTCGTCGACAAGCCCATCTCGCCTTCGAGACGGTGCACCGGGCATGCTGCAAGCCATGGCCGAAGCCCCTGCACGGGAGCCACATCGGCCCTCGACCACACCGGCCGAAGGCACCTGGCAACGACGAGGACCCCTGCTCCTTGCGTCGTTCGGATTGATTGGCGCGTCGGTCGCGTGGGGCGTCGACACGACCGGCGCCCGTGCAGCGACTTCCCAGGACTGGTCGCCCTTCGTCTTGGTGGTCGGGCTGCTTCTGGTCGGTATGGTCGCCGACAGCGATGGGGTCTTCTCGGCTGCCGGGTGTCGCTTGGCTCGGGCCGCGCCGAACGGTCTCGTGCTCTACGCGGGTTCCATGGCTCTCGTGGCGGTGGTTACGGCCCTGCTGAACCTGGACACGTCGGTTGCCTTTCTCACTCCGGTCCTTCTGTACGCCGCGCGGATCCGAGGTCAGGATGAAGCTCCCCTCCTCTACGGGTGCGTCCTCGTCTCGAACGCCGCTTCCCTCCTTCTGCCGGGATCCAATCTCACGAACCTGATCGTGCTCGGACATCTGCACCTGAGTGGGGCTCATTTCTTCTCGCGTACAGCACCGGCGTGGGCTGTGGTGGTCGTGCTGACCGCTGGAGTGGTCGGTGTCGCCGAGCACCGCAAGCTTCGAGCGCCAAAGATTGAGTCGACGCCCTCGGAGCGCGCTGTCTTGGGCCTCGGGGTCCTCGCGGTCGCGGCGGCAGGTGTATTCGTCTTGGTGCTTCGCTCCTCGGCCCTCTACGTTGCTGGTGTCGGGGCGGTGGCGATGTGCGTGCATCTCGTTACGAGGCGCGAGCGCTTAGAGCGGGTTCTCGACGTGCTTGGCGTTCCAGTGCTCGTCGGTCTCTTCGGCACCGCTGTCGCCCTCGGCACCTTGGGGCGCGCCTGGTCGGGACCTTCAACCCTCATGACACACTTCGGCGACTTTGCAACAGCCTTCTTCGCAGCTGGAGGATCAGTGGTGTTCAACAACCTCCCTGCTGCGTCACTTCTGGCATCGAGAGTGCCACCCCACCCGTTTGCCCTCCTCGTTGGCCTCGACGTCGGTCCGAACCTCTTCGTAACCGGATCGCTCGCTTGGATCATCTGGTTGCGGTCTGCTCGCGCAGCAGGTGCATATCCCTCGATTGCACGAGCTAGCGCTCTCGGGGCCTGTTCAGCCCCCGTTTCGATCGCAGCCGCCGGGGCCGTGCTCACCCTTACCCAGCTGCACTGATAACGCGCCCGGATTGCAACCACCTGCCGGACCCGAACATCCGTCCTGCACAAGCTATTTACCGAATCAGTCTCCGGAGAGGTCCGGGAATAAGCCCTAATTGGACTTTGTTCAAATAAGGCATGGGTGAACAAGCGGAGCAAGTCGTCGTCGATCGGCTGCACCGAGCGGGGCTGCGAATGACCCGGGCCAGGTGGCTCGTCTACGAGGCTCTCGCGAAATTGGATGGGCACCGAAGCGCCGACGAGGTTCACCAATCGCTCGTTTCCCAGGGCTCTCAAATCTCGCGCACGAGCGTCTACAGCACACTCGAGATCCTGACCGGTACCGGGCTGGTGATGGCCGCGGATGTCGGACCTGGTCGTGCTCTGTACGAAACCGGGACCAGATGGCACCACCACGCCGTGTGCAGAGTGTGCGAAGAGGTGAGCGACATCGAGTGCGCGATAGGCGCAAAGCCTTGCCTCACCGCGTCGGGAGACTGGGGTCAAGTGGATGAGGCGCAGGTCATCTTTCGCGGGGTGTGCCTGCAGTGCCTGCAACAGCAGCGAAAGCGCCCACGCCGGCAGATCGAGGAAACCGCGCATGTCGGCCGAACCGCACACACAGCGCACACAGCAGATACGAATCAGAGAAGAAAGAGAAGGAGGAGCGACTGATGCTCACAGTAGGAGACAGGTTCCCTGAGTTCGACCTCGCCGCCGTGGTCGGCAAGGACGACCCGCAGATCGACCGGGTGCGGCTCGAGGACTACGAGGGTAGGTGGCTAGTGGTGTTCTTCTGGCCCAAGGACTTCACGTTCGTGTGCCCGACCGAGATCGCCGGGTTCGGCGCAGCCCATGGGCAGTTCGCCGCTCTTGGTGCGTCGATCGTCGGTGCGAGCATCGACAACGAGTACGTGCACTTGGCATGGCGTCAACAGCACCCACATTTGCGGACCCTTCCGTTCCCCATGGCATCGGACTTGAAACGCGACCTCGCCGGCGAGCTGGGGATCCTCGACAAAGAGGAAGGGGTAGCCCTACGCGCCACGTTCATCGTCGACCCCGAGGGCGTGATCAGGTTCGCTTCGGTTTACGACCTGGACACCGGACGCAACGTCGAGGAGGTCCTTCGTACCCTGGAGGCCCTGCAGACCGGAGGTCTGACCGCGTGCGGATGGCAGCACGGGGAAGAGACGCTGGTCGCGTCCTGAGAAAAGAAGCCAAGGACCCGTGCATCTCATAGTCGACGCGATGAACGTGATAGGCGTTCGGCCGGACGGTTGGTGGCGCGACCGTCCGGCGGCACGTCGGGCGCTCGTCGGTTCGTTGGCGCGCATGGTCGACCGAGACGATCAGATCACTGTGGTGTTCGACGGGCGCCCCACAGCCGGTGAGGTCCCGGAAGCCTCACTGGTGGGGCTGGAGGCGCTCTTCGCGCCGGGAGGACCCAACGCAGCCGATGCAGTTATCGTCGATCTGGTCTCACGAACCGCAGAGGGCGGCACAGAAGAAGTCGTGGTCGTAACCTCCGACGCGAAGCTCGCCGAGGACGTGAGACGTCTGGGAGCCAGAGTCGAAGGCGCAGGCGCCTTTCGCAAGAGGCTCGAGCAGCTCGGGGCTGGCCCTGGCTTGCCAGGCGCGACGCGATCTGCCGCTACCTTGGGTGAGAGGCCCAAGGAGAAGACGAGAGAGCAAGGAGAAGGCTTGTGAGCGGCACACGTGTCGAGACGGACTCGATGGGTCCTATCGAGGTCCCCGCCGACAGGTACTGGGGCGCTCAGACCGCCCGTTCGCTCGTCCACTTCCCGATCGGGGACGACACGATGCCCAGGCCGCTTCTGCGCGCGTTCGGCATTCTGAAGGAAGCGTCGGCTCTCACAAATGCCGAGTTGGGGAAGCTCGACGAGAAACTCGCCGAATTGATCGTCGAGGCATCGCGGGAGGTGACCGAGGGCCTCCTCGACTCCGAGTTCCCTCTGCGTATTTGGCAGACGGGAAGCGGGACTCAGACGAACATGAACGCCAACGAGGTGATATCCAACCGAGCGATCGAGCTTGCCAGCGGCACGATGGGGTCGAAGACGCCAGTTCATCCGAACGACCATGTCAACATGTCCCAATCGTCGAACGACACGTTCCCTACTGCGATGCACATCGCGGCAGCCGAGGAGCTCACCGGACGGCTCCTCCCGGAGATACGAGCGCTTCGCGACGCCCTCGAGGCCAAGGAGCGGGAGTTCTCCGACGTGGTCAAGATCGGCCGCACACACCTTATGGATGCGGTGCCGCTGACGCTGGGTCAGGAGTTCTCAGGATACGTGGCTCAACTCGACGCAGACATCGAACGGGTGGAGAACGCTCTGCCGGACCTGTACGAGCTGGCACTCGGCGGCACAGCCGTGGGCACGGGGCTGAACGCGCATCCCGAGTTCGGCAGGCGCGTCGCAGCGCGAATCGCAGGGATGACAGGGCTGCCGTTCGTCTCGGCACCGAACAAGTTCGCTGCGCTCGCGGCACACGATGCTCTGGTGCACGCCAGTGCCGTTCTTCGCACACTGGCGGTTTCCCCCATGAAGATCGCCGACGACATCCGGTGGCTGGGGTCGGGCCCTCGAAGCGGCTTGGGCGAGCTCGTCCTTCCACCTAACGAACCCGGCTCGTCCATCATGCCGGGCAAGGTGAACCCGACCCAGTGCGAGGCGATGATCATGGTCTGCATCCAGGTCATGGGGAACGACGCCGCCGTGTCTGTCGCTGGGAGCCGGGGCAATCTCGAGCTCAACGTCTGCAAGCCTGTGATCATCCACAACGTCCTTCATTCGACAAAGCTTCTCTCCGACGCGTGCAGGACGTTTAGGGAATTCTGTGTGGAGGGCATCGAGGCAGACCGTGAACGCATCGGCAAACACCTGCTCGACTCGCTCATGCTCGTGACAGCTCTCACACCCCTGATCGGATACGACAAGGCAGGCGAAGTCGCCAAGAAGGCGCACGCAGACCGAAGCACCCTGCGCGATGCCGCCGTGGGTCTGGGATACCTTTCGGCCGAGGAGTTCGATCGGGCCGTGCGGCCCGAGGACATGACACACCCATGAGCCCTCCCGGCTCGGCCAAAGTGCTGGACGCTTCAGAGGTGGACAGTGCGCTCGCCGGCACGAAGTGGGAGCGCCGGGGATCTGAGATCACGACCGTCCATTCCGGGAGGGACTTCGCTTCCTCGCTGGCCTATGTGAACGCAGTCGGGGCTCTGGCGGAGGAGATGAACCACCATCCCGACATCGACATCCGCTGGAACAAGGTCACGCTCGTGCTCTCCACCCATTCGGCTGGTGGGATCACGCAGGCCGACCTGGAGCTCGCGCGCCGGATCGACTTGCTGTCGAAGTAAGCGACCGAACCGGGTATTCGCAACCGCAGTCAGGCGATCGGAAGGTCCCAGATCGGGAACCAATTCGACAGGTCGGTCTCGACTGGGAGATCGCTTCCGAGGACGCTTTTTAGCCGCAGCTCCAATTCCGTGTCGCGCTGCTCCTTGCCGGAGGGCGCGAACGGATAGAAGCTTCCGCGCTTTGCCAGGTAGACGATATAGACCGGCCTGGTGACCGCGTCGATTCCGTCGTCGGACGTCGCCGAACCGTCGTCAGCTGGGCCGGCGGCAGCCGAGCCCGGGTCGACGCCCAATGGGGCCCCGAGCGTGTCGGGATCGGGGCCGGACGTACCACCCGGGGCAAACCCGAACACCGAGCACAGGAGTTGTGTGCTCCAGCCCCCGTCCTCGATCGACGAATGCACCATGTGGACTCGGGTGACGAGGTCGTCGATCTCTCCTCCCTCCACGATGATCCACCGGTAGCCGAAGCTGTCAGCGACGTGCCGGACCGTGAGGTTCGAAGCGCCCGAAGACGGGGTGGCGACAGCGCCCGAAGACGGGGTGGCGACCGCGCCCGAAGACGGGGTGGCGACCGCGCCCGAAGACGGGGTGGCGACAGCGCCCGAAGCGGTACCCGACGTGGGACCAGACGCGGCTCCCGGCTCGGGTCCCGACGCAGCCCCGGAGTCCGAATCCGGAGTGCGGAGGAGCTGCTCGATCTGTGCTTGCATCTCGGCGAAGGGCTGTCCCGCCGGCGGCTTGAAGCACACCCCCGCCTTCTTCGTCGGAACGAGCCCGGCGGAGACCTGGAGGGTGACAGCCGCGCCTGGAAGCGCGAAGAGGTTGTCGAGGTTCGCCCGCACCGGCTTGGACCTGCCAAGGAGAGTGTCCAGCAGTCCCATCACGTTTCCCTTTCTGTGGCGAGAGCTCCTTCGGCGGACGCTTCCGCGAGGAGTGAAGCCGACACTGCTCGGCGGGTCAAGACCGGTCGACCTCCCGCGAGCAGGAGAGCCGGGTTCAGGCCTGGTTCATCTCCGCCTCGAGCTTCGACAGCTGGTCGAGACGCTTCTGGAGGGGAGGGTGAGTCGAGAACAGAGACGACAGGCTCGCGCCGTTTGTGATGGCCGGCGTGAAGTAGAAGGCGTTGAAGTGCTCTGCAGCGCGAAGGTCGCGCGTCGGGATGCGGCCCATCTCGCCCGTCACTTTGATGAGCGCCGACGCAAGGAGCGACGGCCTGCCGATCAAGATGGCACCGGAGCGGTCAGCTGCGAGCTCGCGGTACCGAGAGAGCGCCATCGTGAGCAGGAAGCTGATGGCGTACACGAGGGCCGATACGACGAGAACCGCCATCTCGACGAGGACTATCTGACCGCCACCTTGGTTGTTCCGATTTCCGCCGCCACCGAACCCGCCAAACAGGCCGGCGTAGAGCATGACTCGGGTCAACAGTCCGGCGACCATGCCCAGGAAGCTGGCGATCGTCATGACCGCTACGTCGCGGTGGGCGACGTGCGAGAGCTCGTGTGCAAGGACCGCCTCGAGCTCTGGCTCGTCCAAGCGCCGCATGATGCCGCGCGTGGCGCAAACGACAGCGTTCGACGGGTTCCTACCGGTGGCGAACGCGTTCGGCATGTCCACCTCTGCGATCGCGACCCGCGGCTTCTTCATGTCTGCGAGGGCGCAGAGGCGGTCGACGACACCGTGGAGCTCGGGTTCCTCCTCCGGGCTGACGACATGACCGTGCATGCCCCACAGGGCGATCTTGTCCGAGAACCAGTACTGGCAGAAGGCGAGCGCGACGGCGATGACGATGATGACGCTGATTGCGAGGTGAAGTGCGAAAAGGAGCGCGACCACTGCTCCATAGAGGATGACGATGAAGAATCCCGTGAGGAACATGCGGGCTGTCAGCCCACGGTCGGCGGGAATGCGGCGTGAGATCGCCATTCAGTAGCTCACCTCTCTGTCTTGCTTGGGTCGAAATTCTTTGCACCGGCACCCTCGGGCGTAGGCGGCGCAGCGGCCTCGTTCTCGGCTGCTTCGCCGGCGGAGGGGAGGCTCGGAGTCGACGTCCCGGTCGCCGTCAACTCTCCTTTGAGTGCGGCGAGCTCGCTTTCGACCTGGGAGGAAGCACCGACCTTGTCGAGCTGGGCCTGGATGTCGTCGGTGCTCGATGTCAAATCAGTTAGGGCTCCGGACGCCAGCAGCTCGTCCACAGCACCGGCGCGAGCCTGCATCTCGGCGACCTTGTCCTGGGCACGCTGCATGATCATCCCGGCATCGTTCATCGACGAGGAGATCCCCGCAGTTGCCTCTCCGATCCGCGTCTGAGCCTCGGCAGCTGTGTAGCTCGCCTTCAGCGTCTCCTTCCGAGTGCGGAATGCGGCCACCTGAGCCTGAAGGCGCTGCGAGGTCGCGATCAGGCGCTCCTCCTGGGAGGAGATCTGCTCGTGCTGGCCTTGGAGGTCGGTGAGCTCCTGGGCGATCGCGGATCGTCGGGTGAGGGCCTCTCGTGCCAGGTCCTCCCGGTTCTGCGTCAGGGCCTGGCGGGCCTGGTCCTGGAGCTTCGAGGCCTGCTGCTGGAGTTGTGAAGCCTGTATCTCGATCCGCTTGCGGGCTGTGGCCACCTCCGCCACGCTGCGGCGAACCTTCTGAAGGTTCTCGAGCTGCTTCTCGTAGGAGAGATCGAGCGTGTCGCGGGGGTCCTCGGCGCGGTCGAGGACCTTGTTGGCCTTGGCACGAAAGATGTTCAGGAATCGTTGGAAAAAGCCCACTTGCCGCAAATCCTCCTGATGCGCGCCTTACAGATCGACGTTTCGCGCGGATATGAGTCTACGGGAGCCCCAGGCTGTGGGCGCCGCGCGCCCCTGGGCTTGGGATCGACGCTGCGCACGCGCCCGGCAGGGCGACAAGCTCGTAGGTGGGGGCTCTGAGCTGGGAAAAGCCACCGTGGACGAGCTGCGCGGGGCGGGCAGCCCGCCCGGGTCTGCGGACGTGGGGGCCGACGTGGGGCGGTACTTTGGGCGAGGTGTCGTCACGCCTATGTCTCATGACGGTCCACGCCCACCCTGACGACGAGGCCTCGAAGGGGGCGGGAACCGTGGCTCGCTACCACGCCGAAGGCGTGCGAACCGTCCTCGTCTGCTGCACGGGAGGCGAGGAGGGCGACATCCTGAACCCTGCGATGGACACCCCGGAGGTTAGAGCGGACCTTCCGGCGGTGCGCCGGCGGGAGCTCGAGGCTGCCTGTGCCGTGATCGGCTACGACGAGATTGTCATGCTCGGCTACCGGGACTCGGGTATGCCGGACACTCCTGCCAACCAAAGGCCAGAGTGCTTTGCGCGGGCTCCGCTGGAAGAGGCGGTCGGCCGGCTCGTGGCGGTGATGCGGCGTGAGCGTCCACAAGTCGTCGTGACCTACGACGAGGATCAGCGCGGCTATCCGCACCCGGACCACCTTCGTGTCCACGAGATATCGGTGGTGGCTTTCGAAGCGGCTGCCGACCCCGAGTCGTATCCCGAGGCCGGCGAGCCGTGGCAGCCCCTGAAGATGTACTACGTGGGCTGGTCGGGAGAGCGCGTGCTAGCGATGCACGAGAAGTTCCGCGAGCTCGGCCTCGAGTCTCCGTTCGACGACAAATGGCTCGAGCGGGCATCCGCCCAGCCCCGCAAGCACACCACGATCGTGCGACTTGCGGAGCACTCAGGCGTGATGCGCAACGCCCTCCTCGCCCACGCCACGCAGGTCGATCCTACGTCTCCGTTCTGGTTCGGCCTTCCGCCCGAAATAGCACGGACGGTTCATCCCTTCGACGAGTACGTCTTGGCTCGGAACCTCGTGGGGGAGGGGAGGAGCGACCGAATCGCTCCCGAGGTCGGCAGTCCCAGTGGCGACGGCGGGCCCATGGAGGACGACCTCTTTGCCGGTGTGCGGCATCTCGCGGCTCGATAGCATGCCCAGCGCGAAGAAGGGTTGGCACTTGGCCGAGGCCATGCCACCTGTCATGGTCCGACATGCCGGTACGGCGGCGGGACCGTAGGACGACCAGGGAGGGATTGCAGATGTCGAAGTGGCTGACCCAGGAGTGGCTCGACGAGACCAGGAAGATGGCCGAGGGACAGCCGGACCGGCCCGGCGCCTCAGCCCGGATGCAGTACGTCGTCACCGGAGGACCTGACGGCGACATCGAGTACTACTGGGTGCTCGAGAACGGCAAGATCGTCGACAGCAAGATCGGCCGGCTCGATGACTCCGAGGTGACCCTCACGACCGCCTACCCCGATGCCCTGAAGATCCAGAAGGGCGAGCTCGACGCGAACGCCGCGTTCATGCAAGGGAAGGTGAAGGTCACCGGCAACATGGCGAAGGTCATGTCCCTGCTGCCGATCACGAACTCACCTGAGTACAAGCAGCTGCAGGCCGACATAGCAGGGATCACCGAGTACTGATCCGCAGTCCCGGCTTGAAGCAGTGATCCGCAGTCCCGGCTTGAAGCACTGATCCGCAGTCCCGGCCCCTAGGCGAGGCCGACAGTCGCGGACCACGGTCGCGGCCCTAGAAGGTTCAGGCTCCGGACCTCATCAGGTCGCGAAGAGGCCGGTAGCCGATAAGGGCGACGTCGCTTCGTTCGACCGCGTCCCGCAATTCTCGGTCACCCACCAGGAGCCTGTGGTCGTCCGCACGCTGTTCCGCGTCCGGGGCGAGGTTGCGGAGCTCGGGTGAGTCGACCGCGGGGTGAAGGTAGGCCTCGGTGACTCCCGGCTCGAGGTTGGGGATGGCGTCGAGCAGGATCTGCCGGCTGCCCACGCCGTTCACGTAGATCAAGTGGTCGGGGAACAGGACACCTTCCTGCTCGGCGAGAGACCGGAACGGGAAGCCGATCAGTGTTTCTGTGCCCGAGCTCGAGAGGCGTATGGGCAGACCGAACTCGACCGCCAGGTCGAGATAGACGTCGAAGAACTCGGCCTTTATCTGCATGGTTCCCATGTGGGCATCCAAATGGCTCACGTCGAAGCCCCAGAGGATGGCCCGCTCGATCTGGGCCCGGCACTCTCGACGGACCTCGTCGAGGTCGGCATGGTCCCAGACGTCGGCGAGGGTACGGGGGAAGCCGCCGTCCCCGTCGAGAAGAGACGGCGAGTGGGTGATCGGCCCCCAGCGGTACAGGTCGAACTCCGCGTTAACGGTGAGGTGCACACCGACGTCGTCTCCCCGGTAGCCGGCGACGGCGCCCCTCGCCCACGGACACGGGACCATCAGACTGGCGCTCGTGGCCAGTCCTTCACGAAGGGCCTCGTAGACGCCGACGTTTGCCGAATGGCACATCCCGAGGTCGTCGCAGTTCAAGATGAGCAGCCTGGCATCGTCCCCGTAGCCGAGTCGTGCGGCGAGACTGTCCACGAAAAAGAAAGTAGTCGCCGGGCGTTCGGCTTCGGGCTAGAGCCGGCCCCAAGTCCCAAAACACGACGTCGAGGGGGCCTTCACGCGGCGTTCTCTGCCGAGCTGCGGCCTTCTTCGGATGCTCGGAGCCGAGCGAGAGCTGCACGAGCATCAGCGAGGCCTCTGCGCCCGGCCGCCCGGGTGCGTTCGTCCACACGCCAGTCCTCGGGGCCGCCGTAGCGGAAGTAGGAGCTGCGAGCCTGGCTCTGCGCCGCAGGTTTAGGTCGCTTCTCGGCGTCGCGGGGGCCCGCCGTGCTCCCGGCGCTCGCCGAGCCCGGCCTTCGGGACGCGGCCGCTGTGCGCCGTCCCGCCGACGTGAGCCCTTCGAAGGGCAGCTGCATCTGCCGAGCCATGGCACCAGGGTCGCATCTGGATGTAACACTTCTGCGGTGGAGCGTTATGGAATCACGGTTCCCTTCGACGGCGTGCCTCTTGGGGAGCATCCGGCCTGGTACGAGCGATTGTCCGAGCTCGGCTACAGCGACGTCTGGACCGGCGAGGCCAACGCGGCGGACGGCTTCACGCCGCTCGCCATCGCGGCCATGGCTGCCCCGAGGCTCAAGCTGGGCACCGCTGTCGTCCCCGTCTACACCCGGGGCCCGGGCCTGCTCGCTATGCAGGCCGCCACCATGGCCGAGCTTGCGCCCGGGCGTTTCGCCCTCGGGATCGGCACTTCCTCGGACGTGATCGTGGAGAAGTGGAATGCAGGCAGGTTCGAGGACCCCTACAAGAGGGTGCGTGACACCGTGCGGTTCCTCCGCATGGCCCTCACCGGGGAGAAGGTGGACGCGGAGTTCGAGACCTTCTCAGTTCGAGGGTTCCGACTCGGCCGTAGCGTGCCTGAGCCGCCGCCCATCTATGTCGCGGCCCTGCGAGCCGGGATGCTTCGGCTGGCAGGACGCGAAGCCGACGGGGCGATCCTCAACTGGCTGTCGGCCGAAGACGTGAAACAGGTCGTCCCCGAGGTCGGCGCCGGGAAAGAAATTGTGGCCCGGATCTTCGTGTGCGTCACCGACGACGTTCAAAGAGCACGCTTCGTCGGACGAATGGCGATAGCCGCCTACCTCAACGTCGCCGTGTACGCAGCATTCCACGAATGGTTGGGGCGTGGGCCTCAGCTGGAGGGCATGTGGAGCGCTTGGCGCTCGGGCGACCGCAAGGCCGCTCTGGAGGCGATACCCGATTCCGTGGTCGACGAGCTCATCGTGCACGGAACCGCGGCGCAGTGCCGCGAGCACATAGCCCGCTACGTGGAGAACGGAGTGACAGTGCCGGTGATCGCCGTGTTGCCTGGTGAGGACGACCTCGCCAAGACCGTGGAGGGGCTCGCTCCTCGGCCGAAGTGACAGGGGGCGGGGAGGCGTCAGCCCGCGAGGACCGACGAGAGCGCTTCGCCTATCGAGGGGTCGCAGAAGGTGAAGCCGCTCTCTTCGAGGCGGCTCGGCAACACGCGCAAGCTGCACAGGACGGCTTCGTCGGCTAGCTCTCGTCCCAATGCCAGCCGTAGGGCAGGTCTCGGTACCGTGAGAAATGCGGGACGGTGAACCACCTGCGCCAGCGACGCGGTGAACTCGGCGTTCGACACGGGGGCAGGCGAGGAAGCGTTGACAGCGCCAGATAGCGAGGGCTCGCGCATGGCGTGGATGATCGCCCTCACCTCGTCGCGAAGCGATATCCAGCTCAACCACTGATCACCTCGACCCAACCGGCCGCCCAGCGCCAGCCTGAAGAGGGGGAGCTGGCGGGCGAGCGCACCACCGTGCCGAGCTAGCACGACGGCGGTTCGAAGATGCACCACACGGATTCCCGAGCGCTCGGCGGCAGCGGTCGCCGCTTCCCATGCCTTGCAGATCTCGGACGGGAAGACCGATCCCGGCGAGCTCTCTTCGGTCAGGATCTCGTCTCCGCGGTCCCCGTAATATCCGATCGCCGACGCGCTCACGACGACGCTCGGCTTTTGCTCGAGATGCGATGCCGTCTCGCACAGCAGCGTGGTGGCCGCGACCCTGCTGTCGATGATCGCTCGCTTGCGAGAGGTGGTCCAGCGACGGTCACCAATCCCGACTCCGGCCAGGTTGACCACTGCGTCACAACCCTCGAGGGCGTCGGGGTCGATCGTTCGGGTCGAGGGATCCCAACTGGACTCGTCGGGGCCGGCTTGCCGGCGCACGAGCGCCACCACTTGGTCGCCCTCGTGGCGAAGACGCTCTACTAGCGCCCTGCCGATCAGCCCGCTCGAACCTGAGACAGCGACCCGCACGAGAGGTGAGGCTACGTGCCGTCGGCAACTTGGAGAAAGGTGCCGATAGCGTCCCAGTTCGGACGGCGCGAGACTTCCGCTCGTGGACCAACTGGTATCGCCGGTCTTCGGATCTGGAGCGGCCGTGGGGATCGGCGTCGGGGTGATCGCCTTCGTGTTCGTCGCGATCGTCTTCGCCTCCTCGGCGTTCCGGGTGGTGACCGAGTACGAGCGATCGGTCTTCTTCCGGCTCGGGCATGTCCGCCCCGACGCCAAGGGCCCAGGCCTGATCTTCCGCTTCCCGATCCTCGACCGCCTCGTGAAGGTGACTCTCCGAGTCGAGGTCGTCGACATTCCTCCGCAGGCCGTCATAACCAAGGACAACGTGACGATCCAGGTCGACGCCGTCGTCTACTTCCAAGTCGTGGACCCGATACAGGCCGTGATCGGTGTCGACAACTTCCGCTTCGCGAGCCAGCGGATAGCCATGACCAGCTTGCGAACGATCATCGGACGACACGAGCTGGACGATCTTCTAGTTCACCGTGAGAACGTGAACAACGAATTGCGAACCGTGATGGCAGCCTCGACTCACCACTGGGGAGTGGAGGTCCGGCAAGTGGAGCTTCGCGACATCACGTTGCCTCCCGAGCTCCTGCGCGCGATGGCCCGACAGGCAGAAGCCGAGCGCGAGCGCCGGGCGAAGGTGGTCGCTGCAACCGGAGAGCTGCAGGCAAGCCAAGAGCTGGCAGAAGCTGCTGCCAAGCTCTACGAGTCGCCAGGTGCCCTCCAGTTGAGAGCGCTTCAGACCCTCGCGGAGGTGGCGAGCGAGCACAATTCGACTCTGGTGTTCCCGGTTCCGATCGAACTGCTGACCGGGTTCGTGACCCACGGCGCGCACCCGAAAGCTCCGCCTGTCGCAGTGGTTCCGCCGCTTGCAGGCCCCGGTGAGTCCCCAGCCGCTTCGCACCCCGAGGAGGATCCCCCGGCGCCTGGTTGATTCCTACGGTCCAGGAGGCGGGCAGTCCTCAGGGGTCGGGCGTGTTCGCGTAGCGCTGGCGTATCTCCCTGTCCTTCTCCCTCACCGATTCCGCCATCGTCTCGCGGCTTCGTGCCAAAGCCGTAGCGAGCGCCGGGTCACCCAGAGCCAGGATCCGCGCCGCGAGCAGCCCGGCATTGCGCGATCCGTTCACCGCGACGGTCGCCACCGGGACCCCGCTCGGCATCTGCACCGTCGCAAGCAGAGCGTCTATTCCGCGAAGCTCACCCGCCGCTATGGGCACACCGATGACTGGGAGCGTCGTGTTCGCTGCGAGAACGCCCGCTAGATGAGCGGCTCCACCTGCCCCCGCGATGAGGACCCGAGCACCGTTCGAAGCAGCTTCGCGCGCGAATTCCAGAGTGTCCTCGGGCGTGCGATGGGCCGAAAGCACCCTCACCTCGAAAGGAATCGAGAACTCTCTCAGGGCTTCCACCGCGCCTTCCATCACCGGCGCGTCGGACGCGCTGCCCATCACGATCACCACCGACATCTGGTTCCTCCGCTTCTATGGTGTGCCGACGAGGGGAAGGCTGAGCCCGCACTTGGGCCGGAACGCCGGGATATCGGGCCCTAGGGCGTTCACGACGTCTTGCAGCGCCGCCGTGTCGTAGACGATCCCGAGATGATCGACCTCGTCGCCCGGACATTGACTCTGAAGCAAGACGTTGTCCACCTGAGGTCCCGCGAGAAAGGCAGAAGAGTAGGGGGTTACGACTTCGTCGTGGTCGGTTTCGATCACCACGTAGCGAACCCCCGTGAGCGTGTCCCCGACGGAGTCGAGTTGATCGAGAAACTCCGAGCCCTCCAGCTGCTGGGTGCACGCCTCGCAGCCGACCAGGGACAGTGGCCCGGGCAGGCCCGCCGCTGTGTCGGCGTCTATGAGGTGGAAGAGCCCGTTGAACGTCGTGCCGTGATTCGAGGGTGCCAGCCCGACGAGCTCGTGGACGAACTTGGCGCCTCCGTCGAATCGCATGTACCACCTGGGCATCATTCCTCCCTGCGACCAGCCGACGATGTCGACTTGCGCGGCCCCTGTAGCGCGAAGGACTCGAGCTACGAACGAGGAGAGCTGTTCGGCGGACTGCTCGATCGGTCCGGCGGCCCATACGCGTTGATCGCTCAAAGTGGTGGCGAAGCTCGGTCCGTAGTTGAGCCCGTAGACGCAGTATCCGTCGTTCGCCAGGATCGGCCCAAGGGCCTGCCACGACTCGGCGATGTCGTAGAGCGTGCCGGGCAGCAGGACGACTGGGTCGGGATGAGACACGCTCGGCTTGCAGCTCCAGTCGTCGACGCCCGGCGGGGAAGAGGTGGGGCTCGTGATCTCCGCCTCGTAGCCCGTGGCGGCGTTGCCCACCGGATAGTTCGCCCTCGGCGCGGCCGATGCGCTGTCCGGGAGCAAGATTGTCGCGAAGGACACCGTGACGACCGCGATCGAACAAGCGGCGATCTCACAGAGCATCCCGTGGGCCGCCCTCGAGAAGCGAGCGGTCACGGGGTGCTCGTCTGGTAAGGGCCTGTCATGCGCCGCAGCCTCCCGCGAAGATGGACAGCGAGAGGCTGAGAAACGGCCGCCATCTTCAGCTCGTAGCTCAAGTGGTCCCCCACGACCTCGAGATCACGCACGAGGGCCTCGACTTCTTTGGCGCTCGAGGTCCTCGAGATCGCCACCGACACGATCGACACCGCCGTCGAGGCGACAGAGCCCTCGCTCACTTCGGCGTGTCCCGTCGGGTGTGCCACCACCGCCTCGACTCTCCCCGGCGACGGGCATCGCCAGTAACCCATCTCGGCGTGCAGCGGGCGACCGTCCTCCAGGCTCCACGAGCGTTGCGCGTAGGCGAGGAAAGGCTTTCCCACGTGCGAGAAGGTGACCTCCTCGCCGTAGCGAAAGGGCTCGATCGTCGGGTACTCGCCATCTCCCTCGCCGGCCCATCTGCCCAGCAGGAACGCAAGGTCGAGCAGGTCGGGGTGCATGGCCGTGGGGTCCGCCTTCTGCACGAGGATCACCGTACTGCGAGACTGCCTCGGTCAACCCGGTGGGCGTACCCGCCGGGGGCACCCGGAGGGTGAAACCCGTCGAGCAAGGAGGCAGCCGTGCGGATCGGACTAGGGCTGGATCCCAGTGGCAGTGTCGACGAGGTCGTGGACCGGGCACGATCGCTTGCAGCGAGCGGCGCGTCGTCGCTGTGGGCCTCCCAGATCTTCGGATGGGACACCCTCACACTGCTCGCGGTCGTCGGCCGTGAGGTGCCAGGGGTGTCCTTGGGCTCAGCCGTGATCCCGGTGCACCCACGCCACCCCGCGATGCTCGCTGCTCAGGCGTTGACCGTGCAGTCGGCGACAGGCGGTCGTCTCGTCCTCGGTATCGGACTGTCGCACAAGCTCGTGGTGGAGACCTTGTGGGGCTTGTCGTACGACCGACCCGCGCGTTACATGGAGGAGTACCTCTCGATCCTCATACCTCTGCTGAACGGCGAGCAGGTGGAGTTCGAAGGCGAGATCCTTCGCACGCGCACCATCGGGCCTCTCGAGACACCTGTCGACTCACCCCCACCCGTGCTGATCGCGGCGCTCGCCCCGAAGATGCTTTCGATCGCAGGGCGTCGAGCCCGAGGAACGGTGACCTGGATGGTGGGGCTCAAGACCCTCGCCGACCACATCGTGCCCAGGATCACCGAGGCCGCATCCGAAGCGGGGCGTCCCTCCCCAGAGGTGGTGGCGCACCTACCTGTCTGTGTGACGGCCGATGTCGAGGCAGCGAAGGAAAGAGCCGGAAGGGTGTTCTCGGTCTACGGTCAACTCCCGTCGTACAGGGCGATGCTGGACCTCGAGGGGGCTGCAGGTCCTCCCGACGTCGCGTTGTTGGGGAGCGAGGAGGAGATCACCTCGTCGATACGACGACTCGCCGAGGTCGGGGTCACCGAATTCTGCGGGGTCGTGTTCGGCGCCAAGGACGAGGTCTCGCGCACCCAGAAGCTGTTGGGAGAGATGGCCCGGTCCTGAGCGGCGCCGTCGCGCACCCGGCGAAGGGTGCGGCCGAGCAGGTGCGTCAGCCGGCGATGCGAGTCTGGTCGCTCAAGGGAAGGCGGACCGGTGCGTGCTCGCCGCCGAGGTCGAGCACCTCCTCGAACCCTTCTCGAAGTGACTCGACGAGCAGATCCTGGTCGGGGACAGCCGCCGAGTCCGTGGTCACTCCGACGAAGCACGTGCCGTTGTACGACAGCAGGGTCAAGTTGACCGACGAGCCGATGGTTGGTCCGAAGGAGATGTACTTCTCGACCAGAGCGCCTCCGAGGTAGACAGGGAAGTCGAATCCCGGGACGTCGCTCGCGAGGAAGTCGACATGCTTCAACATGCTTCCGACGGCGCCCGAGGGCAGCAGGTTCAATGCTCCGGCGATGGCGTCGGTGAGTCCCAGGGAGCGCTCCTGGCGTGCTCGACGGCACATGCGGTCGGCCTCGGCGATGCGAGTTGCCGGATCGGGATCGCACGCGTGCAGCGGGAACCGCATCAAGGTGATCCGGTTGCCGCCCATCGAATCGTTCGGTGTGCGGATGCTTATGGGAAGCGTCACACGCAGGGCGTCGATGTCCGTGTCGTGTTTCTCGTGGTACCGGCGCAGCCCCCCGGTCACAGAGGCGAGAAAGGCGTCGTTGACGGTTCCGCCGGCCTCTCGGGCCGCTCTCTTCAGGTCGGCGAGGGGCACCTCGATCATTCCGAGGTTCCTGGCGACCCCCCTCGCCTTCATGATCGGTGACAACGTCTTTCGGACAGGGGCGACAGTGCGGCCGATCGACCCGACGGTCTCGACGACGGCAGACAGGCTGCTCAGGGGGTGGACCGCCACCCATCGCGCGGTAGGAAGGAGTTTCTTCAGCCCTTCGACGGCGAGCGTGGAGACCGTACCGAGGTTGTGGGCGATGCTCTGTCGGATCAACGTGGCCGGCTCGACGCGCTCCCCGAGCGGGGCTTCGGGCATCGGATCGATGGGGGCACCCGACTCGTCCCGGTCGAACAGGAGCAGAGCGAGCTGCATCCCGCCGATCCCGTCGGTGAGAGAGTGGTGAAGCTTCATGACCAGCGCTGCGCGTCCTCCCTCGAGGTTGTCTATGAGGGTGGTGTCCCACAGCGGGCGCGCCCGGTCGAAGGAGGTCATCGCGGCCTGGCGCGCGAACTCCACCACCGCCTGGTCCGAACGCGATCCGAGCGCATCTATGCGATGGACATGACAGGACAGGTCGAAAGCGTCGTCGACGGTCCATCTCGGCGGGGCGAGACGTCCGGGCGGCTCGAGCAGCTTCTTGCGGAACAACGGGACGACGCGGCCGGTGAAGTCCAATTTGGACTTGACCACTTCCCAATCCGGGCTGCGGTCCAACCAGACGACGGCGACCACGGTCGACCGAAGGGTCGGGTCCCTTTCCATGTACCAGGAAAAGGCATCGCTCCCGCGCATGAAATCGTCCACGTCGCCCCCGTGCCCGGGCTCGATGACCCTTGGGTCCGCACTCGTAGTGTGCCCCCGCCACCTGGCCGAGGTAAGAGGCGAACGTCACAACCTGGCCGCCACCGCCTCGTGGCACCGGACAAAGCGAAAGCGAAAAGGGGATTGTGGCCTAAGGGCCCTGGTGAAGTCCGCTCGTACGGAGGACGCTGGAAAGGTGCTCAGTGCGGTGCTCGACGTGTTCCGCCTTCGTCAGTACTTCAACGTGATCACTCGGGCTCGGGAATTCGTCGAGGGAGTACGCGAAGACGCGGGTTTCCTCCGAGATGCAAGGCGAGCCCTGGTGACCCTTCCGTTCGATCCTGGTGACCGCGTGGTGGACCTGCATCCTTTCCCGCCCCCCGAGCCGTTGCACCTGACGGGTATGAAAGGGCGGCGCCTTGCTCTGGTGGCGACGGGAGGCAGCGGCGCGCTCGCGTCTGTGGTCGGTGCGTCGCGGGCTCTGGAGGAGGCGGGGGTGCGCCCGTCGGTGATATCGGTGTGCTCGGGGTCGTCGCTGTTCGGGTTCCCGATCGCAGCCGGAGTGCCTGCTGAGAAGGTCGCAGCGTTCACGGTGGCCTTGAGGCCGGAGGACTACGTGGACGTCGACTGGAGGATGCTCGCGTCGTTGCTCCCCAAGGCGGCGCGGGGATTTGCCGGCGTCTTGAAGGGCGAGCGGATCGAGGAGACGTACAGGCGGCTGCTCGGTGACATGACGCTCGGAGAGCTTCCCATCCCGGCGTACGCGCCGATTTGGAACGTCGAGGAGAACCGGGTCGACTACATCGGGTCGCGCACTCACCCGGATCTTGCGGTAGCCCGAGCCGTCAGGATGGCCATCTCACTTCCGCTGTTCATCGAGCCCGCGGAGCTGGACGGCAGCTACTGGTGTGACGGCGGAATCGTCGACATATTCCCGGTCCGGCCGGTCCTCGAGATCGAGGAGCCGAGCGACGTGGTGCTCGCGATCAACGGCTTCTACCCGCCGCGCTTTCGAGGTGAGGATGCGACCGGCTGGCAGGATCGGCGGGGGAGCATCTTGTACGTGGCGGGGCAAGTGCGAACCTGCCAGCAGATCGAGCTGGCAAGGGCCAACCTCGCCAGGCTGGAGGACAAGGCCGAGGTCCTCATGATCGAGCCCGTCCCCTACGAGAAGGTCAGGGGAGTCGGGTTCTACCGGCAGTTCCTCGACACGAGTGAGTGGCCTGCATTCATGCAGGCCGGTCGATCCGAAGCGCGCCGAGCCCTCGCCGCTGCCCACGGATCGAGCACCGCTCGGGCCCACCCCAGACGTCGAGCCTCCTGAGCGCCTCGAAGCCCTCGGGGCCCTATTGGGGGATCGAGGTGTGCTTGAACTCGTTCAGCTCGGGCTGTTCGAGCATGAGAGAGAGAACTCGCTCGATCGTCATCACGCTCGCTTTTTGATCCTCGTTCGGCCGGGTCATGATGCGCACGAACACTGCGTCGTTCCCCGCGATGAACGTCGGGACACCGAACACTTTGTGATCGGCGGCAGCAGATTCGTGCGACTTGCGGAACAAGGTGCGGGGCCAGCCCTCGGCGATCGCATCGAAGACGCTCTCAGTTTCCACACCTTGAGTCTCGAGGACCTCTCGCACGACCGCTTCGTCGCGCAGGTCGCGGCCCTGGTCGTGTCGTGCGGCGAACATTGCCAGATGAACGTCGAGGAAGCGATCGGGATCCCGGTCTCTCACCACCAGTCCCGCCTCGACGGCGACCAGGTCGGCCGCCCTGGCGGAGTCTTCCCACACCGGCGTGCCGCCCTCCTCGACGTGCACTTGGGTCAGGGAGAAGGGCACGAACTCCACCGCCCAGGGAGCTCCTCCCCTGAGCGCGTGGACGACGTGCTCGTGCGCGTTGCGAGCGAAGGGACAGCGGTAGTCGTACGTGACGGCGATGCTCGAAGACTCCATGGCAGTTTCAACGTAGTTGTCGCGATCGACATTCCTCGTGTTCTCGGTGTCGGGGAGACGGCTATCGGATTGGGATTGGGAAGAGCGCCCGTCCGAGACGCCCTAGTCCGACCCCGAGGAGGGCTCCCGCGACGACGTCACTCGCGTGGTGGAGGCGTAGGTGGGCACGACTGACCGATATGACGGTGGCGATGGCGTAGTAGCCGCCGGCCCAGGGGTCCGAGTCGGCGAGAAGGGTCGCGGCGCACCAGGCGGCGAGGGCATGTCCCGACGGGAAGCTCTCGCTGCGGGGAATTCGGACCGGCAGGCGCGGCAGATCGTGTTGTGCCGGCCGCACCCGACCGAAGGTGCGCTTCAAAGAGGTGTTCACGAGCGGGGTGACGACTCCGGCGAAGGCAACGGCCCTGATCGCGACCGATCTCGGTCGTCCCGCATGCCGAGCACGTCGCAGCCCGAGGAGGAACCAGACGAGCCCGTGGTCTCCGAGGGCTGACGCCACCGAAGACACGAGGTCGGCGAGCGGTACGCCCCTCGACGGTTCGAGGGCGTCGTCGACGATCCGGTCGAAGGACTCGAGAACCCGCTCGCTCGAACGCGCGTCGGAGCGCACTTGCGCGGGGGGCGGGGAGGGCATCTCGGCCTCGGGTGCCGGTGGGTGAGCGTGCGGGACCGCCCGAGCGGTACGGGCTCTCAGGCGCCGAGCGTGCGGGCCGCGCCGACCGGAGTTGCCACGAGGGGGACGGCGACGTCACTGTCGGATTCCGCCATCTCGTCCATTCCGATCGGTCCCTCCGCTTGGCCCCTCAGGAATTGGTGGACGATCGGATCCGTGCTCGCGCACATGTCGGGCTTGCTGCCGAAGGCCACCAGGCGCGACCGAAAGAGGATCCCCATGTAGTCCGCAGTCCTCATCACGGACTCGATGTTGTGCGTGATTATGAAGAAGGTCGCCCCGGTCTCGTGTTGCGCAGTGTTCACGAGATCGTCCAGGTAGGCCACACGCACAGGATCGAGCCCCGAGTCGGGCTCGTCGAAGAGGATGATCTTCGGTTCGAGGACCAGAGCACGTGCCAGCCCGGCCCTCTTGCGCATGCCCCCGGACACCTCACCGGGGAGCTTCGAGAGGTGAGCCACCAGCCCGACGAGCTCTGCCTTGGTGAGGACGACCCCCCGGATCTCCTTCTCGGTCTTGTTCGTGTGCTCGCGAAGCGGGAACGCGATGTTGTCGTACAGGCTCATCGAGCCGAAGAGCGCACCGTCCTGGAAAAGGACGCCGAACTTGCGGCGGATGCGGAAGACGTCCTTCTCGCGCACTCCGACGATCGGCTCGCCGTCGACGTAGATCTGACCGGTCTCGGGTTTGAGCAGGGCGATGATCACCTTGAGCATGACGGACTTGCCGGTACCCGATGGGCCCATGATCGCCGTCGTCTTGCCGCGCGGCACGTCGAAGGTGACGTCGTTCAAGACGGTGTGACTACCGAACGATTTCGAGATGCCCCGAACCGAGATGATCGCGTCGCTGCCGTTCGTCCCGCCGGTGCTGGGATCGCTCACGGTCACAGAACGTACCGTCTCAGGTGAGCTTGCGAGCCCTCCCTCCACGTTTGCTGCGTCCGACCGGCTCCAGGCTGCCACGTGGACCTAAGAGGTTCAGCCGCCGCAGGTGGTCGAGCCAGTGACCCCACCCACGAGGCCGCCGAGGCCACCGAGGACGCCACCGAGCAGTCCGGAGGTCGAGCACGTTCCCAGGCTGCTGCTGCCGCTCTTTGAGCCGCCGGCGGAGTGTCCCGCGGAGGACGAACCCGACGTCGATCCGAGAAGGCCGCCCACCGTGGTCTTGACCCCCTGAACCGCGGTCGAGACCGTGCTGCCGACCTTGCTCACGGCGCCGTTAAGGGTGTTGGTCAAGCCGGTCGTGTTGGTGCCGAGCACCTGGTTGAGGACGCCGTTCACCGTCCCGAGCGGCAGCTGGCCGATGGAGCTGAGCGCGTTCGTGACACCGTTCGTGAGCCCGCCGGTGAGGCTTTGAACGGCGCCCGTCACACCGTTTGCCGCCCCGTTCACAGCTTCGTTCACGCCCCCGACGATCGTCCCGCCGGCGTTGCCGAGCGCCGCCGCGGTCCCACCGATGGTGCCCGGCGCTCCCGAGAGGGTGTGGTCGATGCCACCGGTCGCATTCCCTGGGGAGTTGCCGTTGGAAGAGCCGCTGGAAGAGGGCGAAGCGTTCGCTCCGGCCGAGCTCGCCCCGGGAATCGAGCCTCCCGCAACCGAATTGGAGGCGGGACCCGAGATGGTCGAGATGTTCCCCGGCCCGAGGAGGCCGGGAGCCCCCGGCAACTGCCCGGGGGCTTGAGCCGTGGGACCGCTCAAGGTGGCGGCGACCACCATTGCGGTGGCCGCGGCCGCAGACCCCATCGCGACCGCGGTTCCGCTCTCTCCCAAGTGCACGAGCCGGCGCGCAGCGTGCGCCGGAAGACGAAGGAAGCGTCGCAGCGCCGCGAGGGAGACGGCGCTCCCGACCCAGGCGGCGATGCGTCCCTCGGCGCCTGCAAGTGCGGCGAACTCTCTCTTGAGTGCCTGTCGTGCGCGCCACAAGAGCGTCTCCACCGCGGTGATCCCCACACCCTCGTGATCGGCGATCTTCTGGTACGACCAGCCCGACCCTTCGCGCAGTTGCAGGATCCGCTGGTGACGGTCCGACAGGCGCTTGAACGCCCTTGCGACGAGATCCGAGTCGACTGCTGCGAGCATCAACTCCTCACCGCCGTCCTCGGTGCTCGCCACGTTGCCTTGATGGAACTCGGCTACGGGTGTCGATCGGTTACGCCTTCTCAGGACGTCGGTGCACAGGTGAGCGGCGATCACGCTCAACCACGGGTAGAAGCGGCGGTCGCCGGCGAACGTGGGAAGCGCGCGCCATGCACGTGAGAAAGCCTCTTGGGCGACATCCTCTGCCTCGTAGGAGTCGTGCAGTCGCCGCAGGCAAAATCGGTACAAGCGCCTGTAGTAGCGGACGTAGAGGTCGTCGAACGCTGTACGGTCACCCGCCTGTGCGCGCGTGACCAGCGCCCTGTCGCGTGCAAGATCTACGTCGTCGTCGAGTGCCTCGCGACTTCTCGTCCCCCCGCCCGTGAGAAGCGTCGTCACCCAGACCCCCCTTTGGTTCCTTGCGTCACCCGCTCGTGACCGCGTGGATTCGGGTACAGGAAATGACGTCTTGGTGCCGCACCCACCACCAAGAGTACTCATCGGCCGCAAATTGTCCACTCTAAAGTCCGCTCTCCGGGCGCTTTTCGAGCGTGGCCTTGCTTTTTGAGTCCTGTTGACGCAGGTGACGAGGCCTCCTATATCCGTTGCAGCCAGCAGTTGCCGCCGGTGGCAGACATGTTTGTAGCTGACAAAACAGATCACTCTCAGTGTTCAGAGCGCTCTCACAAGCGAGTCACAAATCTCCATGACTCCCGTCCCAAAAGATTTTGCGGATTTGCGGCGGGGGACCACAAGGAAGCGTCTGCAAAGAGGTTGTCCCAACTAACCGGGCAGGCCAGCCCTTGCGGGGCACAGGCGGGCACCGGCCGACCTAACGGACACCGGGGCACCCGGGGCAAACGAAGGACCAGTCAATGGCTCGACTATTTCGTAGGACCGACAGCGGTCAGCGCGCGCCCATCGCCAGAGTGAGCACGCTCGGCGTTCTGATGCTGGCTGTAACGACAGTGCTCGGCGTCGCAGGGGCCTTGCCCGCGAACGCTGCTTCTACGGGGTTCACTCTCTCGTCTCAGGGAACCGGCCTGCAGCTCGTTCTCTTCGGACAGAAGCTCACCGGAGGAAACTCCTCCGCCTGTGTCAACGACACAGGATCGGCCACGCCAACCGTCGCCAACAAGAACTCAGACGGTTCGGCCAGCCTCTGTGACGGAAAGGCCGGGATCTACGCGGCCTCCGAAGGTGAAGGGACGCTGCTCACGACTTCGGGCGTCCACGAGGACCAGACAGCTCAGCAGGGCCCGGCCTCCGGCACGAACGGAAGCACCACTTCCACGTGTGCTCAGGGAGGCGGGACGCCCGCGGGCACGCCAGTGCTCCTCACGCTCGGGTTGTCGTGCGCGTACGCGCAGGCAGCTGTCGACTCGGCGACTCCTCCGAACCCGTCGGCTTCTTCGATGGGTGAGGTCGCCAACGTCACGATCGGTCTGAACGGGATCCTGTCACCGATCCTCGGGGCGTCACCCTCGACCGGCAGCGGCGACTCCTGCAACAACACGAGCACCGTCGGCGCTCTGCTGAACACGGTTTGCACCGCACTCTCGAGCCTGGGCGGCAGCGCCCCCGGCACGGCGGGCAGCTTGTTCCAGGGGATCAACCAGGCGCTCCAGCAGCTGTTCAACGTCGTCACGAAGAACCTGGACCCGACCATCACGATCGACGTCGGCCAGGCGAAGACCTCGATCACCACTGCCAACAGCGGCGGGGGCGAGGCGACCGCCAAGGCAGTGGCCCAGGGCTCGACGCTCGACATCGCCATCCTTCCCGGCGTTGGCTGCGCGGCTGCTCCTGGCGACCAGAACCAGCCGTCGCTGACGGCCTGCATCGCGGACGCCGTGAGCGCCCACCCGCAGTACTCGGCACCTCTGATCGAGGTCCTGGTGTCACCGGCTCAGTCGACGTCGTCCTACGACGCCTCGAACACCGACACTCCGTGGGTGTCGACCGGCTCGGGGTCGCTCGTCACGGTCGACGTGAACATCCCCGGCGCGCAGCAGGTCATCTCGGTGCCGCCGAACGTCGACCAGACGCTGCTCGCGGGCACGCCGCTTCAGACGACGATCGACCTCGGCTCCGCGCAGACCAACCACAGCACCACCGGTGCCAGCGGCGGAGCACAGGGAGCGGTCATCAACGTGCTGCAGTCCGGCACGTTCCCGGGTGGGAGCAGCACCACCGGCGCCGTCTCGGCGAACCTCGGTGGGGTGCTCACCGCGGCCACGCAGGCAGGGTCCACGCCACCGCCGATCTCGCCTTCGG